>ERZ1673738.3902-NODE-3902-length-15775-cov-4.451845_pt1 | contig 15775 bp, 13 predicted proteins | sample MGYA00580198_ERZ1673738 | MGnify/ENA primary metagenome ERZ1673738 (study PRJEB41218, sample SAMN15661784) | gut metagenome | host: Homo sapiens | place: Canada: London | collected 2015-08-20/2019-03-30 | study: EMG produced TPA metagenomics assembly of... | reverse complement strand
TCCGGAGGCTCTCCGCGCGCTGCACGAAAGAGGGTTCCTTTCCTGCGCGGCGGTGCCGGATGATTCGGCGCTTCCGGTGACGCGGACCGACTTTTCCCGGCCCTGTCTGATGGCGGTCGGCAACGAGGGGAACGGCCTCTCCGCGGAAGCGATTGCAGCCTGCCAAAGACGCGTGACCATTCCGATGCTTGGCCGCGCAGAAAGCCTCAACGCCGCTTCCTCTGCCGCACTTCTGATGTGGGAGATGATGCGGGAGGGAGGCGCGCGCTGTGGAGGATAACCGCATCTATTGGATTTGGATGCAGCAGGTTTTCGGCGCCGGCAGCATCAAGCCGCGCAGAATCCTGGAGCGCTATGGAGGCTCGCGGGAATTTTGCGAGGCCGGAAGGGAAAGCTGGCTTCAGGATGGCTTGTTTACTTCTGCGGAGCTGGAGCGTCTTTCCCGTGGGACGCTTGATAAGGCGCAGGCGCAGCTTGCATTGGCCGAGCGTCTCGGTCAGTCCGTGATCTGCCCGGACCAGCCGGAGTTTCCTGTTTTGCTGCGGGAAATTCCTGCCCTGCCGTGCGCGATCTACTATAAGGGAGAGCTGCCGCCTCCTGATGCGCTGTGCATTGCAATGGTCGGAACGCGCAAAGCTACGCGGGACGGAATGGACGCGGCGGGACAGCTTTCGTTCGATCTTGCCCGAAAAGGCGTTGTCATCGTCAGCGGCGGTGCGCTTGGGATTGATTCGGCCAGCCACATCGGAGCGCTGCGGGCCGGAGGGCGCACGCTTTGTGTGCTTGGCTGCGGTCTTGATTACAAATATCTGATGCAGAACGCCTCTCTGCGCGAGACCATCGCGCAAAACGGGGCGGTTTTGTCTGAGTTTCCGCCGGGTACGTCTCCCTCCCGAAAGACTTTTCCGATCCGCAACCGGCTGATTTCCGGCCTTTGTGCCGGTACGGTTGTTGTGGAAGCTCCGGAGAAGAGCGGCGCACTGATTACCGCCTCCACCGCTCTGGAGCAGGGAAGGGATGTCTTTGCCGTACCCGGAACCATTCTCAATCCGGAGGCGAGAGGCGTCAATCGCATGATCCGCGACGGAGCGAAGCCCGCCCTCTGTGCGGAGGATATTCTGGAAGAGTATCCCGGCTGTACTCTGGAACCCGTAAAAACCAAGGCCGGTCTTGCGATAGAGATTCCCGAACCGCCGTCCCAGTCCGGGCGGAGCAGCGTAAAAACATTGGCGCATGAGAAAACGCCTGTTTCCGTGCAGGCTCCCGGTATGTCAGTTCATGAGGAGGAATCGGCCGTTTCCGCCGGTGATCAGACAGTCCCGGATCCGAAAATGCTTTCGCCGGACGCCGGAAGTTTGTATGCCGTGCTTGAACGGGAGCCGCGTCACATTTCAGAGCTTTCTCATAGCGCAGGACTGCCGCTTAACCGCGCGCTTTCCGCCATGACGGAGCTTGAGCTGGGCGGGTGGGCGCGTTCTTTTTCCGGACGCCGGTTCAGCAGATAATCTGCGGCGGTTGCCGCCGCGAGCCATGCTCTGTTAAAATCCACCGAAGCGCTTTAGACGGCGGATTTTAACAGAGCAGGACTGTTCCATGCGGGCGGAAAGGCTGCCCGCACAGCCTGTACCCCTCTCCAATCGGAACAGAAAGATGAGGTGTTTTTATGTCCAAGCTTGTCATCGTGGAGTCACCGACAAAGGTGAAAACGATTAAGAAATATCTCGGCGCAGAATACGATGTGGTTGCGACCATGGGTCACATCCGCGATCTTCCGGAGTCCCGTCTGAGCGTCGATATTAAAAAGAAATTTGCACCCAAATACGAGATTATCAAGGGAAAGGAAAAGCTCGTGGAGGAGCTCAAGGAGAAGGCTGAGAAGAGCAGCGGCGTCCTCCTCGCGACCGACCCGGATCGTGAGGGAGAGGCGATCTCCTGGCACCTGGCTTATATTCTCGGTTTGGATACGAGTGAAAAGAATCGCGTGACCTTCAATGAGATCACCAAGACGGGTATTACCGCCGGAATGGAGCATCCGCGCAGCATTGATCAGAATCTGGTCAACGCGCAGCAGGCTCGCCGTATTCTGGATCGTCTTGTCGGCTACAAGCTCAGCCCGTTTCTGTCGCAGAAAATCCGCCGCGGACTTTCCGCGGGCCGCGTGCAGTCCGTCGCGGTGCGTCTTATTGTCGATCGTGAGGATGAGATTCGTGCTTTCAAACCCGAGGAGTACTGGACCATTGACGCAAAACTCATTCCTCAGGGCTCCCGCAGAGCATTTCCGGCTTCTTTCTATGGTACGACAGAGGCAAAGATGAAGATTGAGAACGGCGAAGAGGCGGATCGCATTCTTGCCGATCTCAAGGATGCCGCTTACAAAGTAGCAAGGGTGAAGAAGGGAACCCGCCGCAAATCTCCCGCACCGCCGTTTATTACGTCGACGCTCCAGCAGGAGGCTTCGCGCCGGCTTGGCTTTCAGGCCAAGCGCACGATGAAGGCTGCGCAGGAGCTGTACGAGGGCGTGGAAATCGGCGATCTCGGCGCGGTTGGTCTGATTACGTACATGAGAACCGATTCACTGCGTATTTCTGAGGATGCGATCGCGGAGGTTACAGCATACATTGAGGGCCGTTGGGGCAAGAAATATCTGCCCGAATCCCCTCGTCATTTCAAGACGCGTGCGAACGCGCAGGATGGCCACGAGGCGATTCGTCCGACAACCATTGAGCTGTCTCCCGATAAGGTGAAGGATAGTCTGTCGAACGATCAGTATAAGCTGTATAAGCTGATCTGGGAGCGCTTTGTCGCCTGCCAGATGGCAAATTGTCTGCAGAGTACAACGCAGGCCGATATTGTCGCTCCCGGTGCGTCAGGAACCGAATATCTCTTCAAGGCTTCCGGATATACCGTGACCTTTGACGGCTTTACTGTCCTCTACGAGGAGGGCAAGGACGAGGAGACGGTAGACGAGGGGAGCCTGCCTCCGCTTGAGAACGACATGAATTTGCGCTGCAAGGAAATTCAGGGCAATCAGCATTTCACGCAGCCGCCCGCGCGCTACACCGAAGCGACGCTCATCAAGGCGCTTGAGGAGAACGGCATCGGCCGTCCGTCGACGTATGCTGCGACGATTTCCACCATCACGGGACGCAACTATGTTGTTCGCGAGAGTAAGGCGCTCAAGCCGACCGAGCTCGGCGAGGTGACGACGAAGCTCATGAAGGAGCGCTTCCCGAAGATCGTGAACGTCAAGTTTACCGCACAGGTGGAAAACGATCTCGACAGCGTGCAGAGCGGAGAGAGCGATTGGGTGGAAACGCTGGACCGCTTTTACGGTGACTTTGACAAGACGCTCAAGCAGGCCAAGGAAGAGATGAAGGGCGTTAAGATCCAGCTGAAAGAGGACGAGACGGATATCATCTGTGAGAAGTGCGGCCGCCGGATGGTGATTAAGACGGGCCGCTTCGGCCGGTTCATTGCCTGCCCCGGATATCCCGAATGCAAGAACGTCAAGAAGCTGGTACAGGAGAACGGCGCGGATTGCCCGAAGTGCGGCGGGAAGGTCGTCGTGAAAAAGTCGAAGAAAGGCCGTGTGTTTTACGGCTGCTTCAACTATCCGAATTGCGATTTTGTTTCCTGGGATGAGCCGACGCTGCAGAAATGCCCGCGCTGCGGCAAAACTCTTCTGAAGAAAAAGGGAAAGAAGCCGAAATATTACTGCGTCACCCCCGAGTGCGGGTACGAGAAGGTTGAGGAAAACGAGGAATGATTCAGGTCATAGGAGCCGGGCTGGCCGGATGCGAGGCCGCGTGGCAGATTGCGCAGGCAGGCGAGGAGGCCGAGCTCATTGAAATGAAGCCGGCCCGCTATTCACCCGCCCATAAAAGCCCGCTGTTCGCCGAACTGATCTGCTCGAACTCGCTGAAAGCGGCGCGGATTGAGAGTGCCGCGGGATTGCTCAAGGAGGAAATGCGCCGCTTGGGTTCGCTTTTGACGGAGTGCGCGGCGGCTTGCGCCGTCCCGGCGGGAGGAGCGCTCGCCGTCGACAGGGAGGAGTTTTCCTCCCTTGTGACAAAGCGTATCCGGGAGCATCCGCGCATTCGCGTGCGTACCGGCGAGGAAGTTTGTGAGCTTCCCGGAGAGGGCATTGCCGTGATTGCGACCGGTCCGCTCACGTCTGATGCTCTCGCAGAGAAGATTCGTGAAGTGTGCGGCGGCGGGCTGAGCTTTTTTGACGCGGCGGCCCCGATTGTCACTGCGGACAGTCTGGACATGAGCCGCGTTTTCCGTGCTTCCCGGTACGACAAGGGAGGCGACGACGCTTATCTGAACTGCCCGTTTGACAAGCCGTCCTACGAGGCGTTCCGTGAGGCGCTGGTACAGGCGGAGCGTGCGCCGGTGCACGATTTCGACGTGCGCGATCCGAAGGTTTACGAGGGTTGTATGCCGATTGAGGTGCTTGCGCAGCGCGGGATGGATGCGATGCGCTACGGACCGATGAAGCCCGTCGGACTGCGCGATCCGGCAACGGGACGCCGTCCCTGGGCGGTCGTGCAGCTGCGCCGTGAGGATCGCGAGGGAACGCTCTATAATCTCGTTGGTTTCCAGACCAATCTGAAATTCGGCGAACAGAAGCGTGTGTTCGGGATGATCCCGGGACTGGAGCACGCAGAGTTTACACGCTACGGCGTGATGCACCGCAACACATTCCTGAATTCCCCCGCGCTGCTCAATGCCGATTTCAGCATGCGCGAGCGTCCGGCGCTCTTCTTTGCCGGGCAGATTACCGGCGTGGAGGGCTATATGGAGTCCGCTGCTTCCGGTCTGATGGCGGGACGCAACGCTGTGCGCCGCCTGCGCGAGGAGGAAACCTGGGTGCTTCCGTGTGAGACGATGATCGGCGCTCTCAGCCGCTATATGGCGGAGGGAGGAGAGAGCGAGTTCCAGCCTATGGGCGCGAACTTCGGCATTGTGCCGCCGCTTGGCATGAAAATCAAGGATAAGCGCGATCGCTACGCTGTTTTTGCCCAGCGGGGACTGGATGCGCTTGAGCGCTTTTTAAAAGAGCATGCGCCGGAAGGCAGAGAGTCTTAACCGGCAGACGGAACGAAGACAGCAGGAAAACGGGATTAACGAGTTGTATTCCGGCACGACGCACCGTAAAGAATGGTACGGCGCAGCCGTTACAGGCCGCAGAGCCAAGAAATTTTGAAAAGCAGGGGATGTACTTATGAAAATCATTGTAGACGCGTTTGGCGGGGACAACGCCCCCCTCGAAATCATCAAGGGCTGCGCGGAAGCGACGAGTGAGCTTGATATTGATATCATGCTTACCGGAGATGAAAAGGAGATCCGCCGTGTGGCGCAGGAGAATCAGATTTCTCTCAACCGCATTGAGATTGCGGATGCGCCCGACGTGATTACGATGGAGGACTCCGCCGGGGATATTATGAAGAGCAAGAACAATTCCTCCATGGCGCTGGGACTGAAAAAGCTGGCGGCCGGAGAGGGGGACGCATTTCTCTCTGCGGGAAATTCCGGCGCTCTTGTGGTGGGCGCGACGATGATTGTCAAACGGATAAAAGGTGTCAAGCGTGTGGCGTTTGCACCCGTTATGCCCAAGGACAAGGGCTTTTTTATGCTGATTGACAGCGGCGCCAACGTTGATTGCAAACCGGAAATGCTCCGTCAGTTTGGCGTGATGGCCTCCATTTACGTGGAGAAGGTTATGGGCGTCAAAAATCCGCGCGTCGGCCTCGCGAACGTCGGCGTGGAGGATCATAAGGGAGGAGAGCTGCAGCACGAAGCTTTCGCTCTGCTCAAGGAGTCGCCGATCAACTTTATCGGCAACATTGAGGCGCGTGATATTCCCTTTGATGCGGCGGACGTCGTTGTGGCGGATGGTTTTACTGGCAACTGCATCTTGAAACTCTATGAGGGTGTCGCAATGGCCATGATGGGGAAAATCAAGGCGATTTTCAAGAAGAATCTGAAAAATACCATTGCCGCATCCCTGATTATGAAGGATCTCAAAGGCCTCAAAAAGGAAATGGACTATAACGAGTACGGCGGTGCGCCGATTATGGGCGCCGCGAAGCCGGTCTTTAAGGCACACGGCAGTTCCTCGGCCAAGACGATCAAGAGTGCGCTGCGTCTGACCAAGGCGTATGTGGCAGGAAATGTTGTGAAAGAGATTGCCGATTCCATCCAGGCCATGAAAGGGGAGAGCGACGCATGAGCCGCTCCAGACAGCCTGTGCCTGCTCCCGATTGGAAAGCGCTTGAGAAAAATATCGGCTATCACTTTCAGAATATCGGGCTGCTCCGGAACGCTCTGACGCATTCCTCCTACGCAAACGAAAACAAGAAATCGTCAGGCAGCAACGAACGGCTGGAATTCCTCGGCGATTCCGTGCTCGGTTATGTGGTGGCGGATTACCTGTTCTGTCATTGTCCGCATTTGCCGGAGGGGGAGCTGACCAAGACGCGTGCGGCTCTTGTTTGTGAGAAGGCGTGCTGTGGGTTTTCCCGTCAGCTTGAGGTAGGAAAGTATCTCCTGCTCAGCCACGGCGAGCAGAATTCCGGCGGCGCATCCCGTTCGTCCATTCTGGCGGATGCGTTTGAAGCGATTATTGCGGCCATCTATCTGGACGGCGGTATGGAGGAGGCGCGCAGCTTTATTCTGCGCTTTATCAAGCCGATGCTTCAGACTGCCCGGCCCAAGCCGTTCAAGGATTACAAGACCATGCTGCAGGAAATCATTCAGAAGAATCCGGAGGAATCGCTCGAGTATGTCCTCACGGGCGAAAGCGGTCCGGATCATGACAAGCACTTTACCGTCGAGGTGCATTTGAACTCGAATGTGATCGGCAAGGGAGGCGGGCGCAGCAAGAAGGAAGCGGAGCAGCAGGCCGCCCGCGAGGCTCTCGAGCTGATGGGCTACTGATGCGCCATGCAAATGCGGCCGTCTTTGTGCCGCACATCGGTTGTCCTCACCGGTGCAGCTTCTGCAATCAAAATACCATTACAGGCTGTGCTGCGCTGCCCGGTCCTGCCGAAGTTCGGGCGGCGGCCCAGCGTGCTGCGGAAACATTGCCTCCCGGCGTGCCGGCGGAGTTTGCTTTCTTTGGGGGCAGCTTTACCGCCATCGGGCGCGATTTGATGGTCCCTCTGCTGGAAGCGGTGCAGCCTTTTTTGCGCGAAGGCGTTTTTTCAGGGATTCGCTGCTCCACACGGCCTGACTGTATTGACGCGGAGATCCTTTCGCTCCTGAAGGATTACGGCGTGAAGGCGGTTGAGCTTGGTGCGCAGAGCATGGACGACGCTGTTCTCCTCAAAAACGGCAGAGGGCATACTGCCGCCGACGTGGAGCGTGCTTCCCGGCTGATTCAGGAAGCGGGGCTTTCTCTTGGACTGCAGATGATGACGGGACTGCCGGGGGACTCGCCGGAGGGCGCGAGGGAAACGGCTCGCCGCCTGGCCGCGCTGCGTCCCGAGACAATGCGGATCTATCCGGCAATTGTTTTGCCCGGTACGGCAATGGCCCGCTGGTATGAGGAAGGAACGTATCGGCCGATGGAGCTTGGAGAAGCGATCGAACTCTGTGCGGATCTTCTCGATTTTTTTGAGTCGCAGGGGATCCGTGTGATTCGATTGGGTCTGCACAGCTCGCCGGAGCTGGAGCATGATCGTCTGGCCGGGCCGTATCATCCCGCTTTCCGGGAGCTGTGCCAGAGCCGCCGGTTTCTCCGCGGAATTGAGCGTGCGCTCGGAGGGCGGACGGAAGCTTGCCGTCTCTTTGTTTCGCCGCGCGATCTTTCCGCTGTACTCGGTCAGAAGCGCGCGAACGTGAGCGAGCTGTGTGGGAAAGGGTATTCTGTCACTGTTGTCCCACGGGAGGAAATTCCGCGGGGCTGGTTTTCCGTCTCTTTTCCCGGAGAGGAGGAACGGCTTTTCTCCTTCACGGATCGTCCGGTGTGACGAAAAGGCGGTTCGAAGAATTCAGTTTGCACAATCCGGCGGAAAACGCCCCGTTTTTTATGGGAGGGCGCTTCAAGCCGCAGAGCGGTGTCGCTTTCCCGGATGTTCAAACAAAGGCCACACGAATAAGGAGGGCATGGCTCTTTGCGTTTAAAATCTCTCGAGTTACAGGGCTTCAAAACCTTTCCGGACAGGACGACGCTGTCCTTTGACAATGGTGTGACGGCTGTCGTCGGTCCGAACGGAAGCGGAAAAAGCAATATCTCTGACGCGATTCGCTGGGTCCTGGGGGAACAGTCCGCCAGGACGCTTCGCTGCGCCCGCATGGAAGGGCTGATTTTTAACGGCACACCGCACCGAAAGGCGCAGGGCTTTGCCGAGGTTACGCTCACCATCGACAACAGAGACAGAGGGCTTGCTTTCGACAGCGACGAGGTGTCGATTACCCGTCGTTACTACCGATCCGGCGAGAGCGAATATCAGCTCAATAAGGCGTCCGTGCGTTTGCGCGATATCACCGAGCTTTTTCTTGATACCGGTCTTGGCCGCGACGGCTATTCGATGATTGGACAGGGTAAGATTGACAGCATTGTGGCGGCCCGCAGCGAAGACAGGCATGAAATTTTCGAAGAGGCGGCCGGGATTTCCCGCTTCCGTTACCGCAAGGAGGAAGCGGAAAACCGCTTGGATCGCGCGGAAGAAAATTTGCTTCGCCTGCGCGACATTCTCTCCGAACTGGAAGAGCGTATCGGGCCCTTGAAGGAGCAGTCCGAGAAGGCGCAGCAGTTTCTTGCTCTTTCCGGAGAGAAGCGGACCATTGAGATAGGTCTTTGGCTTGAAACGCTCGAGCGCTCCGGCCGAATCCTGCGCGAGCACGACGATAAGCTGCTTGTTGCGCGAAGCCAATACGAGGATGCGGAAAAAGCGATCGAAGCGATAGACGCGGAGATTGATCACGTTTTCCGGCAAAGCAATGAATGCGCGGCAAAGGCGGACGAGCTGCGGCAGGAGAGCGCCCGTCTCGAGGAAGCCGCCGCCCGGAAGGACGGCGAAATCTCCGTTTTTGAGAACGATATCCTGCATGCGAACGAGAATATCGCTCGAATTGACCGTGAACTGTTGGAGGCTGCGCAATCCGGTCAGTCTGTCGACGGAGAGATTGCCGCAAAACGGGCGGAGATCGCGGAGAAAAATACAGAAATTGAAACGGTGAAGGAGAAGGAACAGGAATGTTCCGCTGCTCTCGATGAGCTGCGCCGCGGCATGGACGAGGTCAGCGGGCGTATCGCCGATCTTTCCCGCGCAGTGGCAGAGCTGACGACCTCGGCTACGGAATCGCGTCTTGCGGCGAGTACGGCGGCTTCCTCCGCCGAAGAGCTTCGCCTGCGGCGCGCGGCGGCTGAGACAAGCCGTCAGGAAAAGCAGGAGCGCCGCGCCTCGCTGGAAGCGGAGCGCGCAGATTGCGCCCGTCTGCTCGAAGAAACGCGTGAGCGGATCGACTCCCTGCGCAACGCGGTGCGAGGCAGAGAGCTGCGTCTCGAGAGCCGCCGGAAAAAGGCTGAGGAGTCCAAAAAGCAGGGAGACGCCCTGCATCTGGACACACAGGAGAGAGAACGCCGCGCCCGCTTGCTCGAGGATTTGGAGCGCAACATGGAGGGATTTTCGCAGAGCGTCAAGACGGTGATGCGTGAGACCAAGCGAGGCGCGCTCGCCGGTATTCACGGCCCTGTGTCCCGTTTGCTGCAGGTCCCGCCGCAGTATGCCGTCGCCATTGAGACCGCTCTCGGTCCTGCCATGCAGAATATCGTGGTCAGTACGGAGCGCGACGCGAAGCTTGCCATCGGTTTGCTCAAGCAGCGGGATGCGGGCCGGGCCACGTTTCTGCCCGTTTCCACCATCCGCGGCAGCCTGCTGCGGGAGCAGGGGTTGGAGGACTGCGCAGGTTTCGTCGGTCTTGCCGGCAGGCTCTGCCAATGCAAACCCGAGTATGAGGGAATTTTGCACTCCCTGCTCGGCCGTATTGTGATCGCGGAAGATCTTGACAGCGCCGTCGCTATTGCGAAACGTTTCTCCTATCGGTTCCGTGTCGTTACGCTCGACGGCCAGGTAGTCAATGCGGGCGGTTCGCTGACTGGCGGCTCGCTTGCGCGTAATTCCGGTCTGCTCAGCCGCAGGGCGGAGATCGACCGCCTCCGCGCGGAGGCAAAGGCGCTGGCGGAGCAGACGGAACAGGCGCAGGCGCGCTGGAAGACGCTGCAGGAGGAGGCAGCCCGCGAGGAGGCAGAGCTGTCCGCCGTCCGCGCGGAGCTCTCCACCGCGCAGGAAGACGCCGTTCGCTTTGAGACGGAAGAAAAGAGCGCTTCCGCTGCGCTGGAATCGCTTTCCCGCGACGAGGAGGCTCTGCGGCGTGAGGACGAGGAATCCGCCCGCCGTCTTGAGGAGCTCGAGAACTCGCGCATGGAAGCGGAACGGAAAGCGGCCGGGTTTACGGAGCAAATGGCCGGTTTACAGGAACAGCTCAGCAAAATTCACGAGAGCCGTGACGAAAGCAACCGCCGTTCCGACGAGTTGGCGGTGCAGCTGCAGGAGCACCGGATGCGGATGCTGGAGCTGCGCAAGGACATTTCCGCTCTCGAAACCATGGTGGAAGAGCTGGAACGCCGCCGGGCAGGCCATGAGGATCGCGCTGAGGCACTGCGCCGCGAAAAAGAGACGGTGGAAGGTTCTCTTGCCGGGATCCGTGCGCGGATCGAGGAGGTTCGCCGCGAGGCGGAACGGCTGCGCGGCGAGGCGAAAACAGCCGCTGATGGGATCGAGAGCGTGAACAGCCGCCGGATGGAATTGGAGCGGCAGACGACCGAGCTGCGCGCTCGGGAGAGAGAAAAGTCTTCCGAGCGGGAAAAGGTTGGCCACGAGGTTGCCCGTTTGGAGGAGCGCCGCGGAAACCTGCAGAAGGAGTACGACGAGATTACGGCACGGCTGTGGGAAGAATATGAGCTGACGCGCCGCGAAGCGGAGGAATCCTATCGAAAGCCGGACGATCCGCAGCAGGCGCGCCGCCGTCTCAACGAGATCAAGACGGCGATCAAGTCTCTCGGTTCCGTGAATGTAGCGGCGATTGAGGAATATAAGGAAGTCAGCGAGCGATACGAGTTCCTTTCCGCCCAGGTGTCCGATGTGGAGCAGAGCCGCGACAGTCTCCGCCGCCTGATCGCGGAGCTGACAAAGCAGATGAAGGATCTTTTCCTCGAGCGTTTTTCGGAGATCTCCCGTCATTTTACGGAGGTTTTCCGTGAGCTGTTTGGAGGAGGCACAGCGGAGCTTTCGCTCAGCGATCCGGAGGATGTGCTGCAATGCGGCATTGATATCGCCGTGCAGCCTCCCGGCAAGATTGTCAACAATCTCGAAAGCCTCTCGGGCGGCGAGAAAGCGCTGGTGGCTATTGCGCTCTATTTTGCCATCATGAAGGTGAATCCGCCGCCGTTCTGCGTTCTTGATGAGATTGAAGCTGCTCTTGACGACGTGAATGTGACGCGTTTTGCCGCATACTTGCGCCGGATGAATCAGCGTACGCAGTTCATTGCCATCACGCACCGCCGCGGCACCATGGAAGAGGCTGACGTCCTGTATGGCGTTACCATGCAGGATGAGGGTGTGTCCAAGCTTCTGAAAATGTCTGCCGCGGAGATTGAACAGCACCTGCTTTCTCAGAAAAACGCATAATGTCCCGATGCTCCCGCAGAGGGGATTCATGCCTGTCGGAGAGGGAGTTCCTGCCCTTCCAAAATCGGGCGGATTGGGATTGAGTCCTTGACGCAGCGGCGGCAAGGCGATACAATAAGAGAGTCAGCGGCCCGCCGGATTGTCCGGCGCGGCGCGTGAATACTTCCGAAAAGGGAGGCCGCTATGGGCTTATTTGCAAAAATCAAGGAAGGGCTGAAAAAGACGAGGGAGAACGTCAGTACCTCGATCGATAAGATGCTTCATTCCTTTCAAAAAATTGACGAGGAGCTGTTTGAGGAGCTCGAAGAACTGCTTGTCCTCGGCGACGTCGGCGTACCGACAGCAGAGCGGATCTGTGAGGAATGCCGCCGCCAGGTGAAGGAGAGAAAAATCAGCGATCCCAATGAGATTTACGGTCTGATCCGCGAGATTACGGCGGACATGATGCGCGGCGGGGAGGAGCTGGATCTTTCCACCAGTCCGTCTGTCATTCTTGTGATCGGCGTGAACGGCGTGGGCAAGACGACGACCATCGGCAAGCTGGCCTATCGCCTCAAGAGCGAGGGGAAGCGCGTGATTCTTGCCGCCGCGGATACCTTCCGTGCGGCTGCGATTGATCAGCTTGAGGTTTGGGCGCAGCGCAGCGGCTGTGATATTGTGAAGCAGAGCGAAGGAAGCGATCCGGCCAGCGTTGTGTTCGACGCGATTTCCGCGGCGAAAGCGAGAGGTGCGGACGTGGTTATCTGCGATACTGCCGGCCGTCTGCACAACAAGAAGAATCTGATGGCGGAGCTTGCCAAGATCAACCGCATTATTGATCGGGAATTGCCTGGGGCGGCGAAGGAGGTCCTTCTCGTACTTGATGCTGCCACGGGTCAGAATGCCGTTAATCAGGCGCGCGAGTTCAAGAATGCCGCTGATATTACCGGTATCGTCCTGACGAAGCTTGACGGTACGCCGAAGGGCGGCGTCGTCATCGCAATTCGCGAGGATTTGAAAATTCCGGTCAAATTCATCGGCGTGGGTGAGCAGCTCGACGATCTGCAGCCGTTTGATGCAGATGAGTTTGCGCGGGCACTGTTCGAACAGGAATAAAGGAGAGAAGCTTTTTGGAAACATTTATCATGGCAACGCACAACCGGCATAAGGTGACGGAGCTGCAGCGTATTCTTGCTCCCCTCGGAATCGAGGTGACCACCGCCGATCTGCCGGAGGTGGAGGAGACGGGAACGACCTTTGAGGAAAATGCGCAGCTCAAGGCCCGCTCGGCCTGCCGGGCGACAGGTCTTCCGAGCGTTGCGGACGACTCCGGAATTGTGGTCGACGCTCTCGGCGGCGCGCCGGGTGTGTATTCCGCCCGTTATGCCGGACCCGACGCGACAGACGCGGATCGCAACCGCAAGCTGCTTGACGAGATGCGTGGCGTGCCGGATGAGGAGAGGACAGCCCGTTTTGTCAGCGCCGTTTGCTGCGCTTTCCCGGATGGAGAGGAAATCACCGTCACGGGGGTCTGCGAAGGCCGTGTTGCGTATCTGCCCCGTGGTAACGACGGGTTTGGTTATGATCCTATCTTCCTTGTGGGGAAGAAAACCTATGCGGAGCTGACGCCGTCTGAGAAGGACGCTGTCAGCCACCGCGGCAAGGCGCTCCGTCTGCTGGCTGCCCGCCTGCAGGAACGCAACGCCGATCGCTGACAGAAGGAAGGAGGAGTATCCATGCTTACGAGTAAACAGCGCGCATATCTGCGCTCTCTTGCGGTGGATCTGGACACCATATTGATGGTTGGAAAGTCCGGCATGAGCCCGGAGCTTTTGAAGCAGGCCGACGACGCGCTCGCCGCCCGCGAGCTTATCAAAGGAAAGGTGTTGACGGAGACAAGCCCCCTTTCTCCGCGCGAGGCCGCAGAGGAAATTGCGCAGGCGACGTCCTCTGAGGTGGTGCAGGTGATTGGATCCAAGTTTGTTCTGTTCCGTCAGAAAGAGAAGGAATCGAAATATCAGCTGCCGAAGGCGCCGCGGGGAGTGTGACGACGATGAGGCTGGGTGTGTTTGGCGGAACCTTCAATCCCATCCATTTCGGCCATCTGCACATTGCGCAGGAGTTTGTCCGTCTGCTCGCGCTTGACCGTGTGCTTCTGATTCCCGCGGCTGTACCGCCGCACAAGGAGGCTCCTGATTTGGCTCCCGCGGCCGATCGGTTTGAGTTGTGCCGGCTTGCCGTGCGCGACCACCCGTTCTGCCGGGTCAGTGATACGGAGCTTCGCCGCGGAGGCAAGAGTTACACGTCGGATACGCTCCGCGTGCTGAAGGAGGAATATCCGGGTGCGCATCTCTTTCTTCTCATGGGGGAGGATATGTTTCTGACACTTCAGAACTGGCGCGATCCGGAGAGTATCTGGGGCGCGGCGGATATCTGTGTGGCTCCGCGCAGCAGAGAAATCCGCAGTGAACTGTATGAGCAGCAGGAGCGCCTGGAAACGCTCGGCGCGCAGGTGCATCTGTGCCCGATTGAGTTTCTCCCGATTTCTTCGACCATGGTGCGTCAGGCAGTCCGGGAAGGAAAAAGCCTCGCAGGTTTGGTTCCGCCTCCTGTGGGACGGTATATCCGGGAGCGCGGGCTTTACCGTTCTTTTTGAGTTTACACAAGGAAAGGGGGCGTCCCTGTGACGCCGCAGGAAGCCAAAGACTTGATTCGCCCCATGCTCGCGGATAAGCGCTATCATCATTCGCTCTGTGTGGCGAAAGAAGCGGTTCGTCTGGCAAAGCGCTATGGTGCGGATGAAAAAAAGGCAGAGCTTGCGGGACTGCTTCATGATATTACGAAGGAGATTCCCGCGGACAAGCAATTGAAAATGCTGGAGGGCTTTGCTATAATACTAACGGAAACGGAACGCCGCAGCCGAAAAATCTGGCATGCCATTCTCGGAGCGGCTTACCTTGAGCATGAGTGCGGTGTGACAGATCCGGAGATTCTCGGGGCTGTGCGCTGGCATACAACCGGTAAAGCCGGTATGACGCTGCTTGAGCGGATCATTTTTACGGCGGATTTCGTTTCAGAGGACAGGGATTACAAGGGCGTCGAGAAGCTGCGCCGTTTGGCCGAGCAGGATCTCGAGGCTTGCATGCTGGAGGGCACCGCTTTTACCATTGAGGAGCTTGCTTCGCATCAGGCGCTGATTCATCCGGATACCGTTTCCCTTTACAACAGTCTCCTGCTGGAACGGGAGGCCGCCGGAAAATCCGGCAAAAGCAAATAAAGAGCAAGGAGAAAGCCTATGGATGCCAAGGAACTGGCGATTGCCGCCGTACAGATTTTGGACCGAAAAAAAGCCGATCAGCTCCGGCTCATAGAGATCTCACAGATTTCCACGCTCGGAGATTATTTTGTGCTGGCGACCGGTACGAGCGCCACACATGTCAAGTCCCTGGCGGACGAGCTGGAATTTCAGCTGAAGGAGAAGGGTGTCCCGGCCGGTCGTGTGGAGGGATACCGCTCCAATTCCTGGATCCTTCTCGATTACGAGTCGGTGATTGTCCACATTTTTACGCCGGAGGCCCGAGCCTTTTACGATCTTGACCGCCTCTGGCAGGATGGTACGCCCGTTGACGTCGACCCGTTTCTTGTGAAAGAATAGGGCCGCGATTTTCTTTTCGTTTTATCCCAGAAATTTTTAACACAGTAGGAGCGACAGCAGCATGAAGTGTGAAAAATACGACCACAGACTCCTGGAAAAGAAGTGGCAGGACAAATGGGAGGAGGCCGGCGTTTACCACGCTGAGAATTCCTTCGACAAGCCGAAATTCTATGCCCTTGTCGAGTTCCCTTATCCGTCCGGCCAGGGATTGCACGTCGGCCATCCGCGCCCGTACACCGCTCTCGATATTGTGGCGAGAAAGCGCCGGATGGAGGGCTACAACGTCCTGTATCCCATTGGCTGGGACGCCTTCGGCCTTCCGACGGAGAACTACGCGATCAAGAATCACGTGCATCCCGCCGAGGTGACGAAGAAGAACGTCGCTCGCTTCAAACAGCAGATTCAGTCCCTCGGAATTTCCTTCGACTGGTCGCGCGAAATT
>ERZ1673738.3892-NODE-3892-length-15826-cov-9.212986_pt1 | contig 15826 bp, 12 predicted proteins | sample MGYA00580198_ERZ1673738 | MGnify/ENA primary metagenome ERZ1673738 (study PRJEB41218, sample SAMN15661784) | gut metagenome | host: Homo sapiens | place: Canada: London | collected 2015-08-20/2019-03-30 | study: EMG produced TPA metagenomics assembly of... | reverse complement strand
AAAGGGAGGGCGTTCCCCTCCCCCGAAGCGGGGGAGGTTGGGAGGGGGCAGATGCATCTGCGATACCTTATAAGCACCGTTTAGTCCACGATCCGGGAAACCGCCCTTTGGTTTTCCGGGCGGGCGTTCCGGTGCGTCGGGTTTTCAGGGCGCAGCCCTGAATCGCTTTTGGGCACTTTTGGCGAGTCAAAAGTGCCACCCCGGCGGTAGCCGTGCAGATTATGATAACTAAAAGACTTGCCCCGCCGATAGGCGAGAAGAAACTATGATAAAGCGGCTTCGCGGGGGTTGGGGCGCGGGACTGATATTTTCCGAGGAAATATCCCCGCCGGCAGGCGGGCTATTTGCCGACGCAGAACTGCTCGAATACCTTGTCGATGGCTTCCGCACTGGCGCGGCGGCCGGTGAGGGTGAGCAGGGCATCGGCCGCCTGCTCCAGGCAGACCGAAACGGCATCGAGGGTCTCACCGGCGGCGAGGGCTTCGATGCCCTCCCCCAGGCTGCGGCGGGCGGCGGTGACGCACTCCAGCTGCCGGGCATTGGCGATAATGGCCGCAGTGGGATCGAAGTGGGAAAGGCCGACCACCTGCCGGATGGCTTCGGTGAGCTCCGCGAGGCCGGTACCGGCGGCGGCGCTGATGGAAACCGAAACGGGCGCCACGGCGGCTATGGCCGCTTTTTCCTCCGCTGTGAGAGCGGGGGGGAGATCCTGCTTATTATAGATGACAACGGCGGCGCGACCCGCCAAAGCAGGGAGCCACTGCCGTTCTTCGGGGGTGAGGGGGCGGCTTTCATCAAAGACCGCCAAAATGAGGTCGCACTGTTCCAGCGCGCGGCGGCTGCGCTCCACCCCGATCTGTTCGATGGGATCATCGCTTTGCCGCAGGCCGGCGGTATCGGAAAGGCGGAGAGTGAGATCCCCCAGGCGGACGGTTTCCTCAATAACATCCCGGGTGGTGCCGGGGATGTCGGTGACAATGCTGCGTTCCCGACCGGAGAGGAGATTCATCAGGGTGGATTTACCGACATTGGCGCTGCCGATGATGGCGGTGGCGATGCCCTGCCGCACCATTTGCCCCTGCTGCCAGCTATGCTCCAGGCGGAAAAGGGTGGCCTCTACCCGATTTAACCGCGCCAGCAGAACGGGGGGAGAAACCTCCTCCACATCCTCCTCGGGGTAATCGATCCAGGCGGAGATGTGGGCGCAGCAATCGGTGAGAGTATCGGCGGCGGCCAGTACCTCCCGGTGGAGGGCGCCTTCCATGGCGCCGAGGGCGGCCCGGAGACTCTGGGTATTCTGGGCGGCCAAGATATCAATGACGCTTTCGGCTTCGGTCAAGGTCATGCGGCCGTTCATCAGGGCGCGGCGGGTATACTCTCCGGCTTCGGCCGGGCGGGCCCCGGCGGCGATAACGGCGGCCAGCACCTGCGACAGCACAAATTCTCCCCCGTGGCAGCAGAATTCGGCGACATCCTCGCCGGTATAGCTGTGGGGGGCGTGGTAGACAAACAGCACGGCTTCATCCAGGAGCTGCTCCCCGTGACAGACACGGCCGAACGCGCCGGTATAGCCCGGCATAGTTTCCGGGGATTTGGCGGGATTCATGGGGCGGAACACCCGACCGGCCACGGCAAGCGCCTGCGGGCCGGAAAGGCGCACCATGCCCACTCCCCCGCCGGTGGCGGTGGCAATGGCGGCGATGGTATCACGCATGGGGGTCATCCTTTCTGGGAAGAAATGGGGTAGAATGAGGTTTGTGGGAAGGTTGGTGGTCGCCTGGCGGCGGTGTGGAATCTTTTGCAAAGGCATAGTTAGCACCGCTCGCCGCGGGGGCCAGGTTGGTTGTCGCCTTTGGCATCGCGGAGTCATCGAAAGGTGACAGCCTGTACACCTGCCCGGCGGGGGTTACTTTTCTATGGGGAAAAATGAACAAAAGAATTTTGGCCAAGTAGGTGGTCGCCTGGCGGCGGGGCGGAGCCTTTTGCAAAGGCATAGTTAGCACCGCTCGCCGCGGGGGCCTTCCTTTTGCTCCTGCAAAAGGAAGCAAAACAGGGCAAAGGGGAACCAAGCTTTCCCCTTTGCAAACCCCTTTGACGCTAAGCTGCGGCTGGATACGAACGATGCAAGGCATCGTCCGTACGGCGCCGCAGATACGCTCTCGAGGTGCCTGCGGCGCATTTTTATCGCTCCCGCGCTGGAGCGCGGAAGGGCGAAACACCACCCCTGTCCCCTCCTCAAAGGAGGGGGACTAAGGCGCAAACTAAGCAGATACTTTATGGGAATAACAGACTTTACATAAAATGCGCCTGCGGCGCCTTATAAGCGTCGTCTAATCCCGCTCCGGGAAGCCGTTGCTTTGGCTTTCCGGGCGGGGTGTACCGACGCGTCGGGGTCTTGGGGCGCAGCCCCAAGCGTATTTTGGTTCCTTTTGTACGCACAAAAGGAACGCCCCGGCGGCGAGCCGTACAGGCCGTCACCTCCCGGTGACTCCGCGACGCCGAAGGCGACTACAGACCTGCTCCAAAAATCTTTTAATAGCTTTTATCTACAGAAAAGCCGCCCCCGCCGGCAGGCGAGAAGAAAGTTGGATGGAGAGGGGGGTCGCGGCGGTTGGGGTGCGGGACTGCGATTGGCCGAGGAATGGCTCCGCCGGCAGGCGGAATGGGTATAGCGCATACTATAATAGAATATCATACCACAAAAAGGCGGCGTTGCCAATGCGTGATTTTATGCCGCGGGATGGTTGTAATTTTGGGACAGAATTGCTATACTGGGGTAAAAGGATAAAGATTCTGCAAATGAGGAGCCTTGACGATATATTATCCGCAAAGAGAGGTGCTGCCCCTATGATGAGGGATTACTACAAAAAAATGCCCGGCGACCGCAAGGATGGCTGGAAGCTGCGCAATGTACCACTGTTTTTTACCGTGGTGCCCTTTATCATGCGCACACGGCTGGATAGCCAGAACTACTACGAGGAAACGCTGGATGTGGAGCCGATGATGGACTTCCTGAAGGCGCACAAGGAGGATATGCCCAATATCTCGATGATGACGATATTTGTGGCGGCCATGGTGCGGATGATCAGCCAGCGGCCGGCACTGAACCGCTTTGTGGTGCACAACAAGCTGTACGCCCACAATTCCATCACCATTTCCATTGCCATAAAGCGCACCATGAGCGATGACGGCGAGGAAACGATGATCAAGCCGAGCTTTGACCCGCGCGATACCCTGCAGGATGTGCAGCGGCGGCTGGACGAAGCCATTGCGGAGGCAATCAACCACGAGGAGGGCACCGGCATTGACGGCGTAGCCGGTCTGCTGGGCAAGCTGCCGGCGTGGCTGTTCCGGTTTGCCGTTTCGATGATCCACTTCCTGGATAACCGCGGCTGGCTGCCCCAAAAGCTGGTGCAGGCCAGCCCCTGGCACTGCAGCGCCATGTATACCAATGTAGGCTCGCTGGGCATTGGGCCCATCTACCACCACTTGACCGAGCTGGGCACCTACAGCACCTTTATCGCCATGGGCAAGCGGGAACGTCACACCGTCTATGATGAAAACGGCGATGCGGCGGTGCGCCGGACGGTAGGCATGAAGATCGTGAATGATGAGCGCATCTGCGATGGATACTACTATGCCAACTCGATGCGGATGCTGCGCCGCCTGCTGATGAACCCAGCCATGCTGCTGGAGCCGCCCAAAAAGGTGATGCTGGATCCGGCGGTGGCCAATCCGCTGATCAACGACCCGAACGCGGGGGTGGATGCTGCCGAAGAAGAGCACAGCGGGGCGGAGACCGCGCTGGTGGACTAAAACCGAATATGAATAGACCAAGGGCCCCCGGAGAAATTCGGGGGCCTTGCTTTTGGCCCCCTCCCCTGGGGGAGGGGGTTGGGGGTGGGGGCGGGTCGCGGGGGCTGGGGCGCGGGACTGCGATTTGTCCCGCCGAAGGCGGAAGCTGAGCGGCAGGGATTACTGCTGATGCGGCGGTCGAAAAAACGAGCAAGCGAGCAGCGCGAAGATTTTTTTCGGGCACCGCAAGGCGGCAAGGAGCGCGATTGTTCGATGGCGGGATGGAAACCCGGGTCGCAGGGAGCGAGCGTGGGAGACCTGTTTTTCCGGGGAAAACTCCCCACGGATGAGGTGGAAAATGTGGAAAACCGACGGGAAGGGGTGGGTTTTGGGACATTTATGCGGGGAAAAGCGACCATTGACTGTGGAAAACTGTGTGAAAAGTGGGGAAAACCTCTACCGAATGGGTGGATTTATCGAATGTAAAATAATGAGAAGCGCCGCAAGGCCGCAAAAACCGTCCGCTGGCTTTGCCAGCGGACGGTTTGTTTTTCAGGCGGTTTTCCGGGCGGGAGCGTCTTTCTTTAGGCGGGCAAAGAGCAGTGCCAGCAGGCCGCACAGCACCACCCCGGCCGCAAAGGCCGCCAGCCAGATATTCGCATTGGGGAGGAAGGAGGTAGTGCCATCGCCATTGACCACAAGCTCGGCATCCTTTAGCACCGCGGCGCCGATGGCAGGGCCGATGACCCCCGGCACCAGCACCTGTGCCACAATGCGCAGGCCCTGGAACAGGCCGACCTGCTCCGGCGGGGTGTAGGTACGCATCATGGCGCCAAAGATGGCATTGCTGGAAAGGTAGCCCATCATCATGCAAAGGGAGCCGAAAAAGACCGGCAGGGTATCGCGGGTGAAGTACAGTGCAAGGTAGCCTGCCATCAACAGAGCAATGCCCGGCAGGATGGAGCGGCGGAAGCCGTGGGTATCGTACCGGCGGCCATAAAAGGCGGTAAACACCGCCGCCAGCACAATGGCCGGAGCCATGACCAGGACATAATTTGTCATGCCGAGGGATTTTTCGTAGTAGAGGATGAGATAGGGCATGAAAACCTGGATGGAGATGCCGAAGCCTGCGAAGGCCAGCAGGGTGAGATACAGCACCTTATGCCGGCGGATGACCGAGGGGCGGAAGCCATACAGGATGCTGCCCCAATAGCTGCCGGCCGGCGAAGGGGTGACTTTGGGCTCCCGGATGAGCCAGAAGCCGACAATGCCGATGAGGATGACCACCACACCGATGATGGTGAAAATGGTGACCCAGCTTGCGGCCTTTTCCAGATCGAAGAACATAAAGCCGCCGAACACCACCAAAATGGCCATCATGGGCATCATGGCATTGATGCCCTCCGCAGCGCCGCGGTTGGTATCATCGGTGCTATCGGTGAGCCAGGCATTAAAGCAGGCGTCATTGGCGGTGGAGCCGAAGAAGGTCATGACGCAATCCATGAGGATGGTGAGATTGACGCAGACGGTGGTGACCGCCACGCCCACCGAGACCATGGGGCTGATGACATCCACCCGGATGAGGGCAAAGCTGAGAATGGAAATACCCCACAGCAGGTACCCTACGCAGATGAAAATTTTGCGCCTGCCGACCCGGTCGCTGAGGGCGCCGATGAGGATGGTGGTGAGAGTGGCCACAACGGCCGAGGCGGCGACCATCAGGCTGATCTGGGCGGCGGTGGCGTGGAACATCTTATAGATGAACACATTGAAGTACATGTTTTCCACCACCCAGGCCACCTGCCCCACCAGCGAGAACACCGTAAGGGCCAGCCAGAACCGGCCGCCGAGCTTTGTTTTTTGCATCGTAATATCTCCTGCCTTTCCCGGTAAGTTTGATGGGAGTGCGCGGTTATAGGCCCAGGGCCAGCCGGTACGCCCGGCGGCGATTTATCGATTGGCGGTGCCGGGGGCGTTATTTGATTTTACTCCAGCTCCTCCCGCCGCAGCACATACTTGCAGGCGCTTTCGGTCGGGTTTTCGTAGTAGCTTTCTTCCGTTTTGTTCAGCCGGTAGCCGCAGCGCTCAAACACCCGCCGCATAGCAAGGTTACTCTCCCGTGTCTCACCGCAGCAGCGCGTCAGCATCGAAGCCTTCAGCTCCTCCGCCGCCTTTTGCAGCAGCCGGCACGCCAGCCCCTGCCCCCGCCGATCAGGGGCAACACCAAGGTTCATAATTTTCAGGAAATCCCTTTCCCCCTGCCAGTCGTAAAGAAACATATTCCCCACGATCTGCCCATTCTCCAGCAGCGCGTAGTAATGCGCCCGCTCGTCCTCCAGCAGCTCCGTCCAGTCCTCTCCGCTCCAGCGGTCGCCGGGGGAGAAGCACCGACGGTTGAATGCTATGATCTCCTGCAGGTCGTTTTTATTCAGTCTTTGCAGCAGCATTGCACTTAACCCTCCCGCTTCGCCGTGGCAAAGAACAGCTCGGTGCCGTCGGCGGAGCTTTGAATTCCGCTCACGCCCTTTGCCATGGCAAAGTAGCTTTCGGTATAGAAAAGCGGCATCACAATAAACTGATCCACCAGCAGGGCTTCGGCATTGGCAAAGAGGCGGGCCGCTTCATTTACATTGCGGCTGGTGCTGGCCATATCCAGCAGCTGGCCGTAGTGGGGATCGGCGCACTGGACCGGTGCACCGCCGCCCGTGCCGTAGTGACGGAACACCGTATGCAGCTCGTCACCGGCGGTGTAGCTGTACAGGGCCAGGGTAAAATCCCCCTTGGCCAGACGGCTGCGGTAGGTATCGGCATCCACTATGGCCAGGTTCACCACCAACCCCAGGCGGTCCAGCCACTGCTTTTGCAGCCAGCCACAGAAGCCCTCCAGGGCGGAGCCCTTCGGCAGCAGCAGCGTGAGCCCCTGCGGGAGCTCCTTTACCTGCTCCAGGGCGGCCGCGGCGGCACGGGCATTATAAGTGATGGTTAGTTGATCGCTGCGGCGGAAGTCGGAGGTGGAGCTGCCATCGGGGTAGGTGACGGAGCCCAGCGAAAAGCCCTTCGCGGTTAGATCGGTATAGCTTTCATCGTACAGGCGGGCGGCGCCGGGAATGATGCTGCCGGCGTATTCGTAGGAATCGGGCAGATCACCGCCCTGGGCATACTGCGCCAGCGGGAAGCTGTAACACAAGGCCTGCCGCATGGCCTCCTGCGCCAGCTGGGGGGAGGCCTGATTGAGCAGCAGGGAGACGGTGCCATTGCGGAAGGTGAGCAGGCTGGTCTTGCCGCCGGAAAGCTGCCCCAGGGTATTGCTATCCACCCGGCAGCAATCGGTAAGACCCTCCAGGAAGCGCTCCATGGTGTTATCCCTCCCCAGGGTGATGATGACCCCAGTATTCTGCGTTGGGGTAAGGCCGGTGTAGCGGCTGTTGGGGATCAGGCGAAGCCCGGCGGATTCCCAGCTTTTTACCGTGTAGGGGCCGTTATAGATCATATTCTCGAGAGTATTGCCGTAGCGGGCGTGGGTGCCGGTGTAGAAGTCCTCCCGGCAAGGGAAGGCCTCCGGCTCTGCCAGCTTTTCCGGCAGCAGGGGATCGGTGCGGGAAAGGGTGATAATGACGGTGCGGTCATCCGGCGCGGCAGCGCCCAGGCTGCCGCGCTCCCCTGCCGCCATCCCGGCGATGGCGGCAAATTGCTCCCGGGCGGCGGCGCTGCCGCTGCCCTGCTGTATTCTTTGGAAAGCGAACACAAAATCCTTTGCCGTCAGCGGTTCACCGTCACTCCACTGGAGATTTTCCCGCAGGGTGAAGGTATAGCGCAGGCCATCGGCACTGACGCTGTAATTTTCGGCGCAGCCCTCGGCCATGGTGCCATCCGGCAGGCGGCGCAACAGACCCTCCATGCAGTTTTTCAGCAGGCAGCGCTCCAGAGTGGTGGAGCAGTACTGGGGGTCGAGGGTATACACCCGGCCGGAGAGATCGGCACGCAGGGCGGTGGCGGTGTTCTTCTTGCCGCAGGAGGCGCAGGAGAACAGCAAACAGAGGGCCAGCGCCAGCGCCGCCCCCCGCAGGAGTATCCTCTTTTTCGGTGTTTGGTTTCTCATGGGTGGTTCCTTTTCATTGGTGGGGGATGGGGGTGGTCTGCGGGCGCCTGCCGCCGGGGCTAATTTACAGTCGCCTTTCGGCGGGGAAAAGTCACCGCAAGGTGACGGTCTGTACGGCTGCCGCCGTGGCGTTACTTTTCTGTGAAGAAAAGTAACCAAAAGTCATTTAGGGCTGCGCCCTAAAAACCCAACGCACCGGAACGCCCGCCCGGAAAACCAAAGGGCGGTTTCCCGGAGCGTAGGCTAAACGGTGCTTATAAGGTGCCGCAGGCGCATCTGCCCCCTCCCAACCTCCCCCGCTTCGGGGGAGGGGAACGCCCTCCCTTTCTGTGCAAACCGCCAGCCCCGCTAACCATAACCATGGGTTTGCGGCTTGGCTCCCTGCAAACCCTAACATACCCCGAGCGCCGAACTGCCGCCCTAATCTTACCCGCCCATCCGGGCCCCTTTCCCGCGTCGGGAAAGGGGGTGGGGGGAAAGGGCAGATACGCCCGTGGCTACCTTGGGAGCGTATCTGTGCGCAGTACGGATTGAATTTCGGCTCCCGCCGAAATTCAATCCGTATCCAGCACTGCAAGCGACTGGGGTCTTGGGGCAGAGCCCCAAGCGTGTTTTGCTGACTTTTGCACGAACAAAAGTCAGCCCCCGCCGGGTAGGCGTACCAATTAAGCCTTTTGTAGGGCTTGCCCCGCCGGCAGGCGCCATCAAGCCTTGATAAAGCGGCTTCGCGGGGGTTGGGGCGCGGGACTACGATTTGCCGAGGAATATCCCGTCGGCAGGCGGAAATGCCCCCGGATTGTGCTGCGTCCCTCTTATTCCTCCGCGGTCTCCGGCTCGTCGGTGACGGGTTCGGCGGTGTTTTCGGCATCTTCGCCCTCGTCCGGGTTCTCATCGTCCTCCTCGCGGGGGGCGCGGGCCAGGGCAACGACCCGGCTGCCTTCCTCCAGGCGCATAGCATGGACACCGCCGCCGTAGCGGCTCTGCACCGCGATCTGCTCGCAGGGGATGCGGATGATGATGCCGTCATCGGCAATGAGGATGACATCGTCCTCCTCGCCTACCACACGCACGCCGGCCACCAGGGTGCCCTTGCCTTCGCAATCGTAGTTGCGGACACCGCGGCCGCCGCGGTTCTGGGTACGGTACTCGCCCAGTGCGGTACGCCGGCCCTGGCCGTTTTCGGTCACGGTCAGCAGGTAACCGCCCTCCTCACAGGTGGCCATGGCGATGACCTCATCGCCCTCATCCAGCCGGATGGCCCGGACACCGGTGGCGGTACGGCCCATGGGGCGAACATTGCTTTCCGCAAAGCGGATGGCCACACCCTGCCGGGTGGCGATGATAAGATCATCCTCGCCGGTGGTATTGCGCACCCATGCCAGCTCATCGCCCTCCTCCAGGTTAATGGCGATAATGCCGCCCTTGCGGACATTGCGGTAAGCGGAAAGCGCGGTGCGCTTGATGGTGCCATTGCGGGTGACCATGACAAGGTAGCTGTCGTTTTCCACCTCGTCCACCCTTATCATGGCGCTGATCTTTTCATCCTTTTCGATGGGCAGCAGATTGACCACATGGCTGCCGCGTGCGGCCCGGCCGGTTTCGGGGATCTCATAGCCCTTCATGCGGTACATCTTGCCGCAGTTGGTAAAGAAGAGAACATAATCGTGGGTGGAGGTGATGAACATATCCTCCACAAAGTCCTCATCCTTGCGGGCCACGCCGGAAATGCCCCGGCCGCCGCGGCGCTGGGTGCGGTATACCTCCACAGGCTGGCGCTTGATGTAGCCGCCGTGGGTGAGGGTGATGACCGACTGCTGCTCGGGGATGAGGTCTTCAATATCCACTTCACCGCTTACCGTTTCGATAGCGGTGCGGCGGTCATCGCCGAACTTATCCCGGATGGCGGTCAGCTCGGTGCGGATGATATCATAAATCATAGAAGGCGTGCGGAGGATCTCCTCCAGGTTTTTCACCTTTTCCAGGATTCCGGCCAGCTCATCCTCGATCTTGATGCGCTCCATGCCGGAAAGCTGTCCCAAACGCATGGCCACAATGGCGGCAGCCTGCAGATCGGTCACGCCGAAGCGTTCCATCAGGTTCAGCTTGGAATCGTTCTGGTCCTTACTGTGGCGGATGATGTAGATGACCTCATCGGTCTTATCCACCACCAGCTTCAAACCCTCCAGAATGTGCTCACGCTCTTTGGCTTTTTTCAGGTCGTAGGCGGTACGGCGGGTGATGACCTCAAACTGGAACTTGAGATATTGCTCCAGCATCTCCTTCAGGGTCATTACCTTGGGCACGCCGTTTTCCAGCGCCAGCATAATGACGCCGATGGAATCCTGCAGCTGAGTAAAGCTGTACAGCTGGTTCAGCACCACCTGCGCGTTGGCGCCCATCTTCAGGTCAATGACGATGCGCATGCCCTCGCGGTCGCTTTCATCATTGATGTAGCTGATGCCGTCGACACGCTTATCCTTTACCAGCTGGGCGATGCTTTCGATCAGGCGGGTCTTATTCACCATGTAGGGGATCTCCCGCACGATGATGCGCTCCCGGCCGTTCTTCATTTCCTCTATTTCGGTCTTACTGCGCAGGGTGATCTTGCCGCAGCCGGTGGCATAGGCCGCCCGGATGCCGCTGCGGCCCATGATGATGCCGCCGGTGGGAAAATCCGGCCCCTGAATGTACTGCATCAGTTCATTCAGCTCGGCTTCGGGGTGGTCGATGAGGTAGCATACCGCGTCGCTGACCTCCCGCAGGTTGTGGGGCGGGATATTGGTGGCCATACCCACCGCGATGCCCACCGAGCCATTGCACAGCAGGTTGGGGAAGCGGCTGGGCAGTACCACAGGTTCCTTGCGCTGGTCATCAAAGTTCGGGTTCCAGTCTACGGTGTCCTTATCGATATCCGAGAGCATGTAAAGGGCAATCTTGCTCAGCCGTGCCTCGGTATAACGGTAGGCAGCGGGCGGGTCGCCATCGATGGTACCAAAGTTGCCGTGGCCATCGATGAGCGGATAGCGCAGCGAGAAGGTCTGCGCCAGGCGCACCATGGCATCGTAAACACTGGCATCGCCGTGCGGATGATACCGGCCCAGCACATCACCGACGATGGTCGCGCTCTTGCGGTGGGGCTTATCGGGGGTCAGGCCGTCCTCATCGGCGGCAAACAGAATGCGGCGGTGAACCGGCTTCAATCCGTCCCGTACATCGGGCAGGGCACGGTCCACAATGACCGACATGGAGTATTCCAAAAAGCTCTTGCGCATTTCGTGGTCCAGCTCCACCTGGATGATCCGGCCCTCATTGTGCAGGCTGTTTTCAGCGGTTACCTCATCCACTACTTCATTAATGGCATCAAAATCGCCCATATTGTTGGGAGTTTTATCCTTGCTCATTTTTTCGGCTCCTTTCTGCGTCATCAAACATCAAGATTGGTGACATACTGGGCGTTCTGCTCTATAAATTCCCTTCTGGGCTGCACCTTATCGCCCATCAGGATGGTAAAGGTTTCATCGGCACGCATGGCGTCCTCCATGTTTACCCGCAGCATGACACGGCGGGCGGGGTCCATGGTGGTTTCCCACAGCTGTACGGGGTCCATCTCGCCTAAGCCCTTGTACCGCTGGATATCCACCTTGCCGGTGCCATCGGGATTCAGTTCGGCAATGCAGGCGTCCCGCTCGGCTTCGGTGTAGGCATAGTGGAACTGCTTGCCGCGGCTGACCTTATAAAGCGGCGGCTGCGCGATATAGACATGGCCCAGTTCGATGAGCGGGCGCATGTGACGGAAGAAGAAGGTGAGCAGCAGCGTGCGGATATGGCTGCCGTCCACATCGGCATCGGCCATAATGATGATCTTATTGTAGCGGATCTTATTGGCGTCAAAGTCCTCGCCGATGCCGCAGCCCACGGCGGCGATGATGGGCAGCAGCTTTTCGTTGCTGTATACCTTATCCAGGCGGGCCTTCTCTACATTCAGCATCTTGCCCCACAGCGAAAGGATGGCCTGGAAACGGCGGTCGCGGCCATCGCTGGCGGAGCCGCCGGCGGAATCGCCCTCGACGATGAACAGCTCGGTGCGCTCGTTATTGCGCTCGCTGCAGTCCTTCAGCTTGCTGGGCAGGCCCACGCCCTCCAGCGGAGATTTGCGCCGGGTGGCTTCTCTCGCCTTGCGGGCGGCTTCGGCCGCGCGGCTGGCGGTAATGGCCTTTTCGATGATGGTGCGGGCGACCTGCGGGTTTTCTTCAAAGTAGGTGGTCAGCTTATCGGTAACGATAGAGGAAACCACCTGCCGCATTTCGGTGTTGCCCAGCTTGCCCTTTGTCTGGCCCTCAAACTGCGGCTCCCGCAGCTTGACGCTGATGATAGCGGTCAGACCCTCGCGGCAGTCCTCGCCGGAAAGGTTCTTGTCGCTGTCCTTCAGCAGGTTATTTTTCCGGGCATAGGCGTTCAGCACACGGGTCAGCGCCTGCTTAAAGCCGTCCTCGTGGGTACCGCCCTCGCCGGTATTGATGTTATTGGCAAAGGAAAGCAGCAGCTCATTGTAGCTGTCATTGTACTGCATGGCCACTTCCGCCACATTATCGCCGCTGTCACCCTTCATGTAGATGACATCCTCATGCAGGGCCTCCAGACCGCGGCGCTGGTGGATGAACTCCACAAAGGAGCGGATGCCTCCCTCGTAGCACATGGAATCGCTGGGGCCCGTGGGGGTACGGCGGTCAGTGATGGTCATGCGCACCCCGGCATTGAGGAACGCCTGCTCCCGCAGACGGGTGTGCAGCGTTTCATAGTCGTATACCAACTCCTCAAAGATCTCGCCATCCGGCTTGAAGGTAACACGGGTGCCGGTCTCATCGGTATCGCCGATGATGGTCAGGTCGCCCTGCGCCACGCCGCGGGCGAATTTCTGCTGGTAGATGTGCTCGCCGTTCTTTACCTCGACAATGAGCCACTCCGAAAGGGCATTGACGACCGAAGCGCCCACGCCGTGCAGACCGCCGGAGACCTTGTAGCCCTCGCCGCCGAACTTGCCGCCGGCGTGCAGGATGGTATAGACCACCGTAACCGCGGGAATGCCCATTTTGGGGTGAATGCCCACGGGGATGCCGCGGCCGTTATCGGTGACGCGGATGACATCGCCTTCCAGAATCTCGGTTTCGATGTGGGTGCAGTAGCCTGCCAGCGCCTCATCTATGGCGTTATCCACGATCTCGTATACCAGGTGGTGCAGACCGCGCGGGCCTGTGGAACCGATATACATACCGGGGCGCTTGCGGACCGCTTCCAGTCCCTCCAGCACCTGGATCTGTGTTTCGTCATAGTGGCTTTGTTTTACCTGTTCGATGTTGCTCATAGTATCTCCTATTCTCAAGATCGGTTGGATCAGATTGGACGAAGTAATAAGGTTCCGCCTCCGGCGGGGGATATTTAGGTAACAGTCTGTACTCACCTTCGGTGGCGCAAGTTTTATATAAAACATGATTGGTACGCCTGCCCGGCGGGGGCATCCTTTTGTGCCGACAAAAGGATGCAAAAACGGTTCAGGGCTGCGCCCTAAAGACCCGGTCGCCCTGCTGCGCTGGATATGAATTTATTTTTAGGCTACCGCCCAAAAACAAATCCGTACTGCACGCAGATGGGCTTAAAAAGAGCCTGCGGCGCATTTTTATGTGGGGTTCAGCAGAAACAAAATTAAAATAACACCTTATAAGCGTCGTCTAATCCCGCTCCGGGAATACGAAGTGTTTCCGGGCGGGGTGTACCGACGCGTAGGGGGTCTCGGGGTCCTCCCCGAGTGACTTTTGGTTACTTTTCTTCATAGAAAAGTAACCCCCCGCCGGGCAGGCGTGCCAGCTGTCACCCTGCGGTGACTTTGCCCCGCCGTTAGGCGACTACAAGCTTTCCCCCGCCGGGCAGGCGTGCAGACTATGCCTTTGCAAAAGGCCCGCCCCGCCGCCAGGTGACTACAAATTAGTCCCCCTGTTTTCAAAAAAACTATTTCTTGCTCCGCTTTTTCAGCGTCCCGGTAGAAAGCTGGCACAGATACACCATATCCTCGCCGGTTTTTTTGCCGGGCGGGGTGGTGATGACGAAGGTCTTTGGCAGGTCATCGGTCACATTGATGACCCGGCCGGCCTTCTCGGCTTCGTTCAGAGTCTTGCGGGTGTGGCGGCTTACGGTGGTGTTATCCAAATCGAAAATGCCGATGATATCCCGTTCCCGCACCACTGTTTCCTGTCCCAGGTGCAGATACATATTTTCACGGCTCCTTTCGTTTTTTGGCTCGTTTGGCGGGCAGATACAGCTGTCCTTCTTTCATGCGGAAGGCGGCGCCTTCGCCCAATGTTCTAGCGGCGCCCCGGTCACAGCAGGTGATGAACACCTGTCCCGGATGTTCCCCATGCAGGAAGTAATCCCGGCGGGTCTTATCCAGCTCGCTCAGCACATCATCCAGCAGAATGATGGGCGCTTCGCCCAATGTTTCTTCCATTACCCGGCATTGGGCCAGCTTTAGGGCCAGGGCGCAGCTGCGCTGCTGCCCCTGGCTGCCAAAGCTCCGCGCGGAGATGCCGGCAATGGTCACCTCCATGTTATCCCGGTGGGGGCCCAGGGTGGTGCAGTAGTTTTTATAATCCTCACTGCGGGCCGCGGCCAGCGCCGCCCGGATATGAGCTTCGCCCTCGGCGGGGGAAACATCGGCCCAATCGGCGCCCTGCGGGGCGGGGATGCTGGGCTGGTAGCTGAGGGAAAAGGGCTGATCGGCCCACTTGCAGATATCCATGTAAATTTCCGCCGCGGGCGGGGCCAGCCGCCGGATAAACCTTGCCCGGGCGTGGCAGATGGAAAAGGCTACCTTAGCCAGGCTGCGGTCCCAGGTTTCCAGCAGGGGCTCCATCATAGCGGCGTTGCCGCTTTTTTGCATATCGGTGATGAGGGTATTCCTTTGCAGCAGGATGCGGCTCATCGCGGCCAGGGTGGTCATATAGCGGGGCATCACCTGGCTGATGGCGCCATCCAAAAACGCGCGGCGCTCCGAGGGTCCCTCCTGGATGAGGGCCAGCTCTCCCGGAGAGAACACCACCGCCAAAAATTCACCGGTCAGCTCGCTGGGAATACACTCCACACCATTCAGCCAGGCCAGCTTTTTGCTGCCATAGGCCAATGCCGCAGTTTTCTCCCGGTTCTGGCAGGTAAATTCCGCCTCAATGCGGGCGACCTCCTGCCCAAAGCGCAGATAGTCGCTTTCCTTGGCCGCGCGGAAGCTCTTCTGCCCGGTAAGCAGATAAATGGCCTCGATGAGATTGGTCTTGCCCTGGGCGTTTTCGCCGTAAATGACATTGACACCGGGAGCCGGGGTCACATCCACCGCCGCCAGGTTGCGGAAATTTACAGTTTTCAGCCGGGTGAGCTTCACGGGGCGGCCACCTGCCAGCTTTCGCCGTCCAGGGTGACGGTATCGCCGGGATGGAGCTTTTTGCCGCGCATGGTGCACACTTCCCCATTCACCTGCACTTCGCCTTCGGCTATGGCGATCTTGGCTTCGCCGCCGGTGCTTACCGCGCCGCAGAATTTAAGGAAGCTATCCAGTTTGATGAATTCAGTTTGGATGGTGATGGTTTCCATATGGTCACGCTTTCTTAGTTATTATTAGTCTCTCCGTGTAATGGGTAACGAAGTGGCGGCACGGTAGTGAATGATCTGCCGGCGGCATATTAAAGCCGTGCCATGATGGAGGGATTGTTGGTAGATATTATGACTTAGTTTTATCTCTCTTTCGGAGCCAGTTTGTGGTCGCCTGACGGCGGGGCGGGGCCTTTTGCAAGGCTTAGTTAGCACCGCTCGCCGCGGAGGCGTTCCTTTTGTGCGTACGCGTCGTCGCGGGCTTTGCTCCATGTCGGGTCGCTATCCCTATGGGATAGGCAA
>ERZ1673738.3891-NODE-3891-length-15834-cov-5.780087_pt1 | contig 15834 bp, 9 predicted proteins | sample MGYA00580198_ERZ1673738 | MGnify/ENA primary metagenome ERZ1673738 (study PRJEB41218, sample SAMN15661784) | gut metagenome | host: Homo sapiens | place: Canada: London | collected 2015-08-20/2019-03-30 | study: EMG produced TPA metagenomics assembly of... | reverse complement strand
CATTTTCAGCCGCTGAAGGAGTTGCGCATTTTCTCAACTCTTCGTTGACCAAAAATGAGATTTTAAATGTGAAAGAAGACATTTTGAGCGGTAAAACGAAAATGCTCTATGTTGCTCCCGAATCCTTGACCAAGGAAAGTAATGTTGAATTTCTAAAGAAGATCAAGATTTCTTTCTTTGCTGTGGATGAGGCACATTGTATCTCGGAATGGGGCCACGATTTCCGGACAGAATACCGGAAAATCCGTCCGATCGTCGAAGAAATCGGTAAAGCGCCGATCATTGCATTGACTGCGACAGCGACACCCAAAGTGCAGAACGACATCCAGAAGAACCTGGATATGATGGATGCCCAGGTTTTTAAATCTTCTTTCAACCGACCGAACCTATACTACGAAGTACGTCCTAAACAAGGAGATGTCACGAAAGACATTATTAAGTTTATTAAAAACCATGAAGGGAAATCCGGTATCATCTACTGTCTGAGCCGGAAGAAAGTGGAAGAACTGGCGGAAGTGCTTAGTATCAACGGTATCAAAGCAGCTCCTTATCATGCGGGAATGGATGCCAGTACCCGAAGTACCAACCAGGACCGCTTCCTGATGGAAGAGGTGGACGTTATTGTAGCGACCATCGCTTTCGGTATGGGGATCGACAAACCAGACGTACGCTTTGTCATCCATTACGACATTCCTAAAAGTCTCGAAGGGTATTATCAGGAGACAGGACGGGCAGGACGGGATGGTGGCGAAGGAATCTGTCTGACTTATTATAGTTTTAAAGACATCCAAAAGCTCGAAAAGTTTATGCAGGGGAAACCCATTGCCGAACAGGAAATCGGTAAACAATTGCTGATGGAAACAGTCGCTTATGCCGAGACTTCTTTATGCCGGCGTAAAGTACTGCTCCATTATTTCGGAGAAACCTATGAAGAAGACAACTGCGGCTGTTGTGACAACTGCCTCTATCCGAAGAAAGAGTTCGAAGGCGAAGATTATATGGTCGATGCCCTGCAACTGGTCAGCGATGTTAAAGAAAAATTCAAAATCGAACATTTGGTTAATATCCTCATCGGTGAAGCCGATTCTGCCATCAAATCGTATAAGCATGATAAACTGGAATTATTCGGTGCCGGTTCGGAAAAAAGCCGGCAATTCTGGACGATGGTATACCGGAGGGCTTTAGTCAGTTCATTTATCGAAAAAGATATAGAACAATACGGAGTAATCAAACTAACGGATGAAGGCCAAAAATTTTTGGATAACCCTAAAAGTTTTATGCTGATGGAAGATCACAATTTCGACGAGAACGAAGAAGAAGAAAAGATACAGGAGAAAGGTGGTGTATCTGCGTTGGACAGCACTTTATTCGCTATCCTGAAAGATTTACGGAAGAAAATAGCCAAGACCAATAACTTGCCTCCTTACGTCATTTTCCAGGACCCGTCACTGGAAGATATGTGTACCAATTATCCGATCACACTCGAAGAATTGGCCAACATCCAGGGCGTAGGTGCCGGGAAAGCACAGAAATACGGCAAAGAATTCGTCGAAGTCATCAAACAATACGTTGAAGACAACGAGATCGAACGGGCACAGGATATGGTCGTGAAAACAGTAGCCAATAAATCCAAATTCAAAGTATACATCATCCAGAATATCGACCGCCAGATCGATCTGGAAGATATCGCTTCGGCTTTGGGGCTCAACTTCGACGAACTGATCAAGGAGATGGAAGCGATCGTCTTTTCCGGAACGAAATTAAACATCGATTATTATATCAATAAGATCCTCGACGAAGAGCAACAGCAGGAAATCATGGATTATTTTATGGAGGCGAGTTCCGACAATATTTCCGAAGCTTTCGACGAATTCGAAGGGGATTATGCAGAAGAAGATCTTCGGCTGATGCGGCTGAAGTTACATTCCAAACACGGAAACTGACAATGGAAAAAGTTGCGGGAAATATTGGGGGTAAGTCGAAATGATCGATACCCCCTCTTTTTTCGTCAACTATAAGGGGTATGTCACTGTGTCACAACCACTCTCCAACTGCCATCCTTTTCACCTCGCTCAACGTATTTCTTCTGATCATTATATATTTCAATGGCTTTGAATATCGATCTGTTCAAATATTATTCGGAAGCCTTAGAAAAAAACAATGAGATGATCCGGCTTCATAAAGCCAAAGATGAGCAGAAAATAGTAAGAAAAAGAAAAATTTTTTTAGAAGTAGAAGTCAGCGAAGATGAGTATCAGGCTTTTATGAAGCAAACGAAATAATCCGTCTTATTTACCTCATACTCATCTTCCTCTAGTTTTTCAATTCATTTTATCTACAGAACGGACAAATTCGATATCCTCCCGGAACAATTTCCGGTAAGTGATATGGGTGCGCCAGGCTTTCGCTCCGATGTAATCCATCAGATGTATCATTGGAGGATTAAAATCGCCCACCCAATTCAATTCCAGATATTTATATTCCCTGTTCGCTTCGATAATGCGCTCAGTAAAGCGTTTGATCATGGCCGCTTCCACTCCTTTCCCCTGAAACTCGGGTACCACTCCGAACAACTGTCCCAAAGCCACATCGATTTTCCGGAAATGACGGTAATACATCAGTTTCAAACCACCCCACAAATTCATTTTTCCATTTAAATGTCTCACTACCTGATTGATTTCCGGGAACATCAGGAAAAAACCAATCGGTTGCTCTTTATAAAAAGCAAAATAAATCAAATCCTTATCGATAATCGGTTGTAAACTTTTATAAATCGCTTCTACCTGCTCCCGGGTAATCCCGTCTACTCCGTGTACTTCCAGATTCCAGGCTTTATTATAGACCTCCAATAAGGCTTCTATGGCTTTCTGCTTCCCGATATCCCCATAGGTCTGGACCGTATAATCGGGATTTTTCAATATCCGGTCGGCTTTCCAAACGACAATTTTAGAAAGGCTGTCCATAACAAGACGGGTGCGGAATGTAAACTGTTTGAAAAAATCCCGGAAACCGTAGTTTTCAAAAAAAGAAACATAATAAGGCTGGGTATAAGGCATCGCATAAACAGGCGACTGATCGAATCCATCGACCAACAACCCCCACCACTCAATCCGTTCCCCGAAATTTACCGGCCCTTCCATGGCCTCCATACCTTTTCCTTCGAGCCACTCCCTGCATTTATCGAACAAACAAAAAGCGGCCTGCCGGTCGTCGATACATTCAAAAAATCCCATTTGCCCGACACTATATTTGTCCAGATGACAGGTTTTCCGATTGATAAAAGCAGCTACTCTCCCTACACATTGCCCTGCCTCGTCCTTCAAAATCCAGCGGATACATTCGCCATTTTGGAAACAAGGATTTTTCGCAGGATCGAATACATTCCGGATATCATTATCCAAAGGACGTATCCACCAGGGATTTCCTTTATATAGTCTTACCGGTAATTCCAGAAAGTCCGTTTCATGTTGTCGGGTAGTTACTTCAATTAAAGTATACATAACAAAAAAATTAAATTTTTTGACTTAAGGCCATTGCTTGAGCCGGAAAGATAAAATCGGCCAATCGCTTGAGCCAAACGACAATAAAAGCCAATAATATTCGCGGGACGATCAGCCATACGACAGGTAACCCCAATACGGCAAACAACAAAGGATCTTCCAACTGCGAATGCGATATCGCCAGATGATAATTCAACAAATCCGCTTCGGTCCCGGTTAGTTTACCTTGCCGGGCATAATCCACCAATACAGCGGAACCGTAAGCCAACCCCAGCGTATTGCCCACCACCCATAAAAAAGCCACCTGTCGGGGTAAACCCAACAATTGCATACCCGGACCTAAAAGCGAAGAGATCCATTTCAATATCCCGAATTCTTCCAACAGACGTTGCAGGATCATCAATCCGGTAATCAGGGCCACGACTTTCAGGGACAACCACAGACTGGTTTGCAGCCAATTGAACAAAGTATCGCGGAATCCCAAGTCGACAGAAGGCTGCGCTATCATCCGCCCTGCAAACTCCGGCAAGATCAGATTTAAAACGGCAGCAGCGATAAAACTACAGGTAAAACGGAGTAAGACCATCTTCCAACCCGCAGAACCGGTTTTCTTCTGTACCAAAGTTTCCACCGGATAATTATGGGAAATCAGGCACATCATAGCCAACAAAATCCCTTCTCTCACCGTGAAATCCATATTCGACAGCAAAGCGATCACCGTATAGATATTGGTAAAAATACCGGTCACAAAGACCAAAGCCGCATCACCGGGCAAACCGATCCTGGTGAACAAAGGAGCTACCACAGCAGAAACAGCCGGCAACACCTGAAAGTAGGTAAGCAACATCACCACGAAAGAAACCGGAAGCATAATCTTCAAAAACCAGCAAGAGGTTTTCAATGCCACCGGCCAGACTTTCCTGATACAACCGATTATCCTTTCTTTCACCATATCCTATTTTCTCTTTTTTCCTCTTCCCCCTTCTCTCTCTCAGCCTATAGCTTTTAGCATTTAGCTTTTAGCATTTAGCTTTTAGCTTTTAGCATTTAGCTTTTAGCATTTAGCTTTTAGCATTTAGCTTTTAGCTTTTAGCTTTTAGCTTTTAGCTTTTAGCTTTTAGCATTTTACTTTTTACCTCAACTGCTCCGTCAGCAACCGGATCTCCAATGCCGGGCTAATCCGTTCGTACAGAATATTATAAACGGCATTCGTTATCGGCATATGCACATTATACTGGTCGTTGATTTCTTTAATTCCTTTCACGCCGAAATATCCTTCGGCAATCATCAGCATTTCCATTTGTGCCGATTTCACCGAATATCCTTTACCGATCATCGTCCCGAAAGTCCGGTTCCGGCTAAACTGTGAATAAGCGGTTACCAGCAAATCCCCCAGATAGGCCGAGCTCTTGATATCCCTTTCTATCGGATGAACGGCAGCCACAAAACGCTCCATCTCCTGAATGGCATTGGATACCAAAACGGCCTGAAAATTATCTCCATATCGCAATCCATGACATATTCCCGCTGCAATAGCGATAATATTCTTCATAACAGCCGCATACTCCGTACCATAGATATCGTCCGAAATCGTCGTCTTCACATAATGGCAGTTGAACAATTGTGACACCAACCGGGCCACCCGGGTATCGTCACAGGCAAAGGTCAGGTAAGACAGGCGTTCCAAAGCAATCTCTTCTGCATGACAAGGCCCTGAAATCACCACGATCTGCTCCAAAGGTACTTCATACTGCTGGTGGAAGAACTCACCGATAATCAGATTATCATCCGGGATCATTCCTTTAATCGCCGACACCACAATCTTGTCTTTCAACGGACGGGTGGCTTTTGCCACCACATTTTTAAGAAAAGCACTCGGTATAGCAAAAATGATGATATCCGAACGGGCAATCAGTTTGTCCAGATTATCCGTAAAAGAAATCCGCGACAGATCGAAATCGACCGAACAAAGATAGCGAGGGTTATGGTTCAACTCTTTAAAAGCGTTGATGGTCTCGATATTACGCATAAACCAATTGATATGCTCATTCGTTTCCAGCAGAATCTTAGCAATAGCCGTAGCCCAGCTTCCGCCGCCGACGATCGCAATCCGTGGATTTTCAGGAATTTCCATGCCGATAAAATTTAGTTTAAGCCAACCATTTTTTCACTTCTTCGGGAGTCAACCTTGACAATCCCAACTTTTCTTTTTTGTTGATTCCGCAAAGCTCCTGATGCAATTTATTCGTATTCCCGACTGCTTTCAAAGCTTCCACCGTCTGATATCCGGCTTTCTTCACCACTGCGATCCATTCTTTCGGAATCCCCAGCGCCTCGTATTTCTCATCGCCGTCTACGGTAACTTTCTTTTCGGGCTTCATCTGGGGAAAGAACAACACATCCTGAATCGACGCGCTATTGGTCAGGAACATACAAAGCCGGTCGATACCGATACCCATACCGGAAGTCGGCGGCATGCCGTATTCCAGTGCGCGTACAAAATCATAGTCGATATACATGGCTTCGTCATCTCCTCTTTCCTGCAATTTCAGCTGATCCTGAAAACGTTCCAGCTGATCGATCGGGTCGTTCAGCTCGGAATAGGCATTAGCCACTTCCTTACCGTTTACAAACAGCTCGAAACGTTCGGTCAGTTCCGGATTTTCGCGATGTTTCTTCGTCAACGGCGACATCTCTTTGGGATAATCGTAAATAAAAGTGGGCTGGATATAATGTCCTTCACACTTTTCACCGAAGATCTCATCGATCAGTTTACCCTTACCCATGGTCTTATCCACGGGGATCTCCATTTTTACACAAGCCTCGTACAACTCTTCTTCCGACATTTTCTCGATGTCGTACCCGGTATATTCTTTAATGGCATCGGCCATACGTACCCGCCGGAAAGGACGTTTAAAGTCGATTTCATTTTCGCCTATCACCGCTTTCGTAGTCCCGTTGATCGCCAGCGCAGCCGTTTCGATCATCTCTTCCGTGAAGTTCATCATCCACAGATAATCTTTATAAGCCACATAAATTTCCATACAGGTAAATTCCGGATTATGTGTCCGGTCCATTCCCTCATTCCGGAAATTCCGGGAAAATTCGTACACCCCTTCAAAACCGCCGACAATCAGCCGTTTCAGGTATAATTCGTTGGCAATACGCAAATACAAAGGGATATCCAATGCATTATGATGAGTGATAAACGGACGTGCAGACGCTCCTCCGGGAATGGCTTGCAACACAGGGGTTTCCACCTCCAGATACCCTTTGGAATTGAAGAAATTCCGGATAGCGTTGATCATCCTGGTACGTTTCACAAAGACTTCCTTGACCTGAGGATTCACGATCAGGTCGAGATAACGCTGGCGGTAACGCTGTTCGGGATCGGTAAAGGCATCGAACACCTTGCCTTCCTTCTCTTTCACAATCGGCAGCGGCCGCAACGATTTCGACAACATGGTCAATTCTTTGGCGTGTACGGAAATCTCACCTGTCTGTGTGCGGAACACAAATCCCTTCACTCCGACAATGTCACCGATATCCATCAATTTCTTGAAAACCGTATTGTAAGCGGTCGATGCTTCATCTGTAGAAATATCGTCCCGGCTGACATACACCTGGATCCGGCCGGTAGCATCCTGTAATTCGAAAAATGAAGCTTTACCCATAATTCTCCGGCTCATCATCCGTCCGGCAATCACCACATTCCGGGGCTCTGCTGTTTCGTCGAACCGCTCTTTTATTTCTGCCGCATGGGCATTCACTTGAAACTCCGGTGCCGGATAGGCTTCTATCCCCAGTTTAGCCAATTCATTCAATGAATTTCTTCGGATAATCTCTTGTTCACTTAATTCCGTAAAGCTCATCTTTTATATTTTTAATTGTTTTACTTCCAACAAACTATCATTCCAGAATTTTAATTAATTTTGCAAAGTTACTATTTTCCCGAAGTAAAAACAAATCAAAATAAAACAGCCATTGTCGGGTTTTCAACAATGGCTGTTTTTACAATCCTGATCGACTTATTTTTTCAATATTTTATCGAGTAATTCCACCGCTTCCGGCTGAGAAGGACGCGGAGCATAAGCATCTATGATCTTGAAATTTTCGTCTATCAATAAAAAACGGGGAATATATTTGATCTGCCACCCTTCATTCAGATTTTTTGTATCTGTACAATTGTATTCCGGTATCCCGGCTTCTTTGCCTTCGATAAATGAAAGCCAGGACTTTTTCTCTGTATCGGTAGAAACAGCCAGGAAAACGATATTATCGTTCCGGTATTTTTTCGCCAGCTCATGGAATTTCGGGGATTCCTGAATACAAGGTCCGCACCAGGTTGCCCATAAATCCACATAAATCACCTTGCCTTTATAATCACTCAGACGAGCCGTTTTCCCATCCGGAGCAAGCAATTCCAGATCCACAGCCGGACTTCCTTTCAGTAATGCCCCGGCAGAATGAAGTTTTACTTCCAATACTTCCCGGATATCCGTATTTTTCAACTTTCCGGCATATTCCCGTACTTCCCCGACAAGTTCCGTATTTATTTCACTATCCAGCTTATAAGCGTACTGTGCAGCGGTAAAAAGTTCTTGAGTACGTTCGGGAAATTGCAATTTTTCTTTTAGACCGGGAGTTTCCATGGCAGTGCCGATCACATCTCTGACAACAGCCACATCCAGATATTCCTCTCTATTTACCCGGGGAACGACTTTCAGCAAGTCGGGAATAATCTGCTGCATAAATTTCTCACGCTCTTCCCGGCTTCTCACCGGCTGTAAAGCACAGTAAGAGGGATAAGCAGTATAACTATTTGCCATGTCGGCGACAATACGGGCTTTCTCCAACTCTTTGAACGCAGGAGTAGCCTCTTTTACCCGCTCCAGTTCAGCCATCCTCAATTGAGCCAAAGAATCGACGGCAACTTTGATTTCCTCAAAGCTTCCTTTCCGGTTTCTTAATTCTCCCAAAAAAGAACCTCCCTTAGGAAACAGACGTCCCTTCATATAGGTATTCATCTCCGCTCCCTTTCCCTTAAAGACAGCCTCCCGGTTGTCAGTCGTGATATATACCTCCATATCGTCTCCCGGACTCAGATAAAGGGTGTTGCGGCTGATCCGGTAAAAAGCCGGTTTGGAAAGCGGTAAAATCGTATCGAAATGGCCTTCCCGATCCGTACGGATCATAAAGCTCCCCTCATCCCCTATCACACTGGTAGCCCCATCGTAAGACAGTTTCACCAGATCGGTTCCCATACCGACCAATTTCCCCTTCAGACGGACAGAATTTTGTGCCTGAACCGACACGACCGCCATGACAAATAAAATCGGAAATAAAAATTTCATATCGACCATATTAAATATTCGTATTTATCTTTCATAATCCGGAAGATCAGGCCGGAACCCCTTGACTACCGGCGGTATCGGAATAATATAGCGGTTGTCGTTGGGCGGTAAAGTCCAGGTTTGTCCATCCGCCGAATGGGTGATCGTTTTTTGGAAACGACTTTCTTTGTTCAAACGTTTCAGATCTACAAAGCGGTAGATTCCGAGGAAAGCGAATTCCCGGCGGCGTTCTTCCAGTACTTTCACCAGAGCCTCGTCCGCATTGGCAAAAGTCACATGTACATTGTTTTCTATGCGATGATCCCGTAACAGATTATACAGACGCGCAGCTTCCGCCAGGTTTTCCGTACCTCCTTCGCGTGCATAACACTCGGCAGCCGTCAGAATCACCTCCATATTGTTCAAAGCCAGATTCGCCCGGATATAAGGCATAAAAATTGTATACCCACGGAATTCCACACCGCTGTATTCATCGTCTACAAACCACAGTTCCCGGCGTTTATCCACAGCTCCCGGAGCCAGGTCCTTGTCATAAATATCCAGTAACTCCTGACTGGCATATACAGCCATTTGTAACCCGAAGACGGAGGGCGGATAACGTACGTAAATATTTTCCGGATTATCCATTCCTTCAGGATAAGGACTGCTGGGATCGTCTTTCCGTACAATCCTTCCGATATAAGCATTCGGTTTGGCGGTATATTCTGTCAGGTCTACCAATTCTTCACTGACTTCCAATGCTTTCTTCGCATTTTCCAAAGCTTTATCATATTCTCCGTGCATCAGATACATACGGGCCAGAAAACCATAGGCTACATTCTTCGCCGGACGGAATGTGTTCGGAGTTTTATCCAACAAAGCAGGCAGGGCATCGTCCAGGTCTTGCTTGATCGCCGTATACACTTGTTCTACAGTGCTACGGGAATAATTCAGGTCGGCCACATCTTCGCTGGAGATCAGAGGCAAGCCGTAATCGGTCGAAGCCGTTGCAGCGTCATAGGCCGGAGCATAAACCCCGATCATACAAAGATACTCGAAAGCCCGGGCAACCATCGCTTCCGATTTTAAGTTCAGCTTATCGGATTCCGAAGCATCCGTCACACTCATGATATTATTGATTACCGTATTACACACATAGATACGGTTGTAAGCATAGTTCCAGATCGGATCAGAAACTCCGTCATTGAAAACAGCCCCGTGTTCGAAAGCATAGAGATTTTTAATTTCATCATCCATAGAGGTAAAATTATTCTCTTCATCTCCGCTTCCCAGCTGAGCATCATCGGTAATATACACCGGATAATGATCCAGCGCTTTAGCCATCTGTGCGTAATTCATCAACTGACGGTAGTCGTCGTATTTCGAAGGAATGGTATATCCTTTCGGCTGTATGTCCAGAAAACGGTCACACCCCTGACAAAGGAACATGCCCCAAACAATCCATAAAAATATTTTTTTCATAATCATCTCCTTTTAGAATTTTAAAGATAAACCTAGCGTATATAATGGTCGGGTCGAGCGCACTTCTCGAAATAGATGTCAGAGAAGTCCCGTTCCAGGATTCCGGATTCAAACGTCTTTTCTGAGAACCCCACCACCAGATATTCTGAATCTGTGCATTGATACTCATTCCTGAAATAAAAGCTTTTTTTAGCCAACGTTCCGGCAAATTATAGGACAGGGTTACCTCCTTCAGCTTTATGTAATTCGCTTTTTTGATGTGTTTATCGGCAGCATACCACAAATAGGTATAGTTGGTACTGGCATTTCTCATAAAGGCCGGAGCTTTATCGGGATCGTCGGAATCTTCCGGAGATTTCCAGTAATTCCGGATACTCCTGTCCACATTCGTAGTTCCGGTTGTCGACATGAAGTATTTAGGCATGACATCCCTCATCACATGTCCGCCGTAATACAGAAACATAAAAGAAAGATCGAAACCTTTATAAGTCAGCATATTCGACATAGATGCAGAATAGGGAGGTATACTTGTTCCGGAGCGTACCAGATCCTCGACCGTCAGGTCTGCGAGCGATTTCACGATCGTTCCGTCCTTTTTATAAGCCTGAGGATTTCCACTCTCGTCCAATCCGGCCCAACGTACACTGAATAAAGTTCCCATTGCCATCCCTTCTCTCGTATTCGTACCGCTGATATAACTGGAAACGGAGTTAGAACTGTTTTCCAGTTTTGTGATCCGGTTTTTATTGTAACTGAAATTAATATTCGTTGCCCAGCGGAAGTCTCTTGTCTGTATATTCACACTGTTCAATACAATCTCATAACCGTGGTTGTACATCTCGGCATAGTTCATCGTCAGAGAACCCCAACCGGAAGTCGGGTCTGTAGCGATCGACCCCAGCAAATCCGAAGTATTTTTCGCATAATAGTCGAACGATCCTCCCAAACGGTTGTTAAAGAAGCTGAAGTCGATACCCAGATTGGTCTGGTTGGTTCTTTCCCAGCGTAAGCCGGAGTTTGGAGGACTGGATACGGAACTGGAATATTCACCGGTCCAGGAATTGATTCCGGCAGAATATACGATCATATAAGGTCCGCTTTGTTTTGCAATGTTACCGTTGATTCCTTTGGTAAAACGGATGGAAAGCTGATCCAGCCAGTCCATGTTTCCCATAAATTTCTCCTGTGCCATATGCCAGCTGACACCGACCGACCACAAAGGTTTGTACTGATACTTGGGATTCGTACCGAACAAATTGGACTGGTCCATACGGATACTCCCCGTAATGGCATACCGGCGGTCATAAGTATAGGAAGCATTTCCATAAAACGAAACGTAACGGTCCTCTTTATCGCCGAAAGTATCGGGATAACCGTTCGGAACGTGGGTATAAGAATTATTGATTGCCTCCGTACCCTGTTGGGTCTGGTTCAGTGTTGCTTCATCCAGGTATTTATGTGCCAGGCTGACCTTGTCATAACCGTATTTCTCTACATAGGTACTGGTACTGTGTACAGCACGGCGTTCACCACCGGCGATCGCACTGACCTCGTGTTTTTCATCGAACGTGCGGTTGAAATTGATCTGAGCACGCAAAGTATAGGAATTTTTATCGCTTCTGGTCTCGTCGATATAACCCCCTTCCGGTATCAGATGTTTAATACTTCCATCGGCATTCACGATGGATGAATTGTTGATCTGATTACGGAGCGTATAGGATTGGGGGTCATAATAATTCTGTACCAGCGAATTGTTTTTTCCAGCTGATACCGCAAATCCACATCCAGCCCTTCGATAATCTTTACATTCAGGGCCACATTCACATTGGAATAGTTGCTCTTGCTGAAATAACTTTTCCGGTGCATTTCTTCCAATGGATAAAAAGACTCGTCGTTGAGCCCCAAGCCGACCAGGCGGTCTATCTCCGACCGGGATTTTGTCTGATACCAGTTCAATGGATTGCCGTCTTCATCGAATAAAGTCTGATAGGAAGCACGTCCGCCGGTCAGATAAGTCGAAGGGGTAAAACCATTGTCATAATCCGCCTTTGTATAACTACCGACAACTCCCAGGTCAGCCCTCAGCCATTCAAAAAAGTTATAGGAGCTTCTCAGGTTAAAACCTACCCGGTCATTATCCTGCCCCTTCGTTTGCAAAATATTCTGCATATAATTGACGCTGGCGGAATATTGATATCTATCCGAACTTCCGCGTAAAGCCAGATTATGTTGATGAGTGATCGCAGTCCGGAGAAAATTATCTTTCAGTTCATTGTAATTGTTCCGGTTCCGGTAAATATTCAACTGCCGGTTCATTTCATCATCGCTGATATTCCCGGCTTCATTCTCGTACAACAAATTGAGCACTTCATTCTGATAATATCTTTTGTCAGAGCTACTGTAAGGAGAATGATAAGTATTGAACATTTCAACCTGCCAATCTACCAGTTCCTCACTATTCATGAGATTCAGATAATCCCTGTCATCCCGTAAAGGAGTGATAACAACCGAACCGTTGTATTCGATCGTACTCTTTCCGGCACCTTTCTTGGTCATAATCACAATCACCCCGTTTGCCGAACGTGATCCGTAGATGGAAGCGGCCGTCGCATCTTTCAGAATAGTAATATTGGCAATTTCAGACGGATTGATCGCATCCAGGGAACCTTCATAGGGCACTCCGTCGACCACATATAAAGGAGTGGAAACTCCGGAAATCGTAGCCTTACCACGAATTCTCAGATCTCCTTTGTAATTCGTCAGACCGGCAGCCATACCTTCTATACGTGAAATAATACCAGGCTGCAATTTATGTTCGAAGTCTTTATTCGTTAAAACGGCAAACGAACCGGTAGCACGCTCCTTGGAAAGAGTCTGATAACCTGTTACCACCACATCGTTCAATTGGGTGGCCTCCGCCTCCATGGTGATGCGATAAGGTTCTTTTTTCAAAGGCATTTCCTTCGTTTTCAATCCCACAAACGATACGACCAGAGTTTCTTTTCCGATCAAATCCGGAGATACGCTCAACTGGAAATTCCCGTCTACATCCGAAACGGTCCCGATAACCTTATTGCCTTTTAAATAAACGGCAGCCCCGGGTAACGGACGTCCGTCCGCTTCCAGTATCAAACCTTTGATCACAATCTTTGTCTGCTGAGGAGCTGCTTCAAGCCGCTTTTGTTCGTAGATCACCACCGTATTATCTACAATTTCATAAGACAGGACGGTCCCTTTCAGGCATTGTTTCAAAATCTCTTCCACATTCGCATTCTCTACCTTCACAGAAAGATTCTTAATATTACTGATTTGTTCGCTGTTGCAGATGATATCGAAAGAACTTTTTTTCTGAATTTCCAGTAGCACTTCTTCCAAAGTAACATTCTTCATTTTCAAATTAAAAGCCTGTGAAAATACATTTGCAGCCGCGGTAATGTTAAACGCCAGTATACATAGCAAACCGATACGCGTTACCAGCAACATTTTCTGCAATTTACCCCGCCCGAAAAGCGGTTTAGTTCGCATTTTTTCATACATTTGAGAGTTTTAAGTAATTAAACAATTCATGTCCCGCACGGACATTGGATTTATTATCTTGAACAGGCAGGAAATGGTCCAGATTTCCTGCCTTTTTTCAGAATCTTTGATAAGGTACCACCATTATTTTATGATTCACATACCGGAAACTGACGAGTCTTGTAGCGCTCAATAGCTTCAGTACCTTTGTAATATCCTCATACCGGCTGATAACCCCGAATACCTTCAGGTTTTTCAAAGTTTCTTCGGAATATGTAAATTCCACATCGTACCATTTCTCCAGTCTCATGGTAATGTGCTGCATATCCTCATGGTTGAACACAAATTTTCCATCTTTCCAGGCCGTATAAGGTAAAGTATTTACTTTCAGACAAGTGATATCCGAAGTCGCACAATCGACCCGTGCCTGCTGAGAAGGTTCGAGAAAAACCGAATGCCGGCCCGGAACTTTCACTTCCACACTCCCTTCCACCAAAGTTGCCGCATAATAACCTTCCTGATTCAAAGTGTTCAGATTGAATTCCGTTCCCCACACCTGTACCGACAAGCCGTCGGATTTTACAATAAAAGGCTTTTCATTGTTCTTGGTCACTTTAAAATAAGCTTCTCCCCTCAAGGTCACTTCCCTGCTTTCACCGATAAAGGTAACCGGATATTGCAGTTCCGATTCGGCATTCAGATACACCAGTGTTCCGTCGGCAAGTTCGACCCTATACTCCCCTCCCCGGGGTACGATCAGCCGATTCATTTTCACTTCTTTCTTTTCCGTTTTTTCCGTCTTTTTATAAGAAATAACACCCGTATGTTCTGTATTCCGGACTGTTGCGTCCGCAGTTTGAAAAGTGCTCTGCCGATCCAGTTTTACAGAAGAACCATCCTCCAATATCAATACTGCCTTAGAAGAACCATGTGCTATAGCCGGAACCTGTGCAACAGCAACGGCTTCTACCGTTTCCGGTGTTTTATTTCCGGATATATAGAAAACCGAAAAAGCAATTCCCGATACAGCACAAGCCACCGCTGCATACTTCAATATATTCGATCCGGCCCGGTGTTTCCGTTTTCCCGATACTTTTTCCGACAACATTTTCCAGGCAGTCTCCGGCACAAATAGAGCAACCTCCTTTTGTTGCAATTCCATTCCCCCCATTGTAAGCAGTTCCTGATACAAACGTTCATTCTCCTCACTACTTTCCCTCCAAAGACGAAGTTCCACAACTTCCTCCCCGCTCAAAGAACCGGCAATCGCTTTCACGATCAGATCAGCAATATACAATTGTTCAAATGAATTCATAATTCTCTTTTAAAACGCACTTGTATTACTTAAACAATCGAAAATAAAAAATGGACTAATGAAAATTAATTTTTTTAAATAAAAAGGCCCCATAGCCTCTGAACTCTCTCTCAGAATTTTTACAGCCCTGACCCGATGATTTTTTACTGTATTTGCAGAAATGTGCAGCAGTTCGCCTACTTCTTTATAAGATTTTCCTTCAGACAACAAATTTACTACCCGTCGGCATTCCGGAGTCAATTCCTGTATCATTTCCAGTAATTGCCGTTCTACTTCCTGACGGATGATCAATTCTACAGCAGAAGTTTCAGTCTCCTCTCCTCTTTCTTCCAATTTTTCCGCCTTCATTTTCATATACCGCAAATAATTGATGCCGGAATTACGAACGATTGTATATAGATAGGAACGTATCGTCAAAAGCGAACTAAAATTCTGTCTGTTTTCCCACAATTTTACAAAAGCTTCCTGCACCAGGTCGGCTGCAACCCATTCCTCCCGAATCAAACGCAGACAATACACACACAACGAAGAATAAAATTTTTCAAAAACATACCGGAAAACCTTCTCCTCTCCGGCTTGAAATGCAGAAATAAAAGTTTTCTCGTGGTCTAAATCGTATTCTTTCATAAAAAAACGTTCGTTTACCGTTGGGTTTACGGTGCTTTAAGCTATCCGAGCGACAACACCC
>ERZ1673738.3890-NODE-3890-length-15835-cov-6.036819_pt1 | contig 15835 bp, 10 predicted proteins | sample MGYA00580198_ERZ1673738 | MGnify/ENA primary metagenome ERZ1673738 (study PRJEB41218, sample SAMN15661784) | gut metagenome | host: Homo sapiens | place: Canada: London | collected 2015-08-20/2019-03-30 | study: EMG produced TPA metagenomics assembly of... | reverse complement strand
GCGGCCCGGGAAAATAGGTCAGTGCCAATACAAGCTTAAGTGCCATCTCTTTGCGAGATGGCACTTTTCTATCTCAATAATTATTTCAGGAGGAGCATTTTATGAAGGCCAAATCCCTTTCTGCGCTTCTTATTCTGGCATTGCTGCTGGCGCTCTGTGCCGGCTGCACTATTCACATCAATCCCAGCGCCGGCATTACCACCAATGACTCGTTCCACTATTCCACTTACGATAACGCTGCCGATTACACCGCGGGCCGCTTCACTTATCAGGCGGAGGACATTCGTGCCGTCCGTGTTTATTGGGTCGCGGGCAGCATCGATCTTATCGAAAAGAATTCTGCTGAGCTTTCTGTCAGTGATCCAGCGGATGACCGTTCGCAGGAGGCCCAGCTTCATTCTCTGCTGCGGGATGGCATCCTTACCATTCATTACTGCGCCTCGGATTACCGCGGTGAGATGCAGTCCGAATGGAAGCAGCTCACCATCGAGATCCCCTGTGGTATCGAACTGACGATCGAAAATGTCAGCGCACCGATCCAAGCGACCGCACTTACCACACCGCAGCTCCACATTGCCACGGTCAGCGGGGATATCTCCATCGATAGCCTGGTGGGGGAGAACGCCGAGTTTGATACTGTCAGCGGCAATATCGAGGTAGATACCGCCAATGTAAAGACCGTATCTTTGAACAGCGTTTCCGGCAATTTCGATTGGGAACAGCTCACCGTGGATCAGCTCACGGCTGATACCGTTAGCGGCGACCTGGATTTTGAATTTATCTCCTGCCGGGAAGCGGCGCTGAATACCATCAGTGGAGAAACCGACCTAACTCTCCCGGCACAGGGTGGCACCGTCCGCTTTGATACCGCCAGCGGTGCTTTTATCACCCAGCGCGCCTATCAAAAGCAGGATCATTTCTACGGCTTTGGCCCGGCGGATTGCAAAATCAGCGTCTCCTCCACCAGCGGCGACCTGGAAATCGAATAACCGCAGGATATTTTTGCATAATTCACAAAGAGTATGGAAGATAATTATGCAAAAAACTGATGAAAAAGAGGTAGCGGCGAGTCGCAAAGAATGCTAAAATAAAAGTGCAGAAGCCCCATGGGGCTTTGGTCGTGTTTGTCCTCAAACACGATGCAAACTGTGGGTAAGCGCTGCGGAATACAACAATAACCAAGAAGGAGAGGCGAACAACAATGAAAAAGACAATAGCAATGCTGCTGGCCCTGCTGCTGGTAGCAGTCATGCTCCCGGTAACAGCTATGGCAGCGGGGGGTGATGTAGCAAAGATCGGGGAAACCGGCTATCCTACATTGGAAGCAGCTTTTGCGGCTGTTACAAATAGCACGGCAACTACAATCACTCTGTTGAAAGATGCGGATGTAACGAATATAATTAGAATTGAAAGTGGTAAAAATATAACACTAGCACTGAACGGAAACAATGTTACCTTTACGATAGAGAGTAAGTTCTTCCGTGTCTGCAATGCTATGTTTACTGTGACAGGCAGCGGAACGATTAAAGAGAAAAATCCTTATTTTTCACCGATTATTATTAAAGGCGGTCCAGAGGGCTCTGTAAATTATTCTGTTGTGAACATTAAAGAGGGTGTCACACTTGAAGGTTGGGCAGGTGTAATGGTTGACCAAACATCCGACACATCCAATAATTATGGTATGGTACTTAATGTTGAAAACGCAACATTAAAGGGCATAAACGACACAAGCGGCGCTTCCGGAACGGCGATTTATGTCAATGGCGTTGTTGCAGATGCAAAGATTTCCGTTACAAATGCAGCCTTGACTGGCACTGGCACTTGTATGTACCTTGCGGGTAACGCGGAAACGACCATCAATGGAGGTTCTGTGACAGGGGATATAACTGGTATTGAGATTCGTGCAGGAAAACTGGTACTGAATAACTGTGATGTTACCGGTGGCCATGGCGAAGTTACGGCAGTTGCAAATGGCAATGGCGCAACTGTTTCGAATGCTGCGCTTGCAGTTTCTCAACACACTACGAAGAAGCCCATTGATGTAACCGTTAACGGTGGATCTTTTTCCGGTGGAGCTGCTGTTTATGAAGCTAATCCGCAGAACAACAGTACTACCGATACAGCTAAAGTTAAGATTAATGTTACCGGTGGCGCATTTAAAGGTGTCATTGCAAAGGATGAAGATAATTCGACTATAGCTATCACCGGTGGTATCTATTATAGCTATGTTCATAATCAAGAAGACCTTGCGAAATTTGTTCCGGAGGGTTCAGAGATTATATTTGATGGAATAAGTGATGGAGTACAAGTAAAGCCCAAGAACACCACCATCGTTATCATCCAGCCCACCGAGGATAAACCCGCCGAGGATCAGAAGAACCCCAGCACCGGTGCCAATGACTTTGTAGGCATTGCGGCAGCCATGGCAATTGTCAGCGTAGTGGGTGCGGCAGCAGTGTCCCGCAAAAAATAATTCGATAATGCCGTAAATACGAAAACATGCTTTAAGGGCGTTGATACCTGCGTATCAGCGCCCTTTCTCTGCTCTTATTGAGAAGCTATTTTACCCAGTCGTCCGGCAACTTCTTGGCGGTAAATTCCTGTCCGTTTAGGTAAAATAAGGGGGAGCCTTCCGGAATGCCGGTAAAGCGCAGCCGCCAGGCACACAGCACCTGCTGCTGCAATTTTAATGCCCGGTTTTTCTTCAGACTTTCCGGTGTGCAGTACTTGGTATCTCCCAGCAGCGGCCATCCCATGTGGGCCATATGCGCCCGTATTTGATGGGTGCGGCCGGTGTGCAGTGTTACCTCCAGCAGGGCCAGCCCATTTTTTTGCCGCAGTACCCGGTATTCTGTCAGGATGGTCTTGGCATCCGGCTGTGGCTTATCAAATACCGTTACGGTTTTTGTCCTGGTATCCCGCCGCAAAAAGGCTTTGCAGGTGGCATGGTCGGGTTTGGGAACTCCCACGGTCACGCAGCGGTAGGTTTTTTTCACCTGCCGCTCCTTGATGATCTCATTCATCGCCTGCAGCGCGGCGGCGTTCTTGGCGCACAGCACCAGTCCGCAGGTGTTGCGGTCGATGCGATTGCACAGTGCCGGCGCAAAGCTGTTTTCCTGTGCTGGGTCATATTCGCCCCTTTGGTACAGGTATTTCTGCACCCGTCCAATCAATGTATCCGCGGTGCCGCTCTCATCCTCATGTACCACCAGTCCGGTGGGCTTATCAGCGATAAGGATATTCTCATCCTCATAGATGACAGAAAGCGCGTCCCCAGCCCGCAGAAAGGTCTCATCTGCCCGCTTTTCCTCAAAAAACTCATCATTGAGGTACAGGCTTACCACATCCCCCACGGCCAATCTGGTGCTTATTTCTGCCCGCTTGCTATTCACCTTGATCCGTTTGGTGCGGATTCCCTTATACATCATAGAGGAGGGCAGCAGCGGTACGGCTTTGCCCAGGAATTTATCCAGCCGCTGTCCGGCGTCATTCTGTCCTATCGTAAATTCTTTCATTTATGATTCCTTCTTTTACGCCCGGCGGCTCGCAAAAATGAGCCCCGGCTGCGTCAGCCCCTTGACAGGCGCCAACCTGCCTGCGGGCCTTCCTTGCCGTCTTCTCATTTTTTCGGCTGCGTGCCATCTGTTCTTTTTTCAAAATTCAATATAAGCATACCCGGATTCCTGCCCACCGTCAAGCCCCACCACCCTTTACTTTTTGCGGCGGGAATGGTAAGATAGGAACAGAATTTTGTCGAAAGGGGAGGGGAGCGCATGGCCAATGAACATTCCGGTCACCGGGACCGCCTGCGGGAGCGTTACCTCTCGGAGGGTCTGGATGGCTTCCCGCCCCACAATGTGCTGGAGCTCCTGCTGTTTTATTCGGTGCCCCGGCGGGATACCAATGTCCTGGCGCACCATCTCATCGAGCAGTTCGGCTCCCTTGTCGGAGTCCTCAATGCCGCCCCGGAGCAGCTGGCCCAGGTGGAGGGCATCGGCATGAATGCCGCCGTTCATCTCCACCTCGTCGCGGATATCGCCCGTCGCTACTATGCCGAAGCCATCACTCCTCCGCCCAATGATGCCCAGCGGGAGGACCTAATGCGCTACTACGGCAAAAAGCTGGTGGCCGCCTGTAATGGCCTGCCGGAGGAAACACTCTATCTCGTCTGCCTGGATAATAACCTCCGGGAGATCAGCACCGACCGCATCTCCACAGGTGCCCCCAATGCCGTGCAGCTGCCTGGCCGTAAAATCGCTGAGGTAGCGCTGCGGCACCATGCTCCCAGCATCCTGCTGGCGCACAATCACCCGCGCGGGCTGGCCATTCCCTCCCGGGAGGACATCGCCGCCACCCTATCCCTGCGGGATGCCCTGCGCGCCATTTCGGTCGATCTCATCGACCACTTCATCATCGCCGGCAGCGATTATGTCTCGATGGCTCAGTCGGGTTTCTTCAGCTCGGCGGCCCGGCAGGCTTTCGCCCTTCGCAGCCCGGAGGATGATCTCGACCCTGGCTTTCCTGCCGATTGAACGGGCGGGCACGCCTCCGCTTCCCCTCGGGCTAACCCTCGCGGGCAGCCCTCGTCCGCTCCGCCGCGCCCGCCCTAAATATTCCCCATAAACCAAGAACCGGCTTCAGAGCGTTTTGCTCCCCAGCCGGTTCTTTTTGCACCTTATTTCTTCTTCAGCAGCTTTCCAAGGTACTGCCCGGTAAAGGAAGCCTTGCAGTCCGCTACCTCCTCCGGAGTGCCGCAGCAGACGATCATTCCGCCGCCGTCGCCGCCCTCCGGGCCCAGGTCGATGATATAATCCGCCGTCTTGATGACATCCAGGTTGTGCTCTATCACAATAACGGTATTACCTGCGTCCGCAAATTTCTGCAGTATCTCAATGAGCTTCTTCACATCATCGGTGTGCAGGCCGGTGGTGGGCTCATCCAGGATATATACTGTCTTGCCGGTGCTCCGGCGGGAAAGCTCTGTCGCCAGCTTCACGCGCTGTGCCTCGCCGCCGGAAAGGGTCGTCGCCGGCTGTCCGATCTTGATATACCCCAGCCCCACATCGTACAGGGTTTGCAGCTTGCGCTTTATTTTTGGCAGGTTCTCAAAGAAGGTCAAGCCCTCTTCCACGCTCATCTCCAGTACATCATAGATGCTCTTGCCCTTATATTTGACCTCCAGCGTCTCGCGGTTATAGCGTTTGCCCTTGCACACCTCGCAGGGGACATACACATCCGGCAAAAAGTGCATCGGGATCTCCAGAATACCGGCGCCCTCGCACGCCTCGCACCGGCCGCCCTTCACATTAAAGGAGAACCGCCCGATCTTATACCCGCGCATCTTGGCCTCATTGGTGGCGGCAAAGACCTCCCGGATATCATTGAACACGCCAGTGTAGGTGGCAGGGTTGCTGCGGGGCGTCCGCCCTATGGGGCTTTGGTCGATATCAATGACCTTATCCACCAGCTCCAGCCCATGCAGCGTCGTATATTTGCCGGGCCGCACATGGGCCCCCATCAGCTCCTTGCTCAGCGCCTTGTTCAAGATCTCATTGACCAGCGAACTTTTGCCGGAACCAGATACACCGGTCACCGCCACAAAGCATCCCAGCGGGAATTTGACATTGATGTTCTTGAGGTTATTTTCGGCAGCGCCCACAATCTCCAAATAGCCGCCGTTGCCGGGTCTGCGTGACTCCGGCAGCGGGATCTTCTTCGCCCCGGAAAGGTACTGCCCGGTGATGGATTCCTTGCAATACTTGATCTCGTTTGTCGGGCCGCTGTACACCACATGGCCGCCGTGGATGCCCGCGCCCGGGCCGATATCCACAATGTAATCGGCCGCCTCCATCGTCTCTTCATCGTGCTCCACCACTATGACGGTATTGCCCAGGTCGCGCAGGTTCTTCAGCGCCTCTATCAGCCTTGCATTATCCCGCTGGTGCAGCCCGATGGACGGTTCATCGAGGATATACAGCACCCCCATCAGGCTGGAACCTATTTGGGTCGCCAGCCGGATGCGCTGGCTCTCTCCGCCGGAAAGAGTGCTGGCGCTGCGGGCCAGGGTCAGGTAGTTGAGCCCCACATTGCTCAGGAACGAAAGCCGGCTTTTTATTTCCTTGATGATCTGCCCGGCGATCTTCTGCTGCATATCGGTCAGCTCCAGCGTGTCCATAAATTGCAGCGCGTCCCGCACGCTCATTTTACAAAAGTCGCTGATGTTGATGCCGCCCACCGTTACCGCCAGTATCTCGGGCCGCAGGCGGTCACCGTGGCAGTCGGGGCAGGGGACAGAGGACATGAAGGTAGCGATATCATACCGCATCCATTCGCTGCTGGTCTCCTTAAAGCGCCGCTCCAGGTTATTCACGATGCCCTCAAAGTCATTGACGAACTTGCCCTTAAAGCCCGCCGATTGCCGCACCATCTCAAATTTTTCGCCCTTAGTGCCAAAGAGCACCAGGTCCAGCTTGTCCTTTGGCATATCCTTTACCGGTACATCTAGCGGTACGCCAAAGTGCTTATTCAGTCCGGTAAAGTACATCTCCCCAATGGAGCCGGGGTCGCAGCTCCAGCCCGTCACCTTAAAGGCGCCGTCCCGGATGGAACGGTCCGGGTAACGCACCACCAGCGCCGGATCGACCTTCTGAAACACACCAAGGCCGGTACAGGTGGGGCAGCTCCCGGCGGGGTTATTGAAGGAGAACATATTGGGCGAAAGCTCCTCGATGGAGATATCATGGTCGGGGCAGGCGTAGTTTTGGCTAAAGAGCATCTCCTCGCCGCCAATGACATCCACCAGGGCCAGCCCGCCGGTCATGGCGCAGCAGGTCTCTATCGAATCCGCCAGCCGGGAGCGTATCTCCGGCTTGACCGAAAGCCGGTCCACCACGATCTCGATGGTGTGCTTATAGTTCTTCTCCAGCTTTATTTCCTCGGTCAGCTCGTACATATTGCCGTCCACCCGAGCTCTTACATAGCCGCTGCGGCGGGCCGCGTCCAGTTCCTTCTGGTAGGTGCCCTTGCGCTGCCGCACAATGGGCGCCATCACCTGGATGCGGGTGCCCTCCGGCAGTGCCAGTACCTTATCCACCATCTGGTCCACTGTCTGCTGGGTGATCTCCCGCCCGCAGATGGGACAGTGGGGGATACCGACTCTGGCATATAAAAGACGCAGATAGTCGTAAATTTCAGTTACGGTGCCCACCGTGGAACGAGGGTTTTTGCTGGTGGTTTTCTGGTCGATGGAGATGGCTGGGGAGAGCCCGGAAATTTCGTCCACATCGGGTTTTTCGGCCTGCCCCAGGAACATCCTGGCGTAGGAGGAAAGACTCTCCACATAGCGTCTTTGGCCGTCTGCGTAGATGGTATCAAAGGCGAGAGAGGTCTTGCCGCTGCCGGAAAGCCCAGTAAAGACAATCAGCTTATCTCTGGGGATCTCCAGGTCGATATTTTTCAGGTTGTTCTGCCGCGCGCCGCGGATCACGATTTTATCTAATGCCATTGGTTCCTCCTTGCCGCAAAGGCCTGATGATATCAGCGTTTTGCGGCAGTAACGCTTACTTCTGTTACAGGGTCTCTTTCAGCTTGGCTATCTTATCCCGCAGGTAGGCGGCGTGCTCAAATTCCAGCAGCCTTGCCGCTTCCCGCATCTCGGCGGTCAGCTTGGCGATGGCCGCCTCGGTCTCCTTGCGGCTCATCTTCTTGCCGCCCTTGCCGGTCTTCTTATCCGCCACGCTGATCTCCAGCACATCCCGGATCTCCTTCTGGATGGTCTGCGGGGTGATGCCGTGTTCGGTATTGTATCTCTGCTGGATCTCCCGCCGGCGGTAGGTTTCCTGGATAGCCTTCTGCATGCTGTCGGTCACTTCATCGGCATACATAATGACCTTGCCTTCCGCATTGCGGGCCGCCCGGCCGATGGTCTGCACCAGCGAGGTCTCGCTGCGCAGGAAGCCCTCTTTATCGGCGTCCAGGATCGCCACCAGCGAAACCTCGGGGATATCCAATCCCTCGCGCAGCAGGTTAATGCCCACCAGCACATCAAATTCGCCTTTTCGCAGGTCGCGGATGATCTCCATTCGCTCGATGGTATCCACATCATGGTGCATGTACCGCACCTTGATGCCGGTTTTTTCAAGGTAGGCGGTCAGGTCCTCCGCCATTTTTTTGGTCAGGGTAGTGACCAGCACTCGCTGCCCCTTGGCCGTCCGAGCGTTGATCTCCCCAATGAGGTCGTCAATCTGTCCCTCGACGGGTCGCACATCAATTTCGGGATCGAGCAAGCCGGTGGGACGGATGACCTGTTCAGCGATGAGAGCGCTTTCGCTCTTTTCCAGGTCGCCGGGCGTGGCGCTCACGCAGACGATCTGTTTGAGCTTGCCCATAAATTCATCGAATTTCAGCGGGCGGTTATCCAGCGCCGAGGGCAGCCGGAACCCATACTCGATGAGGGCTTCCTTGCGGCTGCGGTCGCCGCCGTACATGCCTCGGGCCTGCGGCAGCGTCACATGGCTCTCGTCAATGAAGATGACGAAATCCTCGGGGAAGTAATCCAGCAGGGTGTAGGGCATGCTGCCGGGGGCGCGCCCGCTCAGCACGCGGGAGTAATTCTCGATGCCCTTGCAGAAGCCGATCTCCTGCAGCATTTCGATATCATAGTTGGTGCGCTCGGCAATGCGCTGCGCCTCAATGAGCTTATTGTTGGCCCGGAAATATTCCACCCGTTCATCACATTCCCGCCGGATCTCCTCAATCCCGGCCATGAGCCGCTCCCTGGGGACGATGTAGTGGGAGGCCGGGTAGATGGCCACATGGCTCACCACATTTTTCACTTCGCCGGTCACGGTATTGATCTCGCAGATGCGGTCGACCTCATCACCGAAAAACTCCACCCGGATGGCAGTCTCGCTGGAATAGGCCGGGAAGATTTCCACCACATCCCCGCGCACACGGAATTTATTACGGACGAAATTGATATCGTTGCGCTCGTACTGGATCTCCACCAGCTTGCGGATCAGCTCGTCCCGGTCTTTTGTCATGCCCTGCCGCAGAGAGATGACCATGTTGCGGTAATCGATGGGGTCGCCCAGGGTGTAGATGCAGGAGATGGAGGAAACGATGATGACATCCCGGCGCTCCGAAAGGGAGGAGGTGGCGGAATGGCGCAGCTTTTCGATCTCCTCATTGATGGCGCTGTCCTTTTCAATGTAGGTATCGGTGGAGGCGATGTAGGCTTCCGGCTGGTAGTAGTCGTAGTAGCTCACAAAGTATTCCACCGCATTCTTCGGGAAGAACTCCTTGAACTCGCTGCACAGCTGCGCCGCCAGCGTTTTATTGTGGGCCAGCACCAGCGTGGGCCGGTTGATGCGCTGGATGATATTGGCCATGGTAAAGGTCTTGCCGCTGCCGGTTACGCCCTTCAGCGTCTGCATCCGGTTGCCGGTCTCTATGCTTTTTACCAGGGCATCTATGGCCTCCGGCTGGTCGCCGGTGGGCTGGAAAGGGGATACCAGTTCAAATCGGTCTTTGCTCATACGCCCTCCTTGTCGCTTCTTTTCCACTCTTTATTGTACCACAAAGGAATCGCGAACACAAGTTCGTTTCGCAAAAATCAATGAGGAAATTTGCGGGAGAAAAAGATGCAATTTTGTGCGAAAGCGACCAAAACGGCCGGTGCAAAATGCCAACAAAAAGCGGATGCCGCAGCACCCGCTTTTGGAGATCATTCTTTTGCCAGCACCTCTGTCAGGATTTTTTGGAACTGGGGCAGCCACCACAGCAGGTAGCCGGCCCGGGTGGGGTGGACAGCGTCATTCATGTACAGCGCGCGTTCTTCGGGGGAAAGGGCATTAAAGGCGGTATCATGCCACAGGTCCAGCAGGGCAAAGTCCCATTTTTCCTGCAGATCCACCAGCAGGTTCACCAGCTTGTGGTAGCGGGGGTTATCGTAGCGGGCGGCGGTGTAAAAGACAATGGGACAGTCCCATTTTTCCCGTACCATGGCCAGTATAGCCTCCATGCCGCCGACAGTGGTGGAAACATCAAAGTCCTCCGCCCGGAAGCTGCGGCTGAGCCGACCCGGCACACTGCGGAAGGTGGCGTCATTGGTGGAAAGCTGACACAGGAAGCAATCGGGCGCCTGCGGCATGCGGGCCATGCGGCGGCGCAGCCGCTTAAGGTAGGAAAAGTATCCCCGGTCCGCCAGGGTGGTGGCGGAAACAGTCTCCTGAATGATGCGGCAGCCATCAATGCGGGCGAGATAATCTAGGAAGGAGACCCCGCCGGAGGAGAACCCGGAGGAAATGGAGGAGCCCAGGCAAAGGATGGTTTTTCCCCGCAGGGGGCTGTTATCCCTGGGCAGCTGGCGGCGCAGGGCATAGGGGGCGGCATTGCCGGGGTGGCCCAGCCCAAAGAATACCCGCAGCGCAATAATGGCGGCGATGAGGATTATTATGCCAATCACGATGAAAAGGACTTTCATTTTTCTTCCTCCTGTGCTATAATTACAAGAGTTGGCTCCGATAGAGCGGCCCGTGTGGTGGTTTTCTACCTCCATTAAGCAACAAATGGGTTGGTTTTGTCAATACGGGAGCCGAAAGAAATACCCAAAGGAGGAAAAGCGCATGGGGAGACCATCACTGGCGGAGCAACGCCGTGTGGAAATATGCCGGGCGCTGCAAAGCTGTGTCATCCGCAACGGATCGTATGAGATGACCTCGGTGAAGGATATTGCGCAGGAGGCGGGGATGGCCGCCGGAATGCTGCATCACTATTTTGAGAGCAAGGATGATATTCTGCTGGTGACGGCGGAAATGGTGCTGCTGGAGCTGCAGAACCACCTGAGCGACCTGCTGCGCATCAAGGATGCCGCGGAGAGAGAAAAGATGCTGGAGGAGCTGCTGGGCGATAACGAGCAGAACCGGTTTTACATCATGCTGCAGGCCATGGCTCTGGCCATGCCGGCGGTGAATGAGCTGCTGCTTGGCAAGCAGGAGGAGATGCAGGATATCTTGGCAGAACGGCTGGAATTCCGCGGGAGTGACCCGGAAAAGGCCAAAGCCGATGCGGATCGGATGACCTTCCTGCTGTGCAGCGCGCTGACCACCCCCAAGGGCGTACAGAGCGCCGCCGCGCGGCAGATGACAGCGGATACCCTGCAGGAGCTTTTCCCATTGGGCTAAATTACAACAGGCACGCCTTACGGGGCGTGCTTTTTTGTGGGGTGGGGAAAGGATTTCTTGCGGCAGGTGTTGCGGTGCGGGAGGATTCATGATACAATATAAGGTGGAAAATTGTAAAAAGAGAGGGTGGCGGGCCTTTGAGCCAAACCGAAAAAACCATACAGAATTACCGGACGCTCCGCGAGCAGCAGGGGTGGGCCGATGCCATAAAAAAATACCTCAGCGAAAAGTACGAGACCCCACCACTGGCCCATGTGCATTCCTTTGGCTGCCAGCAGAGCGTTTACGATGGTGAACGCTTTAAGGGGGTGCTGGCCCAGCTGGGCTATGGCTTTACCGATGAGATCCGTCAGGCGGATCTGATCCTGTATAATACCTGTGCCGTACGGGAAAATGCAGAACAGCGGGTCTTTGGCAATGTGGGGGCGCTCAAGGGCCTCAAAAAGCAAAAGCCGGACATGGTGATCGCCCTGGCGGGCTGCATGACCGAACAGCAGCAGGTAAGCGAAAAGCTGAAAATGAGTTATCCCTATGTGGATCTTGTAATGGGCAGCAATGCCGCCGGCCGGCTGCCGGAGCTTTTGTACCGTGTCCTTATCGAAGGGCGGCGCAGCATTCGCCGGGATGCAGGGGAGGGCGGCACCGATACCACTCTGTACGAGGAGATGCCGGTGCTGCACGACAGCCGGTTCAAGGCCTTTGTGCCGGTGATGTACGGCTGCGATAATTTTTGCTCCTACTGTATTGTGCCCTTCGTGCGCGGGCGCGAGCGCAGCCGCCTGCCCGCGGATGTCGCGCGCGAGGTGAAAAATCTAGTGGAGAACGGCTGCCGGGATATCACCCTACTGGGGCAGAATGTGAATTCTTACGGTAAGGGGCTGGAGGAACCGTGCAGCTTTGCACGGCTGCTGCGGATGGTGAATGACATACCGGGAGATTTCCGCATCCGCTTTATGACCAGCCACCCCAAGGACTGCACCCATGAACTGCTGGACGCCATGGCGGAGTGTGATAAGGTGTGTAAACACCTGCACCTGCCGGTACAGAGCGGCAGCGACCGCATCCTAATGGCGATGAACCGCCACTACGATCTGCGGCATTACGAGGAATTGCTGCGCTATGCCAGGGAAAAAATGCCGGGGCTTTCCATCACCAGCGATATTATTGTGGGCTTCCCCGGAGAAACAAGGGAAGACTTTGAGAAAACGCTGGAGCTGGTACGGCGGACCAAATACAGCGCGCTCTTTACCTTCATCTACTCCCGGCGCAGCGGCACTGCCGCCGAAAAGCTGCCCGATCCCATTCCGGCCGAGGAAAAAAGCCGGTGGTTCAGGGAGCTGCTGGATACCCAGGGGACTATCGGCAGCGAACTGCTGAAAAACTATGTGGGCAAAACGCTGCGGGTGCTGGCGGAGGACGAGGGCAAGACGCCCGGAACTCTTAGCTGCCGGGCGGAGGATAATACCATTGTGGAGGTGGCCGCCCCGCCCGAAATGATCGGGGAGTTCCTGCAGGTGCGCATCACCGCCGCCATGAACTGGGCGCTGCGCGGAGAGCGCATTTAAGCCCCGAAACAAAACTAATCAAGTTAAAACTGAAAATATAAATTCAAGCCAAACGGAGGATAAAACGATGACTTACAACGAGCTGGTAGAGAAAGCAAGAGAGCTGGGTGTTGCCATCCAGGATACCGATGAGTTTACTGCCTTTATCGTAGCCAAAACTGCGGCGGATAAGAGTGAAAAGCTACAGGATAAGCTGGGGCAGTTCAACCTGAAAAAGCTGGATCTCAACCGGGCCATCATCGCCGAGGAAAAGGACAACGAAAAAATAGCGGAGCTGAACGGAGAGGTGAAGAACCTGTACGAGGCGATTGTGAGCGATCCCCTAATGATCGCCTATTCCACCACCAAGGACGAACTGGACAATACGGTGCGATTCATCATGCAGATCATCCAGGGCAGCGCCAATGGCGATAACCCCTACGAGATCGAGGAACAGTCCTGCGGCGGAGATTGCTCCGCCTGCGGCGGCTGCCACTGACGCCAACTAAGACCTGACGAAATGACAAAAAAGAGGGTGCCGAAATGTCGCTGATACCGCAGGACCGCAGTAAATTATCCCCCATGATGCAGCAGTATCTTTCCATGAAGGATGAGCATCGGGACCAGATCCTCATGTTCCGTCTCGGAGATTTCTACGAGATGTTCTTTGATGATGCCGTGACCGCCTCCCGGGAGCTGGAATTGACGCTGACCGGGCGGGACTGCGGCCTTCCCGACCGTGCGCCCATGTGCGGGGTGCCCTATCACAGTGTGGAAAAATATATTGCGCGGCTGGTGAAAAAGGGCTACAAGGTTGCCATCTGCGAGCAGATGGAAAACCCGGCGCTGGCCAAGGGGATGGTCAAGCGGGATATTGTGCGGGTGGTGACCCCCGGCACCCTGATGGAAGCCAACATGCTGGAGGAGGGCAGCAATAACTACATTTGCAGCCTGTGCCCGGCAGGGGAGCGCTGCGGTCTGGCCTTTGCCGATATTTCCACCGGCAGCGTGCTGGTGACCGAGGTCTCCGGGGAAATGGCGGCCATCAACGAGCTGGGCAAGTACGCGCCGCATGAGGTCATCTATGCCGAGGAGCTGCCGCAGCTGCGTTCAGTGGTGGGCTTTCTCAAGGACCGGCTGTGCTGTGCGGCCCAGGCGGGAGACCGTGATGCCTATACCGAGGAAACAGCCAAAAAGCTGGTAACGGAGCAGTTTGGCGCGGATACCGTGACCCGACTGGCGGGTACCCCGCTGGCGGTGCGGGCCCTGGGCGGGCTGATGGCCTACTTGAGGGTGACACAGTTCACCGGGCTGGAGCGCCTGCTGGAGGCAAAAAGCTATCTGCCGCAGGAATATATGCGGCTGGATGTGGCGGCCCGCCGCAACCTGGAGCTGACCGAAACGATGCGCAGCCGGGAAAAGCGGGGAACGCTTTTCTGGGTGCTGGATAAGACCAAGACCTCGATGGGACGGCGACTGCTGAGAAGCTCTATCGAGCAGCCGCTTTTATCGGTCAATGCCATTAACCGGCGGCTGAATGCCGTGACCGAGCTGACCCGGAACAGTATTCTCATCAGTGAGCTGGCGGCGGCCTTGGATGGCGTGTATGACCTGGAACGGCTGATGACCCGGGTGGTGTACGGCAATCCTCCGGTGAAGGATATGATCGCCCTGGGGGCCACCACAGCCCGCCTGCCGGCCATTAAGGAGCTGCTGGGTGAGGTGCAGTGCGCCCTGCTGCGGGAAATTGAACAGAACATAGACCCCCTGGAGGATGTGGCCCGGCTCATCGGCTCGGCCATCGATCCGGACAGTGATATTCCGCTGAAAGAAGGCGGTGTTATCCGGGAGGGGTACGATAAGCAGCTGGATGAGGCCCGGCATCTTTCTAAGGATATCCGGGGCATTCTGGCGGAGATAGAGGAACGGGAAAAGGATGCCACCGGCATCCGGACGCTGCGCATCGGGTATAACCGGGTGTTCGGCTATTACATTGAAGTATCCAATTCCTTCAAGGATCAGGTGCCGGCGCACTATATCCGCAAGCAGACCCTGACCAATGCCGAGCGGTACATTACCGAGGAGATAAAGGAGCTGGAGGAACGGGTGCTGCACGCCCAGCAGGAAGCCATAGACCGGGCTTCCGAGCTGTACGAGCAGGTGAGAGCGACGGTTGCGGCGGAGCTGCCGCGCATCCAGCAGACGGCGGCGGCCGTAGCCGGGCTGGATATGCTGTGCGGCCTGGCCACTGTGGCGCTGAATAACAACTACTGCTGCCCCACGGTGGATCTCTCGGATGAAATTGAAATCAGCGAGGGGCGGCACCCTGTGGTGGAGCAGCTGCTGGACGGCGTGCCCTTTGTGCCCAACGATACCAAGCTCAATAACCGGGAAAACCAGATTGCGGTACTGACCGGCCCCAATATGGCGGGTAAATCCACCTATATGCGGCAGGTGGCGCTTATCGTGCTGATGGCGCAGGTGGGGTCTTTTGTCCCGGCGGCCAGTGCCCGCATCGGCATTGTGGATGGCATCTATACCCGTGTGGGCGCCAGCGATGACCTGACCACCGGCCAATCCACCTTCATGGTGGAAATGAGCGAGGTGGCGAATATCCTGAAGGAAGCCACCGAAAAGAGCCTGCTCATTCTCGATGAGATCGGGCGGGGGACCTCTACCTATGATGGCATGAGCATTGCCCGGGCGGTGATTGAATACATTGCCGACCGCAAAAAGCTGGGGGCCAAGACGCTCTTTGCCACCCACTACCACGAGCTGACCGAGCTGGAGGAGCTTATTCCCTGTGTGAAAAACTACAATGTGGCGGTAAAAAAGCGCGGCGAGGATATCGTCTTCCTGCGGCGCATCATCCCCGGCGGGGTGGATGAAAGCTACGGTATCGAGGTTTCCAAGCTGGCGGGTATCCCCCGGTGGGTCATCGACAGAGCCTACGAGGTGTTGTCTTCTCTGGAGGATGGGCAGACCGTGAGCGAGGCAAAGGTAAAAACCCGCGCCAAGCCCAAAGAGGAAAGCGAGCAGTTGTATTTCATTGATGAAAAGGCGGAAGCCATAAAGAAACGGCTGCGTGGTGCCGATCCCAATACCCTA
>ERZ1673738.3888-NODE-3888-length-15843-cov-37.876995_pt1 | contig 15843 bp, 13 predicted proteins | sample MGYA00580198_ERZ1673738 | MGnify/ENA primary metagenome ERZ1673738 (study PRJEB41218, sample SAMN15661784) | gut metagenome | host: Homo sapiens | place: Canada: London | collected 2015-08-20/2019-03-30 | study: EMG produced TPA metagenomics assembly of... | reverse complement strand
ATGAAAGAACATCCCTGATATGACGACCAAGTTCGCACAAAGCGAACTTGATTCCGCAAAGCAAAAGGCAGGATACCACCGTCATGGTGATACCCTGCCTTTGCTCGTTTACTGTTCCGAGTAGTCCTTTCGCAGAACCTCCTGTAAACAAAAAACGTACCCGAACCCTTTTTCGTAAAGAATCGGGTTCGAGTACGAACTGTATGGTGGACCTAGAGGGATTCGAACCCTTGACTTCTCGGATGCGAAAGATGACCTTCGCATTTTCTTTTGGATGTGATATACTTGGCTCACCAGGTTGGAAAGTGTGCCTTTGATAATAAACACAAGAAGATGCAGAATGCTGAGGGTACAGCAAAATGCAACGAGTGTGAACGATACTTTTGTGACGGTACAATGCCACGGGTATGAAAAACAAAGAAAGGCGGAGCTAAGAGTTATGACGATTCAGGAATGTTATAAGAAAATGGGTGCTGCGTGCGGGCACACTGGAAGGCTCAAAGGAATGGTTTGACCGTGTGACAGAACAGTACAACATCACGATAGAAGCCATCCGCGCGGTTCAGTAACGCAGGCTGCCCCCACAGTTTTCCGCCCACCATGTGCGTTGATACAAAAAGCCGCATCGACTGACGCAAAGGAATCGAACATGCGTTGCTTTTGTGAATCAATATATGAAATTTTATTGAAAATCCCTCATGGCGGTGGTAATATAATCCTATATCTCTGTCGTGCTGTACCTATGCCTTTTTGCGGTATTCGGGAGTGCAGAACGATAGCTGCCCAAGAGTTGTGAGGAGAACGATTTGATGAACAAAAGAACATTGCACCGCATGTTTTCCGTGCTTATGGCACTGGTGATGGCGGTCTCCCTGCTAACCGGATGCGGAACAAAAAGCGCAGAACAGGTACAGGAGCAGGAGGATGCCCAGACCATTCAAGTGTATCTGTGGACCACCAGCCTGTACGAAAACTATGCACCCTATATCCAGGCGCAGCTGCCGGATGTGAATATCGAGTTCATCGTCGGCAACAACGATCTGGATTTTTACAAGTTTTTGCAGCAGAACGGCGGTCTGCCGGATATCATCACCTGCTGCCGGTTCTCGCTGCACGATGCTGCTCCCCTGAAGGACAGCCTGATGAACCTTGCCTTAACCAATGAGGTAGGTGCTGTGTACAACACCTACCTCAACAGCTTCAAAAACGAGGATGGCAGCGTGAACTGGCTGCCGGTATGTGCCGACGCACACGGCTTTGTGGTCAATCGCAGCCTTTTTGAGCAGTACGATATTCCTCTGCCCACCGATTACGAGAGCTTCGTTTCGGCCTGTCAGGCGTTTGAGAAGGTAGGCATCCGGGGCTTTACCGCCGATTATGCCTACGACTACACCTGCATGGAAACGCTGCAGGGACTTTCCGCTACCGAGCTTACCACTACGGAAGGGCGCAAGTGGCGCACCGCTTACAGCGACCCCGCCAGCACCGCACGGGTCGGTCTGGACAATGCCGTGTGGCCGGGGGCGTTTGAGCGGATGGCGCAGTTCATTCAGGATACCCACCTTACGGCGGACGACCTTGCGCAGACTTACGATGACGTGATGGATCTGTACCGAAACGGAGAAGTTGCCATGTACTTTGGCACCTCTGCCGGGGTCAAGATGTTTCAGGACGAGGGCATCGACACGACCTTTTTGCCCTTCTTCAGCCAGAACGGCGAAAAGTGGATCATGACCACCCCGTATTTCCAAGTTGCGCTGAACCGTGAATTGGAGCAGGACACCGCGCGTCGCAGTAATGCCATGAAGGTGCTGAACGTCATGCTCTCCGAGGAGGCGCAGAACCGCATCGTTGCGGACGGGCAGGATGTGCTGAGCTACAGCCAGAACGTCCCCCTGCGCCTGACCGAGTATCTGAAGGATGTGCGCAGCGTGGTGGAAGAAAACCACATGTATATCCGCATTGCCTCCAACGATTTCTTTGCCATTTCCAAGGATGTGGTCTCCAAAATGATCGCGGGCGAGTACACGGCAAAACAGGCGTATCGGGCATTCAACACCCAGCTTCTTGCCGAAGATACGCCTGCCGATGACGAGATCGTGCTGACCTCCGGGAAGGGCTATTCCAACGTGTTCCACGCAGACGGCGGCAGCGCCTCCTTCTCCGTTATGGCAAACACGCTGCGCGGCGTTTATGGTACCGATGTGCTGCTTGCCACTGCAAACAGCTTTACCGGCAGTGTGCTGCAGGCAGATTATAACAAGAAAATGGCCGCTTCCATGATCATGCCCAACGGTCTGATGTCCCGCCAGCGCACCATGACCGGCGCAGAGCTGAAGGAAACCGTCCGCGCCTTTGTGGAAGGCTGGGAGGGCGGCTTTGTGCCCTTCAACCGTGGTTCTCTGCCGGTGGTTAGCGGCATTGCCTTGGAGGTAAAAGAAGAAAACGGCAGCTATACCCTGACCGGCATCACCCGCAACGGGCAGCCGCTGCGGGATGACGACACCGTTACCGTGACCTGTCTGGCAACGGAAAAGCAGATGGCAGCGCTGCCTGCGAGCGAAAGCGGAACGTCTGCGGGCGAAGATACATGGGTGAAAAACACATGGCGCGATCATGTTTCCGGCGGCGGCGCAGCGCTTGCAGAGCCGGAAAACTACATAACGTTGAGGTGAGCGGAATGGCAGACGAAAAGCGTAAACCCAAACGGAGCTGCCATTTCCGGCAGAAATGGCTCCCTGCCGTTTGTGCCATCCTTCTGCTGGTTTTACTGGCAGTCGGGCTCAGCGTGCGGTACATCTCGTTTGTGTCGCAGACCATCTATCAGGAAAGCACCTCGCATCTGGAGGAAGTGCTGCATAAATCCAACAATATGCTGAAGGAGATGGTGCGCAAAAACCTGACCTACCTGCATCTGTACAACGGCTTTCTGGCAAGCACCTCGGATGAGGCAGAGATCCAGGCGTATATCGAGGCGGCGCAGCAGGATACCGGCTTTGTTGGCTTTTACTTCCTTTCCTACGACGGCAACTATATGACGGTGACCGGGGAAACGGGCTACCTTGGCTTGCAGGCGAATCTGGACGAAAAGCTCTCTAAGGGCGAGGATATCGTTATGAATGCGGCGCTGCCCGGCAAGCCGCAGATGCTGGTGTTTGCCAGCCCCAAAACGCAGGGCAGCTACCGGGGCTTTGCCTATGATGCCATTGCCATCGCCTACTACAATGATGCGGTGCTGAAATTGCTGGACAACTCTGCTTTTCAAGGCAATGCCAGCAACTATGTGATCTACCCGGATGGGCGAGTGGTGATCGACAATTCCGTAAACCGCAAGGAAACGGTCTATAACTTCATTGCGATGCTGCGCGACTATTCTGATCTATCCGAGGGACAGATCCTTGCTCTTTCGGATGCCTTTGCGCAGGGCAGCAGCGGAAACATGAGGGTGACGCTGGGCGACACCAGTTATTATCTGGTCTACGAGGGCACGGCGGTCCAGAGCTGGACGATGCTGGGGCTTGTGCCGGTCAGGGTCGTCAATGCCAGTCTGGATAAGCTGTGGTTCCGCACGGCGCAGATCGTAGCGGGCATCACCGTAGGCATGGCCGTGCTGGTCATTCTGCTCATTGTGCGCAGAAGCCATACGACCCTGCGCCGGAAGAATACCGAGATCTCGTACCGGGACGAGCTGTTCAAAAAGCTCTCGCTGAACGTGGACGACGTTTTCCTGATGCTGGATGCAGAGACCGCCAAGGTGGATTATGTCAGCCCGAATATCGAGCGGCTGCTGGGCATCCCGTGGAAAGAAGTCCGGCAGGATGCCCGTGTTCTGGCAGCGTTGCACCCGAAGGACTCCCCGGATCGCGATAAAAACTATCTGGAAGGGCTTCTCAGCGGGCAGCAGCGCGAATGGGATGATGAGTATGTGCATCTGGAAACCGGGGAGCGGCGCTGGTTCCACATCGTTGCCATGGGCAGCGAGGTGGAGGGCAGAACCAAGCACATCCTTGTCATGTCCGACCGCACCGCCGACAAACAGGTAAATCAGGCGCTTTCCGATGCCGTTGCAGCGGCCGAGACTGCCAACCGCGCCAAAAGCACCTTCCTTTCCAATATGTCCCACGACATCCGCACCCCTATGAACGCCATCATCGGCTTTACCACGCTGGCAATCAGCAATATCGACGATAAGAATCGGGTGAAGGACTACCTTTCCAAGACCCTTGCATCCAGCAATCATCTGCTCTCCCTTATCAACGATGTGCTGGATATGAGCCGCATTGAAAGCGGAAAGCTCCATCTGGAGGAGGTGGAGGTCAACCTTTCGGATGTGCTGCACGATCTGAAAACCATCGTCAGCGGGCAAATTTATGCAAAGCAGCTGGAGCTTTACATGGACGCCATGGATGTGACCGACGAGGACGTCTACTGTGACAAGACCCGGCTGAACCAGATCCTGCTGAACCTGCTGTCCAACGCCATCAAGTTTACCCCGGCGGGCGGCACGGTCTCGGTGCGGGTGCGGCAGCTTGCCGGTAAGGTGCGCGGTTGCGGGCAGTATGAGTTCCGCATCAAGGACAACGGCATTGGTATGAGCCAGGAGTTCGCGCAAAAGATCTTTGAACCCTTCGAGCGGGAGCGCACCTCCACGGTAAGCCGGATACAGGGTACCGGCCTTGGCATGGCCATTACCAAAAATATCGTGGATATGATGGGCGGCACCATCAAGGTGCAGACGGCGCAGGGCAAGGGCAGCGAGTTTATCATCTGCCTGCCCATGCGCACACAGGCAGAGCACCGCCCGGTGGAAAAGATCACCGAGCTGGAAGGCCTGAAGGCGCTGGTGGTGGATGATGACTTCAACACCTGCGACAGCGTGACAAAGATGCTGGTCAAGGTGGGGATGCGCGCCGAGTGGACCCTTTCCGGCAAGGAGGCGGTGCTGCGCGCGCGGCAGTCCATTGAGATGAGCGATGTCTACCACGCCTACATCATCGACTGGCGTCTGCCGGATATGAACGGCATTGAGGTCACCCGTCAGATCCGCAGCCTGCACGATGATACACCTATTATTATCCTGACCGCCTACGACTGGTCGGATATTGAGGTGGAGGCAAAGGCAGCCGGTGTGACCGCCTTCTGCTCCAAGCCTATGTTCATGTCCGACCTGCGCGAGACCCTGATGAGAGCCCTCGGGCAGAACCAGACAGATGCGGCGCAGGAGCTTTTGCCCCAAAAGAATGCCGACTTCAAGGGCAGGCATATCCTGCTGGTGGAGGACAACGAGCTGAACCGCGAGATCGCGCAGGAAATTCTGCGCGAGTACGGCTTCCGGGTCGATACGGCAGAAAACGGTGCAGTGGCGGTGGAAAAGGTCTGCACGGCAGCGCCGGGCAGCTATGATCTGGTGCTGATGGATGTGCAGATGCCGGTGATGGATGGCTATACTGCCACCCGGAAGATCCGTGCACTGGACGACCCGGCTCGGGCAAAGATCCCGATCCTTGCCATGACCGCCAACGCATTCGACGAGGATCGCTGCAACGCGCTGGAAAGCGGCATGAATGGCTTTTTGTCCAAACCCATCGTGATCAGCGACCTGGTGCAGGAGCTGCACAAGATCCTGTGAACCAGACGCCTGTCATGCAAAACAAATAAAGCACCCGCAGCATTCGCTTCCTGAGGTCAAGAGCCTCTGCGAAGCCTGCTGCGGGTGCTTTTGTCGGATGGTGTTATGATTTCAGTACATCTGCAAGAACCTGCAGCAGGTGCGGAATATCCAACGGCTTTGCAATGTGGCCGTCCATCCCGGCCTTCAATGCACTCTGGCGGTCTTCTTCAAAGGCATTTGCTGTCATTGCAAAAATGGGAATGCCTGCCTTTGCAGCATCCGGCAGTTCCGCCAGAAAAGCCGCCGCTGCGGGTACAGCGATTTTGACATCCTGTGCGGGGAGGACCGCGTCCGGGAGAACTGCCGCCGGTTCGGCGTGCTGCTGGCAACGCTCCTGCTGGCAGTGCCGGCGTGCTGGGGCATGTGGAGCAGCCGGGTGTATCTGACCGCAGCGGCACCCCTGCAGACGCAGGCAGAAACGACGGCACAGCTTCACGAAAAGAAATTCCTGCCCGGCTTTGCGGAGGATGCCTGGGAAACGGCGTCTCTGGACAGCAAGACCGAACTGGCAAAGCAGCTGGCCGCCTATGAGCTTGCCATGCTGGGGGTGCCGGACGGGACAGAGGTCACGGTCCAGCCGCTCGACGAGGACCGGTTGGGCTACTACAACGCTGCTTCCCGGCAGATCGTGCTCTCCCGGTCTGTGCTGGAAAGCGGGACTGCCCAGGAGACCATGGACACCATCGCCCACGAGGCGTTTCATGTGCAGCAGGCTTATGTGGTGGAAAACATCGACTGGGACGATGCCGCGACCCAGGCGGCCTACTACGACCAGGCCAGACGATGGCTGCGGAACGATCAGAATGGGTACGTCTCGGGCGAGGAGGACATCCTGGGCTATTACTTCCAGCCGGTGGAGGTCGATGCCAGAGCCTATGCAGCGGAAGAGACCGAGCGCCTGCAGGGGCTGATCGACAAGGAGCTGCAGAAAGAGACCTGACAAGAAAAGCAGAGCATCCCGCAGAAGGGGAGCGCTCTGCTTTTTCAATATTCCCGAAACGCCGGTTCTGCGGTATAATGGAGCCGGATGGACCGGCCTGCCGTGTCGGACGCGGACCGGAAACGAAAGGAGCTCTTGTTTATGGAAAAAACGCTGCGCAGCTGCGCGGATCAGATCGTGGAAGCCAGCATCCGGGCGGTGCTGCCGGACGAGGCCGTCCGCCGTGCGCTGAAGGATTTTCACCCGGAAGGGCGCACGGTGCTGGTGGCCGCCGGAAAAGCCGCATGGCAGATGGCACATGCTGCCGTTGCCGTGCTGGGGCATGTGGACGGCGGTGTGGTCGTGACCAAATACGATCATGTAAATGGGAAGATCCCCGGTGTGACCTGCTGCGAGGCAGGCCACCCGGTGCCGGACGCCAACAGCTTTGCCGCCACCCAGAAGGCGCTGGAGCTGGTGCAGAACCTGCAGCCAGAGGACACGGTGCTGTTCCTGCTTTCCGGCGGCGGAAGTGCACTGTTTGAAAAGCCGCTCATCCCTGCAGAGGAGTTGCAGGACATTACGTCCCAGCTGCTGGCCAGCGGCGCGGACATCGTGGAGATGAACACCATCCGCAAGCGTCTGTCCGGCGTCAAGGGCGGGCGGTTCGCGCAGGCTTGCGCCCCGGCACAGGTGTTCAGCATCGTCCTCAGCGACATTCTGGGCGACCCGCTGGATATGATCGCCAGCGGCCCGGCGGTGCCGGACACCTCCACCTGCGGGCAGGCGATCGCCATTGCTGAGAAATACCACCTGCGCCTGTCGACCGCGGCACAGGAGCTGCTGCGGCAGGAGACCCCCAAGGCTCTGACCAACGTGACCACCCGCATCACCGGCAGTGTGCGGGAGCTGTGCACGGCAGCCGCTGCGGCCTGCCGTGCGCTGGGGTATGAGCCGGTGCTTCTCACCGACCGGCTCTGCTGCGAGGCGCGGGAGGCGGGCAGCTTCCTTGGTTCGGTGGTCCGCACCCATGCGGGCGGAGGCCGGAAGCTGGCTTACATTGCAGGCGGCGAGACCGTGGTGCACCTGACCGGCAAGGGCCTGGGCGGGCGCAACCAGGAGCTGGCCCTTGCGGCGGCTCCTGCGCTGGCCGGGCTGAAACACTGCTGTGTGTTCTCGGTGGGCAGCGACGGCACCGACGGCCCCACCGATGCCGCCGGCGGCTATGTGGACGGCGAGACGGAAGCCGCCCTTCGCGCAGCCGGGCGGGACGTGTACCGCACCCTCGCCGACAACGACGCCTACCATGCTTTGCAGGCGGTGGGCGGGCTCATCCGCACGGGCGCTACCGGCACGAACGTCAACGATGTGGCCGTGGCGCTGGTGGAGTGAACACCGGGGTCACGCCTGGTTCCGCAGAGGCAGCTCCGGCAGAAGCGCCCGGTCTTTCGGTTTGCAGAGGATGTGATACTGCACCATCGTCTGAAAAAATAATCCGCACACCGTAAAAGAATAGAGACTTGATTCGCCGTTTCAGCTACGAAACGGCGAATTTTTTGTGAGAGAAAATACCCCCGGCACAAACAGAGCTCTGGGGTTGCTCTGTCTATGCCGGGGGAGGGTATTTCAGGCGGCTTTTGTCATTTCTGTTTGCGTTTTCTGCCGGAGACCAGCAGGCCGATGAGCAAAAGCAGCAGCAGCGGCACGGCCAGCAGTGGCGCAATGAGGATGGGCTCAATGCGGGTGGCGTCAGCTGCAACACGGATGCGCTTGAGGTTCTCCGGGGCGGTGACACGGTGGCCGCGCACCAGCAGCCGGTGGGTGTTGATGCCGTAGGGGGTGCAGGTCATCAGGGTGACGTAGTCCTTGCCGTCCACCACCTTCAGTTCGTCCACCTCGGTGGGCAGCACGATGGAGATCTTGTCCACCTCGTAGGTCAGCTCCCGGTCCAGCACGGTGATGGTGAAGGTGTCGCCCACCTCCAGCCGGTCCAGATGGGTGAACAGCTTGGCGCTGGGCAGGCCGCGGTGTGCCGAGATCACCGCATGGGTGCTCTCGCCGCCCACCGGCAGACTGGTGCCTTCCAGATGGCCTGCCGCCACCTGCAGCACGGCGTCGCTGGTGCCGTGATAGATGGGAAGCTCCACCCCGATGCGGGGAATGGTGATGTAGCCCATGATGCCGGTGCCGGTCACGTCCAGCGTGGTGCTGTAGGTGGAAAAGTGGTCGGCGTGGTACAGGGCATCCGGGTCGGCGGCGATCTCCTGATTGAAGACGTCGGCGGCATCAAAATAGGCCGTGTAGTCGGCGTCGGACAGGCCGTCCACCTGTTGGGCGTAGCTGTTCACGACCCTAGTCTGGTTGCGCTGGTTGATGTAATCGCTGATGGTAGGGTAGAGCATCACCGCAAGGCCCACAAAGAAAATGAGGACGAGCAGGATGGTGCCGGAGTGCTTTTTCATGGCAAGACCCTCTGTGCTGTGAAAAAGGAGCGGAGGCGAGTTGGTCGCCCCCGCTCCGGGTGTTTTCAGGGATGGTTGCTTAGTTCTTGTGCTCCATGCGCTTCTTGGTGACCAGCAGCACGACTGCTGCCACCATCAGGCCGCCGCCGATGACATAGAACAGGGTGGTGCCCATGCCGCCGGTGCTGGGCAGAACAGTGCCAGCGTGGTTCTCGACCACAACGCCGCCGTCTTTATAGACACTATCCACGATGGTGGCATGAGTCTTGGAACCATCGGCCAGGTTTACGGTTTCGGAGGTTGCCAGCTTGTTGTAACCGTCCGGAGCCTTGGTTTCGGTCAGGGTATAGGTTTTGCCTGCCAGACCGTAAATGTTGACCTTGCCGTTCTTGACGGTAATGGTGGTTGCACCATCCTCGCCAGCGGCAGCCACACGGTAGTTGCCGGCAGTATCCTTTACGAAAGAGAGCTTGGTATTACCATCGGCCAGCTCAAACTCAGCACCGTCCAGCAGCTTGTTGGTGGTGCCGTCCACCTTCACCAGGTCGAACTGGTAGGACTTGGTGGTGACCTTGCTGGGAACAGTGTTCTGATGATTGCCGTAGCTCAGCTTGACCTCGTTGGCGTTGCCATCGCCATCAATGACAGCATCCTTATTCAGGGTGGCATTGTAGGTCACAATGATAGTGGTACCCTTAGTGAGAGTGCTGACGTAGGTTTCAGGAAGCACCAGAGTGAAGCCGTTGGTGGTAGAGGTGAGTGTATAATCGGTGGTCACAGCATCATTGGCGGTAACCTTGAGGGAACTGTTGTTGAAGGTCAGGCCCTTGCTCATGGTATCGGTGACGGTGTACTTCTGAGCACCGTCAGCAACCTTGATCTCGACCTTATACTCCACAGTATCACCGATCTTGGCGTTGTTTTCGCTGCTCCAATCACCGGTGCTTGTCTGGACTTCCTTCTTGATCTCCGGCTTTTCGTTCTTTTCCTTGATGGTGGCATTGGGATTGGTGGTATTCAGACCGCACAGAGCACCCAGAGAGCTGTCCACCAGGTAGTAGCCCAGGTCCAGGTTAGAGAAGGTGACGGTGCCACCAGTTGCGGTTTCCTTAGTGCCAGAGATCTTCTTATCAGCTGCCCAGGCCAGAGCTGCCTTAGCAAATGCGGCAACAGTGGTGGAATCGTTTTCGTCAGCAGCCGTCCAAGTGGGGTGGTTCTGGCCGTCCAGGGTGATGTAGTTTCCACCGGCACCCGTCTTGAAGAAACCCTCCCAATCCGATTCTACGGTGTAGGAATAGGTATTGCTTTCAGCGTTGTAGCTGTCCAGCTTGAACATGCGGTAGATGGTGTAGGTCTCGTCCTTCACCGTTTTGCTGATGGTGATGGAACCTTTGGTGGCATTGGTCACTGCAAAAGCAGGCACGGCCATAGCCAGCACCAGCGCTGCTGCCAGCAGGGCAGCAAACAGTTTTTTGAACGTCTTTTTCATGAGGGGATGATTCGCTCCTTTCCAGATTGGGGAAATTTATGCACACAACATTGCTTCGGAGGCGGGACGCATTCGCCCGCTCCGCAGGCACAAATCAGAATACCGCAAAGCGGTTCAGCGGCCAGATGCGCAGGAATACCCGCCCCACGACCTGGCTTTTTTCCACGCAGCCGATCACGCTGCTGCGGCTGTCGATGGACACCGAGCGGTGGTCGCCCAGCACAAAATACCGGTTTTCCGGCACCTGATAGGGGAACCGGATGTCACATTCGCCCAGTGCCAGCTCGTCCACATAAGGCTCGTCCAGCACAGTGCCGTTCACGGTCACATGGCCGTCCTCGTCCATGGAGATCACGTCACCGGGCTGGCCGATCACACGCTTGAGCAGGAGCTTGTTCTGCCAATAAAAGCCGCACAGGTCGCCGGTTTTCATGCTGTCGGACTTGACCAGCAGCAGAATGTCCCGGTCCTCCAGCGTGGGGTTCATGCTGTCGCCGGACACCTGCAGCACCGGCAGAAACAGGGTGGCCAGCAGCACGGCCACAGCGGCCACCACCACCAGCGCATAAATGGTGCTGCGCAGTACCCGTCCGTACCGGCTGCGGTAGGCCAGACGGTCGCGCTCGGCCTTTACCTCCTCTGTGGAGGGGATGGCCGTAAATTTGATCTCGGTTGATTTCATTTTACCTTGCCTTCTTCCGGCAGGATATCGGTGTCACAGCGGCTGCGCAGCAGCTCACGGGTGCTCTGCTCAAAAGCAGCCCGCCGTGCTGCAATCTCCTGTTCCGTTTTAGCCCGCAAGGCGGCACAGTCGGCCTCTGTCTGGGCACGCTTGTGCTCTGCTGCCTCGGTCAGGGCGTCACATTCCCGCTTGGTCTGTGCCTTCAGCTGTTCCGCCTCGGCCCGGGCCTGTGCCAGGATCTGGTCTGCTTCGGCCTTTGCCTGCGCCTGCAGGGCGTCCCGGTCGACCGACCGCACCGAAGCCAGATAGTCATCGGCGGCTGCCTGCGCAGCCTCAAACACATGATTCAGTTCCAGAGCGGCCTGTGCAATGGACCCAGCACTGTCCAGATGGATCTGCCGCTGTTCCAGTTTGGCGGTCAGATCTGCATTTTCGGCTTTGAGCTGATCTTCGCTCTGCTTGAGCGCAAAGATGATCTCGACCAGTTCAGTGCGGCGCATATGCCGCAGTTCACGGTCTGCCATAACGGCACCTCCGTATCAAAAGCGTTGCAGGGCCGGTACGGACCCTGCTGCGCGAAAAAGCAATTTTCGTACAGAAATTCGTCGAAACTCCGAACATCCATACATAAAGCATTCTACCAGACAAAATGCAACAAAACCATAACAAAAATGGCGTTGCAGTGGGTTTTCAAAAAAATTTTTTGAAAATCGCGCACAAAATTCCTCAGGCTGCGCAAAAAGAGCACCCTGCGCGGAAAACAGGGTGCTCTTTTTGCGGCAGAATGTTTACTTCTTGATGAAACCGCCCAGCAGATTGTTCAGCTCAACGATAGACTTGTAGATCACATTGATGTTGTTGATAATGGAGCTTGCACCGGAGAAGATGCGGGCCAGCTGGTTAAAGACCTGACCCACGTTCAGGAATGCCTTGTAAGCGTCGCTGTCGGCAATGGTGGCACCGCCGTCCAGATAGGTCATCTCGTTTTCGTCGATCACGGCATAGCAGGCGGGCAGTTTCATTTCGGTCATCATAATGGGAATTCCTTTCTTTCGTAAAATCAGTGCATGTTTTTCCAAAATGTAAAAATCAGACGGCGGCCACGACCACCAGCGTGACCAGAATGCCGGCCACCAGCAGGGTGCCCAGATGCTTCTGCAGGGCAGGACCGCCGGTCACGGTAGGGGCCGTGGGACTGGCGGAGCTAGACTTTGCGGTCCACTGGGCGTAGATGGTGGTGTCACCGGTGAACACGGTAGCGGTGGTGATCCGGCTGCCGCCCACCGGCTCGGTGTACCAGCCGTTGAAGGTGTAGCCGTCCATCGTGGGAGACTCCGGCAGGGTGGTCAGTTTGCCGTCCAGATTGGTGGTGACCACCACGGTGGAGCTCACACCGCCGCAGGCGTCCAGACCGATGGTATAAAAGGCGTCCTCTTTATTTCCTGCGGCAAAGGCGGCAGGCACTGCCGCACACAGCAGGCTGAGCAGGACCAGACAGAGTGTCAATGCTCGGAAAATTTTTTTCATAAAATTCCTCACTTTCCCGGGAGTAACCGTGCCCCGCAGCGCTTGCGGTGCCTGCCCGGCGGGGGCGGCATTCCGGCACGGCCTTGAATGACTTCGCTTCCACAGCGTACCACAACCGCAACAGTTTGGCAAGGTTTTTCAGCGAATCCCCAAAAATTTTTCATGAAAGAAGATCTGCCTCCGCGCGGAAGAAAACATGCCGGTGCCTCTTGTGAAAATCCGGAAAATATGATATACTATTTTGCACAATGCGCCATCGCCAAGCGGTAAGGCAGGGGACTTTGACTCCCCCATCGTAGGTTCGACTCCTGCTGGCGCAACCAAACGCCCCGGAAGCTGGAAGGCTTCCGGGGCGTTTTTTGCTTATTCGAGATCCGGTCAGCGGCGGTGGATCTTCCGGGTGGGGCGGCGGTGGTTCCAGCGGTTGAGCAGCAGCCAAAGCCCGTAGATGGCGGCGCTGAGCACGCTCAGCACGATGACCACCTTCAGGTACAGACTGCCCAGAAATTCGCGGATCTTGGCCACGGTGAGCAGCAGGGCGTTCTGGTCCACATCCTGCCCGGCGATCAGGTTCACCACGCCAATGGTCTCGCCCGCCAGCTTCAGCTCCACGGTGCCCACCACGTCGCCCTGCCGGATGGGCGCACAGACATAGTCCGGCAGGTGGAAATACTTCTGGGTCACGCTGCCGTCGCCGGTGGAGGGCAGCAAGGTCATCATGCTGTCGGCCGGATACAGCTGCAGGGTGTCGGTGTCGGCGGAATACTTCACCGGGATCTCGGCCAGCGCCAGGTCGGTGTCCAGTGCGGCCTGGATGGAAAAGGTGTCGAACACCCAGTCGATCAGCCGCACCGTCTCATACAGGGCCGGGCGGCGGTTGGCGTAGCCGAAGGTATCGCAGGTGTCGGGGCTTTGCATCACACAGAAGATATAGGTGGCACCGTCCTGATTGGCCCAGGAAACGTAACTCTGGTTTCCGCTGTCCTTCTTGTAGGCGGTCACGTCGCACATGCCGCCCTGCATGGCGCTGCGGTAGTAATTGCCGCCGCTGCTTTTGCTCAGGGCTGCATTCTGGCTGACCAGCACCGACGGAGACCGGTGCTTCTCCTTGGCCGGCATGGTAAAGGTGGGCGCGCCGGAGATCTCCACAAAGGCGTCAAAGCTCATCAGGTAGCGCAGGATCAGGTACATGTCCACAGCGCATGTCACGTTGCCGCTGTCGATGCCGCAGGCGTCCGTCCAGGTGCTGTTCGTGGCGCCGATGCGCTGAGACAGGGCGTTCATCTGGCTCACCCAGCCGTCCAGGTCCCCGCCCGAAAGGGTATAGGCAAGGCCCATGGCAGCTTCGTTGGCGTTGCGGGTGACCATGGCGTACAGTGCTTCGCGGTAGGTGAAAGTCTCGTTGGAGCGCATGTCGGCGTTGCTGGTGTTGTGCACATAGTCCGAGATGGCAAACGGCATTTGGAAGGTGTTGTCCAGCTGGTCGGCATAGTTGGTCAGCACCAGTGCGATGGTCATATACTTGGTCAGGCCACCGGCGGACACCTGTTTGGTGCTGTCCTTTTCGTAGACGATGATGTTGGTGTCGGTGTTCACGATGTAGGCGCTCTGGGCCTGCACCTGATAGACGGGGGAGGGGTCGAACATGGCACCCGCCGGCAGCACCAGGCAGCTGAGCAGGAGCGCAAACGACAGGATCAGTGCAAAAATACGTTTCATGTGGACAATTCCTTCAAAAAGCGATAAACTATACGAAGCAATGCGCACCGGCAGCGGTACGCAGAAAACACAAATAGAACAGCAGACGCTGTATACTTTATAATAACAGGTTTGCCGGGACGTGACAAGGGCTTTGCGGCTTTTGGCTGCGGTTTTGCACGCTCCGGCACAGGAGGACGGGAATGGTATATCTGACAGGCGACACCCACGGTGATCTGGACCGGTTCCGGCACGGGCGGCTGCGCTGGCTGGGCAAACGGGACATCGTGGTGGTGCTGGGCGATTTCGGCTTTGTGTGGGACGGCAGCGCAGAGGAACAGAAAAAGCTGGACTGGCTGCGAAAGCGGCCGTATACCCTGCTGTTTCTGGACGGTTCCCACGAAAATTACGACCTGCTGGCCCAATATCCGGAAACGGAGCGGTTCGGCGGCCGGGTGCAGAGCCTAGGCGGCAATGTCTACCATGTGTGCCGCGGCAGCGTGCTGGAGCTGGAGGGCAAAAAGTACCTGTGCTTCGGTGGGGCCGAAAGCCCGGACCGGGAGGAACGGGAGCCGGGCGTGAACTGGTGGAAGCAGGAGATGCCCTCCGATGAAGAATATGCGGCCTGCGAGCAGAACCTGGAAGCCTGCGGCGATCAGGTGGATTATGTGCTCACCCACGACGCGCCAAGCAGATTCCTGGATTTTACGGTGCTGGCCAGCGGCGAGACCAACCAGCTGCACCAGTTCCTGGACAAAATTCTGTTGAAGCTGACCTATGAAAAATGGTTCTTCGGCTGTTATCACCGAGATGTGCAGCTGTCCACCAAGAGTCGCTGCGTGTTCTGCGACGTGATCCCCATGGGTGAGCGGCGCACCGGGCTGTTTCGTGGATAGGAGGTATAAAATGCAGGTCACAGTAAAACTTGCCACCCGGGAGGGCGCTGCCCATATCAGCGGCATTCTGGCGGGCTTTACCCTGCTGGCAAAGCGCGGGGAACTGACTTTGCGGGTGTTGGACGCGCGGCAGGGCAGCCCCATTGCCCGGGAGGCGCTGCTGGAAACTGAAATTGACGGCCGCACAGTGGTGTTTGATCTGATGGACGGCTACTTCTACAACGATCCGGCGGCGGTGCAGGCGCTGTTCAGCCGGGCAGATGTGGTGTTCAAGCGCTCCTTTTCGGCTGAGAAGAACCGGCAGTTCCCAGGAGATATCTCCGCAAAGCTGCGGCCGCTGGGTCTGAACTACTACGTTACCTGTCCGGGCTCGCCGCTGGAAGCGGAGCGCAGCGCAAAAAGCCGCGCATCCTCTTCCTGACCCGTCTGTGGGACCCGGAGGAGCCGGCGGTGCAGCAATACCCGGAGTTACAGGCAGAGTGGCGGCAGGTGAACGCAG
>ERZ1673738.3877-NODE-3877-length-15887-cov-6.038277_pt1 | contig 15887 bp, 13 predicted proteins | sample MGYA00580198_ERZ1673738 | MGnify/ENA primary metagenome ERZ1673738 (study PRJEB41218, sample SAMN15661784) | gut metagenome | host: Homo sapiens | place: Canada: London | collected 2015-08-20/2019-03-30 | study: EMG produced TPA metagenomics assembly of... | reverse complement strand
CAGCCATGTCTTTTCGCTGCATTCGCCTCTGAATACGTCGATATTTTTGTATACCTTGAGAAAGGTATCTTGAACGGCGTCTTTCGCCAGTTCTTCGTCGCGCAGCATGATAAAGCACATGCGCCGCAATGGGGTTTGATATTGTTCCACCAGCCGATTCAGTATTTCTGTCGCTTCGTTTTCGTTTGTGCTTTCCATCAGCCGCTCACCTCCTGTCAAATATATAGACGTATGTGCGCGCGATTTGAGCGGCTTTTTTTCAAATTTTTTCAGACGTTCATCCTGACCGTCGAGCCGTTCGGCGTTTTGGTCACGACAATCTGCTAAGCAATCCGCTCCTCCAGCTCCTGCACATGGGAGATAATGCCGATCAGCCGCTTGCCGTCCGCCAGCTCCAGCAGCACGTCGATGGAACTGCGCAGCGCGTTTTCATCCAGCGAGCCGAAGCCCTCGTCGATAAACATCGCGTCCATGCGAATCTGTCCGCTCTGGCTCTGCACTGCGTCCGAAAGCCCCAGCGCCAGCGCGAGGCTGGCCAGGAACGATTCGCCGCCGGAAAGCGTGGACACGTCGCGCGCCTGCCCGGTGCTCCTGTCCAGCACCTCCAGATCGAGGCCGCTCTGGCTGACGCGGTTGGCCGCCTCCCGCATGACGCGCAGGGTGAACATGCCGTCCGTCAGCCGCGTCAGCCGCTTATTCGCCGCCGCGACGACAAAGCGGAAATAATACTGCTGCACGTAGGCCTCGAACGTCAGCTTGGCGCGCGGGTTGCCCGCCGCGATGCCCGCGCAGCAGGTATACAGCTCCTGAATGATCTGCCACTTTCCGCGCTTTTTCTGAATTGCCGCGTTCGCCTGCCGGATTTCCCGCTCTGCCGATTCATGCAGCGTCAGCTTGCGCACCATGGCCTTTTCCGCGTTTTCCGCCTTTGCCTGCCGGTCAAGCGCCGCCGCCCGCTGGTTTTGCAGTGCGGTCAAATCCGTCCTCTGTCTGCCGCTCAGCTTGTCCTCCAGCTCGTGGGTCTGCGCGGCGAGTGTGCGCTTCTGCTCGTCATAATTCCGGATTTCCCGATCCAGCCGCTCGATGTCCGCGTTCGTCCGTTTGGCAAGCCGATAGCTCGCTTCATCCTCAAAGCCGTGCGCCGCCCGCTTCTGTTCAAACGCTTCCGTCTGCGCCCGCAGGTCTTTCTCAAGCGCCGCAAGCTGCTTTTGCGCCGCATCGACGGCGCTCTGCGCTGCGGTTTTCCGCTTATCCAGCGCCTGATACGCGCTCCGCGCCTCGTCGATCTCCCGCTGGCGGTCTGCCGCCGCCTGATGCGCCGCGTCGATGCGCGCCGCCAGCCGCTGCTGCGTCTCGTCCGCCCCGATTTTCAGCGCCCGCAGGCGGTCTTCCCGCTCATCCAGCGCGGCTTGGTTTGCCGCCAGCCGCGTTGCCGCGTCGCTTTGCGCCTTTTCGGCGGTCTCGCGGCGCTTTGCGGCCTGCTCCAGCGCCTGCCGGGTGACGGTCTCCGGGGTGATCTGCGCCGGGCAGGGGTGCGCGGTCGAGCCGCACACGGGGCAGGGCTGCCCCGCCTTCAATTCGCGCGCCAAAAGTCCGGCCTGGCTGAGGTAATAGCTGTTTTGCGCGGCGATGTAAGCGGCCTGCGCCCGGCTGCTCGCCTCCGTCAGCCTTTGCAGCTCCTGCTTCTGCGTGTCCAGCGCCGCTTTCAGCCGCTCGACCTCGCCCAGCACGGGCAGGCAATCCTCCATCTGCTTCGCCTGCGCCAGCAGCGCGTGAATCTCCCCGCCGCGGCTCTCCGCTTCCTTCATGCGCGTTTCGGCCTCGGGCAGCGCCTTTTCCGCCTGTTCAAGCGCCGTCTGCGCATCGGACAGCGCCGCCCGCTGCGCGTCCATATCCCGCCGGGTGCGCCGCATCAGCGCCTCGTCGGTTTCAAGCTGCTGCGCCCTGCGCGCGGCCGCCAGCGCCGCCCGCTGCGCGTCGATTTCGCCCTGCCCGGCCGTCAGCGCCGCCAGACGCGCCCTTTTGCTTTCCCAATCCGCAAAATCCCGGTTGACGCGCTCGCCCTCGGTCACGGCGGCAATCAGCGCGCCGATTTGGTCGGCGGCTTCCTTTTTCTGCGCCCTGGCCTGCTCCTGTGCGGCTTTTTCCTGCTCAATCAGCCGCGCCAGCAGCGCGCAGAGCGCGTCGGTATGCTGAATTTGGCCGCAGTAGCTCAGCAGAATCTCCCGCTCGGCAAATTCCGCTTCCGGGTCGATCTTCCCTTCCGCGCTCAAAATGACCTGTTCGAGCGCCTTCTGTTCGTCGGCGCAGGCGCGGTTTTTCTCCTGCAGGCGGCTTTGCAGATCGACGTAGAGGTTGGTGTGAAACAAATCCCGAAAGAGCTTCTTGCGATCGTCGGAGGACGCGGTGAGAATCTTCAAAAAATCACCCTGCGCGATCATCACCGTCTGCGTAAACTGATCCTGCGTCAGCCCCAGCAGCTCGCGCACGCGGCGGTTGACGTCATCCATGCGCAGAATCTCCTCGCCGGTGTCCTCGTTGCGCATCTGCGCGTCGGCCGCCTGCCGGGTGGTCGTCTCCATCCCGTCCTTTTTCTTCTTCGCCGGGCGCTGGTATTCAAGGTTGCGCCGAATCCACCACGTCTCCCCGCGGTGCCGGAACGTCAGCTCGACGTAGGTTTCCGTCTGATCGGAGACGTAATCCGAATGGAAGGATTTGCTTTTTCGCTTCTCCTTGCCGCCGGAGGCCTCGCCATAGAGCGCAAAGCTGATCGCGTCGAAGATCGTCGTCTTGCCCGCGCCGGTGTCGCCCGCGATTAAGAAAAGCCCTTCCTCGCCCAGCGCGGAAAAATCAATGACCGTTCGCTCCACATACGGGCCGAACGCCGAAAGAACGAGCTGAATCGGTTTCATGGCCTTTCCTCCAATTCCCTGAGCGTCTTTTCGATTTCCTTCATGTGCGCCGCGCTCGGCGGCTGATCGTTGTTTTGCAGGCGATAAAAATCGGCGAACAGCTCGACGACGGATTTGCTCTCCATGCGCTGCGCCGCCGTCACGTCCAAATCCGTCTTGGTTTTGGAATTGACGATGGAAAACTTCATAATATTGGGAAACACGCCGCTGAGCGTCACCCGCGCGTCCGGCGGCACACATTCGTCGTGCACCGTCACCCAGACGTAATCCTCCGAATACGGCATGCGCATCAGCTCATCCATCATGCCCTCCACCCGGCGAACGTCGCGCATGGGCGACAGCGGCACGATATGAACGTCGATGCAGCCCTTTTCCCGCACATCGACCACCGGCACGCTCTTGCCGTAATCTGCCTCCGAGAAGGAGTATTTCAGCGGCGAACCGGCGTAGCGCAGCGTCTCCCGCCGCACCCGCTGCGGCCTGTGGATATGCCCCAGCGCGACGTAATCAAAGGCGTCGAACACCGCCGCGTCGATCTGATCCAGCCCGCCGACGGTATGCTCCTCGGAATCGGATTTCACCGCGCCCGTGATGAACTGATGGCACAGCAGGATATTCCGCTTCTTCCCGTCGATGGGCGTTTGGCGCAGAACGGCCTGCATCGCGTCCTGATAGGTGACGATCTTCTCCTCCGGCAGGAAGCGCTTGACCTGCTGAGGGCGCAGAAACGGCAGCATCCAGACCGTCAGCTCGCCGTATTCGTCGCTGAGCGTCACGCTCTGCATGCGCCCCTCGAACGCCTCCGTGACGTATACGCCGGCGGATCTCACCAGCGCGGAAAAATACGAGATCCGCTGCGCCGAATCGTGGTTGCCGCTGATGATAAAGACCCGCCTGCCCATCGCCGCCAGCTCGGAAACAAAGCGGTCAAACAGCGCCACGGCCTCGGCCTGCGGCGTCGCGCGCTGGTAAACGTCCCCCGCGATCAGCACCGCGTCCACGTTTTCCCGCCGCGCGATGGGGACGACCTGCCCCAGCAGCACCGCCTCCTGATCCGCCAAAAGGGAAACGTCGTTCATCTGCTTGCCCAGATGCAGATCCGACAGGTGAAGGAATTTCATAGCGTGTCCCCTCCGATTTTTGTTCGTCTTTTATGCCCACTGCCCCAACAGGTCGCGCATCCAGCCGTATACGTCCATGCCGTAAACCGCTTCCAGCCGTTCGCGCGTCATCACCTCGTCGGTTTTCCCCTGCGCCGCGCACCGCCCGCGATCCATCAGCACGGCGTGCGTGCCGTATTTTTTGGCGAGGCTCAAATCGTGCACGACGGAGATCACCGCGCGCCCCGGCTGCTTCAGCCACGCCTCGATCAGCGAAAAGATGTGCTTTTGATAGATCAAATCCAGGTGGTTTGCCGGTTCGTCGAGGATGAGCAGCTTCGGGTTCTGCGCAAACACCTGCGCCAGAAACGTGCGCTGCAATTCGCCGCCGGAGAGCGTCAGCACGCTTGCGCGCCGCAGCGCCGTCAGGCCGGTCCATTCCAGCGCGCGCTCGACGCACGCTTCCCCCTCGTCGTCGCGCGCGGACAGGAAGCCCGACGCATGCGCATAGCGCCCCAGCGAAACGACCTCCTCCACCGAATAGGCGTAGCTGACCGCGTTCTTCTGCGCGAGGAAACCGACGCTGCGCGCCCGCTCCGCCCCCTTGAGGGCGCGGATATCACGCCCCTCCAGCGATATCTTCCCCGTATAGGGCACGCCCTGCGCAATCGCCTCGATCAGCGTGGATTTGCCCGCGCCGTTCGGCCCGACGAGCATCAGCCACTGCCCCGCCCGAAGCTCGAAGGAAAGGCCGTTCACCACCGTCTGCGCGCCGTAGCGCACCGTGACGTTTTCCGCCCTGAGCATCGCCCTCACCCCGCCTTCCGCGCCCGATAGAAGATGACGACGAACGCGACCGCGCCGACCAGCGACGTCACCACGCCGATGGAAAGCTCCACCGGGCTGAGGAGCGTCCGCGCGATCAGATCCGCCAGCAGCAGAAAGATCGCCCCCGCGAACATCGAAGCGGGGAGCAGCCGCCTGTGGTTCGGCCCGGCGATCATCCGCGCCGCGTGCGGCACGACCAGCCCGACAAACCCGATGCTGCCGCTGATCGACACGCACACGCCGATGAGCACGGACACCGTGACCAGCACCGCCAGCTTCACCCGCCGAACGTTCACGCCGACGTGCCGCGCGTTGTCCTCCCCGATGGCGAATGCGTTCAGCTCGCGGGCATGGCGGACGATCACGCCGCCGCAGAGCAGCAGCGCCAGCGACAGAATCCGCGTGTGCGGATAGCCCGTGCCGGAGAGCGAGCCCATCGTCCAGAAGGCGATGGAGCGCACCTGATCGTTGACGAAGGACAGGATCAGGTTGATGACGCTGGAAACGAACATCGAAAAAATCACGCCGATGAGGATGATGCTGTTCGTGGCCAGCGAATGATCCAGCGCATAGGCCAGCGAGAGAATCAGCGTCAGCGACAAGAACGCGAACGCCATCGCCATGAGCATCGTTCCGCCGTAATCCGAACCGGGAATGGTAACGCCCAGCGCCAGCGCGATCACCGCACCGAGCGACGCGCCGGCGGATACGCCCAGCGTCGAGCCATCCGCCAGCGGGTTGCGCAGAAGCCCCTGCATCGCCGCGCCGCACAGGGACAGCGACGCGCCGACCAGCGCGACGTTCATCACGCGGGGCAGGCGCACGTTGACGATGATGTTTTTCGCGACGCCCGCAGGCGCGGGCTTCCCCAGCAGCGCGCAGAAAATCGCCGTCAGGGTGTCCTTCGGCGCGACGGAGACGCTGCCGACGCAGACGCACAGCAGCATGGCCGCCAGCAGCGCGAGGATGAAAAGCGCGTAGGTGCGCAGGGAAAAATGATCGGCCATGAAGCCCTCCATAAACAAAGGCTGTCAAGCTTAAAACGAACATTTCAAGAAACAGTATCTAAGCATTTGGGAATATGGGGCTTTGCCCCATCGCCCCACCAAAGGGCTTTCCGGTCGCCCTTTGGAAACCTTCGGGCAAAAATACTTAGTTTATTCCTGAAATATCGGTGTTGTTAGCTTGACAGCCCTCTGCATTGTTATTTGGGTCAGGCGGCGGGGGCTTCTTCAGCCTCATCGTCGTTCAGGAAGTGATACAGCTCGATCGCCGCATCCTTCAGGCGCGGCCCCGGGCGGGAAATCGCGTTGGAATCGGCGTTATAGACCCGGCCGTTCTTCACCGCGCCGATATCGCCCCAGCCGTCGCGGCCCATGATCTCCTCCACGGCGGTATCGCCCATGCCCGCGATGGAGACGATGTAATCCGGGTTGCGCTCGATGACCTGCTCCTCGCTGACGGACTGCCAGCCGGAAATATCCGCAAACGCATTGGTCACGCCGCACATCGTCGCCAGCTCGTCCATGAACGTGCCGCTTCCGGCCGTCCACAGCCCCCACTGGAGCGGGGAAACCTCGAAATAGATGGTCTTTCCGCTCTTTTCGCTCTTGGCGGCGATGTCGGCAAAGGTCGCCTGCATGTCGCCGATGAGCGCCTCGGCCGCGTCGTCCTTCGCCATCAGCGCGCCGATCATGCGGATGGCGGTGTATACGCCCGCGATGTCGTTCGCGTCGCTGATGACCACCTTCACGCCGTTCTGTTCGAGCAGCTTGGCCTGCTCCTCCGTCTGGGACATGTCGCTCATCAGCACGACCTGCGGATCGAGCGCCAGAATCTCCTCGATGTTGGTCTCCGCGCCGGATTGCACGACCGGCAGAGCCGAAATGGATTCCGGATAATCGCAGTATTTGCCGCGGCCGACGAGCGCATCCTCGCAGCCGATGGCGCAGAGGATTTCGCAGTCGGACGGGGTGAGCGCGACGATGCGCGTCGCGGGCTGATCGAGCGCGATTTCGCGGCCGTGCATATCCGTCACGGTAATTCCGTCGGCCAGCGCCGCGCCGCAGAGCATCAGCATCACGAAAAGCAGGGCAAAAAGCTTCTTGGACATTTCAAAGTCCCTCCTGAAATAAATTGCAAATGAATCGCGGGAGAAACAAAAAGTCCCTCCCTGAGGGACACTAAGCAGACCGTTTTTTTCGGTCGGATAGCATATCCCACCCCCAGGGGAATGATGATTCACGATGTAAACAAGTCTCCCGGCTTGGCTTCGTCCTACTGGCGCGCCTTCCCGCTTTCGCAGTGGCTTATCACGTGTTCGTCGGCTTCACGGTTACTGGGATAGCTCGGAAATCGCATCCGATTCCTATGGCGCTTGCGCGCCGCGCATTTTGCGCAGATACACCGGCTATTCATTTGTGGCCTTATTATAACCGTTTTGCTCGCCCGCGTCAATTCGGTTTCACCAAATCCGCGCCCTTCGCGCCGCCTGCCGACGCTTGACAATTTTCCCCGTCTATGCCATAATATTTTTTGTTCCACAGAAGTGAAACGCGGCGGACAGAAGTCGGCTTCAACGGTCTTTCCATTTTTTGAAAAAAGAAACGACGATCACGAAGGCGTTGGTATGCCCTTTTGGAAAAAGGGGCGTTCCGCGCCTTTTTTGTCTGGAAAGCCGAAAACAATCAAAGGAGTTCAAACGATGAAACTTTCCAAGATTTTTGCGCTGCTGCTGGCGCTGTGCCTGATTTCCTCCGCCGCCTGCGCCGCCACCTTCACCGACGCGCACGGCAATGTGATCGAGCTGGATGATTCCCTCGAAGCGTATGCCGCCGTCACGCTCGTCGGCGCGGATAACGCGGCGCGTCAGGGCGAAACCAACCTCGGCGACCTGTGGGCGGACGCGCTGCGCTGGTTCGCCGTTTCCGGCGAAATCAACGCGGCCTTTGATGAGGACGACGTGAAGGCCGGAAACGACCGCATCGCCGTGGACGCGGATCACGTCGTCGCGCTGTGGAACGGCGGCAACCTCCGCGCGGATATCGCGGAAGGCACGTTCGGCGCGGAGGCGCTGGCCGAGGTGCTGCCCTTCCCGAACAAGGTCGCCGTCGTCTACATGACCGGCGCGCAGCTTCTGGAGACGCTGGAAGCCGCGTCTCAGGGGCTTCCCTACACGGCGGAAACCGCGGACGCCTGCGCTTCGCTGATGCAGGTTTCCGGCCTGACCTATACCGTCGATACGACGAAGGCCTACGACGCGCTGGAAGCCTACGGCGACCACTGGTTCACCGCCGGTTCCGTCTCCCGCGTGCGCATCGACGACGTGAACGGCCAGCCGTTTGACGCGGAGGCGACCTACGCCGTCGTCACCAGCAACGCCAACTTCAACGGCATGGATTCCTCCTACGTCCTCAAGGCCGCGGCGGAAGCCAACGAGCAGAGCGCCGTCACCGCCGCCGTCGTGCGCGACGTGGTCTTCCGGTTCATCGCCGCCGAGCTGAACCATCAGGTCGGCGAGGCCTACGCCGCGCCGCAGGGACGGCTGACGGTTCTGTAAGCCGCCCGCGCATCGGACTTGCTTTGAGCTTTAAGCGGCACGTTCAAAACCGAATGCAGATCCTTGCAAGTCCTTCCGTCCGGGGGACTTGCAACACTCTGCACTCGATTTTCAGAAAGGGAACATCCATGAATTCACAGCTTGAAACCGTCGTTTTCGAAATGGAAAAGGCCGTGCGCGGCAAGCGCGGGGTCATCGAGCATGTCCTCGCCGCGCTGCTGGCCGAAGGGCACATCCTGCTGGACGACATGCCCGGCGTGGGCAAAACCACGCTGGCCGTGGCGCTCTCCCGCGCCGTCGATCTGCGTTACCGCCGCGTGCAGTTCACGCCGGACGTGATGCCGTCGGATATCGTCGGCTTTTCGGTGTATGAGCCGCAGAGCGGGCAATTCGTCTATCACGAGGGCGCGGCGACGCACGCCAACCTGCTTCTGGGCGACGAAATCAACCGCACCTCCAGCAAAACGCAGTCCGCGCTGCTGGAGGCGATGGAGGAGCGGCAGATCACCGTGGACGGGCGGACATATCCGCTGGAAAAGCCCTTTGTCGTCATCGCGACGCAGAACAACGTCGGCACGGCGGGTACGCAGTTCCTCCCCTACGCGCAGGTAGATCGCTTCATGGTGCGCCTGTCCGTCGGCTACCCCGATCACGACGCGCAGATGGCGCTGCTTCGGGATCGCCTTTCGGAAAACCCGCTGGACGCGGTCGAGCAGGTACTCACGCGCGAAGAACTGCTGGCGATGCAGGCCGATGTGCGCGCCGTACAGACCGGCGACGCGCTGCTCGATTACATCACCAGGCTGACGATGGCCTCCCGCGAGCACCCGAATGTCGAGGTCGGCGTCAGCCCGCGCGGCGCACTGCTCCTTTGCCGGATGGCCAAAGCGCGGGCGTATCTGCTCGGGCGCGCCTTCGCCGTCAGCGAGGACGTGCAGGCCGTGTTCGAACCGGTCTGCGCGCACCGCCTGATCGTCTCCGCCAAGGCGCGTCTGGCGGGCGTAAGCGCGGGCGACGTGGTGCGCGAGCTGCTGGCCGACGTGCCCAATCCGGATCGCGCGGCCTTATGAAAACGAACCGCCTGTTCTGCCTGATCGAGCTGGCCGCCGTCGCCGCGCTGTATTTCTTTGAAAACAACAGCGGCACCCGCGCGGTGCTGGCCGTGTCGGCGCTCGTGCCGCTGCTTTCCGTTCTCTGCGCCTACCGGTGCAGCCGAAAGGCGGCGCTTTCGCTCGATGTGCCCCGGCACGGCGAAAAGGGCGCGCCGCTCGTCTGCCGCCTGTGCGCGCCGCCGCTCCTTCTGTGCGAGGGGCGCGCCGAGCTGCGCCTGCAAAACGCCTTCACGCGGGAGGAAGCGCGCACCGCCGCCGTCGTGGGGGAAGCCGTTTCCCTGTCCGTTTCGCACTGCGGCCTGTTGACCGTCACGGCGGAAAACGCCGAAATTCGGGATCTCTTCGGCCTTTGCCGCTTCCCGGTTTCATCGGGCGCGCCGCAGACCGTGCCGGTTTGGCCGACGGTCTTCCCCGCGCAGGTGACGCTCGATTGCGCCGCCCCGCAGACGCGCGAGGACAGCCGCCTTTCCTCCGTTCGGCGCGGCGGCGATTTCACCGAGACGCAGGCCGTCCGTCCCTATCATCCGGGCGACCCCGTTCGCCAGATCCACTGGAAGCTGTCGGCCAAAATGGGGAAGACGATGCTGCGCGAGGCGGGCGCGCCGCTGACGGGCGACGTTCTGCTCGCGCTGGCCGTCTTCCCGGATGAAGCCCCCGATCCCGACGCGCTGGAAGCGTCGCTCTGCGGCCTGCTCTCCGCGTCCCAATCCCTTTTGGCGCAGGGCGTTTCGCACCACGTCGCCTTTTGGCGGCGCGCGCCGCTGGCCGTATCCTCGACCGAGGATTGGACGCGGGCGCAGCGCATGCTCCTTTCGCCGCCGCCGGCGCCCGACGACATGTCCCCCGCCTTTGCGCGGATCGCCGTCTTTTCCCCGTGTGCGGCCATCGACGCATCCGATCCCTTCGCCCGCGTGACGCTGGTTCTGCCGGAGGGCGCGCAGGCGCTCGTCGGCGATATCCCCGTCGCGTTCTTCGGCGCGCGCGCGCCGTTTTTAACCCTGTAAAAGCAGAAAGGAGTTGCCATGCGGCCGACCAAATCCACCTTCGCGCTGTTCGCGGCGCTCCTGCTCGCGCTGCTCACGCTGGCGCTTGCGCCCGCGCGCGAGGGCGCAAAGCTGCTGATAAACGATCTGTTTTCGCTCAGCGAATCCGCCAACGCATACGTCTACGACCGTCTTCCTGTCGCGGCGGGCGCAAGCCGCCTGCCCGCCTGCGCGCTGCTCGGTGGGGCGCTGGCGTTCCTCTCCGCCGCCGTCGCGCTGAGCCAAAGCCGCCTGCCAGCGCTGCTGGCGCTCGTCGCGCTGGCGCTGGGTCAGGCGTATTTCGGGCTGAGCCTCCCGGCGGCCGCTCAGCTCCTGCTGCTCTTTGTGCTGGGGCTGAAGCTCGTCCCGTCCCGCTCCGCCGTTCAGCGGCTGACGCTCGGCGCGTGCGCGCTGGCGGTCGCGCTCGTCGTCTGCCTCGCCTTTCCCGGCGTACACGCCGCGACGGAAGCCACATCCGAACGGGCGCGCGACCTTCTCAGCGGCGCTTCGCTTTCCGAGCAGGCGGACGCGGCCGTTCCGCCCGAGGCGACGCAGACCCGCCGCGAAAACCACCTGAGCCTTTCCACCGGCGGCGGCGGCGCGGTCTCCGAGCGGGATTACCGCCTCGTCACCCGCGCCGAGGAACAGATTTCCGATCCCCCGTGGTTCGACGCGCTGAAAACCGTGCTGATGCTGGCGCTGGTCGTGCTGCTGCTGGCGCTGCCGTTCGCACCGTTCATGCTGCTGGGCAAGCGCGCCGGACAGGCGCGGGCGCTTCGCGAGGCGTTTGACGACGCGGACAGCCGCCGGGCGGTCTGCGCCATGTTCCGCCACATCGCGCGCTATTGGGCGGCCTATTTCCCCGTGTCGGAAGGGCTTCCGTTTTCGCGCCTGCCGGAAGCGGCGGACATGCCGGATGACTACGCCGCCGCCTACCGCGCCTGCGCCGACACGTTCCTCAAGGCCGCGTACAGCGACGCACCGATCACGCAGGCCGAGCGGGATGGAGTGAAAATCCTCCTTGACGAAACGGAACGCCTCCTCTATGATGAGCAGAGCGCGCTTATGCAGCTTAAACTCCGATACCGATATCTTTTGCGCTGAATGATGATGAAAAAAATCCTCTTTCTCGCGGCGCTTCTCCTTCTGCTGACAACCGCTTCCGGCTGTCGCAGCCGAACGAGCGCCGCGCCGCGCGCCTCTGGCGCGCAGCCCCAAGCCGCGTCCTCCGACAGCGGCGCGGCTGCCGACGGTGAGCCCGAAGCCCTGACCGAAAACGGCGGCGAAACGGTCGAAAACCCGTTGGCCGAACGCGCGGAATACGACGAAGCCGCGCGCGCCGAGCTTTTGGAAAACCAGTCCCGCGCCGTCAGCGGCGAGGGCGAGGGCGGCGGCCTGCCCCTGACGCAGAAGGACGCGGACAGCCACGCCTTGCAGCTTGACAGCGCCGCCGAATTGGCCGCCGTCAAGACGCTCCCCGCCGAGGAGGCGGAGCGCCTTGGCGTATCGGAAAGCGCGCCCGTCGCCGAAACGGCGCAGCGCTACTACGCCGCGCTGCTGCAAAGCCGCCTGCGGACGCTGTTTGAATGTAAAAAGCAGAACGTCTACATCGAAACCCAAACCGCCTTTGTCACCGTTTACAAGGCGTCGGCCGAACACGCGCTGGTGCTTTCCGCCGGGGGCTACGACGTGGCCGGAAAGCGGATGGAAAACGACCTCGCCGTGGACGGCGGCTGGGTGCAGCGCAAAAATCCGGATTTCATCGTGAAATTCGTCGCTGCCTCCGCGCTGAACGGCGATACGCTCGGCGAGCTGCTCGCCCGCGACGGGCTTCGCGAAACGGCCGCCGCGAAAAACGGGCGCGCGCTGCTGCTGTGCGAGTCGATGACGGACGCGCCGCAGCTTCAAACGGCCGCGGCCCTCTGTCTGGCCAAGGCGATGTATCCCGACCTGTTTGCCGATATCGACGCCGCGCAGGCCGTCGGCCAGCTTGCCGACGAGGCGGGCGCGCAGACCGTCGGCCCCTGGTTTTATCCCGCCATTTGAAAGGAATGTTATGCGTACTCATTCTAAAGACACGTCCGCGCGCGTGCTCAGGCTCACCTATTCCGCGCTGTATCTGGCGATTGCGCTGGTTCTGCCCTTTCTGACCGGGCAGATTCCGCAGATCGGCTCCATGCTCTGCCCGATGCATATCCCGGCGCTGCTGTGCGGCTTCGTCTGCGGCTGGCCGTGGGGGCTGGCGGTCGGCTTTATCGCCCCGCTGCTGCGCTCCGCGCTCTTCGGCATGCCGACGATGTTCCCCGCGGCGGTCGCCATGGCGTTCGAGCTGGCGGCCTACGGCGCGGTGGCCGGGCTGCTTTACCGCGTCCTGCCCAAAAGGACGGGCTGCATCTACGTCGCGCTGATCGCCGCGATGGTCGCCGGCCGGCTGGTCTGGGGCGCGGCGCGCTATCTGCTGGCGGGGCTTGAACACAGTGCGTTCACCCCGGCGCTCTTTCTGGCGGGCGCGGTCACGACGGCTCTGCCCGGCATCCTGCTGCACATCGTCCTCATCCCCGTGCTGGTGATGGCCATGCAGAAGGCTCGACTGATTCTCAATTAAACGGAGGCGCTCTTATGTCCGATACCCGCGCGTTTCTGCTCGCCCATGCAGCCGCCTATCCCGCGCTGACGCTGACCGACCTGTTCAAGGCGCTGTATCAGAGCGCGTTCGGCTGCGAGCATCTGGTCGCCGATCCCTCCGCCGCCGAAGCGTATATCGCCGCCGAGGCCGAGGGCGCGCGCCCCTGCGGCCGTAAGAGCGTCGAGCCGCTGGACGGGCCGTATGTCCGCGTTCATCTGGATATGCTGAAAAAGGGGCTGAGCGCCCGAACGCTGGCGCGCCTGTTCGCCCTCTCCGCCGAGCATCGGGACGGCGCGCAGGCCGAATTTGAAAAAAAGCTCGCCGTGCTGACGGAGATGATCCGTCAGGGCGAGCTTCCCTTTGACGCGGATGAAGCCGAGCGGGCGATTTCCGCATGGCGCGCGGCGGGCTTTCCGCCCTGCCATCATTCCGAGACGTTCCGGCAGGCCTACGCGCCCGCGTATCGGCTGGTGAAGACGGCGTATGCGCCGCTTCTGCCGCTCCTGCCGGAAATAGACGCGCGTCTGGCGCAGGGAAAGCGCACCGTGCTGGCCATCGACGGCCCCTGCGGAAGCGGCAAAACGACGCTCGCCGCCCTGCTGGCGCGCCTGTACGATTGCCCCGTGTTCCACGCGGACGACTTTTTTCTGCGCCCCGAACAGCGCACGCCCGCGCGCTTTGCCGAGCCGGGCGGCAATCTGGACAGGGAGCGCCTGCTTGAAGAGGTGCTCGCGCCGCTTCGGCAGGGTCAGCCCATCTCCTTCCGCCGCTTTGACTGCCACAGCCTGACGCTCCTGCCGCCCGTGGCCGTCGCGCCGTCGCCGCTCGCCGTCGTCGAGGGCAGCTACAGCCTGCATCCCGAGCTTGCGCCGATGTACGATATCACCGTCTGCCTGACCCTCTCGCCCGAATTGCAGCGCCGGCGGATTTTATCGCGCAACGGCGAGGAAATGGCGCAGCGCTTTTTTGAGCGCTGGATTCCGCTGGAGCAGGCCTATTTCGACGCGATGAAGCCGCAGACGCGGTGCGGCTTTTTGATCGAGGCCGATCAGCTTTCCGACGAAGCGCCGCTGTAAACGCCGCCGTCCGCGCGCTCATATCCGCCGCCGCCCTCCGCGTTCATCAGACTGAACCCGTTTTCATCCAGCGACAACGCCTTCACATTGGCGCGCCCGTTATCCAAAAGCAGCGTGATCTCATATTCCGCCGGATACCAGTATTTATTCTGGAAGTTGTTGTAGCGCGTGACGTACCAAGTGCCGGTATAGGTCAGCGCAACGCCCGCCTCGCCGCCGTCCTCCCGATAGACGGTATATCCGCTCTCATAGGTTCCGTCTGCGTGAAGGATGAGCGCATCCTCCGCCATGTTGCCCCCGGCGGTCATATACCACGCGCCTTCCAGCCGCTGCATCACGTCGTATTGGATTTCAGCCTCCATCAAGGTCAGATCGCGCAGGGGCACAAAGCCCCAGACGATCGCTCCGCCGTCTGTGAACGTATTCTTTGCCGAGACCTCCGCGGACACATACGCCCAATCGTCGCCCAGCATCCCCATGCACTGAAAGGTCGTCCCCTCGGGAACGCTGAGCTGCGCGAATTGGGAAACGAACGGGTCATCCGTCAGGAAGGTATCGCGCGCCGCCCGAACGTCCACATTCAGCATTCTGATCCATGTTTCATCGAGCGGTTCGCCCCGCGCCGCGTCGCCCAGCAGCGTGTTCCTGACCCAGCCGATGCGGCTTGTGCGCTCGCTGACGTCGTACATCACGCATGTCCACGCTTCCCCGTGCCCGTTTGTATACCCGCGCAGCGTAAAAAGCTCGCCCTTCAGGCCGACGGCCGCCTTCCCTTTTGCCGCGCGCCATGTGGATTCGCCGAAGGGCGCGCTGTAAACCGGCGCGGTCTTTTCGCCGACATGGCTCTCCCGCCGCCACGAATCGCGATATTCCAAACAGTTCATCCCGCTTTCGAGGGCGGCGCGCATGTGATTGACGGCCAGCACATCGTCAACGGTTCGCGGGAAAAGCCGGATGTTGAAATCCTCCAGCCACAGCGGCGTTGCGCGATAGAACACCCGGCGGTTTCCGTCGGAAAACCAATAGACGTCCGAGCCGCCGTAGTCCTCGCTCCGCTCCGTAAAAACCGTCGCGCCGTCCAGCTTCGCCTCGACGAGCGCGTAACGCCCCTCCTCTCGGCGGAAGGTGTAGCGCTCCGATCCGGCGCTGAGAATCAGCCCGCCATCCGTCTGCTGAATCGACTGCCTGACATGATCCTCCGGCTGCCACACCGCGGTGTGATACACCTGCAAATGCGCGTTATCCTCCGCATAAAAGAGCGCGTTGTGGTATCGCGCGCCCATGAGGGCAAAATTCTCGCCCTGTCCCCCGACGACCGAGTAATCATCCCACGTGTGCGTGGAAGCAACCGCCCGATAGAGCGCGCCTTTCAGCCCCCAGCTATTGGCCGAAACCGGAGCGGCCGCGATCAGGCTGACCGCACAAAGAACGGCCGCAAACAATCCTGCGCGTTTCATTTTCATCAAAATCCCTCTCTTTCCCTCGCGATTGGCCTTGTCAACCATATAAACGAAACGGGCGGCTGTTTTCTTGCGGCGGGCTTGTTTTTTTGGCTTTTTTTGTCGCAGGATTTCACACAGATTTTGGGATTTGATGATTTTATACTAATTCGCAGTTAAAATGCTTAACAGAGCGCATCAGATTTTTTGTTC
>ERZ1673738.3869-NODE-3869-length-15908-cov-4.550243_pt1 | contig 15908 bp, 7 predicted proteins | sample MGYA00580198_ERZ1673738 | MGnify/ENA primary metagenome ERZ1673738 (study PRJEB41218, sample SAMN15661784) | gut metagenome | host: Homo sapiens | place: Canada: London | collected 2015-08-20/2019-03-30 | study: EMG produced TPA metagenomics assembly of... | reverse complement strand
GCCAGGATGGCCAGCAGCACCTTGCGGACGATGTCCTCCTTGCCCAAAACGACCTTGTTGACCTCTGCCTGAATTTGATCTGTCAGCTTGTTCATGCCTTTTTCCTCTTTCTGCCGATGATGTAGATCGCACCGGCGGCGATTACGACTACCGCACCGATCACGGCGCAGATGATGATTCCGTTTGTGTCGAATGCCTCACGGGGCGCTTGAGTGCCGTCAAAATGCAGCACCCACGGCTGCCCGGACCGCACACGCTGCACAGCCACTAAGGCCAGGACGGATTGGGCCGTTGCCAGGCCGTCGCCGGCCCCCTCCAGCACATGGCGGTAGGTGCCGTCCGCTTCTCGGAACTGGGAGAGCTCCGTCAGCAGGGTGTGCTCGCCCTTAACAAAACAGCTATCCGTCTCCGGGTCAATGCCCAGCGCACACAGGGCCAGGATGACCTGGGCGGTGCTTTCCGCGTTTTCATCGCCGTAGGCGATATACCCGCAAGTGTCCGTCAGCTGGCCGGAAAGATAGGAAAGTGCTGCGTCGATCTCGGTCTCCATCTGGTCCCGATAGGGAGCTAGGGCCTGCACCGCCATAGCGGTGATGTCCACATCCGATTTTCCGGGGATCAGGCCGAAACCGCCGTCCGGCTCCTGAGCAACGGAAATGGCATTTACCATGTCCTCCCGGGAATACAGGGCGTCTGCCGGGACCTCTGTGTCCCCGGCATCCAAGGTCAGCAGCGCCCATATCCAGCCATTTAAGCCCTGAGCGCCCGGATCACGGGCATAGTTGTAAGTACCCTCTGCGATCAGGTCAATGGCCGAGCCGTCGGGCTTCGTGCCGAAGTTGGTGGGGTTGCCCCCCAGTGCCAGCACCGTTAAAGAAATCCGGTGGTATTCCGTGGCCTTGTTGCGGTCCAGGCATCCGTTTTTGGCGTATGCGTCCTCCACATGGGCCTTCAGTTCCGCCAAATAGTCGGAATAGCTCTCCCTTGTGCCGGACAGTGCCATAGCTATGGCCAGCCAATCGCAGACGGAATCGCCTGCAGGAAACAGTTCCCGGTCTTTCAGCAATTCACCCTTCTTGCCGCCCAGAGCGGACATTCCCTCCGCACTCTGTGTGATCTGTTTTCCCAAAGAAGGCTGCGCTTCCGCAAAGACCACCGTTGGGAGCAGAAGCAGCACACAAAGAAGTGCCGCTAATATTCGTGTTGCTCTTTTCATGCAGTATCCTCCATCGTTCGCTTCAACGCCCTTCTACAAAGGAAAACTTTACCGTTCCCGTGTCCCGTTAGAGCGTTTCCCATCCTCCGCCGCATCAGCCGGTCCTATTCGGAAGTTGGCTCTGTGGGCGTAGGGTCACTGGGGTCCGAGGGACTTGGTTCGGTGGAGTCCGTAACGACCGGGTCGCTGGGTTCCGTGGGCGTCGGTTCCGTGGGAACCGGCTCCGTAGGGGCAGGCTCTATTGGCTCCGTTCCGCCGCCGGTGGCCGGGAGAATATCTGTTTTCTCCTCATGGCACTTGGAGCAGCGATAGTGGATGTAACCGTCCTCTGTTTCGGTGGGTTCCAAACGGTCCGTCTCCACGAAGTCGTGGCCCAGGGCTTGGTAGCCGCCGTTGATCCACAGGCCGCAGTAGCTGCTCAGTGAACCGTAGCCGCCTCCGGTGGAATCGTAGCCGCCGATGTCCTTGCCGTAGGACAGGGTGAAGCGCACATAAATGGTAATACCGTTGCGGACCTTGTAGCCACTCATGCCGGTACCCTCATACAGGGTGCCGTTGATGGAGTACATCCAGCCGGAGCCTTGGGTATAGTCAAACTCCCCGATGCTGTCCCGGTCATAGTTATCATTGGTGGTGATGCCGTCCCGCAGGATCAGCTCCCAAAGATGCTCCGGGACATTAGCTCGGTAGGCAATGTCGCCCCGGCTAATCCGGCGCAGATAGAAGTTCATGGTAGCAGACCCCTGGTAATCCGGCTCATAACCGCGCTCCTGCAGGAAGCGCAGCAGCACGGACGCCGCCGTTTCGCCCTCCACGATGTCCAGCGTACCGGTATCCAGAATGCCCAGGCCGATGGTGGTCGCATCCAGCACCACATCCACCGAGCCTGCCGGGTCGCCCTCACTGATCTGGTGATAGGTGACGGTGTAGACCTTCATGGTGGAGTTTCCGTTACCATCCCAGGCCAGCACCCGGACGATGTGGGTTTCTTCATCGCCCAACTGAGGGGGATCGAAATACAATTCGTAGGTGGGTTGAGAATCGCCGTAGCTCTTTTCCACGGTTTTGCCGTCCAGCGTGACCCGAATTTGATTGGAATAGATCACACCGGCTCCCAGCTCTGCGTTGGCACGGGCAATCACCGTCAAGGGGAAGGTTTGGGAGCTCATGTCCAGGCTGGCCCCGTCCAGATTGGTAACGATGGAGGGTGGATAGTCCCCCACCGTCGGGTGGGTATCGTCCGCAAGATTCGCGTAATAGCCCACCCGGTACTGAACAAGTCCCAGAAAGGTCTCCCCATCATAAAGAGACAGCACAAAGAGGTTATCTGCGTTGAAATCCAGCTGTGCCTCGTAGTCCTGGTTATTCTGAGAAGTAAGCAGCAATCCGTTTCCGGAATTGGTCTCATTTTTCAGCCGGACACGGATATGCAGATCGCCCTTACCCAGGGGATAGGCCACAAAGGTCAGCTTGCTGTCGGGCAGCTCTGCCTTGGTAAGCTGCTGGGTTTTCAGTGTCGTATAAATGCGGGGGGTATCATCCTCCTCACCGCCGCTGCCGTGGTCACCTCCGCTGCCGCCGTGGTCCCCGTCGTCTCCGCCGGTGCCATCACCATGGTCACCGGAATCCTCGGAGCCGCCTTTGTTATCGTCTGACTTGGAGCCGCCCTGGTCGTCCTTGCCGGGGTTATCCGTGGGGTCTGTGGGGCCCGATGGATCCGGCTTGGTGTCATCGGGTTTCTGCGTGTCATCAGGTTTCTGCGGCTCATCGGGCTTCTGCGGTTCATCAGGTTTCTGCGGCTCTGATGGATCCTGGGCAGTATCCGTATTCTCTGTATTATCCTTGCCGGAGCTTTGTCCGCCGGTGCTGCCGGAGCCTTGCAGCGACTCTGCCTGGAGCCGATCCGGCTGAGTGCTGATGGGATTCTCCGGCCTTGTCCGACCGGAGGAAAGAAGTGAGAGGCTGATCCCTGCCACCAGCACAATGACCAGCAAAATACTCACGGCGCTATATAGGCCGCTATGTTTTTTCATACGGGTATCCTCCAAATGCTTATTTGGGATTCTTACCATCGTCTCCTAAAACAGGAGGCAATGGTAAAGCCCCAAAATATGGCGAATTGCCTCCCCTCCCAAAAGGGAGGGGAAGCTATGGATTCGCCTTGGTTTACTTGGAATTTTTGACGACCGCAACGGCGTCGGTGGAGTTGACGGCCTTGTCAAGGTTCACATCCGCGCGAAGGAACTTCCGCACAGAGACTTTCTCGAAGTCGGTGTACTTGCCGCTGTAGATGTCATAGGTGAGTTGCGCATCGTTGATGTCCACAACGCCTGTCTCGTTGACATCATAGCTCTGCTTCACTTCCTCGGCTGTGGCGCTGGCCTGGGTGATATTGGCCTCAGCCGTAGCCACAGTGAATGCCTCGCCCTTGTCCACGATCACCAGCCAGCTGTACACATTCTCACCGTAAGCGGTAGTCTTATACATGACATTATCGCCGTAGGCAAAAGCCTTGCCCTCTTCGGGGGTGCCGGTCACGGTTACCAGAAACACGGTCTTGTTATCCATCTGCACATACTCGGAAACAGCTACCTCCATGGTCAGAGTGGATTTCTTCTCGATGGTGATGACCAGATCGCCGGTGACATTGGCGATAGTGTAGGTGTTGTCGGCTCCCTCGGTGATAGTCACATCCTTGCCGCCCATAGTGGCAGTGATGGTGTACGCAAAGTTCTTCTGCTTGGCCACGGTGAAGGTGTAGTTAGCCTTTTCCTGAACGGTGCTCTCGCCGGTAGCATCACCTGCGCCGTTGCCTACAAATCTGACCTGGTAGGTTTCCAGCGGCTTGACCTGCTTGTTGCTGCTAATGACGATGTCGCCGGTCACATCCGCGCCGGGGATGGTGTAGGTGGTGGTGCCGTCGTCATTCGCCTGGGCCGCAAAGCCGGTATAGTCCTTGCCGCCGATGGTCACAGCCATGTTATAGGTGTAGCCATCCTCAGGAGTCAGCTTGAAGGTGTAGTCCTTCATGTAGGTAGCAGTTGCAGCACCGGTGGTATCGTCGCCCTGGGCGACAGTGAAGGTCTTGGGGGTCTTGGTGCTGGTGACGACCACATTGCCGTTGACATTGGGCACGGTGTAGATGCCACCCTCGTCCGGGCTAACTGTCGTTGCCTCACCGTCGCCGACGGTGACGGTGACAGTATAGTCATAGTTGGGGTCTACAGGCTTGAAGGTCAGAGTGCCGCCTGCTGCGATCACGGAGCCCTCCGCGTCGGTACGGGTGAAGCCATCCGGCAGAGACACGGTGTAGCCGCTGACGGTAATAACGGCGGTGTCATCCAAAATGGCAGCCGCAGGTGCGTCAAAGTCAATGGCGTTTGCACTGGCATCCACACACGCTTCCGTTACTTTCACATCAGATTTACCCTGGCCGGCTGCCACAAAGCTCAGAGTCAGTGCATCGCCCAGCTCGGCGGCTTTGCCGTAACGCACGATTCGCACGGTGCCGTTGCCAGGGATCACGCGATAACCCTCGATGCTGGTGGCTTCCATTTTCAGCTTCAGAATGGCGGGGTCAAAAGAGAAGGTCATGTCGTAGGCGCTGTAGGTGGTCTTGCCGTCGTTGTTGCCGATGGCCACAGGGATCTCCACGATTTGGCCGGAGGCTACCTGCTTGTCCGCACCCAAGGACACGGTGTAGCCCTTGGCAGCAGGAGTCTCGACGGGAATGGTCAGCTCGCCGCCAACTACTTTGTGGGCAACCTTGATGTTATGTGCCGGATCGTCCGGATTATATTTTTCCAGGTTTTCAATCGTCAGCTTGAATGTGGCCGTAGAAGTGTTCGCTCCCTCTTTGGCCTTAAATGTGAATGTGTCCAGCTTTCCCGCAGACCAGGTCGTCGGTTTACTCGGCTTTGTGTTCAAATAAACCGCCCGAACCCAGCCATTTGCATTCGCTACATTTTCATTTGTAGTATCGTCAAAGGTATCGGGGACCTTTTTCACATATTCGTATGCTTCCTTATCGAAATCGATCTTAAATCCTGCGCCATCGACGACCGTGTCCTTATCCAGGCTCACAGTCAGCGTCACGGTCTCACCGGGGGCGACGGAGGTCTTATCTGCGCTCATAGTGATGGTCGGTTCGTCTGCTGCAAAGACGGCAGGTACCAGGCTCAGCACCATCGCCAATGTCAGCAGAATAGAAACGATTTTTTTCATGTGTTCTCAATTCCTCCTATCAAGATTTTTTCTCAGCAGGGAATCCCGTAATATTGCCCAGGTAGAACTGGCAGATCATCGAGGCATCCGAAACATCTACTGCACCGTCTCCGTTCACATCGGCAGCTGCATTCTGCGCATCCGTCGGTGCTACATTGCCCAGATAGAACTGGCAGACCAGCAGCGCATCCGAAACATCAATGGTATTGTCTCCATTCACATTCCCATACATCACATCCGGCTCCGTCTTGGCATACTCGAAGGTGAACAGCGCGATGGGCGCGGAGTTCTTGTCAGCGGAGGCACTCAGCGTGATCGCCTTGCCGCTGCCGTCCTCGTTGCGGACATACCCTGTCACCGGCATGATCACGGTCTGCGTGCCGTCCGCATTGAGGGTATAGCTGTTCTCCAGCGTGATGGGCTTGAGGGTATAGCTGCTTGCCTGCGCCGCCGCACGGTTCACGGCAGTCGCCGCGAACTCCACCTCATAGGCGTAGACCGTGGTGCCGTCGTGACGGATGTCCACGTCCTTGTTGTAGGTCACGGTCACCGTTTCCGCGCCTTCGGGCACGGTCACATGGTACTTGGGCACTTCCTTATAGGTCGTCTGGCCGTCCGCGCTGGTCAGCGTGGTGATGCCCTCGTAGCTGGTATTCTTTGCTGCCAGCTTTTCACCATTCACGGCAGCGTCCTGGAAGGGGCGCTCCAACTCGGCGTCCGCCGCCACGTTCAGGATGGCTGTGGCCGGTGCGATCTTGGCATAGTTCGTGCCGCCGCTGTCGTCCTTGGGGATCGTCCGGTTGGGGTCCATGCCCACGAGGTAGTAGGTGCCCTCCTCTGTGGGGGCGGTGAAGGAGAAGGTGCTCTTTCCGTCATCCGCTTTCTTGTACTGATCGACTTCCTCCCACTTGTCGTTATACAGGAACACATCCAGGTTTGAGAAGGGATAGAAGTCGCTGCCCTCAAAGGTCGTGCCGTAAGCCTGAGAGGAGATCGTCATCTCCATGCCGGGGCGGGCGTTGTACGCGTCCTTGTCAAAGCAGGTAAACGCGCCGCCGCTGCTGTAAAAGCTCCAGTTCGAGAACATGGCCACATCCCAGGTATCCCCGTCCGACAGCACGATGTAGTCGGAGGTGGAGCCCCAGCCGGGGCTCATGTAGGGGAAACAGTGGTTGCGGTAGTACATCAAGTTCTCGTCATGGCCCCAAAAATTTTCCATATAAAGGCTGGTGGGCGAGCCGCTGATAGTCAGAGCGGCAAAGCTGTCTGCCGTATAGGCCGGTGTTTCATCCATGTAACAAACATCTTCACCCAGCTTAAAGCTCGCCAGCGCGTCGCGAGGATAGGCACCCTTGCAGCATTGCTCCTCCGGCAGGCCGATGAAGTAGCGCTCCAGCAGATAGAGATACAGGTGCAGGCCGGTGGGCCGCTCCACGATGTTCTTGTCGATGTATTTGCCTTCTCCGTTTTCCGTGTGATAGCGGTAGTATTCGTCCAAGTTGTACCGGCCCAAGTCAAAGTAGGGGACGGTGATGGCCTTGTGGCACAGCACCGTGCCGTCGCGGCCTCGGATGGGCACGCCGTCGTTGGAGATGGTCACATACACCGTGACTTCCTTGGCGGGGGTCTCATCGTAGTTATACTGTGCGTCCAATCCGTGGGGAGCTTCCGTGACCGTGATGGTAAAGGTCGCTGTAAGCTCTTTGCCGTCCGAGCAGGTTGCCTTGACCTTCGGCGTATAGGTGCCGGGGTCTTTCTCTGATACATAGAGTGAGCCGTCCTTGACCTTGGTTTGGACGCTGAACTGCGCTGCGTTGGTCAGCGTGTAGGTCAGCGTATGGCCGTCTGTATCTTCAAAGACATCTGTCAGCTTGATCTCCAGCAGGCTGCCGGCCACAACCTCACCGGTGGTGACGGCATCCGCCTTCACGGAAACGCAGGAATCCGCAGCCAGCGCCGGTATGACGCCGAATACGCCTGCCGACAGAACCAAAGTCAGTGCCAGCAGCAGAGATAGTATGCGTTTTCTCATATTTGTTTACCTCATTTATGCGTAGGTTACATCCAGCGCGCGTAGAGCGTCATGTTGCTGCGCACCGGGTCTTTCTGTGTATCCCAGGGCTTGGTGAGCGCCTGATCTGCATACCAGCCGCCGAACACGGCACCGGGCTTCGTGGGCGTCATGACTTCGCCAATGACGCTGCCCCGCTTCACGGAAACGGTCTCCAGCTCTGTGCCGCCGCTGGTCTCAAAGCGGACCTTCTTCTTGCCCAGCAGAGCCCGCAGAATCAGCAGCAGGGCCAGCAGGCCCACGCCACCGATGATCCACCAGGTGACGCTTCCTGCGGCGGCACCCTCGGCCCAGTTGGCGTAGAGGGTCATGTTGCCCTTAACGGTGTCCTTGTGGAAGTCCCACTTTTGGGTGCGGTCCAGGTCTCTGTACCACCCCTCCAGGTGGTAGCCCTCCCGGATGGGGTCCTCGGGCTTTTTCACCTTTTCACCGTACTGGACGGTCTGGGAGGGGACCTCCGTGCCGCCGTTGCTTTCAAAGGTAACGGTGCAGTCCGTGGTGACGATGACGGACACGCTATTATCCTTCACGGTGTATCCGGCCATGCCGTCTTGGGTGGAAACCAGGGTGTTGGTGGGGATAAGCTGCGACACACCCTTCGTGCCGATGACCTTCATCTGAAAGCTTCCGACTACCACCTCCGGCTCCCAAGCCTCGCCGCCCTTAAAGGACACGAAGTTCAGATAGAAGGCCCGCCCGCCGGTGCGGCGGCCTAAGTCGCTCCAGCGGATGCCGGGGGCGGTCATGACGCTGCCGTCCACCAGCTGGAGGAAGGTGTCGTCGTACTCAATCTCCGTCTGCATACCGTACATATCGGCGTTTTCCTGGGCGTCGGTGCGCTTGAGCACCAGGGTCACGGTGATGGTCTCGCCAGTGGTGGCCCGCACCTCAGATGCACCGCCTGCGGACAGGTCAAAATTGTAGCTGCGGCTCTCGTCTGTTTTGCTGCCTGTCTGCGAGGCAAAGGCTGCGGTGGGCAGCAGACACAGCAGCAGACACAGGGCTGCCAATAGTGTAAAAATGCGTTTTCTCATGCTGATCTCCTTCTCTCTCCGACCGGTTGGGCCGTTTTTTGCCCGGCCTGGCCGGTGCGAAGCCCCCAACGGGGGATAGCCTCCCCTCCCGCCGGGGAAGGGAGGCTGGCAGGACCTTAGTTAAACTGATTCACGATGGCCACAGCGTCGGTGTGATCCACCACCTTAGTGGCGTTTACATCGGCCCGCAGGAACTTCTCCACGGAAACCTTGGTGAAGTCACTGTATGTGCCGTTATACATATCGTAGACCAGCTGCGCATCGTTGACATCCACCTTCCCGGTCATGTTCACATCGAAGCCCAGGGTGATGGTGACCACATTGTCTGCGGCAGAGATGGCGACCTTGGCGGCGGCCTCCTCCTGGGTCAGGGTCTGACCCTTGTACACGATCACCAGCCATGCGTACTGATCCGTGCCGTAGGCATTGACCTTATACATGGTGTTGCCGTCATAGGTGAAGGCTTTGCCTCCCTCGGGGGTGCCCTTGACCGTTATGAGCATCATGGTCTTGTCATTCAGCTCCAGGTAGCGGGATACGCTTACCTCCTCCGCATTTTGGGAAACCTTTTCCACATTCACCACCAGACGCCAGCTGTAGGCATATTGGCTCAGCTTATTGTAAGGAATGGGGTCCACCACATACTTACCGTTGCCCAGGGACCGGACTTTGGCGGGCATATTCACCGCTGTGATGCTGCCGAGGGGCTGATAGTAAGCGTTTACGGTGTAGGTGCAGTTCTCCCTCTCATTCAGCTGGAGGTAATAGGGCATATCCCTGGGAACGGAGGTTTCGTTTCCGGGTGCCTGGTCCTCAGCACCGTTGCCCGTCACCAGAACGGCATAGCCGGGGTACTCGTCGTTGGTTCTGGTACTGATGATGAAGTACACAGTGCCGTCGATCTTGCTGCCAGGGATGGTGTAGGTGATGGTGCCGTCCGCATTGGGCACAGGGGTCAGGCTGACCTGATCGGAGCGCGTGCCGTTGGGATAGCAGATCTCATAGTGGATCCAATAAGTGAGTCCCGCTCTGGGAGTAACGGTCACGGAATAATCCTGCAGGTAGGTCGCCTTGTCCGGACCCTTGGTCACATCCTTTTCCAGCAGAGGATCCTTGTCGCCAAAGACGTATTCCACATCGTACTGCTTGGGGGTCTTGCCGGTGCAGGTGACCTCCACATTGCCGGAGATATTCTCGATGGTGTAGGTGTCATTTGCGCCGAAGGTCAAGCCCTCGGTGACGGTGTCGCCCATCTTCACGGTGAAGGTGTAGGTATAGTGGCTGTCCACGGGCTTGAAGGTGAAGCTGCCGCCGCCGGGGACCAGACGGGTCTCCGCGTCGGAGGTAAACTCATCCGGCAGGGTCACAGTGAAGTTGTTGGCGTCCACCACCGTGTCGGCGTCGGAAATGGCGGCGTCCGGGGCGTCAAAGTTGATGGAGTTGGCGTCGATGTCGAACTTGGCGTTGGTCAGCGTCACAGTGGATTTGGCAGTCGCCTTGGCGGTGAAGTCCAGAGCCAGTGCCTCGCCCAAAGCCTGAGTAGCGCCGTAGCGGCGGACCCGAACGGTACCGTTGTTGTCCTCCACCGTCAGGTTGGCGGCGTCACCGGTCTTGGTGTTCAAGGTCAGTGCCGTCGGGTCATAGGTGAAGGTCATGTCATAGGCGTTGAAGCCGGTGATGCCCAGCTCGGAGGAGGTAACCGTCACCGGAATACGCACCTGCTGGCCCGCAGCAACCTGCTGGTCAGCAGCCATGGAGACAGTATAGCCGGTTGAAACAACCGTTGCACCGCTCGGTTTGATTGCAACATTAAGTGGGTCATTTATTCCATGATCAAAACCACCATTTTTGGTAGTGTAATCTTCCCAATCAATCATTATGAGCGAATTTCTATCATATCCAGCAGTAGATTGTGTAGTATAGAATTGAGCCTCTCCTATGCTACCTATAGCTGTAAATGTAATTTCACACAGTTTGCCTGCATTAACAGTTATTCCGTCGTCGCTGGGATCTTCTTCGCGTATGCTAAATGTATCCACAGATACATAATTGGATATGGTTGGTGACTTAAAAAAAGTGCTATCTGAGTAGTTTACCCCCTCATATTTAAATAGGCTTGTATCATAATGAAGGGCGACTGTAATTTCGTTGACATTATTCACTGCATTCGGCAACATATAGGTAACAGAAACAGTCTCACCCGGTTGCACGGAGGTTTTGTCGATAATAGCACAAATCTTAGGGCTATCGCCCTCCGCCGCAAATGCGGCGGAGGGGACGGACCCTAAGACAAGAAACATTGCGAGGATTAAAGCACATATTCTTTTCATTTCTTGCCTCCTAAACCAGCTTTAACTCTTTGCAGTGAAAGTGGTAATTTCACCGCGCACATACTGCTCAAGCAGTGAAAGGTCAGTCGAATCAACCTTATTATCCTTATTTACATCGGCTTGTGCGAGCAGATCGCCACTGAATGTAGTTTCATTCGCTAAATACTGCCGCAGCAAATTAACATCATTTTCATCCACATAACCGAAAGGATCCAAGTCAACATTACCAACCGTAGGTGTTGTCAAACCAATCAGCCTAGTCTGCCAAAGTAGCGCGGGACTGTACCGGCTGGAGCCAAACGCTGCGTCAGTCAACCCTTTATTCATAGAAACAAGAAAGCTTCTATTGCTCATTTTCAGCCGATCCACTGCGGTGGCTGTCTGCGTATCAGCGTTCTTGGCGCTGCCGATACCCTGGGCGCAGGTGAAGTTCAAATAGTACAGGTGCTCCATCGCAGCGGAGGCATTGTTGGTCATGCCGACCACAGCGCCCACATTGCTGCCGGTGCTCTCCACATAGGCCCGGTTGTAGCAGTTCTTGACAGAAGCGGACGCGCCGGAGGCAAAGGCCACGATACCCGCCACATAGTTGCCGGCACCGGTGATGCTGCCGGTGTTGTAGCAAGCGGTGACGCCCTTGGTGGTCTGACCCACGATGCCGGCCACATAGCCGTTGCCGGTGATCGCACCGCCGTTGTAGCAGCCGGTAATGGTACCGGTAGCGTAGCCGGTGATGCCGCCCACATACTGATAGGCATGGATGGTGCCTTCGTTGCCGCAGTTGGTGGCGTTGGAATTCACCAGACGGCCTGCAACGCCGCCCACGCTGCTCCAGTTGCCATTCACACGGGTAACGGTGATGTCAACATCGGAGACAACGCCAGAGATGTTGGTATAGTTGGCGTAGGCCACCACGCCGCCGGAATAGGCGTTGGCAACGCTGCCCGTGGAGGTCAGGTACATCTTGCCGGTCACCTTCAGATTCTGAATGGTGGCGTAGCTGCTGCTGGTGCCGTTCACATAGCCGAACAGTCCCTTATACGGAGCCGAGGTAGTGGTGGCACTATAGTAGATGCCCATGTTCTTCACGGTGTGATTTTTGCCGTCAAAGCTGCCCTTGAAGGCCGTGCTGGCGGTAGTGCCTCCGATGGGCGTCCAGTTGTAGCCGGCCAGGTCAATATCACCCGTCAGCGCACCGTTGATGGCATAGCTCCCGCCGTTGACTTGCGCCGCAAACCAAGCCAGCTCCGCTGCGGTACCAATCTGATACACGCCGTCGGTCAGAGTGGGCTGCGTCTTGGTGGTGCCGTCCCATGCGCCGGCAGCAGAGGCCGTCAGCGGAATGGTCTTGGTCAGCACACCGCCGGACACATTGGCCTTGTCTGCACTGCCCAGGTAGAAGCTGCCGTAGACATAGTCGCAGCCGGCGCAGAGCACCGCATAGGTGTAAGTGCCGTAGGGCAGGTTCTCATACTCGCCGTTGCTGTTGGCGGTATGGACATTGCCTGCGGCATCCGTCAGCGTCACAGTGGGCGTGGCGGTGGTGGGATTGGTAATATTCAGCTTCAGCTTGAAGTTATAGCGCGGAGTGACCTCCACATTCACATTGGGGAAACGGTTCAAGCAGAAGTTCACCGTGACCGCATTGAAGTTCGTGCCCACGCCGGTATCCGACATGTTATACAGGGTGGCAAACGGATTCGCCGCCGAGTACATGGAGCCGTAGGTATAACCGTTGGTGAGCTGAACATTGGCGGTGCTGCCGGAGCCAAAGTCCACATTCGTCGGGATTGTCAGCTCCAGCTTGGCCTGATCCATCTGCTGATACTGGGCGACATTGGTCTTATAGGCCGTATCGCCGATGGAATAGAACAGGTTGTAGGTAGTGGGGTTGAAGATACCACTGTACTTGTAGATGCCACGGTAGCTGCCCTCGAAGGTGAGAGACACCTTATCGCCGGGCATGATCTCCGTCTCCTGGGGATTGGAGGCGTTGGTGACCGTGGCGGTCACTTCGGCCACACGAGCCAGACTGTAGGAGGTGCCGGTGCTATCATGCATCTTGATGATCACAGTACCGCCAGCCAGCCCAGCTTCGCGGAAGCCCAGGAGGCTTGCGTGATACTTGCCGCTGGAGTCCGCCGTCAAGGGGAACCAGTCGGAGAGGCCGCTCTTCATGGTGGTCTTGTTGGTGGTGACAATGGCGTACTGGACCGTTGTCGTGCCGCTGCTGGACACCGAGAAGTCCAGGGTGGGAGCGGTGTCGTTGCTCAGATAGAACCAGTTGTCGTAGTTATAATCCCACGCCGTCGGGCGAGAAGAACTCAAGCCGTTGGAATTATAGGCGATATTGGCCGTTGCGGTACCGTTTTCCTCGCTGCTGAGCACAAAAACACTGGTGCGCTCCGGATTCGTGGCCGGATAGAAGCCGCCGTGGGTGCCATGTGTGTCATCTGCCGCATATACATCCAGCGCCTTGTAATTCACGGCAAGGATGGTCGTTCCGTTCGGTTTCACATCGAGCCAGTTGTTCTCGGCGTTGCCGCCGTTGGATTTCTGCAGGGTGGGCGAACCAGCCAGCAGATGAACCTCAAATTCAGGCTCAATCATGATATTTGCCGCGTCAGAGTTGATGATCTGCCACAGGCGGTAAGAACGGATACGCTCTGTCCCGCTCGTGTACTTGTAGCCGCTGGGGGACAAGAAGGTCTGAATCTCCGCTTCGTCACGGGTCTTGGCTATCGTGCCAAGATTAGAGAAGCTGTGGGAATACTGATCCGTGGAGTCTCCAGCATTGAAGGTGAATTCCTTCGCAAAACTGGTGGTGCTGCTCTGGAGCCATCCGGCCTTGGTCACATAAGTGGTGCCGCTTCGGATGTCCTTCAAGCGCCAGGTGTAGTTGGAATTGCTCTTGCTGATTTTGTAGGTCAGCGTTCTGGTAGCGTCAGCGGATGCGTTTGCATCGCCACTGGTGCTGCCCGTCTTCGGCTTAATGATCTGTGTGTTGAAATTATTATACTGGAAAAACAGGTTGAAGTCCGCATAGGCAGGAACCGTCACCGTCAGGTTGATGGCCTGGGAAAGCGCCAGGTTCTTTGTAACAACCGTGTATCCGGCGGCAGTCGTGTTGTTGATCGCCTGAGTGAAGATGTAGTCCTCGGCACAGGTGCCCTTGGGTTCCACATAGGCATTCCAAAGGGCTGCGTTTCCGGCAGAGTACAGCATGAAGGGGTAGTAAGTATAATTGCCGGAAGTATAGGGCGTACCATGCTGCACATCGCCGCCCATGCTGGGCATTGAGATACGGGCAGTGTAGTCGCTTGCGGTGAAGTAGGTGTTATCGGTTTTGCGGCTCGTGGTGTAAATGGAATGCAGCCGCAGGTAGATGCTCGTACCGCCGCCGGTGCCTCCGTCCACATTGGTCTCTGTGGGCAGGGTCAGGCTGTGGCCGCCGAGGTAGACATTGTACTCTCCGGTAGAGGGATTGCGGCCATACGCACGGAAAGAGTACTTGCCGGGAGCCAGGGAAGCATAGAACTCATTGTAGTTGCCGTTCTTGTTGCCCGTTGTGGAGTTCAGTGTGTTGGTAAAAGTGCTGTCCAAAAATTGGACGCTCTCGTACAGGCTGGGATCGACGCCATCCTCCCGATAAATGCAGGTGTTGCCAACTTTACCGATGTAATCGGCGCCCTTCTCATCGAAGCCCTTAGTCTTGTAAAGCTTGATGAGCGGATAAGCATTGCCGTTGGAGGAGTAATTCATATCCTGACCAACATAGAAGGTGTAATTCTGCGGAGTTCCTGCTCTTACATCCAGAGTCAGCGTCCAGGTGTCCGTAGAATCGCCGTAGGTATTGGTCGCATGGAATTCATAGACATATATACCGGCGGCATTCTCCGTGATCTGGATGGTGGTGCCGCCGAACAGAGCCGGAGTGAAATAGTAGGGGCCGGTCCTGGTACCTCCAACAGATCTATAATAATAGTAGTTGGTGTAGTTCAGCGCTGTGCCGTCCGGATTCTCGAAGATATTACCGGCCTGCAAGTCGGTGAGATTGTAAGCATAGCCAGCCGTTACCGTATCGCTTGCAGTAGAGGACACACCTTCCTTCAATCTCGGGATCTGCTGGTTGGCATCTGTTACAGTCAGGGTGATGGTGTGGGTAGCCGTTCCAGTATTATCGGAAGCGGTCAGCACCACCGTGTAAGTCCCCGCAGCAGTGGGGGTGTAACCCAGAATCGTGCCGTTCAGCGCCTGAGCAACGCCGTTGATAGTCGCCGTGTAGGTCAGCGTATCACCGTCAGCATCGGTAAACACATCAGCCAAATCCAGCGTCCACGCATTACCAAGTGTTACATTGGCTGTGGTGATTGCATCGGAAGCGACCGTAGGGGCCGAGTTGCTTTCATAGGTGAAGGCGAGGAAGTGGACGGGCGCATAGCTGGCGCTGCCGTCATACTCCGGCGCATAGGCAGTTCCGCTACCATCTGCACCCAGCACAAAGCTCTTTTGGACCGTGGTCCCATCCTCGGCGGTACGGGAGTAGTTCAAGGGAATTGTGATTGTGATATCCCCATTGCTCTCCGTATAGGCCATTTCTACACCGCCGCCAGTCCACTGCGGCACATCGGCGTAGTAGCCGGATGCTTCACCGCTCGTGGCATTGGTCAGTATGGCAGCGTCTTTGTAGGTGGCCTTTACATAGGTCGTGCCTGCGGGAACGGTGACCAAGTAGTAGGGCACATTCTCGAAAGCAGAGTAGCCGGTAAAGGTCACAGGGTTCTGCACACTGATGGTTGCCGTTCCTGTGGTCTGGTCATTCGCACCATAGGGAACAATACTATCCAGCGGCGCAGCTACTGTGGCTTGTTCCGTTGCAAAGACTGCCGTGGGAAGGATGGATAGAACCATCATGAGCGCAAGCAGCATTGAAAGGAACTTTTTTGCTGTCTTTTGCATTTCCAATCTCCTCTCAGAAATTTTTTTATAATAAGGCCTGCCGGCATTATTACCTTAGCTGCGAGCACATTTTC
>ERZ1673738.3865-NODE-3865-length-15909-cov-4.212439_pt1 | contig 15909 bp, 14 predicted proteins | sample MGYA00580198_ERZ1673738 | MGnify/ENA primary metagenome ERZ1673738 (study PRJEB41218, sample SAMN15661784) | gut metagenome | host: Homo sapiens | place: Canada: London | collected 2015-08-20/2019-03-30 | study: EMG produced TPA metagenomics assembly of... | reverse complement strand
AATCTGGCACACCCTGCCCATTTTTGCTTTTCACACCGGTTTTTAGAGGTTCCCTGAAAAAATTTGTGCAAATTGCAACCTTTTAATTGTTTGCACGGTATTATATATGAATTCATACGGACGTAAGCCCGTATCCGACGGAGAAATGATATGCTGACACTATCGCTCTGCGCTGCGGAAAACTTCGAGGAAGTAATGGAATTCTATATGCCGATGGTGTATAGGATCGCTTTCGCGCGCCTTGCCGACCGAAGCGACGCCGAGGACATCACCCAGGACGTATTCCTGAGGTACTTCCGCACAGGACTGACATACGAATCCGAGGAACACCGGAAGGCATGGCTTATCCGGTGCGCCGTGAACTGCGCCAAGAACGTCGCCGGCTCCGCGTGGAACCGCCACAGAAGCCGCGGCGAACTGACCGAGAACCTTGACGACCCGGACAACGAGCCGATGGCTTCTTGCTGCGAGGAGCAGTTCGAAAAAACCGAAAGGCGGCTCGCCGTGATGAACGCGGTGATGAAGCTGCCCGAAAAATACCGCACGGTGATACACCTGTTCTACTTTGAAGACATGTCGGTCGCGCAGATAAGCAGCGCGGTCGGCGCGGGTGAATCTACCGTGAAATCACAGCTCAGCCGCGCGCGCAAATTGCTGAAGCCGCTGCTGAGTGAATTCGCAGAACCCGCAGGGGAGGTGGTTTTCTGATGAAATTCAGCGAAGAATATAAGAAGTCAGCGGAAAACATGAACCCCGACAGACAAACTATCGACAGAATGAAGGCGGCAGTCCTGAAGGAGCTACAGGAGCACCCGGACGCTCCCACTCAGCCGCTTGAGGAGCCTAAGAAACCGCTCCCGCTGCGCCGTATCGCGTACATCGGCGGAGCAGTCGCGGCATGCGCGGCGATCACCATTGCTGCGGTGAATCTCGTTCCCTCGCTTAAGGCTTCCAATGGAATGATATCTTCCGGTGCTATTGCCGATTCATCAGTGGCAGCCGCAGAAATTGCAGGCAATGAAACTGCCGCTCCGGAATTCTCGATGATACAGAACGCGGCCACGGCTGGCTCCGCAGAGGATATCGCCGAGGAAGCAGCCGCAGATGAGGCTCCGGCAGACGACGCATACGGTTTCGACAACGGAATCGCAGGTACAGACGGCATTATATACAACGATAACAGATACGAAAATGAAAACCCCGGAGCCGGCGACGCACCGATACCCGAACAGTCGGCAGAGGCTGTACCGGCCGAAGGCGCGGCGGATTCAATTTCTGATTCCACCAACAAGGGGCACACCAATCCGGCATTTGCTCCGGACGGCAGTGCGAACGAATTCGTTCCGGTTACGTATGAAGCACCTGAAGATTCCACCGACGAGTCTCTGGTCGACAATGAACGCCCCAATCCGGAATCCGGCGTAATCGACACGTCGGGAAATACCACCAGCGATAACGGCAGCTCCACCGAGGATTCGTGGGCAGAAACCTTGGACTGCTGTGACTCCACCGAGGAAATATCCATCTCCTGGGAAGCCACATATGAACCTGACGACGACCGCGGGAATCCCTCGGCAGGCGGCGCCTGGGTGATCGGGCGCTCCCCGCAGGGCTGGCTGACCGCCGACGGCGAGCGATACGACGCCGTCAAGAACGCTGCCGCGCCCGCTGATATATCTGTTTTCTACTGGGCTAACTCACCGGTGGAAAACAAAGACTTCTGCCTGGTGATAGACGGCGATATGCTGTATCTTTTTGATGATCAGATGAACTACCTCGGCGGATACAAAAAGCGATAAGCAGCGATTAGCCATGTAGAATTGACATATCCATGACGATATCCGCATATATTTACTCTGCACCGACATTTTTACGGGTCGGGGCTGCGACCAGTCCGCAGCTCTGACCCGCTTTTCTTGTGAAGTAACTAGATTAAATTTACTTAATTTACTTTAGCTATTCTGAAATTTGTGTGAAATTCTGAAAAAAGCACAAAAAAAGGCTTGAAACGTTAAATGTTTTATGGTAAAATGTACTTGATAGAAAACAAGCGTTATATAACACGGCCTGGTTGATAATTATTTAACAATACCCATGAGGTGATAAACTTGACAGCACAGAATAAGCGGACGTCTGAACGCAGACCCGCAGACCCCATTCCGATAATCAGCGAACGCCCGGTTCAGCTGACTGCGCGCACCACCACACCCGCGCTTGCCGATCCAGAGCCGCTCTTGCGCGCCATTGAGAGCAGCGGCAACCTTGCCTTCACGATGAGCTTCAAACAGGGCTTCCCTGCCCGGATACTCGCGGGAAAAAACCCGATAGGTTCCGCAGGGGATACTATAATCATGGGCGACGTTGTTCACCCGGACGATTACCAGCCGTTCTGCGAGGTAATAGCGCAGGTCACGGCAGGAACCGCAGATGAAATAAAGCTCCACGCGCGGCTCAATAACGGCGGCGACTACCAGTGGTTCTATATCACCGGTAAGGTCCACCGCAGCGGAAGCCCCCTTGAATTCATCGAGGGCATGATGTTCAACGTCACCGACTACCTCGACTGCGAGGGCGAGGACATCGTAATGCGCCGCTACCGCAGCAAGCACTTCGTGAAGATAAACGACCAGTCCACGTATACTCTGCGGGATATTCTCGGCGAGGACTACCTAGTGCGCATTCAGCAGCCGCTCTCCCAGGCGAGCGGGCTGTTCTCCGCGATAACCGACAACGACGGCGCGGTTATCCTCCCCAAGGGTCAGGACAGGAAAATCAATCTGAACAAGATGGACTACCAGCGCAAAAAGAGTATCCGCGTACGTCACCAGACCATCGGAACATGGCTCATCACCGGCGAGGATCAGGATATCGTCGATAATAACGCGCAGCTTCTGGATACTATGGTGCACACCATCTCCATCGTTGCGAACTCCTACGTTGCACTTGTCGCCGAGATGGAGACCTCCCAGAATGCAAACAAACTCCTCGGTCAGAACTTCGAGGATCAGATAATGGTGAACGGCGTTTACTCGATATTCCTGCAAAGCCCCGACACCAAGACCGCGATCAAGAACATCACGCTGCTCATGACCGAGCATTTCGACCTCTCCGAGATCGAATTCTGCACCGATGAGCAGAACTCCGGAAAAGCCTATAAGCTCGACCGCACCGGCATGGTGCTCCCGGTAATTGTCAATTTCACCTGCAAGCAGGATATCCGCGACGAGCTGGATTACAGCGGTATAGTATGCACGGATCTCCGCACCATCGGCATGGACAGGGAACGCAAAAACCTTAGCTGCGTACTCGCCCGCACCTACGACCAGGGCTCCAACCGCGGAGTGCTGCTCTACACCTCCCGCACCACGGACCGCGAATGGAGCAGCCGCGAACGCAGCCTGCTCAAATCCCTGACCCAGCTTCTTTCCACAGTTATCTACAAAATGTTCATGGAGGAGGAGCTGCGCAACTCCCAGAACAAGCTTGAGCGCCTCGCATACTACGATATAGGCACCGGAATGCCGAACCGCAGCATGTTCGAGCGCGACTTCACCGAGGAGATCTCCGAAAACCGCAGCGGCGCTGTCATCGCTGTGGAATTCTCCAACCTCAAGAGCATTTCCGAAATATACGGCTTCGAATACGCCGACGATATCCTGAAAAGCTGCGCGGAGTATATCCTTGCGCTCCCGTGCAGTTCGCAGAAGAAGGTCTACCGCTTCTCAAGCGACATTCTGTTCATATCGCTCAGCGGTATCCAGCGCGAGGAAGCGCGGCAGTTCGCCCAGGCGGTGCTGACGAAATTCCATTCGCCATGGTATCTCCACAATAACGAACATCATATCCGCGTCTATGCCGGATTCACGATCTACCCGCACGACGCGGAGAATATCCAAACCGTGGTCAGCGCCGCTACTCACACCCTTCGCCTCGCAAAGGAACATCTCAGCGATGATGCCGTGTGCTACTCCGAGGGACTTGAGGACGCACTCACTGACAACCGCATGGTAAAGAAGCTCATCACCGACGCCGCCGAGAACGGCTTCAAGGGGTTCTACTACCTCTATCAGCCGGTGCTTGAGATGAAGACCGGACGGCTCCACTGCTGCGAGGCTACGCTGTTCTGGGGCAATGAAGATATGACCGTGCCGCGCAGCAGATTCCTGCCGATAATCGACCAGCTCGGTTACTCGCGGCAGCTCTACCGCTTCGCCTGCGACAAGATATGCAGCTTCTGCGCCTCCGTGCGCGAGCAGGGCTATCCGGAGTTCCGCGTGAGCTTCAAAATGCCTGAGAATATCCTCAACAGCGAAATCTCCGTTGACGTGCTCCAGAGCACACTGCTTGAGTATTCCCTGCCGCCAAGCGCGATAAGCATTTCTGTAACCGAAGCGGAAGGCACCCTCACCAGCGGCGGTATCTACCTCCAGGCGCTCTCACGCATTGGAATGAACATCATCGCCGACGACACCGGCGCGGGCTATTTCACGGACGCTCCGCTCAGCAACGCTTCTGTCAAGACCATAAAGATACGCGCCGACCGCTTCAGCGGCGACAGCGTGTCCTCGGGATTCGTACGCTCGCTGATAAAGAAGGCGCACAGCAAGGGTATCGCGGTATGCGCGAAGGACGTCGACAGTCCCTCCGACCTGACGGCGATAGGCGGCTCCGAAATCGACCTCATCGAGGGCATTTTCAACGGCAGACCCCTGCGCGATCATGAGTTCATTGAGAGAATGTCCGAGGGACTCGGCGCTGGCTGAGCACAGATTTACGATATAACTGACGGCGCACCACTCCTCCCGGTGCGCTGTTTTTGTATTGACAATTCCGGCAGAATATAGTATAATTGTAGCATGTGAGAAAGGCGGTGCCGTATGTTCGGACTGTTTAAAAAGAAAATTCTCAAGACCGAGGAGGAAAAGCGCGCGGAGAGCCTCCCGAGGACGAAAAAAGTGCAGTTCGAGCCGATGAAGGTCGCGGAAGCCGAACAGCTTCTTGACGCGGATATCCGCGCCGTGCTTGGTTTTTCCCCGGTGAACTACTACGCGACAAAGGATCGCTACCTGCTTTGCACATTCTGGTATACTGACGACCTCTCGGAAATCTACATGAGATTCGAGCTGCGGGTGGACGACCTCCCGCACGGACACACTAAAATGTACCAGATCGACAAGGTGCTTATGCGCGACATTCTTCGCAAATTCGGTCAGAATATAAATATCGGAGAGTAATTATGAACAATTTTTCGGTGCTTGAATGCCCGGTTTATTTCGACAAGACCAACATGCTTGACATGCTTTCCCTTTCGGCGGGGCGGGCTATCCTCTGCCAGAACCGTTTAGGCGAGCAGATAATCGCCGACAACTCCTGGGGGCTTGACCCGATGAAGGGCATGATACGCTTCGGCAATCGGGAATTCCGCGCAGGAATACTCGGCTCTGAATCCGAGATACAGAACACCTGGCTCTGGAGCTGGGCGCACACCGAGAGCGGTCTGCCGGAAAGCTCCACTGCTGTCTCCAGGCGAGTCAAGAAGCTCCTGCCGGAGCTTCCCGAGTTCCAGACCGGGAAGTTCATGCTGGACGAAGTCCACAACGGCCACGACCTTGCGATGATCTCCTGCGGAGTTTCACACGAGAACCTCTGCTACTACAGATGTCCCTACGACGGCGGCGCCGCACTGGTGACGATTTCCGGACTTCCCGAGGATATCTTTGCCCCGGTGGACAGCACGGCGTTCCTGCGGCAGTATATCGAGATAATCAGCGGATTCTACTGCGACCACAGGCTTCTCGCAGCGGGGTTCCTGTACCAGAACGGAACTTCTTTCACGGAGAGCGAAAATGCGCTCACAGCGGATTTCGGCGAGCGTAACCTCAGATTCCTTTTCGAGCAGACCGAGGACGGTATCTCAAGGGTTCTGGACATATCGGAGGTCTGATTGACAAACTAGCATACAGCAAAAGGTGGAGCGTTACGCCCCGCCTTTTTTATTTACATCGGAATGTGAGTGTTTGAGAGGAGTTCAGCAACGATGTCCTGCGGCGCGCCGTAGTCCGTCTGCCCGGAAGCCAGCACGATACGGTGAGCCAGCACCGGAATCGCGACTGCCTTTACGTCGTCCGGGGTCGCGTAGTCCCTGCCGTTCATCAGAGCCATCGCCTGAGCCGCACGGAACATCGCGATGGAGCCGCGCGGGCTTGCTCCGAGCTTCACCTGCTGTAGGAATCTCGTTGCAGTCACCAGCGACAGTATGTAAGCCTTGACGTTATCCGCGACCTTCACCTGCGCCGCCTGCCAGCGAAGCTCCATCAGCTCCTCAAGCGACATCACCGGCTGAGTTTCCTGGCGCTGCGGCATGACCTCCAGCATTTTCATCTCGGCGGCGCGGTCGGGATACCCCACCGATATCCGCATGAGGAAGCGGTCAAGCTGAGCCTCCGGAAGGTGATACGTGCCGAAGGTCTCAATCGGGTTCTGCGTTGCGAGGGTCATGAACGGCTTCGGAAGCTGGTGAGTCTCGCCGTCGACGCTTATCTGAAGCTCCTCCATCGCCTCCAGCAGCGAGGACTGCACCTTCGGGGAGGCGCGGTTTATCTCGTCTGCAAGCAGGAAGTTGCACATCGCCGCGCCCGGCTTGTAGCTTCCCTTGCCCGTGTTGATGTCCACCACCGTGTAGCCGATAACGTCCGACGGCATGAGGTCAGGCGTGAACTGAATGCGCCCGAAGCTTCCCGAAACGCTCTTTGCAAGCGTTTCCGCGAGCAGGGTCTTGCCAACTCCGGGGACGTCCTCGATGAGGACATGACCGCCCGCAAGCATTGCGCAGACTACCTTTTCTATTACCGGGCGCTTTCCGATTATCGAGCGCTCGATGTTGTTTATAAGCTGTTCAACCTTGTTGTTCATTTTTTTGCTCCTTATACACGTTATACGCTCCGCTTGCGGTTATGATGATGGTGTTCACGAGTACTGCCACGAAAATCAGCAGCTTCACCAATCCTGCGTAGCTCCCCTCCATGCTGCTTATGTTCGGCGTTAACAGCTCCGGCGCTGATATGTTTATAAATACTCCTGCGGCTCCCGCCAGCACCGGAAGCCCCAGTGCAGTTATACAGTACACCACCAGCGGCATGCTAAGCTCATCACGTATCCTTTTAGTATAAAACACATGTAATTTTCCTGACAGTATACCACATGGAATAGCTGCGGCAGGATACAGCACCAATAGAGTTACAAACGCAGAAAACACCACGCTCAGCAGATATTCGGTAAAAAATCCGGCGGCGCACAGCCCGGCGTATTTCAGGTATTTCATTGGTCACGTTCCTCATTCTTGTCAGGTTCGGCGACGCCTAAAAGCGATTGAATACACAATGTTGATATCCCGCTGACTATCGCTACGCCTCCGATTCCTATTGAGAAGAAAAAAAGCGTCATCGCCTTGCCAAGTCCGTCCCAACCAGCCCATATACTTTCGCTGAACGCAAACGTAAGTATTATCCCCAGACCGCAAAGCACGACCAGTGCGGCAAAAACTGTGAGGAAATACCATTTCGAACTTATCATGAGCCTTTTCCTGATTATGTTCATAAAGGCGACGTGCAAAAATCCCGAGCCGATACAAAGTACTGCGCCAACAATAATAAATAAGCCGATCGAAACGGTGTAAAATAAGTCAAATATGTAGCAGAACAGCCAGTCAATCGGCAGGCATGCCAGATTCATGGCTAACCCTGCGGCGCAAAGCCCGGCGTATTTCAGCTTTATCAATATACACCTCCTGCATGTCGGAGAAACTGCAAAAACGGCGCAGCCCGAAAGCTGCGCCGCAGTCAGCGTATGTTGTTGTTCAACAATTAGTTGAGCAGGGAGTGCTCATCAGAAGCGTCGAACAGGTGAATCTTGTTCGGGTCGAGAGCGAGCTTAACAGTATCCTGAGGACGTGCAGTGCATCTCGGAGATACTCTAGCGGTGAGCGGGATACCCTCGCAGGTGAGGTACAGGAATGTCTCAGCACCGAGCATTTCGGTTACGTCAACAGTAGCCTCGATCATACCGGTCTTAGCGGTGGAGAGGAACATCTCCTCGTCGTGAATGTTCTCAGGACGGATACCGAGGATAACTTCCTTGTCTACATAGTACTTCAGACCCTCGTTGTCAGCCTTTGCGGAGGGCAGCTCAACGTAGAACTTGCGGCCTCTGGAGGTCTTGGTGTCCTCAGAACCGAACTCAACGGTGTACTTGCCGTTAGCCATGATGAGCTTAGCAGGAATGAAGTTCATCTGCGGAGAGCCGATGAAGCCTGCAACGAACTTGTTAACAGGGTTCTCATAAAGGTTGATAGGAGAATCGATCTGCTGAATGTAGCCGTCCTTCATAACAACGATTCTGTCACCCATGGTCATAGCCTCTGTCTGGTCATGAGTTACATAGATGAATGTAGTACCCAGCTTCTTGTGGAGCTTGGAGAGCTCGGTTCTCATCTGTGCACGGAGCTTAGCATCCAGGTTGGACAGCGGCTCGTCAAGCAGGAAGACCTGAGGATCACGTACGATAGCACGGCCGAGCGCTACACGCTGTCTCTGACCACCGGACAGAGCCTTCGGCTTTCTGTCGAGCAGGTGGGAGATGTCGAGGATCTTAGCAGCCTCTTCAACGAGCTTCTTGATTTCGTCCTTCGGAACCTTACGGAGCTTCAGACCGAATGCCATGTTATCGAAAACGGACATGTGGGGGTACAGAGCGTAGTTCTGGAATACCATCGCGATATCTCTGTCCTTAGGAGCAACGTCGTTAACGAGACGGTCGCCGATGAACATTTCGCCCTCGGAGATCTCCTCAAGACCTGCGATCATACGGAGAGTTGTGGACTTACCGCAGCCGGAAGGGCCTACGAGTACGATGAACTCCTTGTCCTTGATATTCATTGTGAAATCGGAAACGGCAACAACGCCGCCGGGATAGCGCTTGTATATGCCTCTGAGTGATAAGCTTGCCATTAGAAATGACCTCCTGAATTACTTAATTATTTTGAACCCTTTGCAGGGAACTATCAGCTTTTCCGCTACTAATATAATACCAAAATACGGCGAAAAAATAAAGAGCCTAAGTCAACAAATATTTTTGAATCCCTTTATGAATAATAACCAAGACCTACAAAACAACCACAAAAAACGGTCTGTTCTGCTAGTGGTATTGCACAAAAAAAGCCCTATTTTGAGCCATTCAAGAAACTTTCATCTCGATTTTTGGAGATTATAACAAAACGCCACAGTTTAATTTGTGCATTACACAACAAAATCTACGGTATTCTTTTCACACAATGGTCATATATTGATATCTGAGGACAAACCGAGACTGCGGACACACAAAATCCAGGCTGAATTTTGTGCAATCCTACAGTAGTATGAACGGAGGAACTATGAAGAACGACACGAAACGCTCCCGGATTCCGCTTGCCGCCGGGCTGATACTATTCGCGGCGGCAGCGCTCTGGGCTCTGACGCGCAGCTTCGGGTGCGGAGCCGACTCGATACCCGGCGCAACCAACGAACAGCGCATAGCCTACATAGAGAGCTTCGGCTGGGATCCCGGATTCACCCACACCGCCGTTGAAAACGTGCGTATCCCCGTGGAATTCGACGACGTTTACGAGGAATACAACGCGCTCCAGCGCAAACAGGGCTTCGACCTGCGGAAGTACCGCGCGCACACCGTCAAGCGCTACACCTACGAGCTTTCCGGTGATACGTCGGTTCCGCTCAACGCGGAACTCCTCGTTGAAAACGGAGCCATCATCGGCGCAGACATCGTTTCCCCCGCGGCGGGAGGATTCCAGGGCGCCCTCGCGATAGACGAAAACTAAATATTGACAAATCCGGATTTCCGGGGTAAAATATACATATCAACTTCCCCGGAGGCCATCGTGAAAAAATATACTATATTAATTATATCCGGCTGCTGCGTGCTTGCCGCCGGAATAGCCGGGCTGGCTCTGCTGCTGAATCAGCCCCCAGTTAGCGAAAGCAGCGTTCCTGAATTCGTCATGCCTTCCCAGACTGTTTCCACGGACTCCAGTTCTGCTCCGGAAACCTCCGGCAGTTCTGCAGCTGTGACAACTGCCCCGCAGACCGAGGCACCGCCTGAAACTCCGACTGGAACCGCCGAACCTGCCGCCTTAACCGCTGAATCCCCAGACATACCGGAGGAAACGATTTTTTCAACATCTATTCAACCAGGAAAAATTACAGCCGCTCAGCCCTCGGCGGTTTCCGAGCCTGCTCAGCCGAATTCCGCCGTTTCCTCCGTGACTTCCGCGCCGGAAACAACCACTGAAAAAATCCAGACCACTTCCAAGCCTCACACCGCTGAGCATTCCGAACCCACCGAGCCGGAACACCCATCGAACATGCTTATTACCTCCGGCGACCCGCTCCATCACGTACAGTTTGAGTTCGGCGGGCGAAGCGTCAGATATTCGGGCGTTTATGAAGGAACTCCCGTAACTGCGGTGGATATCCTTCTTGAGCAGATCCCGAGCTACGACTTCACCCAAAACGGAAGCAGCTTTTCCGGCACGCTGAACGCGTCCTCGCTCGACCCGGGATACTATATTATCCGGGTGTCGCTGGACGGCGGCGCGATAATGGACTACGTTTTTGAAATGACCGCGGACGGCTCCGCGCCGCTCTCCTGGGCTGAGCTTCCCGCAGACGAAAACCTGAGCGCCGCCGCTTCCCCGCTGGAGCTCCCGGAGGAGGGCGTAATGCAGCACATCACGTCCTCCGGCGACCCCGAGACTGCAAGGCAGGTTCTCAGCCGGGTCAGGGAGCTTTCCGACGAGATATGCGTGGGTATCACCGGCGACTATGACAAGCTGCGCGCAATTTCACAGTGGGTATCGCGGAACATGTACTACGACAAGGACGCCTCCGAAAAGGGCGTGACCGAAGACATGCTGACGCTTGAGCATGTTCTGGAATACCACCGCTCGGTGTGCTTCGGCTGGTCGAATCTGTTCTCCGCGCTTTGCCAGGCTCAAGGGATATGGTGCGCGAACGCCTCCGGCAGCGTTGTTACCGGAAGCCGCTGCTTCATGCAGACCTCCACCGCAGACGAACGGTCGCATTCCTGGAATATGGCGGTAATCGACGGCAGGCAGATATGGGTCGATACCGTGTGGAACTCCTCAAACAGCTACCACAAACGGCGTTATGTTGAAGGGGTGCAGGATATGCAATACTTTGATATCTCCACGGCGGCGCTTTCCCAGGATCACCGGGTCACGCGGTTTGAGTACCGGAATTATTTTGCACTTGGCTAGAGCCAGCGGCGCAGATCTGACAAATATACAGTCAGGTCTGCGCCGCTTTTTTCTCTGAACTACGCGTTCTGATTTTTCCGGAGCTTCCGGCTAATCCTGTCCCACGGAAGCTGCACGAGAATTACAGCCGCAAACACAATAGCGCAGCCGATTATCTGCCGGGGGCTCATGCTCTGATCAGTCCTGAGAAAACCTATTTTATAGGCGACAAATCCGGATATCGTAGCCACGACGGATTCCAGCGACAATATCAGCGCCGCCGCGGTAGGGTCGACGCCCTTCTGACCTACGATCTGCAAGGTATATCCAACGCCGCAGGAAAGCACGCCGGCGTAAAGCACCGGAATCGCTCCGCTGACGAGCTGCTCCCAGGAGGGCTGCTCGAAAATGAATGCTCCGATCGCACTTACCACGCCGCACACCGCGAACTGAATGCAGGAAAGTATCACGCCGTCGGTAAGGGGCGAGAAGTGGTCGATAACTAGAATGTGGACTGCAAACACCAGAGCGCTTCCAAGTACGAGCAGGTCGCCCGCCGAGATGGAAAGGCTCTCGCCGTTCACGCACAGCAGGAACATTCCGGCAACTGCCAGAACCGCGCAGAACCACACTGCTTTCGGAGCCTTCCTGCCGATGAATATGCCGAGTATGGGCGTGAGGATTATGTACAGCGTAGTGATGAATCCGCCCTTTCCGACGGTGGTCATCGTCAGACCGTACTGCTGGAGCGTTGAGGCGATGGTCAGCGCCGCGCCGCACGCGAGACCTCCTATGATGGTGGTCTTAACGGGAAGCGGTTTGCGCTCCGCTTTGGGAATACGCCCGCGTATAATAAGTATCACCGGGATAAGTATAACGCTTCCAATGATGTTTCGCGAGCCGTTGAAGGTCAGCGGTCCCATGAAATCCATGCCCGCCTGCTGCGATACAAACGCCATGCCCCATATTATCGCTGCTGTCAGGAGCAGCAGGCAGTTTCTGAATTTTTTTGTGTTTGTCATTTTCCGTTTTCCTTTTTTTTCTGAGCGTTCTGACGGTGCGCCAGCATTCTGATTATCCTCGGGCGGTTGAACCTCTGAGTAACGATGAATACAAGCTCCAGCCCTGCCGATATTACCGAGGTTATAACAAACGCCGGGAGCGCTCCCACCCATATTGAAGCAAATATCGGAAGAAAACTCAGCGGGAGTATTATCTCGTGGGTTATCTCCGCCTGGCACATTGCCTGAGCTATCTCGTCAGGAGTGTGCCTGCTCAGGTCGAAGAAATCCGGCCGATACGCCGGAACTCTGCCCTTCCACTTCTTCACACGGAGCAGCCTGTAGAGCTTCCTTTCCCAGTCCCTTTGGCGGAACCATGGTCTGGAGAGATCGGCGCGATTGTGCATTGTGGAGTTCACGATACCGCCGACTATCAGCCGCATTATGAAATGGTAGGATATCGTCGCGAAGGTTATCGCCAGGGTCAGGAAAACGTCCTGACCACCGCGGAGATACAGTGCGGTACAGAGCACTGCAATTGCGGGCATTACGGCTGATGTTATGATGATTAGCTTCCTCATGGCTGACCTCCGGACAGTAAGAAACCACAATTTCACATTACATTATAGCAAAAACCGTTAAAAAAGTCAATCGACCGCCCCGAAAAACAGAGCGGCCGAAAAATATTACAGTCATGCAAACTGCCAGGAATCGAACTCAAAGCCAGCCGGGAACACGAAGAACACGTCGTGAGTTCCGGATACCTCGGAGAACAGGCTGTTGTATACGACCTGCCAGTCGTCGGAGCTGAACTCCACGGAAGCCGCCGCATTTCCCTCGATATTGTCGAGGTAGACGTCGACTCTTCCGGTTCCCTTTACCTTAGCCGCGAAGTACTTCGCGCCGTCGCCGAAATCAGCGCCGCGGACGCACGTCCACGCGCCGGAGCCATTCTCAGCTCCGCAGGAGATCGTCATGTTGCCGCTTCCCTCCGCAGGAGCGTAGGACGCGCCTGCGCATGCCGCGATGGTCTCCGCCTGTACCGGCTGATAGGGGTCGAGGCTCTTTATCTGGGAAACTCCCGCCTTGTCGCCGGTGACTTTCTCAATGACTACGTTTTCCTCGTCGACCTGCGCTTCGTTCACGCACAGGCTGCGGAATCCTCCGTACGTTCCAAGCGCCTTCTGAGGATACATCGCATGATAGAACAGATAATACTTACCCTGGTACTTTTGCAGGTGGGTGTGGTTGTTGCTGTATTCAAGTCCATACTCGCCGGGATTCTTGAAGTAATAATCCTGATATACCCAGCTATCCGGGTCAAGCGGGGTCTTAGTGGTCATGTAGGACATGCTGCACTGTGGCGGAGGCGTTACTCCGTCGACGTCCCACCCGTCAGTGTGGCTCGACCAGTCGTTGTTGTAAGTGTAGACATAGGTTCCGTTGATGTAGTTCAGCTCGCTTGCCTCGAAATTGAATTTAGATGGGATTTTCACAATGTCGCTGTCGATGCTCACCATATCGTCGCCGAGCTTAACTATGCGCGAGCCGCCGTCGCCGCCTCCGAAAGCCAGCCATCCGGTGCCGTTGTCGTCGATGCATACGCCCGGGTCAAACGGGGAACTGCACCCGTTAAGTCCCGGCGTGTTGCCGTCCAAAAGGGATTCCCCGAGAGGGTCTGACCACGGCCCGGTTGGAGAAGTGGAGGTTATGACTCCGGTACCCCAGCCGCTGTTTGAGAAGTAGAGATAGAAATGAGTGAGGCCGTCCTCCTCAACGCGGGAGGTTATCGACGGCGCCCAGGACGCCAGCGCCCAGGGGCATATTTCCGCGATGTCGATTATGCCGTGGTAGGTGTAGTTCACCATATCGTCAGTGGAGAGTATCACCAGTGACTTTATATGCTCATAGGTGTTCTTTCCGTCGGCTCCGACCGTTTCGTACTGCTGATTGTCGTTTGTTCCGTAGATGTAAAGCCTGCCCTCGTACTCCACAGCGGTGGGGTCTGCGCAGAAAACGTTTGAAATAAGCGGGTTGCCGTCCGGAAGGTTCTTGCCGGTCGGAGCGTCCAGCGACTGAACTGTTATCCCGCCGGGCTGTGAAGGTACCGCCGAACCGAGCGCGAATCCGCTTTCCGGCGAGAATTCAGCCTGGCTCTGGCTGTCCCCGGACGAACCGGCAGCGGGAGTACAACCGCACAAAAGTGCCGAAAGCATAACTGCAATGATAGGTCTGATGTGTTCCATAATACCCTCCTGGAATTAACGTTGTAACTTTATTATAGCACAATTATTCCGTAACAGCATTAATTATACGGACATCGGTCAGCACAAAACTGCCATTACTCCCAGCCCTTGCAGACGTCTACCCACTCTGTAAAGCCGGAGTGCTCCTCAAGCTCAGGTATGGTGAGCTCAATCGCGCTGTTGCTGCTTCCGCAGGCGGGGAACACGGTGCTGAACCTCTTGAGCGATTCGTCGAGGTATAAGTCACGCCATCGTTCACTGCGAACGGGCATACTCCGCCGATCGCGTGTCCGATAAACTGCACTACTTCGTCAGGAGTCAGCATTTTTGCCTTCTTGCCGAATTTAGCCTTGTATTTTGCGTTGTCGACCTTCGCGTCGCCAGCCGTTAAGACAAGTATCGGCTCCTCGCCTAGCATAAACGATAGGCTCTTAGCGATGCGGCGCGGCTCACAGCTGAGCGCCTGGGCGGCAAGCTCCACCGTTGCGCTGGAGCTGTCAAATTCAAGTATGCGGTCTGCCATTCCGCAGCCTGCGAAGTATTCTCTTACCTTTTCTATAGCCATTTTGTTCCACCTTCTGTTATCATTCCGCGTTTGGGCGGCCAAGTTGATTTTAGCACTTTACAGCGGTTTTGTCAATATGTTTTTAATTGACAAAGTACGGGAGCTGTGTTATTATATAATCTGGAAGGGGGTGGCATTATGAAAAATCGTTCATTAGCGAGGTTCGTAGTTTTTGCGCTGATACAGGTCGTGCTGTGCGTACTGGCGTTCGTATTTGCGGCTGGGATATCGTCAGCAGAACCGGAGTTCCAGACCGATGGAAGCATATACGTTGACGGAACAGATTTCACACCGCTGGCACAGCTGGGCGGCGAGATATTAAACGGAGCTTTATCGCTGCTGGCGCTCGGAGCGTCTTTCCTTGTTACTGCGGTAATTTCCGCTGTTTTACTGTTGCCGTTCCGATTTATTGCTGTTCGAAAGGACAGTATTCTCACCCGCATTGAAGCGCGCGGTACTCTGATAGTGATTTTAGTCTGCACGGCTGTTTCGCTGATCTCAGCGGCGATATTCGGCGGGGCTGGCTGTATGGTTGTCGCTCTGGTGCTGATGATCCCTCAGCTTCTTCTCAGTGTGCTGATGTACTGGCTTTGTATTTTCCTGCGCTCACGCCGGCAGGATTCTGTTAGCCGTGATTGTGGCGCTTAATAAAAAAATCACAACGAAAGTAAAATGCAAGTATACTGTGGGAAAAACTATAATTTAGCGGTGCGTGTTCCGCCTACCGCAATCCATAATCGGGAGTCAAGGGGGACGCGTCCCCCTTGCGAGTCGAGGGCAGCGCCCTCG
>ERZ1673738.3862-NODE-3862-length-15914-cov-5.844883_pt1 | contig 15914 bp, 20 predicted proteins | sample MGYA00580198_ERZ1673738 | MGnify/ENA primary metagenome ERZ1673738 (study PRJEB41218, sample SAMN15661784) | gut metagenome | host: Homo sapiens | place: Canada: London | collected 2015-08-20/2019-03-30 | study: EMG produced TPA metagenomics assembly of... | reverse complement strand
GACATCGATGAAAACATCTACAAAAACCCGCTTGAAAGAGAAATTGCAGAACAAATAAGAACTCTTGACCACAAAGTAGTTGCAGGTGCTGATATTGCAGGCTTAAGCGCAGATTTGGTTGTGGACGATAAATTCGTAATCGAAGTTGACGGTGTTGAGGACAAGATTAAATCTCACATATCTAATATGAAAAAGCAGGCAATAATGGAACGTTCAGGCTATAAAGTAAAACGCATAACTTTCCGCGAATGGCAATACTCGCCAAAAGCCTGCCTCGACAGGGTATTGATAGAAGAATAGAAGAAAATATATTAAAACTTTGAGACAGCAAAATTTTATGCAGATATTCCGAAATACCGCATTAGCACAAAAACTAATTAAATTATTTAACTAAACTACCACGGATAATCGTCAGTCATCTGCCAGTTATCAATCATTATTAATCTTGCAGAACAAGTACCTGCATCATAGTTGTGGCTTTTACTGCATCTTTGCTTGATAAAATCTTCAGAACTGTTGTATTGTCCCGGAAGTACACCGCGCTCATTATGCGTAAATACGAAAAAATCTTTTCCATAAATATTAGGCTTTTGCGGTCCGTTTATGTCCACATATATAGCACCAGATAACGATACAAATGTTCCGTCATTTAAGAAAAAACTAATTCTGTTGTCAGATGCATTATCAACAACCTGAACACTATTTTTTCTGTCACCTTTAAGAGTTTTCCAAGGAAACTCCTCTGCATAACCGCACTCTTTATATGTTGTACAAACGCTTGTGCCATTAAAATATGGCTTCCAATACTTATTGAAGTAGTTTGTTGCACCTATTTCATCCTTTTTAGCCCAATAAGCATATTCACCGTTTTCATTTTCAGACAACTTGTAAGCCTGATTTAAAACAGTATAAACCTTTTTTAATCGATTAATAGTAACACTCTTTTGGTGGTTACCTATTAAAACAGGCATAGTCATAGCAGCAACAACGCCTATTATACCAAGTGTAATTAATACTTCTGCAAGAGTAAACGCATATTTGCTTTGACTGTTCGACTTGGCTAAGTGCGTAGCACCTTCAGCAAGAGTAAACGCTCTCATTCCTTTCATAAAAACTCCATTATAATTGTGATGTAGTATATCACCATTATAACAGATTTTATACTTTTTACAACCCTCTAAAAACGCTTGAGCGGAGCTTAAAAATCTGCCCCCCCCCCAATGTGACTTAATCTTTTCATAATTCTCCTTTCAATAATTTTTAGCTATTATGCATAACCTAATATTGCGGGTCCAGCGGCTACGCTGGTTGCTCCTTTCTTTATAGACCTATTATAACAGATTTTCCAAATTAAAAAAAGCCCCTTATTAAAGGAGCTTTTTATATAAAAATAATTTTCTTATACCTTTTTGATTACAACAGAAGCATTTTGTCCGCCAAAACCGAATGAATTTGACAAAGCAACATTAACTTCTGCTTTTCTCGCCTTATGAGGAACATAATCAAGGTTAGCAACTTTTTCATCCTGATTATCAAGGTTGATAGTCGGAGGAACAATGCTTTCATTGATTGCCTTAATACAAGCGATACATTCAACAGCACCTGTTGCACCAAGCAAGTGACCATGCATTGATTTTGTTGAACTTACAAGAAGGTTTTTATTTTCATCCTTGCTTCCGAACAAGCGTTCAATAGCTTTAGATTCTGCTATATCACCCAAACCTGTGCTTGTACCGTGAGCGTTAATATATTGAACATCTTCAGGTTTTAATCCTGCATCTTCAAGAGCAAATTTCATTGCATGAATTGCACCTTGACCTTCAGGACACGGAGCAACAACATCGTAAGCATCACCGGTTTGTCCAAAGCCAACAATTTCTGCATAAATTTTAGCACCGCGTTTTTTAGCATGTTCATATTCTTCAAGAATTAAAACACCCGCACCTTCAGACATTACAAAGCCATCTCTATCAATATCCCAAGGACGAGATGCTTTTTCAGGTTCATCATTACGTTTTGATAAAGTTCTTGCACTTGAGAAAGCTCCTACACCTACATCACAAATAGTAGCTTCACATCCGCCTGCAACCATAATATCAGCATCGCCATATTGGATTGCGCGATATGAATCACCTACTGAGTGTGTTCCAGTAGCACATGCAGAAACAACAACTTTATTTATACCTTTGAAACCATATTTCATAGAAATACGACCTGATGCCATGTTTACAATCATCATAGGAATTGTAAACGGTGAACATTTGTTAGGTCCTTTTTCAAGAATACGAATATGATTTTCTTCAAAAGTATGGAAACCGCCTGCCGCAGAACTTACCACAACACCGATTTTATAAGGATCTACATCATTAACTTCATCCAATTTTGCATCTTTGATTGCTTCATCAGCTGCTATCATTGCGAATTGGATAAATCTGTCCATTTTTTTAGCTTCTTTAGGATCTAAATATTCATCGGGATTAAAATTTTTTACTTCGCCTGATATTTTAACAACGTGTTTGTCAATATCAATCAGTTCTGAAGTGCTTATCCCGCTTTTCCCTTCAACAAGACTATTCCAAAATTTGTCAGTACCAATACCAAATGGTGTAACGGCTCCAAGTCCTGTGATAACTACTCTTCTTTTTGCTGTCATCTCTTTACCTTTTTATACTATCTTTGAATAAATATACGAGGGGAAAATCAATATTCAATTTTCACCCTCGCAACTTTTATAAATTCTCACTTAAGATTAATAAGAATTATTATTTGTGAGAGTCGATATAATTAACTGCATCTTGAACAGTTAAGATTTTTTCAGCTTCTTCATCAGGAATTTCGCAACCGAATTCTTCTTCAAAAGCCATAACTAATTCTACTGTATCTAATGAATCAGCACCTAAATCAGCTGTAAAGCTAGCTTCCGGAGTAACTAATGCTTCATCAACGCTTAATTGGTCTACTACTACTTTTTTTACTTTTTCTAATGTACTCATTTCATTTTCCTCATATTTATTATGTTACTACACTATGTGTCTTTATTATTATACTTAGTACAAGATTTTTTTGCAAGAATTTTACAAATCCATAAACAATTTGTTAACAAACTTTACTTTAATTATATAATCAAACCGCCGTCAACTTCCAATACCTGACCTGTGATATAATCTGAATCTGCTGCTAAGAATTTAACAGCTTTAGCGATATCTTCAGGTTCGCCAAGACGTTTCAACGGAATAAAGTCTGTGAATTTAGATGTATCTAAATCTTTTGTCATATCAGTATTGATAAATCCCGGTGCAATAGCATTTACTCTTATGCCTCTTGAACCTAATTCTTTTGCAAGAGTTTTGGTCAAACCGATTAAACCTGCTTTTGCTGCAGAATAGTTAGCCTGACCTGCGTTTCCTGAAACACCGACAACGCTTGACATATTGATAATAGCACCTGAACGCTGTTTCATCATAACTTTTACAACAGGTTGTGAAACATAAAATGCACTTGATAAATTTGTATTAATTACAGCATCCCAGTTTTCAGCGCTCATTCTCATAAATAAACCGTCTCTTGTAATACCTGCGTTATTTACAAGAATATCAATTCTGCCGAATTTCTCAAGAACAGCTTCAACACCTTTAGCAGCAGCTTCCTGATTTGAAACATCAAATTTAAATGCAGCAGCATCAACACCCAATGCTTTAATTTCATCTACTGTTTTATTGGCAGCTTCTTCGTTTCCCGCAAAGTTAACGGCAATATCGTATCCTGCTTTTGCAAGTTCAATTGCACATGCTTTTCCTATACCGCGTGACGCGCCTGTTACTAATGCTAATTTTTCAGACATAACATCTCCTTATAAAATCTCATTAGGTATATTATACCTAATTTACTTCTCCTCTTCGAAATCCTACCAGTTAAGTTTAGCATAAATATATCCTTAATCATATTTTATAACTTTCCACTACAAATTTTGTAACATTATAATTTTAAAAATATATAATAGCCAAACTATAAGGTTTGGCTATTATAAGTATTTTACTATAAACCTAATTCTAACGTTTATACTCAATATTACAGTAGTCAGGATTATTCATAACAGAATTTACAAACTTGCTCGATGTAGCTGAATTTCCATTTGCTCTGCTTGTTTTAATCATTCTTAAATTCTCATCCGCATACTTTAATGTGACATCCATAGGCATTTTACAAACCATTACCTGACGAGGGCTTATTTCTTCTTTAACCACACAACGTCCATTTTGTTTGCCTAAGATTTGTTCTGTATTGTTAAATGTCATACCCATTGCTTCATAAGAAACCGATGCCGGAGTACAAGTCCGCATTTTTGTGTAATAAGACTCCATTTGAGCTTCTGACATTGCACAAACTTTTGTCATAAAACACAAAGTTGCAAATAAAAGCAATAAAATTTTAAATTTCATAAAAATCCTCACTTTATATTTTTGTACCTAATAATTCATCTTTTAAAGCTGCAACTGTAATCTCTAAAGATGCCTTGTCATAAACATTGAACACTGAAGCTTCAGGTGCAATTTTTTTATTTAAACCTGCAAGAACTTTGCCCGGGCCGATTTCTATAAAGATTTCAACACCGTCAGCTGCCATTTTTTGAATTGTTTGTGTCCAATGAACAGATGAATAAATTTGTTTAGGCATTTTTATTCTAAAATCACTGCTTTCTGTTGATGCTTGTGCGTCAACGTTTGTGATAACAGGGATTAAAGCATTGTTTAATTCTAAATCAGATACAAAGTTTTCAAACTCTTTACCTGCATTTTCCATAAATTTAGAGTGGAATGCTCCTGAAACAGGAAGCGGAACAACACGTCTTGCACCTTTTGCCAGTAAAAGTTCGCCTGCTTTTTGAACTGCTGCTTCATCACCTGTGATTACAACCTGAGCAGGTGAATTGTAATTTGCAACATCAACATAGCCGACTGATGATGCTTCCTTCAAAGCTTCTTCAAGAGCGCCTTCCGGAGCGTTTAAAACAGCTGACATTGCACCGCCGTGAGTAGCACCCATTAAGTCAGCACGCTTTTGAATAGCTTTTAATGTGTTATCTAAAGACATAACGCCTGATGCGTACATTGCACAATATTCACCTAAACTGTGACCTGCAACGTAATCCGGTTTTACATCAAGTTCTGATTTCAAGCTTTCCAAAGCTGCAATTGACATTGTAACGATACAAGGCTGTGTATTTACTGTTTGTTTTAAAGCATCTTCAGGACCTTCAAAACACAAAGTTGTTATACTTTTACCTAAAACTTTGTCAGCTGTGTCAAAAACAGATTTTGCGCTTTCATAATTTTCATACAAATCTTTTCCCATGCCGACACTTTGAGAACCTTGTCCCGGAAAAAGAAACGCAATTTTCTTTGTCATAATATACTCCTTATAAAAATTTATTTAGCCTGTTTATTTTGTTTTGTAAAAATATCGCTGTTTAATAAACCTATTTTTTCTTTGCAAAACTCACAATCCACTTTTAACGGCTTGCAAGAACGTACAGTTTCGGGATAAGCCTTTTTTATTTTTGCAATTAAAGCAGGATTGCCGAAATCAATATTTTGCACAAATCCTGTTAATCTGGTTTCGAAAATTTCTCCGACTCTTGCTCCCATTAACAAATACCTTCACGAAGTCTGACAATTGCACCGCCCCATGTCATACCTGCTCCAAATCCGCAAAGCACGGCAGTAGAACCAAGTTTTACCTTGCCTTTTTCTACACTTTCAGCCAATGCAATAGGAATTGATGCTGCTGATGTGTTTCCATAATATTTGATGTTGGTAACAACTTTATCGTCAGAATATCCCAAACGTTCTTGGACAGCCTGAATAATTCTAATATTTGCCTGATGCGGAATTAAATAATCAATATCTTCAGCGTTCAAACCTGCGTTAGAGATTAATTCTTCAACATAGTGAGGAAGAATTTTTGCAACGAATGTATAAACACCTCTGCCGTTCATTCTGATGCCTTTAGGTTTTTCTTCATACTGTTCTACAAGCGGACAATTTTTACCGTCAAATGAAAGTTCAATTAAATGACCGTAATTTCCGTCAGCTTTAATATCAATTGCAATAACATCGTCAATACCGTCTTCAGACTGAGTAACAACCATTGCTCCAGCCCCGTCGCCGAAAAGAATTGAAGTACCTCTGTCAGTCCAGTCAAGGAGTCTTGAGTTGTTGTCTGTTGCAACAATAAGAATATTTTTGTACATTCCTGATGCGATATAAGCTTTTGCAATGCTCAATCCGTATATTAAACCTGAGCATGCAGCAGTAATATCAAATGCAGGAACCTGTTCTTTAATTCCCAATCTTTGGTGAATATGACATGCAATTGCAGGGTACAAATCTGGAGGAGCTGATGAAGCAGCAATTATTAAATCAATTTCATCAGGGTCCATTTTGGCTTTTTCCAAAGCTTTTTGAGCAGCTTCAAAGCCTAAATCAATCGCATTTTGTTCACCTGAAACAACACGTCTTTCTTTGATACCTGTACGTGAATAAATCCACTCGTCAGATGTTTCGTACAATTTTGTCAAATCATCATTTGTGATAACAGTTTCCGGTAAACTATATCCTACTCCGGCAATTCTTAAAGGGATTAATTTATCTGTCATGTATTTTATTCCTCATAAAACTTAGCTATTTTTTCGTTTACACCTGTTTCAACAGCGTGTTTTGCAACTCTTACGGCATTCTTGATAGCATAAGCTTTACTTCTGCCGTGAGAAATTACGGTAATGCCTTTAACACCTAAAAGCAATGCTCCACCGAATTCTTCATAGTTAATTTTTGTATAAATTCTTTTCATGAAAGGTTTTGCAAGAAGACCGATAACTTTTCCCATTAAATCAGCCTTGAATTCTTGTTTTAACATTCTAAACAACATTTGAGATGTACCTTCTGTAACCTTTAATGCAACGTTTCCGACAAAACCGTCGCAAACAACAACATCACAAACGCTTAAGAAAATTTCTTTACCTTCGATATTACCAACGAAGTTTAATTTTTCCTGCTGTTCTTCAAGCAGCTTATAAGTAGCTTGAGCAAGTTCGTTACCTTTACCTGCTTCTTCACCGATATTTAAAACACCGATACGCGGATGTTCAATACCTAAAACGTTTTTAGAGAAAGTTGCACCCATAATCGCAAATTGGTACAACATTTCAGGAGTACAGTTACTGTTAGCACCACCATCGATTACAACAATCGGGCGTTTAATTGTCGGCAAAGTAACTGCAATAGCCGGTCTGTCAATTCCCGGAATTCTGCCAAGACCAAATAAACTTGACGCCATAGCAGCACCGGTAGAACCTGCTGCCACAACAGCATCAGAGCTGCCTTGAGCAACCGCATCCACAGCTAAAACTATTGATGACTTTTTCTTTTTACGAATAGCTTGTCCCGGAGCTTCGCCCATTTCAATAACTTCTGAAGCGTGGGTAATTTTAATATCCAATTTGGTGGTATCAATTTTAATACGACACTTTGCAGCACCGCCTTTTCCGTAATCGGTCATAAAGCCTTCATGAGTAATTTTATCAAGTTCTTGCTCAATTCTGTCTTGTTTACCGACTAACTCAATTGCAACCCCATATTCTTTAGCTGCCCATACAGCACCTGCCACGATTTCGTGCGGGGCGTGATCGCCACCCATTGCATCAATTGCTATTCTTGTCATCTTTCCCTCTCAAAGTCTTATTAAGTTTACGGTCTGAAAAAATTGAATGGCTGAAAGGCTTTCAGCCATTCAACGAGTTAACTATTTTTCTTCAGTTTCAGAAGTTTCTTCTGCAGGAGCTTCATCTTTAACTTCTTCAACAACTTCTGCTTTTACTTCTTCTACTTTTGTTTCTTCAGCTTTTTTAGTTGATTTTTTAGCAGGTTTCTTTTCTTCAACTGCTACTTCTTCAACTCTATCTTTCAAGCTTACAGGTTTACCTTTGTAAGTACCGCAAGCTGTGCATACTGTGTGAGTTAATACTGTTTCACCGCAGTTAGGGCATTTAGTAGTTTCCGGTTTTGTTGCTTTCCAGTTGCTTCTTCTGTGTCCTTGTGCGGAATGTCCTGTTCTTTTCTTAGGTACTGCCATTTTTCTTTTTCCTTTTTATTTTTACTACTACTTATATTTCTTATTGTCTTTCTCCTAAGGGGAGAAAGAACTTTGGTGAACTTAATTTTCATCGATTTTAATGTTTTTGAAAACATCTAATCTCGGATCGGATAAATCTTCTTCTTTTAGAAATTTATCCCCATTACAATTTATACCACAAACTTTCTTATTTGGTAAATTTAATATTACAGATTGATACAATAAGTCATAAATATCAATATCTTCTGCGCCTTGCAAATCTGTAACAAATTGGCCTTCTTTCAGCTCTATTTCTTGTCCGTAATCCTCTAATAGCGCGTTTTTAGCGAACATTTCATCAATATTGAAATCCAATTCATATTCAAATTCTTTCAAACACAAATCACATTCAAGTTTAACAATGCCTTTAACATTTCCTGAAATCTCAATGAATTCACCCAGCGATTTAATTTCCAAATCTGACTTAATCGGAGAAACACAATCTAACTCTTTTATTTTTTCATCAAAGTGAAATTCAAGAGTTTTAGAAGGGGTATTCTCAAGTTCTTCAATTGAAATTTTGTGTTCCATGATATGTTAGCCTACGTATTGTTCTTCCTGTATTGCTAAAGCTGCAACTTGATTTGATATAAAACAAACTTTCTTCAAAGGTCCAAGAGTTTCTTTTTCAATCAAAACTGCTGCTGCGCTTTTAATTGACTGCTGCAGTTCTGCATATAGTTCTTCTGCATTTTCAACATATAAAACTAACGGAGCTGTTGAACCTTTTAGAAAAACTAAAACAGAAGTTCTTTTTTTAATATTTTGCGGATTAAATTGTTGTGCCATTTTGCACTCCTTTTTTTACGTAACGTCAGTATATTAAATTATAAAATAAAAGCTATTCACTTGTCAATTTCTAAAAAAAAGACAGGATATTAAATCCTGTCTTTTATCAAATATTTTATAATATTTCTTATTTAGCAACAGCAACTTTCATTGTATTAGCAATAATTTCATTTAAGCTGTCAGCTTTCAAAGAAGCACCTCCGATTAAAGCACCGTCGATGTCTGATTTTGACATTTGTTCTTCAATAGTTGAAGGTTTAACAGAACCGCCGTAAAGAATTCTGATTGAATCAGCAGCTTGTGCTCCTGCAACTTCTTTAACAACGTTTCTAATCATAGCGATTACTCTGTTTGCTTCATCAGATTCACAAGTTTTACCTGTTCCGATAGCCCAGATAGGTTCGTAAGCAATAACTGATTTTGCAACATCTTCAGAAGAAATACCTTCTAAAGCAGCTTTAATTTGACCAGCAATCCATGAATCAGTAATACCTGCTTCTCTTTGTTCTAAAGTTTCGCCGCAGCAGATGATAGGAATTAAGCCGCCTGCCAAAATTGCTTTAGCTTTTTTGTTAATCATTTCATCAGTTTCGCCGAAATACTGTCTTCTTTCAGAGTGACCGATAATTACATAATCACAACCTGCATCAGCTAACATTTCAACTGAAATTTCACCTGTATAAGCACCTGATTTTTCCCAGTGGCAATTTTGTCCTGCAATAGCAATCTTTTTACCACCGCATCCACAGTCACATTTAACTGATTCAACTGCCGCAATTGATGTAAATACAGGAGCAATAACGATTGTAGGTAATTCTTGAGCTGTATAATCTTTTACGAAATTTTTTACTCCTTCAAAAACTTCTTTAGCTTCTGATTGAAGTAAATTCATTTTCCAGTTTCCTGCAATAATAGGTTTTCTTGACATAGTTCTCTCCTTTTATTAGTGTCACAATTCATGAATATTATAGATTGAAAAATTTTTAATTGCAATCACGCCAAACAACAAAAAAAAGGGCGTTAACCCTTTTTTTTAATTTATCACCTGACACAGCGCACATTGTTGCCATTGGACTTAGCGTTGCGGTTGCGGTTGCCATTGTTGAAATTCTGGTTCCAACCTAACTCTGCGGAAGCCTGAGAGGCAGACCAATAGTTGCCTGACGTGGAACAGCGGATTAACAATCATCTGCTTCGAATCTTTCAAAACAAAGGACTTCTGCATTAACTGCAAAACTTCGGTTGAAAATATTTAACAACCACCGCTGACGAGATAAATTGAGCACACCCTGCTATACAGTAGCATAAACAGGCTCAGGCTCATATTCAAAGGAGGATTTTAACCACCCTTGAGCTTGTTTGGCAATGGAATATGTTTTTTCAATAAGAACACAATACCTTGCCTGAGGAATTATTTTTAAGTCAAAAGAAATTCTTAAAAACAAATCCAGAAATTGTACTTCATTTAATATTTCAGAGATAAGATCTTTTTTGTTTTTAGTGCTGTTTGCCTTGTATATCAAAATGAGCAATTCTATAACGTGATTTTGGATTTTTCGCCAAGTGAAAATTTAAAATCACGCGGGAATTCTTTTGTAACGTTCATTAAATCCGTCAACAAATCATAAGTTGTTTTGTATATAGGCAGATGTTGATATTGAGCCATATTATTCTCCTATAACTCTTTATTTGTAAAGTTTCATGTAGATTTTATTACCTAAAACTTGCACTATGTATGGTTTTATGGTATAATAAATCTTGTAAATGATTGATATTATTAAATTTGAGGAGGTTTTTTACTGCGCAAAAATATTCGCGTTAAATAACTAAATAATTAAATAACTTATCTCCTGACACAGCGCACAAGGTTGCCATCGGACTTAGCGTGGCGGTTGCGGCCGCCATTGCCGAAATTCTGGTTCCAACCTAACTCTGCGGAAGCCTGAGAGGCAGACCAATAGCCGCCTGACGTAATTCCTAAAAGGTTAGCGTTGTAATACATAGCTAAGAGCTCATCACGGTTGGGAAGTGTGTATTCTTTGTTTTGGTTTGTACAGCTTGCACCTGCATTGTCAAAATTTGCACCTGCTGCATTCTGTTTATAAACATCCGGAGCCACTGCAATTGTTCTTACGTCAGGATATAATATGGTTACAAAACCTATATCTTTTCCGACTTCATTCGGCTGTGCAAGACCGTTCATATCATATATCGCATTTACACATACTCTGTCCTGTCCCCAGTGGTTTGCATCTTTGTTATCACTTAAGCATGACGGATTATAAAACAAATTTACAGCATAACCGTTGGACATTACAAAACCGTAGCTTGTTGATGCCGTATCTATTGCAAGACCGTTTGACATGCCTGGCGCCAATTCATTAATAGTTTTCGGCATTGTCATTTTCTGTTCGGCAAGTGACACCATTTTGTTGGGTTCCGTTTCAATACCACAGTCTCTCAAATTATTATTGTCACAAGTTTTTACTATTTGAAGCTGTTTTTTTAAATAATTTTCAACAAAATCCTGAGCATTTTCCGCATATCTTATGTCGCCTTGAATTGTAATCAGCCTTACAGCTTCGCCTATTGTTGCCAAAGCTTTTTTACGCGCCGCAGCGTACTCTTTGTCACGTGTTTCATTAATTACTGTCGGCAAAGTCATTGCAGCCACAACACCTATAATACCGATTGTCAGCAAAGCTTCTGCAAGAGTGAACCCTTTTTTCAGATTTTTCTTTTTCATAAATTACCCTTTTCTTTTTAAGTTACATACTAGCCATGTGGATAAATTATACTACTTATTAGATAATATTGTCAAGTAATTATTACCTAATAGCTCATTAAGTTTTACAGAGATATTGAGGATAATGATTACTTAGGGAAATTATGTATCAGATAAAGAAATTACTCGGTGCAAAAATTAAATCTCTGCGTAATGAAAAAGGTATTACTCAAGAGTATTTTGCAGAAAAAATAGGAATAAGCCCCAGAAGCGTAAGTTTTATTGAAAACGGGAAAAATTACCCGACTCCCGAAACACTTGACGCTATTTGTGAGGTGCTTGAAATTGAACCTTATAAACTGTTTTTATTCCCAATCGAAAAAACTCCTGTTGAAATCAGACGCATTTTGATTAACAAAATTAACGAAGACGATGATTTTGCATTGTTCCTTTATAATTGTGCTAAACAACAGTTAACTTAGTAAAATCTTCATCACATGTTACAAACAAGTTTATGCATCGGGCGCATATCTCTTTTCTTATTATGTATCCGTTTGTACTTCTGAGCATTCCAAGATAACTGTTTATTGTACTCACAAATCTTTCAAGTTCTTCCTTATAAAACCAATGTTCATTTGTCTTTTGTTCTCTGATTGTCTTAAAAATTCTTTTTATGGTCTTTTGCCGCAGGCTTGTTCTGTAAGGCTTTACCACAAAGCCTACAAAGTCTATACCTTTATCAACTTTGTTAATAAGTTTTTTGTGTTGGTGCAGTTCAAGCGCAAGCTTTTCTTTTAAAAATTTCGTTAAGTCTTTGTGAACACTGTTTAAATATTTCGGATCTTCATGCATTATTACAAAATCATCAACATATCTGCAATAGTATTTGCATTTCAAATGATGTTTTACATACTGGTCCAAAACGTTTAGATATACATTACTGAAAAACTGGCTTGTAAGATTACCTATGGGAAGACCTTTTTCTGAGGGAGTATACCATAAGCTTTTATATTTCGGAAGATAGTCAAATTTATACGACGGGGATTTGATGCAGACATTGCTTTTGGGGTTATGAAAAATAACCTGTTTTATCAGTTTCAGAATCCATTCTTCGGGCACAAGCTTTTGGATTTCAGAGTACAGAATATTTTTATCTATACTTACAAAAAAATTCTTCAAATCAGCTTTAAGGAAATAAGCTGTTCTGGTATAATTTTCTGTCACTGAAGCAGCGTGCTTTTTGACTGTCTTTACCGCATTTGTTGTTCCGCGCTCGGGTATACAGCTGTATGTATCTTTAATAAACCTGTTATAAAACCTGTCTTTAATCTCGTTATAAATAAGGTGGTGTACAATTCTGTCCCTGAAATCAGCTGCCCAAACCTCTCGCGGCTTTGGATAAAGAACTATAAAACAAATGCTCTTGCCAATTTCATATTCTCCGCTAATCAAGTCTTCATATAATTTCAAAAGATTTTGCTCAAGATTATACTCAAACATAAGCGCATTAATCGTGCTTCTTTTATGCTTCCTGCAGTCCAGATAAGCCTTGAAAAGCTTTTCAAAAGTTAATCCCATAACTTTTAATTATAAAATTTATACCTCAGGTATTTCAATTAGACGAAAAGCTATTTTCATGATAAATTAAAACTATGTTTACAGGGATTATAGAAGAAATAGGATTAATCAAAAGTTTTGACGGGAAAAAACTCGTTGTTGAGTGCAGCAAGGTTTTAGAAAATACTAAAATCGGCGACAGTATTGCAATTGACGGATGCTGTCAAACAGTTGTATCTATGACTGAAAATACGTTTCAAGCAAATGTAAGTTCTGAAACATTAAAAATTACAAAAGGATTTAGACAAGGCGAAAAAGTAAATCTTGAACGCGCGCTTACTCCATCAGCAAGAATGGGAGGACACATTGTTCAAGGACACGTTGACAGTGTCGGAATTTATTTGGGTAATATGGAATTTGAAGTAAAAGACAGCAGATATATTGTTTATAAAGGTTCTATCACAGTAAACGGCATCAGCTTAACAGTTTCAAAACTTGACGGTAATATTTTCGGCGTTTCAATAATTCCGCATACTCTTGAATTTACTAACCTCAAAAACCTGCGTATCGGCGATAAAGTAAATATAGAAACAGATATTTTAGGACGATATGTTGAAAAATTTTTATCAACGCAGAATAATAATATTACAGAAGACTTTTTGAAAGAGAACGGATTTATATAATGGATAATTTTAAATTTGACAAAATTGAAGATGCTATTGAAGATTTTAAAAACGGCAAATTGATTATTGTTGCCGATGACGAAGACCGCGAAAATGAAGGTGATTTAATTTGCTCGGGACAAATGGTTACTCCTGAAATTATAAAATTTATGGCTGAAAAAGCAAAAGGTTTAATCTGCCTTGCAATTTCACCGGAAATCGCAGAAAAAATGGAACTTCCTCAAATGGTTGAACAAAACACGGAAAGCATGAAAACAGCTTTTACCGTAAGTATTGATGCCGATGAAAAATACGGTGTTACAACAGGAATTTCAGCCTTTGACAGAGCAAAAACTATTGAAGTCTGCCTTGCTCCTGATGCTCAAGCCTCTGATTTGAGAAGACCGGGACACCTTTTCCCTTGCGTTGCAAGAAAAGGCGGAGTTTTAACAAGAACCGGGCATACAGAAGCAGTTGTTGATTTAGCAAGACTTTGCGGACATATCCCTGCAGGTCCTATGTGCGAAATTATGGGTAAAGACGGACACATGGCTAAACGCGATGAACTTTATCAGTTCGCAAAAGAAAACAATATAAAATTTATTTCCGTTGCGGAATTAATTGCTTACCGCCTCAAATCCGAAAAAATAGTTACACGTGAAGCAGAAGCTCATTTGCCTACACAATTTGGTGAATTCGAAATCTACGGTTACATTAACCAAATTACCAAACAGGAAGGTGTTGCTCTTGTTAAGGATGACGGCTCTGATAAAATTCCTCTAATCCGCGTTCATAGCGAATGCATGACAGGCGATATTTTCGGAAGCTTAAAATGTGATTGCAATTATCAGCTTCATACCGCTATGCAAATGATTAACGAATACGGCAAGGGCGCTGTTATTTATATGAAAGGGCATGAAGGCAGAGGAATTGGTATCGTCAACAAAATTAAAGCCTATCATTTGCAGGAAATCGGTCAGGATACCGTTGAAGCAAATCTTTCATTGGGATTCAAAGCTGATTTGCGCGACTACGGTATGGGTGCGCAGATAATTCTTGATTTAGGTTTCAATAACTTTAACCTCATTACAAACAACCCTAAAAAAATCATCGGTTTGAATGGTTACGGTTTAACAGTGCATGATATAGTGAAAATAGAACCTCAAATTAATTCATATAACAAAAGATATATGGAAACTAAAAAAGAAAAAATGCATCATATGATATGATGCACCATGCAAAATTTTTTACAAGGAATTAAGATTATGACCGAAAATAACTTTGAAGCCAGATTGCTTACACCTGACGATTATAAAGGTTTCGCTACTGTTTACAACGATTTTAGGAACAGAGCGGTTGAAGAATACAAGTTTGAACTCGAACCTTTAGGATTTGACGATTTTGTAGATTCTGTCGATAAAAAACTTATTGACTGCCTGGTATTATATGAAAATACTATTCCCGTTGCATTTTTGGTTTATACAACGGCAATATCTGAAGCGGTAGAACTAAATATTATACATTCTTTTAAAATGGAAAATATGGCTGAAAGAAGTGTATATTTAATTAAAAAATTCTTAGAATTAACAAAAGCTGAAAGAACTGAAAAAATTGTCTGCTATCCTATGTTAGGTTCACAAAAAAATATTATCGGCGAAATTGCGCGCTTCGGATTTAAATTTGTTGGAATTGCAGTATTAAGGTTTATGATGGCAGGAACTAATTCAAGAGAAATCCTGAAAATGTCACAGCTTTCACCGCTTGATGAAGATTACAAACTTGTAAGCTGGAGTGATGTATACTTTAAAGATGCAATAAAAGTCGTGCATGAAGGTTTTGATGACAGCGCAGATGCTCTTTTTGATCCAAGATTTAAAACAGAAGACGGCACTTACGATATAATTACAAAAATTGTAAAAAATCTGTATGCGGAATTTCTCCCCGAAGCTACTACTGTACTTGTTTACAAAGGAAATCCCGCTGATCGTACAGCCGCTGCCATCGTAGGTCGC
>ERZ1673738.3860-NODE-3860-length-15923-cov-44.119990_pt1 | contig 15923 bp, 15 predicted proteins | sample MGYA00580198_ERZ1673738 | MGnify/ENA primary metagenome ERZ1673738 (study PRJEB41218, sample SAMN15661784) | gut metagenome | host: Homo sapiens | place: Canada: London | collected 2015-08-20/2019-03-30 | study: EMG produced TPA metagenomics assembly of... | reverse complement strand
AGTCGGGGTGGAGCATCACCCCGGCGGAGTTGTCGCAGTGGACGACGGCAGGCTCGAACCCGGCCTCGGCGAGGCCCTGACAGGCCCGGACGAAGAGGGTGTGCTGCCCGCTGGTGTAGGCGATGCTGTCGGCGGTGTCGTCGTCGGCAACGGCAAAGTGCTGGAACAGGCCCGTGACCCGGAGACCGGGCAGGCGGCAGACTTCCAGCATCCCGGCCAGCGCGGCGTCAAAGTCGGTGCGGAGCGCAAAGCCGATGCGGCCCATGCCGGTGTCGGCCTTGAGGTGGACATCCACCGTCCCGCCTGCGGCGGAGGCTGCCTCGCTGAGGGCCTTGGCCTGCGACAGGGAGTAGCAGGCGGCGGTGATGTTCTGTTCCATCAGGACCGTTGCGCAGCCCGGCTCCACATGGCCCAGAATGAGGATGGGCAGGCGCAGCCCGGCCTGACGGAGCTGACGGGCCTCGGCCAGACAGCTCACGGCTAACCATGCGGCCCCTTCCTCGGCGAAGACCTTGGCGCATTCCACTGCGCCGTGGCCGTAGCTGTCTGCCTTGACGACGGCACACAGCGGCATCTCGCCGGCCCGGGACTTCACGATACGGAAATTGTGGCGCAGGGCATCCAGATCGATCTCGGCCCAGACGTGTTTTTCAAAGAGTGGTGTCTGCATGGGCAGTGTCCTCCTTATTTGATGTGCGGGCCGGGTGCAGGGGACGCCAGCCGTCGATGCCGCTTTCCTGCAAGGCGTGGAGCGTTTTCTGCCGGAAAGCCCGGTCGGTGCGGCAGCGCTCCCGGACGAAGTCCTTTGTGTCCTCCCGGGTGGTCACGCCGTCGGCGGGGCAGCGGCTTTTCACGATGGGGAAGCCCGACTCCTTCACGGCAGTGCGCACCTCCTGCTCGGTGGCGAGGAGGAGCGGCCGGATGAGGGTCAGGCCCCGGTCGGACAGCTCCGTCACCGGCGAAAAACAGCCGATGCGGCCCTCCCGCCAGAGATTCATGTAAAAGGTCTCGATGGCGTCGTCGAGGTGATGGCCCAGCGCCACCTTGTTGCAGCCCAGCTCTTCGGCGGCGGCATGGAGAGCGCCCCGGCGCAGATTGGCGCAGAGAGAGCAGGGATTTTTCTCCTTTCGGTAGTCGAAGACGATGGGGCCGATGAGGGTGCGGCGCACCTCGTAGGGCACACCGTACTGCCGGAAAAGGGCTTCCAGCGCGGAGTAGTCCACCGGCTGTCCCCCGAACTGAGGGTCGAGGGTGACGGCTGTCACCTCAAAGGGAAAGCCGAGGTACTGCCGCAGCTGCGCAAGGCCCACCGTCAGGGCCACGCTGTCTTTGCCGCCCGAAACGCCCACAAGGACGCGGTCGCCGGGGGAAAGCATCTCATACTGCTGGACGGCTTTGCGCATCAGGCCGCAGAGCCGCTGCATCGCTTTCGTGCCGCTCATGACAGGCTCACGCTCTCCACGAGGTTCACGATGTCGCTGATGGAGGCCAGCTTGGTCAGCGCAGAGACGTAGATGACATCGCCGGTGTCGTATTCGATGGTGGCCAGCACGGCGTAGTAAGCCTGAATGTCACAGCGCACGGCGGTGACGGCTGCACCGTCGATGTTCAGGTTGACCTTCCGGGGGCTGATGACGCCGTAGGCCTGCTTGAGGTCTCGCTCCGACTGGCCGATAAAGTCCTCGTAGGAGTCCTTCGTGCCCCTCTGGAGCAGCACGACCTGATAATTGGCGTCGTCGCTGCTCTGGGCAGAGGCCAGCTCCAGCGCACGGCCAAGGGTGGCGTCCTCGGTCATCTCGCAGACCGGCCAGACGGCGGACTCATAATAGACCGAGATGCCGTTTTCGGCGGTATAGCGGGTGTCGGGAGAAGCGGGGGTGCGGCGGTTGACCGCGAGGGTCAGAACAAAATAGGCCAGTGCGCCCAGCAGGACGATGATGCCCATGGCGAGCAGCAGGCGGAAAGAGCGCTGCTGTGCGCTGTCGCGCTGGTGGATGTCTTTCGGCATGAGGGGGTATCCTCCTTATAAAAGTAGGGGTCGGCCCCGGGGTGGGGCTGTATCCTTTTTAGTATAACATACTCAGCGCCAAAATTGTAGCGCCGTGCCGCAAAAAGCAGGCCGAAAATACGATTCGAGAAAACATTAGATTTCGAGAGAAAACAAGAGAAAACAAGAGATTCAAAAAACTGAGCCGAAAAAATCGAAAAATGCTGTTGACAGGCGGCTCCCGGGGATGTATACTAACACTCGCGCCCCCAAAAGGCGCATTGAACCGTTGAAACACTTATCAGGAGGAAATAGATATGAGCACTACTCTCGTCAAGCCCGCTGAAGTCGAGCGCAAGTGGTATCTGCTCGACGCTGCCGGCAAGAGCCTGGGCCACGTCGCTGCTGAGGCTGCTGTTCTGCTGCGCGGCAAGCAGAAGGTCGATTATACCCCCAATGTTGACTGCGGCGATTACGTCGTCGTCATCAACTGCGACAAGGCTGTTCTGACCGGCAAGAAGGCCGAGCAGAAGTTCCACATCACCCACAGCAAGTACATTGGCGGCCTGAAGAAGGTCCAGTACAGCAAGCTGATGGCTGAGAACAGCGATCTGGCTATGACCTACGCTGTCAAGGGCATGATCCCTTCCAACACCATCGGTGCTAAGGCTCTGACCCGCCTGCACTGCTACCAGGGTGCCGAGCACGCTCACGCAGCTCAGAAGCCCGAGAAGATCGAGTTCTAAGAAGGAGGCAATCGAACATGTACGAAACCAAACCTTATTTCTACGGCACTGGTCGTCGTAAGGATTCCGTTGCCCGCGTTCGCGTTTACACCGGCACCGGCAAGATCACCATCAACGATCGTGATATCGACAACTACTTCGGTCTGGAGACCCTGAAGCTGATCGTCCGTTCTCCGCTGGTCCTGCTGGGCCTGGAGGGCAAGTATGACGTCGTCGTCCGCGTTTCCGGCGGCGGTGTTTCCGGTCAGGCTGGCGCTATCCGCCACGGCCTGAGCCGCGCCCTGCTGCAGCAGAGCGATGAGAACCGCTCTGTCCTGAAGAAGGCTGGCTTCCTGACCCGCGATCCTCGTATGAAGGAGCGCAAGAAGTACGGTCTGAAGGCTGCACGTCGTGCACCCCAGTTCAGCAAGCGCTGATTTTACCGATACTGCGATTTTACGGCTCTGCTTCGGCAGAGCCGTTTTTGTTTGTCAGGTGCTTTTCCTGCTGAACTGGGGGCACGACTGCGCGGCCGGTAAAAGTAAACTTTTTTCCAGATGGCTTGACATTTTTGCTGTTTGGCATATAATGAAGGTAGTCAAAGGAAGTTGACTGGTGAGCTCATGACGTTCACAAAAAGTGAACCCCCTCGGAGTTGCGTTCCGAGGGGGTTCTTTTGGGCTTACTTACCCTTGCGGTAGCTATCAAGCCACTTGCAGATGTAGTACGAAACTACATTTGCTCCGACAGTTATGAGGAAGTTGCAGATAAGTGAACTCATGGCGCTCACCTCCTCTCTGATGCCAGTTTGAAGAAGGGCAGCGATACCAGTATAACACAGCAGCAAAAGGAACGCAGACCTTGTCGAAGCGGGGCAAAAGGGAAAAATCGAACTTCCTTCTTCCCCCTCTTGACAAAAGAGAAAAAAGAGGCTATTATAGCCTATAGACAGACAATGGAGCCTGGGGTGTGTTCACCCTAGGCTTTTTTCTTTGGAATGTCTTGGGAAATGCCTCGCTGCGGGCCGATAGAGGGAGTCCGCAGCGAAGAAAACTGGAATGTGGGACCGCGGCAGAAAGGTGTCTGCCGGGCCGCAAAAGAGGAAAAGGAGAAGGTATCATGAACGAGAATGTTGATAGTTTGATGATTCGTCTGGTCGGTCTTGCACTGGCTGTTCTGATGATGGCAGGCATGACCATCTATACGGGCCTTTTCCCGAAGACATCTGCAAAGGTCGCTGACACCCATGCCGCTGTCATCAGCGTGCAGGAGGGCTATGTGGCAGCAGAGGACGTTCAGCAGGACGTCTGAGTGGTTCATTCTTCAAAAATAAGAGAGGCGCACCCCCGGAGCAGTTCGCTCCGGGGTGCGCCTTTTTTGCGGCGAAGAAGGCGGCGGTATTGTGCTGTAAAGCATCTCACAGTTGCGACGAATAGAGTCGGAAAGCTTCTGTTTTCGTCAAAATGCCAAAGAAAATCTCGGAGAACTGTGCGCAACTCTGAATCTGCGGAAAAATATTGACAGTGTTTGGTCAGAAAGTGTAGAATGCGGACAAGAGAGACTGCTCGAAAACGGCAGTCCACAACGGACGAAAACGCCGATAAAGGAGGAATTTTCCATGAAACTGTTCAGGAAGCTCGCGGCTGCCGCACTGGCTGGTGTGATGGCACTGTCCCTGCTGACCGGCTGTGCCCTCGGGGATGCTGCGAAGGAGAATGCGATGCTGAAGGCATTGCAGACGATTGGCAATTCGTATCAAGTCAAGGTCTCTGAGAGCGACAGCTTGAGCAAAAAGGCCAGTGGCATTTTTGCTAAATTCAAAGAAGCAGGAGAAGAAGCTTGGGATGTTGAGAATCTTCCTGATGACTTTAGCCCAACTGGTAAAAAGGTAACATATAACGACGTTGAGTATATGATTGTTGTTCTCAAGATGCCCAAAAATGCAAAGGATTCCACAAAATGGGGCTATCCGGCCAATTTGATTTATAGTGGCCTTTGGGACTGCGTCGAATGGGATGATGAAGACGAAACGAGCGGCAAACTGAAAGTCGGCTTTGATGTCATGAACGATACCAAGCTGACCGACACGCAGGAAAAGGCCGAGGATTACATGGTCGTCTTTGCAAAGCTCCCGGACAGCAGCACGGGCGGCAGCTCCCGAACCTGATCGTTTTGGATGCGATAATTTTCTCCAATAAAGAAGCAGCGCCCCGGGGACGACCGCTCCGGGGCGCTGCTGCGTTTTCAGCGTTTCTGCTGCTTGAGGCGGGTCATGAAGTCATCGGCTTCGATGGCCTCGGGGGTAAAGCTGTTGTTGTTCCACCAGCTGGCGAGGGCGGCGGCGACGGTGAGGCCGCTGGAAATGAGCTGCTCCAGCTGGGCGCTCTCGATGGGCAGGATGGGCTTGCCCACGGCGCTGAGAACCTGATTGGTCAGGGCCAGAGCCAGCGCGGCGGTGCGGGCCAGAGTGGATGCAGAGATGTTGTGATGAGTCATAGGGAGTACCTCTCTTTCTGATTTCATGATATGTGTGTTGTTGTCAGTCGGCTTCCCGCAGCACGACAGTGCCCGCGAAGATGAGGGTGGTGTCGCCGTCGTAGTAGGCGCTGCCGTGGGCGATGTCGATGAAGTCGTTTTCCTCCACCCACCCGGCCTCCACCGATGGCGGATAGAAGTTGTTGACGGCGGACAGGTACAGCTGATACTCCACGCCTTTTTCCAGCGAAAAACCGCCCATGTCGAGGACGACATCGTTGTAGCCTCGGATGAGTTCCAGCGAGAGGTCCACCAGCGGGGTGGTGGAGCCGTACCGGCGCAGGATGGCCCGCATCTTTCCGGCCACAAAGCCTTTGATGCGGAATTCCAGCGCGCGGAGCAGGAGGCCGGACTTTTTGGCGGTCAGGGGCATGGAAAACTCGGCGTGGGAGGGAGCGGCATCCCACGCGGGGATGCTGCCGCTGGCGTCGTGGGCCGTCTCGATGCGGTAGACGGCGGGGGTCACGGTGACGGTGCAGCCGTCGCTCTTGGTGTCGGAGACGGCGGTGACGACGGCGGTGCCCTTCTTGAGGCCGGTGACGCGGCCTGCCTCCACCGAGACGACGTCCTCCGGCGAAGCGCTCCAAAGCACCGTCTGGTCGGTGGCGTCCGGGGGCGTGATGGAGACGCTGAGGTCGGCGGAGCTGAGCCGGGGCAGCTCCAGAGTGTGCTGGCTCAGAGCCACCTTCTGGACGGGGATGATGTCCGGCTCAGGCAGGGGCGTGGGCGGCGTGGTGTCCCACAGCTTTTTCAGGGCGGTCAGGTCGTCCTGTGCGCTGCTACCGGTGTAGTTGGCGGCGTCCAGCAGCTTGAGCAGAAGGGCTTTTTCCTCGCTGCCCAGCCCGCTGAGGCGGTCGGCGCCCACGGTGTCGGTGGTCAGTGCGCCGGTGGCGGCATCCACCTTCACCACCCGCACCAGCTGGCCCGCCTGCGGCAGGACGGGGCGGGGCGTTGCCCAGACGTCCAGCGCGTTCAGACGGACCGCGCCGCTCCTGCCGTTGACGCTCAGGACAGCGCCCTCGCCGGGCGCGTAGGAGGCCGCCCGCTCGGCAGCGGCCTCTGCCTGTTCGGCATAGCCTGCGGCCAGCGTGGCGCTGGCAGCGGTCTGCTGGGCCGAGGCTGCCGCCTCGCTGGCGCTCTGCTTGGCGTTCTCCTCGCCGGAGGCCGCCCGCTTGGCGGCCTCGGCGGCGGCGTTGGCGCTGGCGACCACCCGGGCGATGAACTGCTCGTAGACCGAGGGCGTCAGCTCCTCGCCCCCGCCCTCGGTGGGGAGGATGTCGTGGACGTCATACTGGCCGGGCCGGGTGTAGGCGGTGTAGCCCTCGCCGTTGGCGGCGGCCAGCATCCACTCGCCGCTGGCCCAGCCGGTGAAGCTGCGGCCCACCCGGACGCGGCCCGCTTCGCCCAGCTCCAAAGGTTCGGCCAGTGTGCCGTCGGCGTGGCGGATGTGGAGGGTGACGATGCACCCGGCCCACTGCCGGGGCAGGGCAAATTCCAGCCAGTCCACGCCTTCGGCCTTCTGTGCGCCCAGATGCAGCCGGTGGGGCTGGGCGAGAAATTCGGTGCCGCCGAAGTCCCGGGCGGTAATGTTGATCTGCATGGTGAAAACTCCTTTCGTTTGGTTTTGCATCTGGCCTGATTGTAGCGCAGAGCGGCAAGGCGTGGGAGAGTACACTTTTTTATTTGGAATTTGGTGGGTTCGGCATTTTGCCAAACGGCATTTTCGGGGAGAAATTACCCCCTGTTTCTGGCCGGAAAATAAGGGGAAAACAGCCCGTAATTTGTGTCGGAAATGGGCCTGTCAAGGCCGGTTTGACGCTGCAAAAATGCTCTGCGATACTGCAAAAAACGGCCCGGAAAGCGCGGCGGAAATGTTAAAAATATATGAACGGATAAGAGCCGAAAATTGCGAAAAAATCGGAGAGAAACCATTGAATTTCATGAAATCGAGTGAAAACTATGTACAGATTGCACAAAAAACTATGTGAAGCAATTATCAAACCCGAAGCCCTCGATTTGACAAAACGGCTCCGGTCTGCTAAAATAACGTCCGCTCAACACACGTTGCAGCGCATAAAATTCATCACGGTGAAGTGAAAAGCCGCATTTGCGGCGCCCGCTGTGCGGGGTAACTGCGCACAGTTTGGCGGGCCTTGAGATACAGGCCCGCTGTCCATTCCAAAATCAGAAAAGAGAGGAGTTGTCTCGTATCGCTTCCGTCAAATTTAAAAAAGCATTGTCTGGCTGCACCCGTGCAGCCTCGTCCCGTGTGCTGGCGTTCTGCGTCATGGCTGTGTGCCTTCTGTTCACGCTGGCCGTGACCGCCGCGAATCTGCGGCTGACCTACGTCACAGACTCCCACGGTGCGCGGCAGGTGGTCCTCACCTCTGAGAGCGACCCCGCCCGCGTTATGAGCCTTTCCGGCATCGAGGCCGAGGAGGGAGACGAAGTCTACTACACTGCCTTTGCCGGCAGTCTGGCATCCCTGAACATCGAGCGTGCCTTCAGCGTCACCATCGAGGCAGACGGGCAGGAATACCCCGTCCGGATGGTGATGGGCACGGTGGCCGACGCGCTGGAACGCGCCGGCATCACGCTGGATGCGGATGACTACACCGAGCCGGCGCTGAGTGCGCGCGTCACGGCGGGCAGCAAGATCGAAGTCCACCGTGTCGAGTATCAGGATAAGGTGGAGACGCAGGCCGTTCCCTATGACACCGAATATGTCTACACCAGCCTCTACTTCCGCAACACCGGCCACACCACCACGATGCAGCACGGCGCGGAGGGCCAGCAGACCGTCACTACCCGCGAGCGCTGGGTGGATGGTGAGCTGGAAAACAGCGTCGTCACTGATGTGACCACCACCGTGGAGCCGACCGACCATGTGGTCAAGACCTACGGCGCAGGTGCGCCCGTCTCGCCCCTGACCGGCCCGGACGGCACCACCAACGCCCCCGCCAGCTACAGCAAAGTCCTCACCGGCAAGGCCACCGGCTACTATTCCAAGTCCGGCAAAGGCTCCTCCGGTCTGGGTCTGGGGTACGGCACCGTGGCCGTTGACCCCAGCGTCATCCCCTACGGCACCCTGCTGTATATCACTTCCACCGACGGCAGCTTCGTCTATGGCTACGCCGTAGCCACGGACACCGGCATCGCCGTGCAGGATGGCCGCATCCTCGTGGACCTGTTCTACGAGACCTACGCGGAGTCGGTCATCAACGGCGCCATCAACGTCAACGTCTATGTCGTGGGCTGATGGGCCTAGAGAAAAACTGAAGTAAAAGAATGGAAAAGCATCCGCTCTGTTTTTGTGCCAAATGCGCGAAAACCGGGGCGGATGCTTCTTTTTTGCCCGGAATCTGTCATGTTTGCTGATAATTCTTGTCTAAAATTAGAGATGTTGTATATATAAGAAAAATATCAACGAAAAGATTATGGTATATTTTACAAGAAAACTCTTGAAAAATCCGACGAAATTCTTTAATATAAGAGAGTAAAAGGCACAGCACTGCCCATGCGGCCTGTGCGGGGAGGAGCTGTTTATGAAACCGACTGAGGAAAAGACCCACAGCAATCCATCGGATCTTCCGGTGTATTTGTTCAAGCAGGGCAACAACTGTGAAGCATACCGCTATTTTGGCGCACACATCGAGCAGCGGGCCGGGGAGACGGGCGTGGTGTTCCGCGTCTGGGCACCGCATGCGACGGCCATCAGCGTGGTAGGCGATTTCAATAGTTGGAAACCGGGCAGCCACCCGATGCGCAAGGTGGACGGCGATTCCGTATGGGAGCTGTTCATCCCGGGCATGAAGGAATATGACGTATACAAATACTGCGTGACCACCCGTTCGGGCGACCTCGTCTACAAGGCCGACCCCTATGCGTTCCACGCCGAGACCCGCCCCTCGAACGGCAGCAAGGTCTATGACCTGAACGGTTTCGTCTGGCACGATAAGGCATGGCAGAGCGCCCAGAAGAAGGCGGACGTCATCAACGGGCCGATGAACATCTACGAGATGCACGCCGGCAGCTGGAAGATGAAGGAGGGCGGCCTGCCCTACAACTACTCCGAGCTGGCCGACGAGCTGATCCCCTACATCACCGAGATGGGCTACACCCACGTCGAGCTGCTGCCCGTCATGGAGTATCCTTTCGACGGCAGCTGGGGCTATCAGGTGACGGGCTACTTTGCCCCCACCAGCCGCTACGGCACCCCGAAGGACCTGATGGCCTTCGTGGACAAGATGCACGAGGCGGGCATCGGCGTCATCATGGACTGGGTGCCGGCCCACTTCCCGAAAGACCAGTTCGGCCTGTACAACTTCGACGGCGAGGCCTGCTATGAGGACCCGAACCCCAAGCGCGGCGAGCACAAGGAGTGGGGCACGATGGTGTTCGACTTCGGCCGCAGCGAGGTGCAGAGCTTCCTCATCTCCAGCGCCCTCTACTGGCTGGAGCAGTACCACATCGACGGCCTGCGGGTGGATGCCGTGGCCTCCATGCTCTATCTGGACTACAACCGCAAGCAGGGCGAGTGGGAGCCGAACAAGAACGGCGGTAAGGAGAACCTTGAGGCTGTGGCCTTCCTGCAGAAGCTCAACAACACGGTTCTGGGCCGCCACCCCCACAAATACATGATCGCGGAGGAGTCCACCGCATGGCCGATGGTCACAAAGCCTGCTTCGGACGGCGGCCTCGGCTTCAACTTCAAGTGGAACATGGGCTGGATGAACGATATGCTCAGCTACATGAAGACCGACCCGCTCTTCCGCGCAGGCAACCACAACAAAGTCACCTTCAGCTTCTTCTATGCCTTCAGCGAGAACTTCGTGCTGCCTATCAGCCACGACGAGGTCGTCCACGGCAAGGGGAGCCTCATCAACAAGATGCCCGGAGATTATGAGGCCAAGTTCGCAAACCTGCGCACCTTCTTCGGCTACATGATGGCACACCCCGGCAAGAAGCTGCTGTTCATGGGTCAGGAGTTCGGCCAGTTCACCGAGTGGAACGAGGCCAAGCCGCTGGACTGGATGCTGCTGGGCTACGACAAGCACACCGAGCTGCAGACCTACGTCAAGACCCTGAATAAATTCTACAAGGATAATCCCGCCTTCTGGCAGATCGATTACAGCTGGGAGGGCTTCCAGTGGATCGTCCCCGACGACTCACGGCAGAGCGTCGTGGCTTTCCTGCGCAAGGACGCCAGCGGCAAGCAGATCCTCGTGGTCTGCAACTTCAACCCCGTCCTGCGCGAGGGCTATACGCTGGGCGCACCGAACTCCGGCACCTACAAGGAGATCCTGAACAGCGACGACGAGGCGTTCGGCGGATCCGGCAGCGTCCACAACAAGGCTGTCCGCTCCAAGAAGAAGCCGCTCCACGGATTCGAGCAGAGCATCACCATCACGCTGCCCCCCATGAGCGTGCTCTACTTTGAGGTGCCTGCAAAGCGCACCCGCAAGACGGCGGAGGACAAGGCTGAGGCCAAGACCGAAAAGGCCGCATCCAAGAAGACCGCGAAGACCGCCAAGGCCGAAAAGGCAGAGGAGAAGACCCCTGCCAAGCGCACCCGCAAGCCCAAGGCAGCCCCGGCGGCGGAAGAGAAAGCTCCTGCCAAGCGGGGCCGCAAGCCCAAGACCGAGGCCGCCCCGGCAGAGGAAAAGGCCCCGGCAAAGCGGGGCCGGAAGCCCAAGGCCGAGAAGGCAGAGGAGGCAAAGCCTGCCCGCAAGCCCCGCGCCAAAAAGGCGGATAAGGCCGAAAAATAAGGCAGACGGACCGACCAACATTGTTGAACCATTTCCACCAAATATCAGGAAATGTTTAAAGGGGAGAAAAAAGCTATGGCTAAAGAAATCGTGGCAATGATCCTTGCCGGCGGACGTGGCTCGCGCTTGTACGCGCTGACACAGAAAACGGCAAAACCTGCGGTGTCCTTCGGCGGTAAGTACCGCATCGTGGACTTCCCGCTGTCCAACTGCGTGAACTCCAACATTGATACCGTTGGCATTGCGACCCAGTATCAGCCCCAGAAGCTGAACGAGTACATCGGCAACGGCCAGCCTTGGGATCTGGACCGCCTGTACGGCGGCGTGCACACCCTGCCCCCCTACGAGCAGGCAAAGGGCACCGACTGGTACAAGGGCACTGCAAACGCCATCTACCAGAACATCGGCTTCATCGACAGCTACGATCCCGAGTATGTGATCATCCTGTCCGGTGACCAGATCTGCAAGCAGGACTACGCAGACTTCCTGCGCTTCCACAAGGAAAAGGGCGCAGAGTTCTCGGTGGCCGTCATGGAAGTGGACTGGAAGGAAGCTTCCCGCTTCGGCCTGATGGTCGCTGACGAGAACGACCGCATCACCGAGTTCCAGGAGAAGCCCCCGGTACCCAAGTCCAACCTGGCTTCCATGGGCATTTACATCTTCAACTGGGATGTCCTGAAGAAGTATCTGGAAGAGGACGAGGCAGACCCCAACTCCAAGAACGACTTCGGCATGAACATCATCCCCGCCCTGCTGCGCGACGGCCGCAAGATGTATGCTTACCACTTCAACGGCTACTGGCGTGACGTGGGCACCATCGACAGCCTGTGGGAAGCCAACATGGAGGTCCTGGACCCCGAGAACTCCGGCATCGACATCTTCGACGAGAAGTGGAAGATCTACAGCCGCAACCCCGTGCTGCCTGCCCAGAAGATCGGCCCCCGCGCCGTGGTGCAGGACTCCCTCATCACCGAGGGCTGCCAGATCTATGGCCGCGTCGAGCACTCTGTCCTGAGCGCCGGCGTCGTGGTGGAAGAGGGCGCAACGGTGGAGGATGCCGTCCTGATGGATGGCGTCGTGGTCAAGGCAGGCGCAGTGGTCAAGCGCTGCATCCTCGCTGAGAACGTCGTGGTGGGCGCAGGTGCCAAGGTCGGCGGCGATGGCCCCATCGCACATGTCGGCACCGGTCTGACCATCGGCGCAGGCGCTACCGTCAAAGAGGGCGCCAAAGTATTTGATTCCGTCAAGGAGGGCGAGGAAGTATGCTGAGCCAGAACAACAATGCGTTGGGCATCATTTTCCCCAACAGCTATGATAACACCGTGCCTGAGCTTGTGACCGAGCGCGCAATGGCCTCGATCCCCTTCGCAGGCCGTTACCGCATGGTGGACTTTGTCCTGTCCAGCATGGCCAACTGCGGCATCTCCAACGTGTCCATCGTGGTGCGTAAGAACTACCACTCTCTGATGGACCATCTGGGCACCGGCCGCGAGTGGGATATGGCCCGCCGTCACGGCGGCCTGAACATCGTCCCTCCCTTTGCTGAGAAGGGCGTGCGCATCTACTCCGGCCGCGTCGAGGCGCTTGGCTCCATCCTGAGCTTCCTCGAGAACCAGAAGGAGCGCTATGTGGTCATGAGCGATGCCAACATCGCCATCAACTATGACTTCAACGCCCTGCTGGCTGCCCATCAGGCCAGCGGCGCAGACGTCACCGTGGCCTACCAGAAGACCGAGATCCCCGAGGGCCGCAAGAACGACAACTACACCCTGACCGTCGATGCCGATGGCCGCGTGACTGAGCTGCTGTTCAACGACTACCGCCCCGGCAAGCAGAACCTCGACCTGAACATCTACGTCATGGAGCGCCAGACCCTCATCAAGCTGGTCAAGGACGCTGCCGCCCGCGGCCTCATCTACTTTGAGCGCGACATTCTGGCCCACAACGTCAATATCCTGAACATCCACGCTCTGGAATACACCGGCTATGTGGCCCATGTCTGCGACATGAAGAGCTACTTCGACGAGAACCTGAAGCTCATCGACGAGAAGAACCTGAACGCCCTCTTCCCCAAGAAGAGCCCCGTCTACACCAAGATCCGCGACGACAACCCCACCCGCTATGTCACCGGCTCCAACGTCAGCAACTCCCTGCTGGCCGACGGCTGCGTCATCGAGGGCACCGTCGAGAACTGTGTGCTGTTCCGCGGTGTCAAGGTCAAGAAGGGTGCCGTCGTCAAGAACTGCGTCCTGATGCAGGACACCGTGGTGGAGGCTGGCGTCGAGCTTGACTGCGTCGTGACGGACAAGAACGTCCGCATCACCGCCGACAAGAAGCTGAGCGGCACCAAGAGCTTCCCCGTCTACGTTCAGAAGAGCCACATCGTCTGATCGACCTTGAATCTCCCATAGGGGCGGCTCCCTCCCCGGTAGCCCCTCTTAAAGAGGGGCGGGGGCACTGTGTGCCCCCGCCCGCTCTTTTTGCCGCAGCGGGAGGAGATACGACATCTGTTTTATCAGGAAGGAGCGAATCTTATGAAGATCCTGTATGCTGCTTCGGAAGCAACCCCCTTTGCGAAGTCCGGCGGTCTGGCCGACGTGGCTGGCTCTCTGCCCAAGGCTCTGGTCAAGGACGGCGTGGACGCCCGCGTCATCATGCCCCTGTACGGCGACCTGAAGTTCCGCGACAAGCTGGAATATGTGACCAACTACTCCGTCCCTGTGGGCTGGCGCAGCCAGTACTGCGGCCTGTTCAAGGCTGAGGTCAACGGCGTGACCTACTACTTCCTCGACAACGAGTATTACTTCAAGCGCCGCGGTCTCTACGGCTTCTACGACGACGGCGAGCGTTTCGCCTTCTTCTCCCGCGCCGTGCTGGAGACCCTGTTTTACATCGACTTCACCCCCGACATCATCAACTGCAACGACTGGCAGACCGCTCTGGTGCCGGTGTACCTGAACCTGTACTATCGCCATCTGGACAAGTTCAACCGCATCAAGACCATCTTTACCATCCATAACATCGCCTATCAGGGCAAGTACGGCACCGAGATCCTGGAAGACACCTGCGGCATCGGCCGCCGCGACCAGCATATCGTGGAGTACGATGGCTGCGCCAACTTCATGAAGGGCGCCATCGAGACGGCGGATAAGATCACCACCGTCAGCCCCACCTATGCGCAGGAGATCCTCGACCCGTGGTTCAGCTACGGTCTGGACGCCCTGCTGCGGGAGAAGCAGTACAAGCTCTGCGGCATCCTGAACGGCATCGACATGGAGGCCAACGATCCTGCCACCGACCCCCACATCGCCTGCAACTACGACATCAACAGCTTCGAAACGGGCAAGGCAAAGTGCAAGGAGGCCCTGCAGGATAGGTTCGGCCTCCACAAGGACGGAAGCCCCGTCTTTGCGATGGTCAGCCGCATGGTCGGCATGAAGGGCTTCGACCTCGTCCAGAGCGTGGCTGACGGCCTCGTGGACCGCGGCATCGAGCTGGTCATTCTGGGCAGCGGCGAGAGCCAGTACGAGAACTTCTTCTCGGACCTGTGCGGCCGTCACCCGGGCCGTGTGGGCACCTACATCGGTTTCGAGCCGACCCTGTCTCAGGAGATCTACGCCGGTGCAGACGCCTTTATCATGCCGTCCAAGAGCGAGCCTTGCGGTCTGGCCCAGATGGTCGCCTGCCGTTACGGCACGCCTCCTATCATCCGCGAGACCGGCGGCCTGCGGGACTCCATCCACGACTGCACCCTCGGCGAGGGCAACGGATTCACCTTCGCGGGCTACAGCGCTCACGAGCTGTACGACGCCTGCTGCCGTGCACAGGATCGCTACTACAGCAAGGAAGACTGGCATAACCTCGTCAAGTACGATATGGAGTGCGACTTCAGCTGGGATGTCTCGGCCAAGAGCTATGAAGGCCTCTACAACGAGACCGCAAACCTCTGGTAAGGGATAGACCAAAGACTCATTTCCGCCCCGGCGGGTACTGCAATGCGCAGCGCCCGCCGGGGCTTTTTGCGTCTATCGGCGATTTGACGAATCGGCGCGGTGAAATTTGTCAAATCGACAAATTTTCTCTGGGCACTTGACAAAAGTGCAGGGGGGGGGTAAACTGCGGATAGAACATCCGTCCGAAACGATGGATGAAAAAATGGGGAGGAATTTTTTATGAAACTGTGGAAAAAAGCTGCTGCTGCCGTTCTGGCCGCAGTCATGTCTCTCACCCTGCTGACGGGCTGCTCTGGAAGCGCGAAAATTACTCGTGACAGCAAAAAAGAGAAGCAGGCGACGGGATGGATCCAGACATATGCCAAGGAATTTGCTGAGGCAAACGGTGTAAGTGGATTTGAACTGAAAGCAGATGACGCACTGGTTGAAGCAACGAGCGCAGGAGCAGTGTTCTACGTTCAGGCGAGTGAACTGGTCGAAGACCTTCCGAATAATCCGGATGCTTGGACGGAAGCGGACAAGAAAAAGGTCGAAGATCTGATGGCAAAAGCAGATGATGCAATCCAGCAGAAGCTTGCAGGGAAAAAGTATGTGACCTATAGAATGACATGCAATGAAAATGAATTCAGCGAGAGCATGATCAAGGCATGGTTTGAGGCAAAGAAAAAAGACATGAAAGACGATGTAATCAAGAAGTTTGAGGGAAAACTCCCGAGTGGATTTGGTGTGGTCGTAGAAATCAAATCTGGTAAGGTCTATACCATCGTTACGATTGCAGCCTGAAAGTAAAAATGCCCGGTGTACAGAGATGTGCACCGGTTTTTTTGTGTCTCAGCCGAAGAGATGCTTTTTCTGCCTCAAATGGGGAAGAATGATGGAAGAGGCGGAGAAGATGAGGGCCGGGGCGGAAAAACTTTTGGTTAGAAGTAACGAACTTCTCCGCATTTATAGAATT
>ERZ1673738.3856-NODE-3856-length-15939-cov-10.120058_pt1 | contig 15939 bp, 10 predicted proteins | sample MGYA00580198_ERZ1673738 | MGnify/ENA primary metagenome ERZ1673738 (study PRJEB41218, sample SAMN15661784) | gut metagenome | host: Homo sapiens | place: Canada: London | collected 2015-08-20/2019-03-30 | study: EMG produced TPA metagenomics assembly of... | reverse complement strand
GGCTTGCGCCGCACAGCGGCGCAAGCCTTTCGGCGGCGCCCTCCACCCCTGCGGACACGCCGCGTTGCGGCGTGTCCGCAGGGGTGGAGGGCGGAAGCGCCTATTTGTATACGAGCAAGCTCTGAGAGAGAATTTTTTGCGTGATATGTAAAGTTGATTTTTACGGCGGAGTCTTTGCTTCATTTAAATATTATATTTAGGAATATAGGAATAATTGTATTAGGAAAGAAAAATGACGTAAGCGCCGCGAGAGTGAATTCGCCGCATCGGTTAGGGCTCACGGCAAGCGTTTTGCGCCTCATCCTTGTATTCTGCGCTTTTTACGCGCGCTCCGATTCGGTGGGCCGTCTGCGCGGGATCAAAAACGCTGCGCGCCGAAGTGGGATGCGCGGCAGTCTTTTCGGCGGCAGGTCATTCGCGGGGATAAGACAGCGACGGGAATCGGAGCGGCGCGCGGCGCCTCTTACACAAAAACAGCAGCGCAGGGATGGGCGTGCGGCATTTTTTCCGTCGCCGGTTTGTGGTGGGACACAGAAACGATGGAATTTGGGACGGATCGCGTTGAACTTCTCCGCCGGCGGCGGACAGTCCGCACGGATATAAAAATGGCGCGAACCGGGAGAGCGCAGATTATGCGGTATCCTTTTCGGTGGGTCGTCCGAGGGGATACGGAAACGGTAAAGCCGGGGTAAGTATGCGGTGTCTTCTCCGGCAATGGGATGGCCGCAGGGATATGGCAGGATCGGTGCGGGGGAAGTGCGGCGTTCTTCCCGGCGGCGGGCGCATTATTCGCGCAGGATGTCGATATAATAGTTCAGCATCAGCAGATTTTGCTCGTTGCGGCGCATCAGGTTCCAGTACAGCGCGCCGCGCAGGCCGTACTCGGGCAGCAGGAGCAATTTGGCGCGGATGCTGCGCGCGTCCTCGAAATAGACCTGATGCCGAACGCCCGCTTCGGTGTAGAAGAAGAACGGCGCCATCGCCGTTTCGTCGTACTGAATCTCCGCGCCGACGCGCACGGCCAGATCGACCGCCTCCTTCGTCGAAAGCGACTGCGCGCGCGATTCGCCGGCCACATAGGGCAGCGTGAAGTCGTAGCCGTAGTTCGAGATGCCGAGGAACAGCTTCGCCGGGTCGATCTCGGTCACCGCGTAGTCCAGCACGCGTCTAATCGACGGCAGCGGCGATACGGGCAGCGGCGGGCCGTAGGTATAGCCCCACTCGTAGGTCATCAGCAGCAGCGCGTCGGCCGCCTCGCCAAGCAGCCGGTAGTTGTGGCCCTCGTAGTGGACGCCCGGCTGGTCGGCGCGCGTTTTCGGGGCCAGCGCCACAATCACCTGCTTGCCGTAGCCGGAGAGGTAATTGCGCATATACGCGACGAATTCGGCGTAGCGGACGGCGTTTTCCGCGCCGAGGAACTCAAAATCGATGTCCAGTCCGGCGTAGTTTTTGGCGTACATCGTTTGCAGGATGTTGTCGGCCAGCGTCGGCCAGATGGCCGGGTCGGAAAGCAGCGCCGTGCCCGCTTCGGTGGAGAAATTGCCGTTTTCGGTCAGCGTGGAAAGGTGCATATACGCCTTTGTGCCGTAGTTGCGCGCGTAGAGCAGCAGCCGTTCGTCGTCCAGCGGCACCAGCGTGCCGGCAGCGGGATTGATGCCGTAGGTGAACGGCATCAGGTAGGTCATAAACGGCAGCGCCGACGTCAGCAGGTCGTCGCTGATGAACGGATAGGCGTAGCCGCCGATGCGGTATGTACCGAGCGGGTCTCGCTCGTACCGGATCACCAGCACCATTCCGGGCAGCAGCAGGTCGCGTCCGTTGAGAAAAAGGTTGTTGCGCAAAAGCTGTAGCACCGTCGTGCCGTAGGCGTCGGCGATGGAATAGAGCGTTTCGCCCGCGCGCACGACGTGCGTCACAAGCGGGAACAGCACCGCGATGCACTGTCCGACGGCGAGCTGTGCGGTCGGGCCGATGCCGTTGTTCGTCCGCAGCCGCTCGGGCGAAACGCCGTACTGGCGCGCGATGGAGTAGAGCGTTTGTCCCGGCTCTACGATGTGCAAAACCATTGGGAGAACCCCCTGTTTTATATTCGTATATCATCAGTATATGCGGGAAACGTCCTTTTTTGAGAACCGATTCTTCCAATCTGTTTCGTATTCAGTGAACGACGGCGGAAAAACGCGGAACTATCTGCGGAATCGAAACCCACTGCGCACGAGCGTGTTCCCGTTGGACGAAATTGCACAGCCTTTGCCGCCGAATCGGCGGCAAAGGCTGTCCGGCCGCGGGCGGGCCGGGCGCCACGCCGCCCGGCTCGCGCGCGGCGGCGCGGAAAAAGCGATGCCGCGGCTTTGCCGCACGGCAAAGCCGCAGACCGTCGGACAACAAGCGGGCAAAAAGCAAGGCGAATTAAGCGCCGTATTCCTTCGAGCGTCGGGGATGCCGCCCCGTCCTGCGCTTCTTTGCGCGCGTTCTTTCGTCCTTCGGCGCTGCCGGCGCGGGCTTTGTTCCTCGCTTCCGCCGCCTTTTGCAAAAGGCGGGCGAAACCGTTTTGTGCAGGACTGCGGATAAAACGGCTCCTTTGACAAGCCGCAGTTTTGCCGCATAGTGATGCCATTTGGAGCGTGTTTGCGCCGCGACGGTTTGCCGGGCGCAAGCGGAATGCGCGTTCTTCCCACAATCGCTGCGTCGACTGTGGGATCGCCGAGGCGATTGTAGGATCGCCTTAGCGACTGTGACAGGCGGCTGTGTAAGCGGCTGCGTTGTTTTCCGTTGCCCGCGTCCCGGCGGCGGCCTTTTCCGGCGAAAAGCCAAGGGCGCGCGCCGTTTTTTCGTATTATGCAACAATATTGCCGTAATCTATTGACATATGAACAAAAAACCGCTATAATACAATTACGCATTCACAAATTGCGGAAAGGATGAAAAACGAAATGAAAAAGTTTCTGGCAACCTTCCTCGCCGTCGCGCTCGCAGCCGTCGCATGCTGCGTGTTCGCCTCGGCGGAGGACACCAACATTGCGCTGGGCAAGTCTTATACCACAATCGGGATTTATCTGCTTGAAACCGAGACGCAGCCGATTTACATTGACGAAGAGGGCAAGACCCTGACCGACGGTGTGAAGGCTACGGCCGGCCTTGCGTATCAGGATCCGCTCTGGGTCGGCTTCAATATGAACAGCCCGGACGCCAAGGATAACGGAGGCGTGTGCGAAATTGAGATCGATCTCGGCGGGGACGCCAAGGTTTCCGGCTTCGCTGTGGAGGTCTATCTGCCCGAGAAGGCCGGCGCCGGTATTTCCGCGCCCTCTAAGGTTGAATTCTTTTACAGCGCCGACGGCGAGGAATGGACCTCCGCCGGCGAAGGCGCGTTGACGGAGAACGGCTCGCAGAGCGTCGTCGCGCTGGATCTGGACGCGGCGGTGGATGCGAAGTACGTCAAAGCCGAGCTTGTTCCCACCGGCTGGCTGTTCATTTCCGAAATCGAAGTGATGGGCACGATGGGCGCGGGCACGACGGACGAGTCCAAGTCCGAGACCGAGTCCAAGACCGAGTCCGAAGCGGTTTCCTCCGCGGCGCCCGTGGAGTCCTCTGCGGCCGCGACCTCTTCCACGGCTTCGTCCACGCCTTCGACGTCTGACGCCGGCGTTTTCGCCGTCGTTGTGCTTGCGGTCGTCGCCGTAATCGGCGCTGCGGTTGTCGTCAAAAAGAGAGCGTAAGCAGACGGCTGTTTGCTGAAGCCCGTATTCAAGCCTATAAAGAAGCCCGCTCGGCGCGGGCTTCTTTTTGTGCTTTTATTGCGCAAAAGGGCCTATTTGCGCTGACTTTTGCTTAGACGAAAAAAGATGGAAGAAATCGTCATTTACCTGTTGACATAAGACCAACTTTGCGCTATAATATAATCAATAATTCATAAGTTTATCACTTTTTGGGAAGGATGAAAGACAAAATGAAAAAGTTTTTGGCAACGCTCCTTGCCGTCGCGCTTGTGGCCGTTGCGTGCTGTGTGTTCGCTTCGGCGGAGGACACCAATCTTGCGCTCAATAAGAGTTATACGACCTCTACGGTCAGGGATGCTTGGCCGGACGAGGGCGGTAAAACGCTTACCGACGGCGTCAAATCTAAGACGGGCGAGGAGTTCTCGGCCGGCGACGCAGTCTGGACCGGCTTTAACGGCAACGATATCGATAAGGATGCCGGTGAGAAGTCTGAGATTGTGGTGGATCTCGGCGAGGTCTGCACCGTTAAAGCGTTTTCTGTTGAGCTGTGCCAGTACAGCGAATGGGGCATCGCGGTGTTCAATATCGGCACGGCAGAGTTCCTGTACAGCGCTGACGGCGAGAATTGGACTTCTACCGGCGAGGGCGCCGGCTCGGTCTGCTGTGAAGTAAATGCTGAAACAGATAAGTATGACGATGGCGTGCATACCTATTCGCTGACGCTGGACAGCGCCGTGGCCGCGCGCTATGTTAAGGTTGCTTTCGCGCCCTACTCTTGGGCGTTCATCTCCGAGTTTGAAGCGTTCGGCACGACCGGCGCGGGCACGACGGACGAGTCCAAGTCTGAGACCGAGTCCGAAGCGGTTTCCTCCGCGGCGCCCGTGGAGTCCTCTGCGGCCGCGACCTCTTCCACGGCTTCGTCCACGCCTTCGACGTCTGACGCCGGCGTTTTCGCCGTCGTCGTGCTCGCGGTTGTCGCCGTGATTGGCGCTGCGGTCGTCGTCAAGAAGAGAGCGTAACGAATAACGACTAAAAAAGGGACCTGCCTGTGAGCGGGTCCCCTTTTTTGCGGCGGTGCGGTGTGTGGCGTTGCGGCGTGCGGTGTGCGGCGCGAGCGTCCGACGGCCGCGGCGGGGGCGAAGCGCCGCGCGGCAAGGGAATCTAAGCGGATGTGCCGCGCGGCCGTGTCTTTGGCGGGACGCCGGGCGTTTGCGCCGCAGCGGTTTTGCCGTCCGTCCTGCCGAAGCGCATTGGTTTTGCGTTTTCCATAGGCGGCCGTTTATAGGAAGCTTGCGCGGCTGTGTTCGACGAGGCGCCGAGCGTGGGCGCGGCCGACGGCTGTGCATTGCATAAGCGCGTTGGCCGCAATTTCGCCGGCGTACAACGGCGGCTTGGGGATGACGTGCTTTCCCTGCCGCTGTGTGTTTGCCGGCGTTTCGAAAGGGAATATGGTTCCCTTTGCGGGCGGCGGCTCGTGCGCTGCGCCCGCGTGCAGGGCGGGCTGTCGGGCGGGTTGTGCGCGGGACCTGCGGCGCGCTTCCGCGAGGCTTCTGAAACCAAGCAAACGTGTCGTTCGATGTGCAGGCGGCGGACTCGAGCGTTGCGGCGGTTTTGCCGTCCGTCCTATGACATGCGCATCGGTTTTGCACTTGCGAGCGGGCCGGTTGTACGAACGGCTGGGTTTGCGGCAGTATGGCAGTGTGGCTGTACGGCCGTGCATGCGGCGAGAGGTCGGAGGCTGACGTAGCTGACGGCTGTACATGGTGGGACGGCCGCGTTTCCACCGGCGCGCGGCGGCTTGGAACGGCGCGCTTTTTTCTTTCGCTGTGTGGCGCGCCGGCCTTCCCCAAAAAACGCGGGTTCCTATGCGAGCGGAGCCTTGAGCGCTGTGCCTACGGACAAGGCGGCGTTTCGAGCGGCTTTCGCGCGGGAGCTGCACTGCGGCCGCCGAGCTTTGAGGAGCGGCGTAGTTTTTTTGTGCGGATGGAGCGGCGCGCCGGGTTTGCGGCAGGGCTGTCGGACGGCGGCGGGCGTGCTTTCGGCCGCGCGGAAGCAAATCGGCGGCAAAGTGCGGGCTTAAGAATATGAATCAGGCGGCTGTACGCCGCCTCTCAAAAGCTCTTATCTCGCCGCGCCCTTCGACGCGGGGCTGCGAAAAAGCAAAGCGGCCAAGCTGCGGCGTTTTGCGGCTTTGGGATTGCCGCTTCCCGAAAGCGGGCGAAGGCCGCCGTCGCCTGCGGGGCGCGGTGAACGCAGGGCGAGCCACAGAAATCCAATGCAGGATCGGGCAGCGGTGCTTGTCCGGTCTTTTTTTGTGCCGTCGTTCGGCGGGGTTGGCGGGGGGATGGCCGCACGGCCGCTTTTGAAACGGCGGCATTGCCGAGCAGAATCGGCAAACCGATTCCCGTCCGGCTTTTTGCGGGATATAGCCTTGACCGCCGCCGAGACGGCATGGAAGGCGCAGCGAAATGGCGCGGCGGCGTTTATCTGCTTGTTCACGCTGCCGTGTACGGGCCGCCGCTGGGGCGCTCGCGGCCGCTGCCGGAATAACATGGGGGCCGCGCCGAGGCTGTAACGGCGGCGCTCGGCTTATGCGCTGCTGTTCAGTGGGGGATAGATAGCACGGCCGGCTTTGGAATAGACGTAAAGCCGTATCGGTTGGCGCAGCGCTGCTCGCCGGTTTTTGTAGCCAATCGGCGGAACTTCGTCCGGGTGGCCCTTGACCGTCTGAAACGGCATAGAAGGTGCGCCGAAATGGTGCGTAGGCGTCTGTTTCATTTATGTTTGCGGCGGGGCGGACGTTGAGGACACGACTTGACCAACACGGGAATGGCACCAAAACCGCGCCGGAGCGGCGGCAGTATTTATCCGAGCTTTATTGCGTCGTCGTTTATGGGCTGTCGGCAATGACGGTGGCCGCTGCCCGCTGCTGACACGGCATGGAAATCGTTCCGGCGTGCAGCGGCGGCGCTTGCTTGGCTTATAAGCTGTTTTGGCGGGGCGGCACAGGTATGGGACAGGGCCGGCTTTGGTACGGCAGTCTGTATCGGGGCGGCCCGGCACGGCTCGCTGCTTTTACCGCAAATCGGCGGGACGCTGCCGGAACATGCTTTGGCTGCCGCTGAAACGGCATTTACAGCGCGCCGAAGCGGCGCAGAAAAGTTTCTTCGGCTTTTTTGCCTTGCTGTTTACAGGTCGCCGTTGGGGCGGTCGCGGCCGCTGCCGCTATAACATGGAGGCCGCGCCGAAGCTGTAACGGCGGCGGGGCGGTACAGGGGAGTATGAAAGGGGCCGCCTTTGAGTTTCGGCACGGCGTTGCTCGTACGGCTTTTGCTGCCGATCTGTGGAACATCGCGTCAGGGGGCATAGGCGCGGTTGTCGCTGAAGCGGCATGGATGGCGCGCCAAATCGCGCGGCGGAGTAGGACTGTTTTTGCAGTGCCATTACGGGATGCCGTTGGCGGCATAGCCGTGGGCATTGCTGAAACAGCTTAGAAGCTGCGCCAAAGCGGCGCAGCGGCGCTTGCCTGATTTTCACGCCGCTGTTCGGCGGGATGATGCCGGATAAACAAAGGCTTGATTTGACACGGGAGCGGCATCAAAGCCGCGCCGGAGCGGCTTGTGCGGCTTTTTACGTTGTTGTTAGGGGCTGCTGTCGGGGAGACATAGCTGCGGCCTCTGGCGACACAGCATAGAAGCTTTGCCGGCGTGCAGCGGCGGCGCGCTTGGCTTTTGTGCTGCTGTTTGGCGGGACCCTATGGATATGGCTGCCTTTGGAACGGCGAAAAACGCTTCAAAATGGCACGGCGTTTTTCCCGCAAGCTCTTGCCGCCGATTGGGTGGGCTCTCTTTCGGGGCTATGGCGGTGGACACCGAAGTCGGGGGCGCGGCCGCAGGCGAAAAGGCAGCGAGAGCGGGCTGTAACGGTGCGGCGGGGCTTTCCCGGCCTTTTGCCGCTGTTCAGCGGGGCGGCGGACGGCAGCGTGCGGCCGCCGCTGAAACGGCGTCGAAGCTGCGTCGGAATGGCGTTGTATATTTTATGTCATATTTGCATTAAATTTTTTATGTTCTTTCTCGTTCCGTTGTTATGTAAACGGTCGCTGTCTGCGGTGGCATATATTAACAAAAAATGTCGAAAAAGCTCTGTATGAAGTACTTTTCCGACAAAAATGGACTTCCTTGGCGAAGAAGTTATAGGGTTTCAAAATTTTTATCGAATTTTGGCATATAGATTGCCTCAAATTATGCTGATATTTTTGTGAACCTATTGTATTTGAAAAATGACTATGTTAAAATATGGTTACAAAGCGAACAAGCGCTCTAAACGACAAAATCAGCTTCTCCGGATGGCGTTGTTATTGTAAACCATAGCGCGAAGTACGATGAAAAATTGAAAGGATGAAAACAGACCCATGGATAGTGTCAAAACAAGGCCGACCGTGATGATTGTGGACATGGACGCGGCCTTCCGCTCTCAGTGCGCACAGGCGTTGAAAAAGCAGAACATCGAGGTCGTGGCCGAAGCCGATAACGGGCATGACGCCTATCTTCTGTCCCTGCGCACCAAGCCGAAGGTGATCCTCTGTGACTTGTATGTGGGTAAGATGGACGGCGTGCAGCTGCTCAAGGACCTACATAAGCAGCTTGTGGACGAGGAGACCAGCTTCATTATGCTGGCCAGCTTCACCAACCAGAATCTTTTCGAGGAATGCTGCAACGCGGGCGCCACCTATTGTATGATTAAGCCGCTGGATTACTCGCTGCTTGCCGAGCGAATCGAGCGCATCTGCGATAAAAAGCGCCGCCGTGCCGTCGTCAAGGCGCAGGAGGAGCTGGACGATTTGGAAGCGCAGGTGACGAAGATCATTCACCAGATCGGCGTACCCGCGCACATCAAGGGGTACTCCTACCTGCGGTCGGCGATCATTATGACCATCAACGACGTTGAGATCATCAATTCCGTCACCAAGGTGCTGTATCCCGCCGTTGCCAAGATGTACGCGACCACCGCCTCGCGTGTCGAGCGTGCGATTCGTCACGCCATCGAGGTCGCGTGGGACCGCGGCGATCTGGAGGTGCTGGACTCTTTCTTCGGCTACACCGTGCAGAATTCGCGCGGCAAGCCGACCAACTCCGAATTCATTGCGATGATCGCGGACAATCTGCGGCTGAAAAACCGCGGCGTGGCGATCTGAAACGCGCTTCCCGTTCCCCCGCGAGTTCATCCGGATAACGGGAAACGGACTGATTTGTTTTCATCTCTTTTCTCCTCTTTTTCTCCAAAGGACGGCGTGCATTCCGAAAAGCGGGTGCGCGCCGTCTTCTTTTGCGTCCGCCTTTCGGTACAGGATACCATACGCCCGCACGGGATTTTTGTCGCATTCTGCGGCGGCGCAAAAAGCCGCCGAAAACGGCCGCGCGGCGGCATTCGACGGGCCGGACAGACGGCGGAGCTGCGCCGGAAAGGGGCTGCGCCGGATAAAAGCGGAAAACGATACCGTTGGGCGGAGGTGGTCCCGGGCTGCGGGGGCGGTCCGAGCGGTAAAAAGGGACGGCGCAACCGACTGCGGGGCGGTCGCCGCGCCGTTTTGCTCGTGTTCATCGATTTGGGAACGCGCCGTCAAGGCAATGTCCCGGCGGGAGGGCGGAAAAGCTGTGGGTTAGACAAAGATATGGTTCCAGAAAAGAAAAGCGGGATAAGAACCGCTTAGGGGAGAGCCGGTTGAGAGGCCGCAGGGGGAAGTTGCTGTAATAGCGCAGACCGAGGGCAAGCTGAGCGGCAAAGGCATCGAAAGAATAAAACTTGTGAGAAGCGTAGAATTCTTCGTTGCCTTTGCAGTGACCGCGCTCCGCTTTGCTGCTGCGGCGGGGCGTATAAGGGCCGGATAAGCTTGCGCCGGATACAGAGCCCGGAAAGCGTCTTCTCAAGGCGTGCAGGCCGGCCGGCTTTGGAGGCGTTGCGCCTGTTGGTGAATTCCAAACCGGTATGGTTTGGATATATGTAATGGCATAAAGGAACTTTTCAACAGCATAGCGAAGGAAGACGCCGGAAAAAAGGCACCGTGTTCCTCAAAAGCCTCGGGATAGCGGAAACGGGAACGCTCGTCGATGAAGGCGTACTGGTGAACTGATGAACTGGTAAAACTTCTGACCAGCGGGATCTCCGACAAGGCAAGCCGTCGGAACAAACTTGACGCCGCTCCGCCCGCGCTATCCGGGACAGGTCATCTGCACATAGGGCTTGGGATTATACTTGGGATTCGGCAGCTTCGCGGCCATCTGCTCCCGTTTGCGCAAGAGCCTGTAAAGGCCGGTGATGGGATGTATACCCTTTCCGCCGGAGCTTAAACCCAAAATACCATCAGACCTGTGTAGGGGTTCCTGCGGCGCATATTGTCGATGCGCCTAATCTTTTCCGGCTGGTGCCGGTTGGGATGGTGGTGCGGGTGGTGTGAACGAGCGGTCAAAGATGGTAGCGTTCCGTCGCGGCGTTTGCGCCGGCGGCAGTTATACCGGCGGTTGGTGCGGCAGCGTATGGCTGTTTTGTGACGCCGTTTTGCAAAGAATATTCAATTACTGCCTGCCGAAATCGTATTGTTTGTGTTATCTTATTCACAGCGGATAGGGCGGCGCCTGCCTTTCGGTTTTGTCTCGGCAACGCAACCTTAACACAGCCCACCCCTATTCGCTTTTTTATTTTTTGTTATACATCATTATCACATACGGTGTTCCGGCGGGAGAGCGGAAAAGCGTGGTTATAGCGGGCAGACCGCAATCGTCAAGCCGGAGAGAGGGGTGCTTTGCCGCCGGCGCTTGTCTGCGGCGCCCGCTTAGAGGAAGGCGGGCGTTTGCGCTTATGAAAGCGGTTTTCGGACAAACAGGCGTATGGGCGGGCGGGAACGGTCGGGCAAAGGCAGGCGCACGGGTACTCGTCCCGGTTTTGCCGTGCGTCTACGGATGGGAACGGGCCGTGAAGTGAAGCGGCTTGCCTTTGGGAAGCCGTAAAACATTGGGAACGCAGGCCGTGGCGGCGAGGCCGTCCGACTGCTGAAAACGGAAAACCGTCGGCAATGCGGGCTGCGGCAGCGGGGGCTAATGGTTTCAGATTTTGGGGTGTATATGGTGTTTTGCACATTCGCCGTCGGCGGAATGTACGCGGGCGAGACGTGGTTTTTACATCGCTGCCGGGCGGGTTTGGCAGGTCGGCCGGCTTGCCGGTGGCTTACGGTATCCGAGTGGATCTGCGGCCGCCGGTGCGCGTATGGCTATGGCTGCGCGCGGCGAGCTATGCCCGGCCGCCGGACGGCGGGCCGCTGCGGGCATACCGCTTGGCCGTGGGCCGGGGCCGCGCAGACGGGGAAAAGCGCGCTGTTGTCCGGACGGCCAGCGCCAAATGGATGCCGGATTTCCGCTTTTGCGGAAAAAGCGATTTTTCGTGCGGCTCTTGTGCAAATCGTCGGATTGTGGTATAATAACAGCGTAGCGTGAAAGACGACGACGGATTTTGCTTGGCGGAGAGCTGCAATTTCCGCGTCCTGCGGCGCAGAGAAATTCGGTGCTTTGCGGGTTGGCTTGGCTGCGTTGAGCGTTTAAGATTTTGTTTCCTAATGCCGTCGGGGTGAGAAACGCCGAAGCCCTGCGGGGATGGTATATGCGGCGCTGCGGCTTAGCATACAGCCGCGGGTTTCAAAGTCGCGGTATACGAAGCCGCGGGCGCGGTATGGAAAAACGGGCGCGGCGGATACGGAGGGTATGCTTCCCATAAGACAGGACATGCGAACGCGCGGAAAGACGCGCCGGACGCGGGCGGCGGACGAGCCGCTTTCCGCCGGACGGGAAAACACGAATGCGCGAAACGATGAGCTGTGCATGGACGGCGGATGAAACGCCTCCTTATAGAACGGGAGAAAGTGAACGCGTTGTCAAACGCGCCGGAAACGGTTGGCGGATGAGTCGTTTTCGTAGGATAGAAAATTCGAATGGGCGAAAAGCTAAGCCGTGTACAGTCGGCGGACGGGATGTGTTCCGTAAAATGGGGAAACAAGGATATACGGAAAGCCGCGCTGGATGCGGGCGGTGGACGGGACGTGGCCCGCAGGACGGGAAAACGTGAACGCGCGGAAAGCCGTGCCGAACAGGTCGGCGGATAAGACGTTTTCCGTAGGGTGAGTACATGTGAACGCGTGAAAAGATGGGCTGTGTGCAGCCGTCAGACGGGACGTATTCACAAAACAGAGAAGCGAGAGCGCGCGGAAAGATGCGCCGGATACGGATTTCGGACGAGACTCTTCCCGTCGGACGGGAGCAAGCGAATGTACGAAAAGCTGCGCCGAACGGCACAGGCGGCTGCGGGACGCATTCCGCGTGCGGTCGTGCCGTCCGTTCTGCGGGCGTTCGGCTGAGCGACGGTGGCGCGGGCGGACGCCTGCGCGCTTCCGCAGCGGCGGTCGGCTTTGCGGTCGGCTTTGCGGTCGGCGGGCGGCGGCTTTGGCCGTTCGGAACAGAAAAACCGGCGCGCTTTCGGGAAAGGAGCGGTTCTGGATGACACACGTTTTTATCGTCAACGACAAAACATTCCCATACCACCTTGCGTATCGGTTCGCGGGGACGGGCGGCTCTTCTGACGCGCCGTTTCTGGCGCAGCCGGAGCTTCCGTATAACAAAGAGGCGGGCTTGAGCTGGGGCGCCGAGAAAAACATGGTCTCGATGATCGCAGACATCTCCCGCGTCCGCGAGGGCGACGACATCCTCTTTTATCTCCGGCGCGGGGAGAACGAGGGAAGGTTTTACGGCGTTTTCCGCGCGGTGGGCAGTCCGTTTTACGACGCGAACGAGCACAATTATCTGGCGGACCTGCTGGGGCGGACGCTGAACCTGCGCGTCTGCATCGAGCCCGCGAGGGTGTACGCGAAGGGTGTGACCGAGCATAAGGTGCTGGACAGTCTGGACGGCGTTTCGCATCCGAGCCAGCTATTCTGGAGCTTGATTTACCGAAAGCTCAAGGGCAACCGCGGCTGTACGATGCTGACGGATTACGAGGCGGACAGGCTCGTCGCAAAAATCGCGGCCGAAAACGGCGGCGCGGTTTTGTCGGGAACCGATTTTACATACGACGCGCAGAGCGAGAGCATCGTGCCTTCGTGCGGGCGCAAGACCTACGGCGGTTCGCAGGGCGGCTTGTCCATCGAAAAAAGGCTGGTGTTCAAGCAGCGGCAAAAGCAGGCGTTCGAGACCCATCTTCAGGCCTTCCTGCTCCAGAACATATGGCGGGACGACCTGTCCGCCCTGCTGGAAATCGACCCGGCGCGGCCTCTCTGGCTGGGCAACGAGGTGCCGTGCGGCGTCGGTATGCAGCGGATGGACGTCGTGACGCGGCAGGAGACGGCCGAACGGGTGCTGGTCCAAGTGCTGGAGCTGAAGGACGAGCCGCCGGGCGACGGCATCCTCACCGGCCAGCTTCCGTGGTACATCGACTGGCTCCAAAGCTACTGGGGCCCGTTGACGGCGGGGCGGCAGCTTTGCATCCGGCCGGTTGTCGTCGCGCAGGGCGTCGGCGGGGCGCGGCTTGCCGCCTTCCGGTCGGCGGCCGGCGGGCTGCGGTATGCGCGGACGGACGCGCTCTGCGTCGAGCCGGTCCGGTTTATCGCCTTTTCCATCGGGGACGCCGTCGCGTTTGAGCGCGTTTTCTGATTCTGCCTGACAACTAAGCGGGGAGCTTTTTGCATTTCCCTGCGGAAAAAACGAGGAAAGACAATGAATTATATCGGTTCAAAATATTCGTTGATGCCGTTTCTGACGGAGACGATCGCAGCCGTAGCCGGAACCGATACGCATATGTCCTTTGCGGACCTGTTCGCCGGAACGGGGGTCGTAGGAAAGACCTTCAAGGAGAAAGGGTACAGCGTCATCGCGAACGATATACAGTATTACAGCTACATTCTCAACAAGCACCTAATTGAAAACGTGCCGCCGCTGGATGTGCAGGAGCTTCTGGACGATCTGAACGACCTGCCCGGCGCGGACGGGTTTGTCTACCGCAATTATTGCGCCGGCTCGGGCAGCGGCCGGAATTATTTCACCGATGAAAACGGCAGGAAATGCGACGCGGTGCGGCTCGAACTGGAGCGGCTGAAGGACTGCGGGGCGCTTGACGATGCGCGGTATACCTATCTGCTGGCCAGCCTGATCCACTCCATAGACAAGTACGCCAACACCGCCTCGGTTTACGGCGCTTTCCTGAAGGGGGTCAAAAAATCCGCCGCCAAGACCTTCCGGCTGGAGCTGCTGCCGGTCGTGGACGGCAGCCGGACGGGTAGGGCGTATAACGAGGACATCCACAGCTTGATTCGGACGGTCAGCGGCGACATCCTGTATCTGGACCCGCCGTACAACGCGAGGCAGTACTGCACGAATTACCACGTCCTCGAAACCATCGCCCGCTACGATGCGCCGCAGCTTAAGGGCAAGACGGGCCTGCGGGACTATGCGGCCCAGAAGAGCGATTTCTGCTCTGCGCGGACCGTCGCCGGCGCGTTTGAGGACGTTATCCGCAACGCCGAATTCCGATATATTTTCCTCAGCTATAACAATGAGGGGCTGATGCCGTTCGACGTCATCCGAAGCATTATGCAAAAATACGGCTCGTACGAAATCTTTTCGACCGATTACAAAAGATTCAAGGCCGACACGGACGAAAACAGGCGGCATAAAAGCAGCAGAACCACCGAATATCTGCATTGTCTGCTCAAACGGTGAGGGCTGCTTTGCCCGCGTGGTTTAGGGCAAAAAGCGGGGAGCGGAACCGATACAAGCGGACAATCGAAAAAACGTCTCCTATGGCGGCAGGAACGGAACCGAATCTGTAAGAACGGACAACAGACAATACGGATCAAATACCCCCGAATGCAGAGCAATGCCTGCATTCGGGGGTATCTCTATGACGATGGGAAGCGACGCGCCGCAAGCGTCCGGCGCTTGAAATTTCGGCAAAGAGGCAATCGGGAAAAGCCGAAAGGATGCAGAGCGTTGCGGGCTGAAAATAGAGCGGGTTCGGGAAGGATAAACGCGGTATCGCGTCCGGCGCGAACGGTTGTCGCCGGTCGCGCCGGACGCCGCCCCTGCCAAGACGCGCCGGCGCGTCTTGGCAGGGGCGGCGGACCAGCGATGACACGTCGGGTGAAGACAGCGAGTAAGCTGTGCGCGGATTTTTCGCGCACAGGAAGGGCAGGCTTTTGTATTGGAGCAGCCGTCGTAAATGGCTTCCGATATGTTTAACAGGCAAGCAAGGTCGGCGCGCCGTATTTGTCTATGAATCGGGATTTGTGCGGCGGCGGCCCAACAGCCGAGCGGCCGCTGCGCGGCGAGCCGTCCGTCTTGCGCCGGACGGTAAGCGGTTGGCGGCATAGTAAAGGAGTGCCGCTGCGGCGCTGCGGTTCCGCAGCGATCAGGGCTTTCGATGCACGCCGCAAGCGTATGCTGAGCCGGCGCATTCTTGCGGCGTTGTCCATTTTGGGACAAACGGAGCATACGTTTTATCGGTTTCGATTTTGTTCTCAAGTGGGGAAAATGGAACTTTTTTGTTATGTTTTGTCTCTGTTCCACCGACGCCCTCCGCCGCTGCGCGGCGTAGGGCGTCGGTAGTCTTGGAGTGCAGGATAAGTTTATTTACGGGCAACGCCGCTGTGCGGCGTTGCCCGTTTGAAAAACGGTTGACGCAAAGACGCATCCCCCGGACAGCTTGCGCGCATAGCGGCGCAAGCTGTCCGGGGAGGGTAAGTGGTACAAGGACGCGGTTCTCTCCCGCCGGACTGCGCCGCGTCGCGGCGCAGTCCGGCGGGGGAGGTTGTCGCGAAAGGAAGGCTGTCTTTATGATAAAAAGGGTTTGTTTGGGAAATAACCGATAATTGTATTCCCATATATGTAAAATATGCAGAGAGGGGGGCAACGCCGCACAGCGGCGTTGCCCGTTTGGAGGAGAGAGGGTTGGCACAAAGACCGCCTTTTGAATGGTTTACACCGCTATGTGGCGTAAGTCGTTTGGGGAGGGTAAGGGGAAAAAGGACGCGTTTTTCTTTCCCGCCGGACTGCGCCGCGCAGCGGCGCAGTCCGGCGGGAAAGGTTTGTGCAAATCGGACGTTAATTCTATGATGGAACAAAGGCGATTGTTTGTAAATAAGCGGCAATCATGCTTCCTTAATATACAGAGATACAGAGAGGGGGGG
>ERZ1673738.3854-NODE-3854-length-15947-cov-4.248238_pt1 | contig 15947 bp, 11 predicted proteins | sample MGYA00580198_ERZ1673738 | MGnify/ENA primary metagenome ERZ1673738 (study PRJEB41218, sample SAMN15661784) | gut metagenome | host: Homo sapiens | place: Canada: London | collected 2015-08-20/2019-03-30 | study: EMG produced TPA metagenomics assembly of... | reverse complement strand
TTTATGCGCTTGCATTGCGGCGTATTCTGCAGCATGACTGACCGGAGGGAAAAGTACTCTGCAGGCTTGATCGCTGCATTGTCTGTTTGGACAATCACAGAAAGGGAAACTTTATCCTGAACCACAATGTCTTTTCCCCGGGCTTTGACTATAATCAAATTATGTATCTGACATGATATCAGATCCTGAGAAATTCGAGGAAAGAGGCAGAAGAAAAACAGCGGAATTCTAAATCGGGAAAGGGAGCGCCGTCCCGTGTTCCGGCACGGGATCGTTTTCCGGCGTGGTCCTTCCTGATACAAGGGCACAGCGATGGAAGCTGTGCCCTGTCCGCATATTTTGAATGGAACAGGGGTGTTTCACTTGCGTAAAATTGGTGTTCCTGAAATTGAAGACATTGCTCTGGGCGCCGCTTTGCTGGGCGCCGGGGGCGGCGGAGATCCCTATGTGGGAAAGCTGGTTGCCATTGGCGCCGTGCAGGAGTGCGGGCCTGTCACCATGCTGGATCCGGAGGAAGTACCCGACGACGCTCTTGTGGTCCCGATCGCTATGATGGGTGCGCCCACAGTTCTTTGCGAGAAGGCAATTGGCGGAGACGAGTACAAAACCCTGTACGAAACGGTTTCCACCTTTTACGGCAAGCCTATCTATGCCTTTATGCCGATTGAAGCCGGCGGCGTGAATTCCATGCTGCCCATTGCGGCTGCCGCGCGTCTCGGCCTGCCGTTGGTGGACTGCGACGGTATGGGCCGGGCCTTCCCGGAGCTTCAGATGGTCACCTTCACCATCGGCGGAGGATCCGCAACCCCGATGGCCATGGTGGATGAGAAGGGAAATTCCTGTATTTTCCGCACGGTCACCAACAAGTGGACGGAAGAAATGGCGCGTGCCGTTACCATGGCGTGCGGGGGTTCGGTGTCCGTGTCGCTGTATGCGATGGAAGGCAAATTCATGAAGCAGTACGGCGTGCGCGGGATTGTCACCCGAAGCGAAACGCTGGGTTCCGCCATTCGCAGGGTAAAGGAAACAACCGATAAAACGCCGGAGGAGGCGTTCCTGGAGATTACGGAGGGATACCGCCTCTTTAAAGGCAAGATCAGCGACGTGCTTCGCGAGGTGCGAAGCGGCTTCAACTTTGGCAAGGTAATGCTTGACGGGATCGGTGAGGACAAGGGGAAAAGCGCGTATGTGGAATTCCAGAACGAGAATCTCACCGCCGTGGTCGAGGGCAGGCTGATGGCTACTACGCCGGATCTCATCTGTCTGGTTGATACGGAGACGTTCACGCCCGTTCCGACGGACGCTCTCAAATACGGCAAGCGCGTGCTGGTCGTCGGCCTCCAGTGTTTCCCCCTGTGGAGAACGCCGGAGGGGTTGAAGCTGGTCGGACCGCGCTACTTTGGCGTTGACACAGATTACATTCCGCTCGAGGAGCGCTGCAAAGGAGGCTGCTGATCATGTACAAGCTTGGAATTGATGTGGGCGGTACCAATACGGACGCCGTTCTGATTGATGAAAACCTGACGGTGGTGGCTTCCGTGAAGCAGCACACAACCGCCAATGTCTACGACGGTATTCTCAACGCTGTTCGGGCTGTACTGGAAGAATCAGGCGTGGACCGCAGCGAGATTGGCCAGGCAATGCTCGGCACGACGCAGTGCACCAACGCGATTGTGGAGCGGAAAAATCTCGCGCCGATCGGCATTCTGCGCATTGGAGCACCGGCTTCCCGCGGCATTCCGCCAATGGTGGACTGGTCGGAGGATCTCAAAAAAATTGCGGTTAAAATTGCTGTGGTTGGCGGCGGTTTTGAGTATGACGGAAAGGAAATCGCTCCCTTTGACGCTGCGGCAGCCTCCCGGTTTTTTGAGGAGCTCAAGGCGGCAAACGTCAAGTCGGTCGCCATTTCGTGTGTGTTTTCAACGGTTCGCAGCGATCATGAGCTGGAGGCGGCGAAGCTTTGCCGGCAGATTATGGGAGAGGATGTGCATGTATCGATCTCCAGTGAAATTGGATCGATGGGTCTGATCGAACGGGAGAACGCCACGATTCTGAACGCCTCCCTCTACAAGGTCGCACAATCGTTTACGGAGGGCTTTGCCCAGTCCCTGGCTGACGAGGGCATCACGAACGCCCAGGTCTATCTGTCCCAGAACGACGGTACCCTGATGACGATGGACTATGCCCGCCGCTATCCGATTCTGACGATTGCCTGCGGTCCCACAAACTCCATCCGCGGAGCCTGCTACCTGAGCCGGCTGAAAAATGCGGTTGTCATCGATGTCGGCGGCACCACGACGGATCTCGGCGTGATCCAGAACGGCTTCCCGAGAGAATCCGGCGTGACGGCCACAATCGGCGGCGTGCGCACCAATTTCCGTATGCCGGATGTGGTCTCCATCGGTCTCGGCGGCGGTTCCATCGTTCGTCAGAGGGAGGACGGAACGGTCACGGTCGGTCCCGACTCCGTTGGTTACCGGATCACGGAGAAAGCCCTGTGCTTCGGCGGAGACGTGTGCACTGCCACGGATATTGCTGTCCGTCTCGGTATGGCTGATTTGGGGGATAAAGCGCTGGTTTCCCATCTCGATGAGGAGTTTGCCCGAAAGGCGCTCGAGGCGATCCGCGCGCTGTGCGAGGATTCTCTGGATGCAATGAAGGTTTCCTCCGAGGATGTCGACGTCATTCTCGTCGGCGGCGGCTCCATCATTCTGCCGCAGGAGCTTGCCGGCGCAAAAAGCGTCACGCAGCACGAATTCGGCAGTGTGGCCAACGCAATCGGCTCCGCCATTTCCAAGGTGAGCGGTACCTATGAGCAGTTGATCGATTACGATAAGACGCCCCGCGATGAGGCACTGGCCAAGGCCCGCGCAGATGCTGTCGAGCTGGCTGTCGCCGCAGGCGCTATCCGGGATACAGTAGAAATCATCGATGCGGAGGACGTTCCTCTGCAATACTATCCCGGCAATACGGTTCGTGTGAAGGTTAAGGCGGCAGGCGATTTGGCCTGACGGGTTTCCCTGCCGTTTGCTTGACGGAATCCCTGATGTCGCTGGGGTGCCCCGTGTGCGGACGGTGTATTTCGTGCGGCAGAAAATAGAAAATTTAAGGCTGAAAGGGCCGGAGTGTAAAATCTTTTACACTCCGGCCCTTTGTCTGATCCTATGGACTTTTCCAGTATGACAAAACGTCTCTGAAGTCTGTTGCTATACCCGTGCGGCGGCCCCATTGACCTGATCGTTGAGAATCGTGTCCACAAACTGGATCAGCTCTTCGGGAGTGCGGTCAATTTCGCCCAACAGCCAGCTTTCCGTCATTCCGGCCAGGGCCACAACATAGAAGTGCGTTAGCATTTCCACGTCCACGAATGAATCCAGGCGGCTGCGGATGCCGATGCTCTCTCCGAACTGCTCAATGGTGCGGTGAATGATGGCGTAGATGTCCGCCTCAAAAAAGCGCCGGAGATGATCGCGCCCCAGCGACTTGAGCGCGCACAGGCACACCGCGCGGTTTTCCTCGAGATAACGGAACAGCTGCAGGAGTCCTTCCTTCCAGAGGAGAGCGCCCTCCTGTTGTTCCAACAGGGAGATAGCTTCGCTTTGAATCATCCAGCGCAGAAGATCGTAAATATCCTCAAAGTGGTAGTAAAAGCTCTGTCTCCGAATTTTACAATGAGCCGTCAGCTCGGAAATGGTGATTTTATCCATAGGTTTCTGCGCCATCAGCGTTTTGAGGGCGGCGGCCAGCTGCTGCTTGGTCTGCTCAGAAACAGAAGAATTTTTGGAATCCATGTGATGACACACCTCCACAAAATAAAGTGTATCATGTATTTTTGTGAAGTCAATTATTTTTTCCTTTCACTTTATCGGTCAAATCCCCTGTCTGTGTCAAAATTTTGACAATACCGCAGCGTTTGTCCTTTGCATTTCTTTTTCTGGGAGAGTAATGTAGCATTATATCTTTGCCGGAAAAAAGGGGGAACGTCAAATGGAGGAGTACCGGCTTGTTTTGAAAAGTCAGCTCGGGCCAAGAGAGGGAATGCTTCGGGTGGATGTGCAGCAGGACGCTGTCGCAGGCTCGCTTACCTTGCTGGGGGATGAAAATCCCGTTTCCGGCGTACAGATAGGAGAGCATACCTTTCGTCTTTTTCATCATCTGCATACGGCGGTCAACGATCTCTCCTGTGTTTCTGTGTTTGAAGTACTGGGAGATCAGATATCGGGAACTCTGCAAATCGATGGAAATCTCATGCGGTGGTACGGAGAAAAAAGTTCGGAAAGAAAGGCGTGACAACAGAAAATGGAAGAGAATCATTCGAAAGCGGGCGGCGGCTTCATGGCGAAGCTGGCCACCTTTATCGTTGACAAGCGCAATCTGTTTTTCCTGCTCACCGTCATCCTGCTGATTTTCTCCGCCTTTTCCCGTAACTGGGTGGAGGTGGAGAGTGAACTTGCGGCTTATCTGCCGGAGGACTCGGGAACCCGTCAGGCACTCGATATTATGGAAGAACAGTTCACGACCTTCGGCAGCGCACAGGTGATGGCGGCAAATATCACACAGGATCAAGCGGAAGAGCTCCGCGATCAGATTGCCGGAATCAAAGGCGTGCAGGGGGTGGAGTACGACAACACAGAGGAACATTACAACAATGATTCCGCTCTCTACACCGTTACGTTCGACTACGACGAATCAGACGATGCGTGTCTTGATTCCCTGGAGGAGATCAAGTCGGCTCTCTCCGCTTATGATCTGTATGTATCGACCGAGCTTGGAAATACCGAGCAGGAGGCAATTGACCGCGAGGTCAGCGTTATTATGGTGTATGTGGCGGTGATCATCGTCGTCGTGCTGCTGTTCACCTCTCAGACATACGCGGAAGTACCGGTGCTGATTCTCACCTTTGTTGTGGCGATGATTCTCAATCTCGGCACGAACTTTCTGCTGGGAAAGATCTCCTTCGTCTCCAATTCCGTGACCAGCATTCTCCAGCTGGCTTTGTCGCTTGACTACGCCGTCATTTTCTGCAACCGGTACAAGGAGGAGCACAAGCTTCTTCCGATTCGCGAGGCGGTGATTGTGGCGCTGAGCAAGGCAATCCCGGAGATTGGCGCGAGCAGCCTGACCACCATCGGCGGATTGGTCGCCATGATGTTTATGCAGTTCCGCATCGGCGCGGATATGGCGGTTTGTCTCGTTAAATCGATCCTGTTTGCACTCCTTGCTGTTTTTGTTGTGATGCCGGGACTTTTGATGCTGTTCGGTCCGCTGATGGATCGGACCGAGCACCGCAACTTTGTGCCCAAAATTCCCTTCGTGGGGAAATTTGCCTACAAAACGCGTTTTGTTGTCCCTGTCCTGTTCGTTGTGGCCATTGCCGTCGCGTTCCCGCTCTCACAGAAATGCCCTTACGCCTATGGCGAGAGTTCTCTGGAAACGCCGGTTCTCAATGAAACGCAGATCGCGGAGAACATGATCCACGACAATTTTACCTCTACCAATATGCTGGCGCTGATGGTCCCCGCGGGGGACTATGAAAAAGAGGCGGCAATTCTCTCCGAACTGGAGCAGTACGCCGAGGTTGACTCCGCGATGGGGATTGCCAATGTGGAGGCCATGGACGGCTACACGCTGGCCGATCAGCTTTCACCCAGGGAGTTTGCTGAACTGGCCGGGCTGGATTACGAAGCGGCGCAGGTTGTCTACGGCGCATATGCCGCCAGCCAGGAGGAATACGGTCAGATTATCGGAAATCTGGACAACTACGAGGTGCCGCTTATCAATATGTTCCTCTTTGTCTGCGAGCAGGTGGATTCCGGCATTGTTACGCTGGACGAGGAACAGACGGAGATGCTCAACAACGCTTACACGCAGATGACGGCGGCGAAGGAACAGCTGCAGGGGACGGACTACAGCCGTATGCTCGTTTACCTGACGCTGCCGGAGAGCGGGGAGGAGACGTACCAATTCCTCGACACCATTCAGGAAACGGCGCAGAAGTATTATCCGGACGGAAAGGTCTGTCTGGCGGGCAACTCCACGACGGAGTATGATTTCCAGAAAGCCTTTGCACGGGACAATATGGTGGTCAGCGTGGTTTCCATTCTGATTGTTCTGGTAGTCCTGCTGTTCACGTTCAAGTCGGCGGGAATGCCTGTACTTCTGATCCTGGTGATTCAGGGCAGTATTTGGATTAACTTTTCCATGCCGTATCTGCTCAATCAGCCGCTCTTCTTCATGAGCTATCTGGTGGTCAGTTCCATCCAGATGGGTGCAAACATTGACTACGCCATTGTGGTGGCCAACCGGTATCAGGAGCTCAAGGGGCAGATGCCGCACCGCGACGCCATTATTGAAACGATGAATTTTGCTTTCCCGACGATCATTACCTCCGGTACCATCCTGGCGGTGGCAGGCACGCTGATTGGCCTGATGACCTCCACGGCTTCCATCACAGGCATTGGTCAGAATCTCGGACGCGGTACGATCCTTTCCATCCTTCTCGTTATGTTTGTGCTGCCGCAGCTTCTGCTGATAGGCGGCAAGGTGGTCGATATGACGGCCTTCTCCATGCCGAACGTGACCAAGAAGCACAGCGGACGGGGGCGCGTGCGGGTGGACGGCCTGGTGCGCGGAGAGGTTCACGGCGTCGTCAGCGGCGTCATGCACGCGATCGTGGACGGAGAGGTGGATTTGAACCTGATTTCAGGTGTGGCTGCAGAGGAGGAAGACGAAAATGAATCCTAAACAAAGGAAGAACCGGCTCACGCGGATGACGGCTGTTTGTCTTTCCCTGATTCTCTGTCTGGGAGCTCTGTGTCCCGGATTCTCCTGCGCGGCGGTGGCCGAGGACGGCGCATTTCATATTCAGACACAGGAGGATTTGAGGGCTTTGGCGGAAAACTGCCGTCTCGATTCCTGGTCGCAGGGGAAAACGGTGGTTCTGGATAACGATCTGACACTGGATGAAACAGCGGAGGAATTTTTGCCGATTCCCTCTTTTGGCGGAACGCTGGAGGGAAATAACCATAAGATCAGCGGAGTCCTGCTCGATGGGGAGCAGGCCGATGCGGGATTGTTCGATACGCTGCAGGATACGGCCGTGGTAAGGCACCTCACGGTCGTAGGGCAGGTTACCCCCTCCAGCGGAGACACGGTCGGCGGATTAGCCGGGAAAAATTACGGCAGGCTTGTGGACTGTACCTTTGAGGGAACGGTGCAGGGCGACACGGCGGTGGGCGGTCTTGTCGGGAGCAACGAGGCCTCCGGCCAGATCGTCAGCTGCCGCTTCCGGGGAACCGTGACGGGCGAGCATTATGTGGGCGGTATCGCGGGGCAGAACACCGGAAGTCTGGTCGAGTGCGAAAACAGCGGCGACGTTAATACCACAGCGGTGGAGGTTCCGGCCGAGTTTACGGATCTTTCCCTGCTGCGAACGACGGAAAGTGTCCCGGCGGGAACCGATATCGGCGGCGTAGCGGGATTTTCCGGCGGCATTATTCAGAGCTGCCGCAATACCGGGAACGTCGGCTATGAGCACATGGGCTACAATGTGGGCGGTATCGTGGGAAGGCAAAGCGGAATTCTTGCCGGATGCAAAAACACGGGGACGATTCAGGGCCGCAAGGATGTGGGCGGCATCGCGGGACAGCTTGAACCGCAGGTTACGCTTCGCTACGACGAAGACACTCTTCAGTGCCTGGGGACAGAGCTGGAGACTTTACAGGGAATGGTCAATCAGGCGGCGAAGGATGCGGAATCCTCCTCCAATTCGGTTTCCGGCTCTATCCAAACGATGCTGACAGAGATCGAATCCGCGAAGGATGCCGTACATCATCTCAGCGCCGCCCTCACGGATTGGGGCAACGACAATCTGGAGCAGGTTAACACGGTTTCCGCACGGCTGGCTTGGGTGATTGACCGATCGGAAACAGTGTTGGACAGCATGTCAGATGCGATCGAGAGCATGAGAAAGGCGTCCGCTTTTCTCACGCAGGCAGCCAAGGAGGCTGAAAAGGCAGGCGATCGGGGGGCGGAGGCTTCCGCCAATCTGCTTCTTGCATCGAAGGAGCTGGAGGAAGCGGCAAAGTCTGCCGAAGACGGTGTAACCCATCTTCAAACTGCGCTGGAACAGGCGGAAAAGCTTTTGACGGGGGATGCTTCCGAGACTGCGCTGCAGGAGATCCTCAACGAGCTTAATAACGCCAGGACGGATGCAGAGAAAGCGAAAGACTCTCTGAGCCAAGCCGTTTCCCATGCCGATCATGCCATAAAGTCCCTGGAATCCATCGGCGATCCGGTCAGCGATTCCCTGGACGCTTTGACATCCGCATCCAAATATCTGCATACGGCTCTGTCCTTCATGGAGGATGCGGCGGATCAGATGACTTCCATTGCCTCAGGGCTCGCGGACAAAACGCCGATCTCTTTCACCCCTGTCGGCAGCAGCATTACCGGCCGGGCTGATGAGTTGGACGCCGCTTTGTCGCAGGTGCTGAGTACGGCCGGGGAACTGCAGGACCAGCTTTCCTCCTCATCCGACGCTCTGCTTGGCGATCTGCGCGCCATCAACAGTCAGACAGGCGTCATTGCCGATTTGCTGCAGCAAAGGGCGGCTGACGCGGCGGACAGCGGCGCATCCGATTCCTTTGAGGATGCCTCCGATAAAGAGGAGGGGGAAACGGGAGCCGGAAGAATCGGCAGTTCCGTGAACAGCGGGAATGTTTTGGGCGATGTGAATGTGGCCGGAATCGTGGGATCTCTGTCTGTGGAGTTCGATTTTGATCCGGAAGATGATTTGACAAAAGACGGGACACGCTCCCTCGACTATCAATTCCGGACGGTCGCCGTCGTGGACGGCTGTATCAACCGGGGCTGCGTTACCGCCAAAAAGAATGATGCGGGAGGCATTGCGGGCCGTATGGACCTGGGAGCCATCCGGAACTGTGAAAGCTACGGTAGTGTGGAGAGCACCGGAGGAGACTATGTCGGCGGTGTGGCCGGTTCCGCCCGCTCCGTTATTCGCGGCTGTTTTGTGAAATGTACTCTCTCGGGCGGAGATTATATCGGTGGTGTAACAGGAACAGGCGGAGAGAACAGCGAGGTTTCCGGTTGCTATACGCTGGTGGACATCACGGAAGCCGGACGGTATTCCGGCGCGATTTCCGGCACGGAGACAGGAGAATTTTCCGGCAACTATTATGTGTCTGATACGCTTGCGGGCCTTGGAAGGATCAGCTATGCCGGAAAGGCGGAGCCGATTACCTTCTCTGCGTTGGAGCAAACGGACGGCGTCCCGCAGGAAATGACGCAGTTTACCCTGCGCTTCCTTGTGGAGGACGAGGAAATTAAGTCGCTTTCATTTTCCTACGGCGACTCCTTCGGCAGTGAAGTGTTTCCCGCCATTCCGGAAAAGGATGGAGCCTACGCTGCCTGGGATACGGACGATCTGACGAATCTTCATTTCGATACAACGGTGACGGCGGAATACACCCGTTATGTTTTGGCGCTTCCCTCGGAGGCGGTACGGGAGAGCGGCCGATCGGTTTTTCTGCTGGACGGAAATTTTGACGCCGAAGCCTCTTTGACGGTTTCCGCCGTGGATACGCCCGAAACGGTGAATGGCCGTCCGGCCGTGGAACAGTGGCGGCTTTCCTGTTCCGACACGTCCCAGGAAAGCTATCAGGTTCGCTATCTCTCCCCGGAAGAGACAGCGGACGGATATACCGTTTTTGTCCGGCAGGATGGCAAGTGGCAGGAGGCGGCATGTTCCGTTTTCGGCAGCTATCTTGTGTTCTCCGTGCCCGCCGCAGAGGCGGAGATCGCCGTTGTTCCCTCCGGGATGGGATGGCTCCTGTGGCTTGCAGTCGGAATTGGCGTTCTGTTTGTTCTGGGCGTTGTATTCCTTGTGGGAAAAAAGGCACGGGGAAGAAAGAAAAAAACGGCGTCCAAGCCGCCTGTGGGGGCGAACGGAGCGCAGCCGATCGGTGCGCAGCCCAACAGGGCTCAGCCGGACGGGATGCAGGCGGATGGAGCACGGCCGGATGAAGTGCAGGCAGACGGTAAACCAGTGAAAAAGAGGAAGAAGCGGCGCATGGTCCTCCTCGCGGCAGCGGCTGTAATTCTGGTCACGGCAGGGGCCTTTGCGGTCCGGATGCTGATGACGGCGTCCGACGCTTGTGCGCTGCTGCGGAGCCTGACGGAATCCAATGGCGTCATGGAGCTGTCTTTGGACACGGAATTTGCAGAAGAACTGACACACACAGAGCTCAGAATTCAGAAGACAGAGACAGACGGCCATATTGTGTCCGGTATCTCCGGAGACGGCCTGTCCCTCTGGTATACCGGGGACACGGTAATTCTCGAAAACGGCAGAGCTTTCGCGGTCAGCGAACGGTACCCGGACTATTCGCGTCTTCCGGAGGAGACGGTGAAGCTGTTCCAGTCTCACGCTTTCTCAATGGAGCGGGCCGGAGAGGAAACGGTCTATCGCCTGACAGCCGAGGGGGAACAGTCAAAGGCTCTGCTGCAGCTTTTGCTTCCCGGACAGGCAGATGTGCTGCCGGATACGCAGAAACTGAACATTGAGCTTACCGCCGCGGACGGAGACGTCGTCTCACTGACGTTTTCCGCGGAGGGAACCCTGACGGATGACGCAAAAACATCCTATACGCTTTCCGCCAAGCTGACTCCCCAAAAGACAGAGACGCCCGATACGCTGCCTGAAGCGGTGGAGGAGACGGTGCGTACAGGAGAAACGGAGACGTCCGCTGTTTTCTCGGATGATCTGTTCCGCTTGCTGACCGCGTGGACGAAGCTGAATCAGCAGGAGTCGTTCTCAGCGGATCTCCGGTTGGAGGTGGAGTGCGGTTCGATCTCGTTCCGGAACGAGATGCGGTATGGTCAGGCAAAAAATCCGCTGTCTGCGCAAGGACGGGCTGTCCGTGTATTTTTCGAACGGCGTTTTCTGCGACCAGAGCGGTACGCTGGTGGCCGGGGAGGAGAATGAGGTTTCCGATGGTGCGCGTCTGCTTGCAGCGCTTGGCCGGATCTGCGAGAACGGGGAGTTTGCATGCGCGGATACCGGAAACGATACCTGGCTTTATACCATGACGATGGACGAAGAAGGCATGTGGGATACTGCCTGCGCCGCCGTGCCGGACATTGCGTCCATGCCGGTGACCATGCGTTCAGGAAGCGTGCAAATTTTGGTGAAGGACGGCTCCCTGACAGAGGTTTCCTGCAGCTGTACCGGCGGACTGGACGGCGCGGCGGAATCAGCGCCCGTTACGGTGGAAGTGAAAATGACCTTGACGCCCGACCGGAGCTTCGAGGTTCCGAACGCGGTTAAAGGCCGGTTGTTGGAAAACGGAGGGACGGAAGATGAGCAATAAAATCATCTGTATTGCACGGGAATTCGGAAGCGGCGGCCATGAGATTGCCATCAGGACTGCGGGAAAGCTTGGAATCCGGGTGTATGAAAAGGATTTATTCCATATGGCGTGCAAATATGGCGAACTGTCGGAGAAACTGATGCAGTCTGCGGACGAGACGGCAACCAACCCCTTCCTGTTTCGCACCGTGCATGAGGGAAACTATCACGTGACCCGCGGCATGCCGACATCCGAGGTGCTGTTTGAACTGCAAAGCCATGAAATCCGCAGAATTGCGCGGCGGGAGAGCTGTGTCTTTGTGGGCCGCTGCGCGGACTTCGTGCTGCGGGACGAGGAGCTCCGGTTGCTGCGGGTTTTTGTCCGCGCTCCGATCGAAAAACGTGTGGAGCGAAAAATGGAGCTGGAGAAACTGTCCCGTGAGAAGGCGGCGCATCTGGTGCGGAAAATGGATAAGCAGCGGAGAAAGTACTACGAAACCTATACGGGAGAAAAATGGGGCGATCCCACAGGATATGACATGTGCATCGATACCGGGACGACAGCTTTTGAGGATGCGGTGGAAGCGATCTGCGTACGGTACAGGGAGATGTAAAAAAGAGAAGCAAAGCATTTTCAGATTTTTACCGGAAATCGGACAGCTCACGTTCAGAAATTCCGGCTGAACCAGGGGGTGATATGGTGCGGATGAAACCGTACTGTTGTGTGGAAAGTATGGCGGCAGCCCCGATGGGGATGACCGCCGGAATTCTTCCCATTAAAAAACGGCAAACGCTGGCAGGCGTTTGCCGTTTTTTTATTCCCACGAATTCCTTTCCCTGTACTCCTCCCGGATAATCGAGAGCGACGTTCGCGCAATTTGTACGATAGCGCGCAGCTCTGCGTCTGTGGCGTTGGCGACCAGTTTGGCCAGATCGTCGCAGAATACGGCCTTTGAGCGGTATACAGAGTCTGCGAGGAGTTGATCCAGGCCAACTTCCAGCACATTTGCAACGCGAACAAGGGCTTCCAGACTCACTTTTGTCTGGCCCCGCTCAATATTGCCGTAGTGCTGAATCGAAACGCCTGCTCTCGCCGCCACCTCATTTTGAGGCAGATCGCGTTCTTCCCGTATTTTCCGAATTCTTTTTCCAAGCTCCGTGTAATCAAGTGACACAAGCATTCTCCTGATTCCCTAACCGCGCCATACGCACAGCATGACCGCAGTGCAGGCTGAAAACAATACGAACGGACTCGGCCGACGATAGGCGATCTTTTGAATGATTGCTATGCAGGCAAAGTATGATTTCATTTTATCGGAAAAATGATCTGGAAAAAAGCAATTACAGCGATTATCATGGCGGTCTGGACAAAGAGGTTTTTGACGTATTCGGCGTCGTAGCCGTAATCCTCCCGGATCATCTCAAAGAAGCTTTCGAGCTCCTGCTGAAGATCCTCGGGGTGCGTGCGCAGAGCCGTGTAGATCTCCTGCATCCTCCGGTCCCGGACGCTCGGCTGCAGAAGTTCCTCCGCTTGCGTCCAGGCGATCCCGCAGAGCATGCAGAACACGTGCCAGCTCCTGATCGTCCACCGGCTTGAGAAGATAATCAAAGACGCCAAGCTTGACGCCTTGTTGGGCGTAGGTGAAATCGTCATAAGCGGAAACCACCACAAACACACAGGAAACGCCCTCCTCCCGGAGCGTGCGGATCACCTCCAGCCCTGTCATGCCCGGCATTTTGATATCCAGAAAGGCGGCGTCGGGCTTCTGTTCACGGATCAGCCGGAGCGCCTGCACGCCGTTTTCCGCTTCCGCTGAAAGTGTGAATCCGCACGATTCCCAAAGCGAGGATGCGCGGAAGGATTGCCGCGTGAGAGCGTTGTCGTCGGCTATGATGATCTTATACATGTTCCACCTCTTTCCGATAGGGGAGCCGGATGATGACAACCATTCCGTTTCCGGGTGAGGTCTCCATCCGGATACCGTCGTGCTTTCCGTAAAGGATTTGAATGCGTTTCTGAATGCTTTTGATTCCGATATGCGCCCGATCCCGCATCAGCTCCTCCGGTTCCTCCTCCTGCAGAAGGCGGTCGGCCAGTTCCTGCTCGAGTCCGGCTCCGTTGTCGCTGACTTCTATCACAAGATCCTCTCCGTCCCGGCGTGAGGTGACGGCGATCATCGGATCCTCCAGTACGCCGTCCAATCCATGAATGATAGCGTTTTCCACGATAGGCTGGAGAATCAGCTTGGGAACAAGGGCCTGCTCCGTTTCAGGCTCAATCAGAAAATCCCACAGGAGACGGTTGCCGGAAACCATGTTCTGCAGGCTCAAATACTGCCGGATATAGTCGATCTCCTCCGCAAGAGGAATCTCCTGCTTTTTTCCGGAAATGCTTGCGCGAAGAAGCTGGCTCAGCATGCGGACCGCCTGCACAATCTCTTCCTGTCCCTCGATCTTTGCCATAGAGCTGATGGATTCCAGTGCGTTGTACAGAAAATGCGGATTCATCTGTGCCAGCAGCGCGTTGTATTCCGCTTTCTCACGAAGAGTGCTGTCTCTGGCCATCTGCTCCATGGTCTCGCGAAGCTGGTTTTCCATGGAATTGAATTGTTCGCACAGAAAAGCGGTCTCGTCGTGGGAGCGGTAGTGAATTTTTTTCGGCTTTTTTCCTGCGTTGATTCGACGGAAATTTTCGCTGAGCGCTGTGATGTTGTGTGTGATGCTGCCGGACAAAAAGAAAATAAACACCGTAACGGCCAGCATCACGACCGCCTCCGTGAGAAGGATACTCCGCATCAGCGTGTTGAGAGCGGAAAAGACTTCCTGCTTGGGAGAAAAACCGACCAGCGTCCATTTTTCTCTGGGGATTTCCGTTTCGTCCCACATGTATTCCTGACCGTCAAAAAGATCGGCCAGCTTCTCATGGGTTTCTATTGTCTGGGCCGCCTCCGGCAAATCACTGTAGAGCAGATCGCCGACTTCATTGTAGAGTGCGACGTGAAAACTCATGCCGCCGAACAGATTCTCAAAATAGGTCAGATCCATCCCCATGCAGAGAACGCCCTGAAAATCCAGACTGTAGGAATCCACTGTGGATTGGATCACATATACCATATCGGGCGTATCGGGGAACTACCGCCAGCGGATGGTTCCTCTGCCCTGAAACAGTTCTTCCGTATTCTCCTCGATGTATCGGTACACCTCAAGCTGTTTGAAATCGTCGAGGGATTCCGAATACATATTCTGCGTATCCACGAAGAAACGGCAGGTGAAAATGTCCTTAATATAGACGTTGCGAACCTGGGCATTCCCCATGTTCATCAGGGCGGCAAAGCTGCGGATATTCTTTTCTACACTGTACCCTGTGGCGTCGGAGAGATTTTCCTGGTAGTCAAACACACCGCAGTCCGTCATTTTGTAGGTCATGCTTTCCTTGAGGCTTACCACGGAGCTGCGCACATTTCGGGAAAGTTCCGTCAAAATTCGGGTCATGGAGCTTTGCTCCTTTTTTTCCACATCGATATGATAGACGCTGTATACGGCTATATCCACGGTAACGGTCATCAGAATCAGCAGGATATACATGGAGACGAAAAATTTAGTGCGGATTCTGTAGAATGGACGGACATGGGATGCGTCCTCTTTTCTCACGGCTTTTCTCCTTTTACCCTCTGGAATTTGTTCACACACATTTTACCACTTTTTTCGCTGCATTCGGATCTTTATTGTACCACTTTTTCAAAAAGCGGCACAACCTTTCCTTCGGATATTTTCCTGGATACAGGCAATGTTTCTCAGAATTGGCCTCTGAATATGGCAGGAAAAGGGCGGATTTCATCCTGGCTTTGTATTGTACAGGGCATTTCCTGACGGGGATGTTTTCTTACGCACCGGATCTGTGTTTTGGGAGAGGCCGCCTCTTTTCGGCTGACCGGATGAACAAAACGCAAGATCCAGGAAGGCGTGGAAAAGTTTTATTTTTAGCTGAGTTATGCTATAATAGCCCCAAACAGAACGTCTCGAGGGTGAGCCGTGCGTTGCTTTTACCCAGTACAAGCGGCTTGTGACCGCAGTGCGTGATTTGTTCACCGCAGGTGATAACAGCTGCAGACAGGAGGCGGCGCGGTTTGTCCGGTGTTCGGAGCGGCTGTGCGTTCGCTGCTCCGGTAATCGGATTTTCCATGACGGCAGAAGCGGATTTTGTCCGGCTTCCCTTTGAGGACAGACATGTAAAAAACGAAATAAAACGGCTGGGATGGTGATGAAATGAAACTTGCGGAAGCTTTGCAGGAGCGCGCGGATTTGAACCGCAGCATTGAGGAACTGAAAAACCGGTTGAGTCGAAACGCTCTGGTACAGGAAGGAGAGGCGCCTGCGGAAGATCCTGAAAAACTGCGGCGGGAGCTGGACGCGTCGCTTGCCCGCCTTGCCTATTTGATAACACGCATCAATTTGACGAATTGCAGGACGGTGGTGGACGGACAGACGCTGACGGAACTGATTGCCAAAAAGGATACGCTTTTCTTAAGGCAGCACCGCACAATTGCTGAGGCAAGCGCTGTCGAATCACCCATCAGGC
>ERZ1673738.3839-NODE-3839-length-16028-cov-5.357416_pt1 | contig 16028 bp, 16 predicted proteins | sample MGYA00580198_ERZ1673738 | MGnify/ENA primary metagenome ERZ1673738 (study PRJEB41218, sample SAMN15661784) | gut metagenome | host: Homo sapiens | place: Canada: London | collected 2015-08-20/2019-03-30 | study: EMG produced TPA metagenomics assembly of... | reverse complement strand
AGCAGCACAACAAAGCGAACCGCTCGTCGTGTTGCTCCAAATCTCCACAAACAGTTTATGCTATCATATTAGCATACGTTCTTTCTGTCTGTCAAGCTTGGCGTCGCTATTCCGGCTAATCTTTTCTTACATGTCATACGTTTTTTATCCATTCCGCCGGAGAGGAAAAATTTCTCTGGAAATGGCAAGGATTCTTGCTTCACGGGGGCTTTTGCGCCGCTTTACAGCGGCGCTTTTCTTGAGTATAATGAGGAAAGGCAAAAATGCAATCGGAGGCGTTTCCATGGCAAAGGAAAAGGAAGCAAAAACAAACGTGATGCGGATTCTTGATCGCGAAAGAATTCCATACCGTCATTATTCATATGAGCATGACGGCGGCGCGGTGGACGGAGAATCCGTGGCGGCTATGCTGGGACAAAACCCGGCGCAGGTTTTCAAGACGCTTGTCACACGCGGTGGGAACAGCTTTTTTGTGTTTGTCATTCCTGTCGGATGTGAGTTGGATCTGAAAGCGGCGGCCCGGGCTGTGGGAGAGAAGTCCGTTTCCATGCTTCACGTCAATGAGCTGCTGCCCGTTACTGGCTATGTTCGCGGCGGCTGTTCGCCGATTGGCATGAAGAAGCAGTTTCCTACGGTTGTGGACGAGAGCTGCCTTGCGTTTGAAACGATGATTTTCAGCGGAGGAAAGATTGGCGCGCAGGTGGAAATTGCGCCGTCGGCACTGTTGGCTCTGACAAAGGGAAAAACGGCGGCGATTACAGTACAGGATGCGATTTGAAGTTTGTTTGGAATTCAGAAGTCCAGACAGCGCGCAGTGGACCGTGGTGAAACATAAGCCGAGGCTGCAAAATGTATGCTGCGTCCGCCGGGAGGAACGGCCGCGAGATGCCGGTTCCCTTTTTACGACGGAATACGGCGGCGGTCACGTTGTGGGAAGGAGCTCAATACCATGAGACAGTTTAAAACAGACGGCGTTCTGTTTGATTTGGACGGTACACTCTGGGATTCCGGCGACGGGGTCGTGGAGGGCTATAACCTGACAGCGGAGAGAATGGAGTTGGGCCGTACCTTTACGCCGGACCAGATGCACAGCGTTATGGGGCTTCAGTCGCAGGCGATTCTCGACCGTCTTGTGCCGGATCTTTCTCCGGAACGGCAGATTGCTTTCCGCAATGAGGTGAGCCGCTGTGAGTGTGAAATTCTGCGTACGGGGCGCGGGAGCCGCCTGCTTCCCGGCGTCCGGGAGCTGCTCGAGACGCTGCGGCCGCTCTGCCCGCTGTTTATTGTAAGCAATTGCATGAATGGTTATATCGAAGCTTTTCTTGAGGCGTACGGCCTCGCCTCGTACTTTGCCGATTATGAACACCCGGGACGTACCGGTCTGAGCAAGGGCGAGAATATCCGGCTGGTGATGGAGCGCAACGGCGTGCGGCATGGTGTGTACGTCGGTGACGCGCAGGTGGATTTCGAAGGCGCGCGTTTTGCCCGTATCCCCTTCCTCTGGGCCCGCTATGGCTTTGGCTCGGTCACCGGCTACGACGCAGCTCTCGACGATCCGCGCGAGCTTCCCTCTTTGCTCGATTTCACGCATTGAAGGCTGGTCGTGGCAGAGAAGACTGTTTCCTTGAAAAACTATGCGATTCCCCTCTTTCCCCGTTCTCCTTTCTGGCATTTTGTGGTATAATATAAAGGTTACTTGCAAGGCCCGGCGCAGCCGGCCCTTGCGTCTGAAACGTCAATTTACGGTGCGGCGCACCGGAAATCGACGTTTCAGCAGCTGGGAGGCAGTTGGCAGCTGACATCTCAGCAGTTGGGAGGCAGTCGGCAGCTGACATCTGAGCGGCTGGGAGGCGGTCGGTAGCTGACATCTCAGCAGCTGGGAGGCAGTCGGCAGCCGGCATCTCAGCAGCTGGGAGGCAGTCGGCAGCTGACATCTGAGCGGCTGGGAGGCGGTCGGCAGCTGACATCTGAGCGGCTGGGAGGCAGTCGGCAGCTGACATCTGAGCGGCTGGGAGGCAGTCGGCAGCTGGCGTCTGAGCGGCTGGGAGGCAGTCGGCAGCTGGCATCTCAACGGTCCGAAAACTGTCGTTTTTCCTTTATACGCTTTTGAGCGGGAGCCTTTTGGAAGGCTGCGCGGAATGGTTCTCGATTTGCTCATGTTCCGCATCTGCGGAAACTGAAAAACAATAAATTACAAATTGTATGATTCGCATTAGATATACAATTTGTACTTAATTTTATAAAACATTTTGTAATTCAGATTATAAAAATACAGATAGTATATAACGCTTTGCGGCCGTCGCGCCGCTCACGGAGAATGCTCATGATCATCATTGGTATTGACCCCGGTTACGCCATTGTCGGATACGGCGTAATTCGCGCGCAGAGCGGGCGCTACCAGCCGCTTGACTTCGGCGCGATCACCACTCCGGCCGGGATGGAGTTCGGCCAGCGTCTGATGCGGATTTACGAGGAGACAAAGCTGCTCCTGGCCAAATGCAGGCCGGAGGCCATGAGCCTGGAAAGGCTCTACTTTCAGACGAATAAAACGACGGCCATCGGCGTTGCGGAGGCCAGAGGCGTGATCCTTTTGGCGGCGCAGCAGTCCGGCGTGCCGGTTTTTGAATATACCCCGCTGCAAATCAAGCAGGCCGTGACGGGGTACGGCCAGGCGAAAAAGCCGCAGGTCATGGAGATGACGAGAAGGCTCCTGTGCCTGCGGGAGGTTCCGAAGCCGGATGACACCGCCGACGCTCTCGCCATGGCAATCTGCCACGGGCAGGCGTCCGGGGGCGACCTGCGGCGCAGGCTGCTGACCGGCTCGATTCGTATGACAGGGAGGAATTCGCAGTGATCTATAGTGTGACCGGCACGCTCATTCATATCGAACCGGGCGTCGCGGTTGTGGAGTGCGGCGGCGTCGGCTTTAAATGCCTTACGTCCATGGGGACGCTGCGGCGGCTGCCGAGCATTGGCGGGCAGGTAAAGCTCTATACGAAGCTGAATGTCCGCGAGGACGCCATGGATCTCTTTGGCTTCGCGACAACGTCGGAGCTTAACTGCTTCAATATGCTGACTGCCGTGTCCGGCGTTGGTCCGCGCGTGGGGCTGGCGATTCTCAGCGAGCTGGATCCGGAGAAGGTCGCGCTGGCCGTGGCTTCCGGGGACAGCAAGGCTCTCACCCGCGCAAGCGGCGTAGGCGCGAAACTTGCCCAGCGCATCACGCTGGAGCTCAAGGATAAAGTGAAGAAAATGGGCGTTTCCGGCGAGATCGGAGCGGCTCTGGCGGAGCCCGTCGGCGTGGCGAGCGCGGCGGGCAACGCGGCGAATGCCGTCAGCGCGCTGGCCGTGCTGGGCTACACGCCGAGCGAGGCCGCGGCTGTTGTTGCGAAGTTTGACAGCTCTCTCCCGACGGAGGAGCTGATCCGCCTCTCGCTCAGGGAAATGGGCTCAAGGATGTGAAAGGGGGCGTCTGACGCGTGAACGAGGAACGCGATTTCCCCGGGATGGGGGAAAGCGAGTACGACTTTGAGAACAGAATGGTTGCCCCGGAGTACGTCCCGGAGGACGGGGAGGTCGAAAACCCGCTTCGCCCGCGGACGCTCTCGGAGTATATCGGACAGGAGAAGGCGAAGGAAAACCTCGCCGTGTTCATCGAGGCGGCGAGACAGCGCAAGGAGAGTCTGGATCACGTTTTGCTGTATGGTCCTCCCGGCCTCGGCAAGACGACGCTTGCGGGAATCATCGCGAACGAGCTCGGCGTCGGCTTCCGGGTCACGTCCGGCCCGGCGATAGAGAAGCCCGGCGACCTTGCCGCTCTGCTGACAAACCTGAACCCGGGCGATGTGCTCTTTATTGACGAAATACACCGTCTTTCCCGCAGTGTGGAGGAAATTCTCTACCCCGCGATGGAGGACTTTGCGATTGATATTATCACCGGCAAGGGACAGATGGCCGCATCGTATCATCTGCCGCTGCCGCGCTTTACGCTGGTCGGCGCGACGACGAGAGCCGGTCAGATCTCGGCTCCGCTGCGCGACCGCTTCGGCGTGGTGCTCCGGCTGGAGCTGTACACGCCCGAGGAACTGGCCCGCATCGTGACGCGGAGCGCGCAGATTCTCGGCATTCCGATTGAGGCGGACGGCGCTCTTGAGATTGCGTCGCGGTCACGCGGAACCCCGCGTATTGCGAACCGGATGCTCAAGCGTGTGCGCGACTTCGCCCAGGTCATGTCGGGAGGCGTAATTACGTATGAGAGCGCGAAGCTTGGCCTCGACCGGCTGGAGATCGACGAGATCGGCCTTGACGCGAACGATCGCCGCATGCTCTCGACAATGATCCGCTTTTACGGAGGCGGCCCCGTCGGCCTTGAGACGCTGGCTGCGGCCATCGGTGAGGAGGCCGTCACGCTCGAGGACGTGTATGAGCCGTACCTGATGCAGATCGGCTTTCTCAGCCGCACCCCGCGTGGGCGCTGCGCGACCCGGGCGGCGTACCTGCACCTGGGCCTTACCCCGCCCGGCGGGGAATCCGACGCCCAGCAGTCTCTTTTCCACAGCTGAAAAAGGCGGGCAAAGCGTTCATCCGGCCGTGCCGCGGGATGGGTTCCTGTGTGCGGGTTCAGCCTGCCGGGTGAGGACTTCATTTTGTGCTGCCCCTCTGATAATACAGAAATGAACTGAGGAGTGAATGAAACTATGGGAAGACTTTTCGGAACCGATGGTGTTCGCGGCGTCGCGAACAGTGAACTGACCTGTGAGATGGCGATGAGCATCGGCCGCGCCGCCGCCATGGTGCTGACGGACGACGATCGCCGCCATCCGCGCGTTTTGATCGGCAAGGATACGAGAAAATCGTCCGATATGCTCGAGGCTGCCATCACGGCGGGCCTGTGCAGCGTCGGCGCGAACGTGATTCAGCTCGGCGTGGTGCCGACTCCGGCGGTCGCTTTCCTTGTCGGCAAGTACAAGGCCGACGCGGGCATTGTCCTCACCGCCTCGCACAACCCCTGCGAGTTCAACGGCATCAAGATTTTCAGCGGCGACGGCTATAAGCTTCCCGACGCTCTCGAGGAGCAGATCGAGGCCATCGTCCTCGACCATGTGGATACCCCGCCCGTGCCCGTCGGAGGCGATCTCGGCACCGTTTCCACCGCGCCGAATGTTGTGCGTGATTACGTGGATCACGTGAAGAGCACCGTGCCGTTCTCGCTCGACGGCCTGCGCATCGCGATTGACTGCGCCAACGGCGCGTCCTGCCGCACGGCGGAAACCCTCTTTACCGAGCTGGGCGCCGAGTGCCACATGCTCGCCAATGAGCCGAACGGCGTGAACGTCAACGATAAGTGCGGCTCCACCCACATGGAGGCCCTCATGGAGTACGTCAAAACGCATGACGTCGACGCGGGCATCGCGTTCGACGGAGACGCCGACCGCTGCCTCGCGGTGGACGAGAACGGCAATTTTGTTGACGGCGACTTCATCATGGCGATCTGTGCCGCCGATATGAAGTCCCGCGGCAAGCTGGCGAAGTCGACGGTCGTCGGCACGATCATGACGAACATGGGCTTCAACCGCTTCTGCGGCGAGAACGACATGAAGTTTGCCGCGACGAAGGTCGGCGATCGCTACGTTCTCGAGGAGATGCTGCTGGAGGGCTATAATTTCGGCGGCGAGCAGAGCGGCCACGTGATTTTCCTTGACTTCGCCACCACCGGCGATGGTCAGATGACAGCCGCCCAGCTGCTGAGCATCATGCGCCGCCGCGAGGCGAAGCTCTCGAGCCTTGCCACGATCATGCAGCGTTACCCGCAGGTCATGGTCAACGTCAAGACCAGCCCGGAGGGCAAGCTGCGCTTCTATACCGACACCGAGGTCAAGGAGAGCATCGAGAGAGCGAAAGCGGCGCTCGGCGGCACGGGACGCATCATTGTGCGTCCGTCCGGCACGGAACCGCTGCTGCGCGTGATGGTGGAAGGCGAGAACGAGGAGCAGATCTCCACCCTGGCAAACCAGGTGGCGGACGTTCTGCGCGATCGTCTGTCCTGACGGATACGGCCGGGGGAGCTCCCCCCGGTCCTGCGGAGAGGCCCGCGCGCCGGGCTTTTCCGCAGGACCGGCGGTCCCCCTGCCGCCTTTGAAGTACAAAGGGACAGGGTACGCAAGGATCAAAAGGCAACAGCGTGCGAGGAAGTCCGGAGGACTGCGGCGCTTTTCCCCTCAAGGTACGGACGTACCGGGACAGGGCAGCGGGGGAAGGAAGCGCGGTCCGGACAGCCGGACAGGGAAGGAATCGCAGGCGCTGCCTGAGTTTTTGGAAAGGCGGGAAGACCGTGAGAGCCGCACAATGGCAGGATTACGAGCTGATTGACACCTCCGGCGGGGAACGGCTGGAGCGCTGGGGAGAGATTCTCCTCATTCGCCCGGATCCGCAGATTATCTGGGAAACGCCGAAGACGGATCCGCGCTGGAAGCAGGCGCATGCGCGTTATCGCCGCTCCTCGACGGGCGGCGGCGCGTGGGAGGAATGGCGGCGCGTCCCGCCCATGTGGAAAATTCATTATGGCGAATTGACGCTTCAGCTCAAGACGATGGGCTTCAAGCACACCGGCGTGTTCCCGGAGCAGGCGGTGAACTGGGACTTCGCGATGGACAAGATCCGCGCGGCAGGCCGGCCTGTGAAGGTGCTGAACCTCTTTGGGTACACGGGAGCGGCCACGCTGGCCTGCGCCGCCGCGGGCGCCTCCGTCTGTCATGTCGACGCGAGCCGCGGAATGGTTTCCTGGGCCAGGGAGAACGCCGCGGCCTCCTCTCTGGCGGACAGGCCCGTGCGCTGGCTTGTGGATGACTGCATGAAGTTCGTCCAGCGGGAGCAGCGCCGCGGCAATACATACGACGCTATCATCATGGACCCGCCTTCCTACGGCAGAGGCCCGGGCGGCGAGGTCTGGAAGCTGGAGGAGCAGCTGTATTCGCTGGTGAGCCAGTGCGTCCCGATTCTCTCGGAGCGTCCGCTGTTCTTCCTGCTCAACTCCTACACCACGGGCTTGTCCCCGGCGGTCATGGAGTATCTGCTCGGCGTATTGCTGGGGAAAAAATTCGGCGGCCGCGTCTCGTCGGGCGAAATCGGACTGCCGGTGACGGCGACGGGACTTGTCCTGCCCTGCGGCAGCACGGCCATCTGGCAGGAATAAGCGAAGGAGGCGCAGAAGATGAGCGAAAAAGAATTCATCACCGCGAAGGACGTCGTCTTCGCATACGAACCGGAGGAGGGCTGTGAGCCGCATAATGTGCTCGACGGCGTGAGCCTCTCCATTCGCCGCGGCGAGTTTGTCGCCCTGCTCGGCCACAATGGATCGGGCAAGTCGACCATGGCGAAGATGTTCAACGCCATGCTCCTGCCGACGGGCGGCAAGGTGTTTGTCGACGGGATGGATACGGTCGACGAGGAGATTCTCTATGAAATCCGCCGGAGGGTCGGATTGGTGCTGCAGAATCCGGATAATCAGCTGGTGGCCAGCGTTGTCGAGGAGGACGTCGCCTTCGGCCCGGAGAACCTCGGCATTCCGCCGAAGGAGATCCGGCAGCGCGTCGACGAGGCGCTGAAAGCCGTCGGCATGTATGATTTCCGACTCAATGCGCCGTACAAGCTTTCCGGCGGGCAGAAACAGCGCATCGCCATCGCGGGCATCATCGCGATGCAGCCGGACTGCATCGTTCTCGACGAGCCGACGGCGATGCTGGACCCGCGGGGCCGCACGGAGGTGCTCGAGACAATCCACCGCCTCAATGAGGAAAAGGGCATTACCATCGTCCTCATCACGCATTATATGGACGAGGCCGTCCAGGCCGGACGCGTCATCGTGATGGACGGAGGGCATGTGCTGCTCTCGGGAGAGCCGCGCGAGGTCTTTTCCCAGGTGGAGCTGCTCAAGAAGCACCAGCTCGACGTCCCCCAGGCCACGGAGCTGACGTACCGTTTGCAGGGGATGGGATTCCCGATGCCGTGTACTCTCACGACGGAGGAATGCGTCGAGGCCATTGCGGCCTATCTGCCGCCCGTGGAGACGCTTTCGCAGAAGAAATAAAACCCCGGAAGGGAATTTACAGATCAGGCAGCGCGCACCGCTGCCCGGCGCTTTCGGCTGCTGTGTCCGAAAACGCCGGGACGGAGGAGGATCCGCGTCCCGGGACGGCACGAGGCCGAACGCGGAGCGGAACCGCGCGGGCTTGCCATGAGCCGGACGCGAAGCGCCGGCATCGGAACGCAGAAGCAGAATGCAGAAAGGGCAGGAACATGGCAGTTATCGAGTTAAAGAATCTGACCTATACCTACGGGGAGGGAACCCCCTTTTGCAAAAAAGCCGTGGACAATGTAAGCCTGTCGATTGAGCAGGGCGAGTTCATCGGCGTAATCGGACATACCGGATCGGGAAAATCCACGCTGATCCAGACGCTCAACGGCCTGCTGCGGCCCACGTCAGGCCAGGTGCTCCTCAACGGAAAGGACATCTGGGCCGAGCCGAAGAAGATCCGGGAGGTGCGCTTCCGCGTCGGCATGGTGTTTCAGTATCCGGAGCACCAGCTTTTTGAGGAGACGGTGCTGGGGGATATTGCCTTTGGTCCCGGAAATATGGGCCTCTCGCAGGAGGACGCTCTCGACCGTGCGCGCAAGGCGGCGGCGTTTGTCGGTCTCTCGGAGGATTTTTACAACAAAAGCCCGTTTGAGCTTTCCGGCGGCGAGAAGCGCCGCGTGGCGATTGCCGGCGTAATCGCGATGGATCCGGACGTCCTCGTTCTCGACGAGCCGACGGCGGGCCTTGACCCGCAGGGCCGCGACGTACTGCTCGCCCAGATCACCAGCTACCACAAGACGCGCGGGAACACGGTCCTGCTTGTCTCGCACAGTATGGAGGATATCGCCCGCACCGCGGATCGGATCCTCGTCATGAACTCGTCGCACGCGGCCATGTTCGGTCCCACCAAGGAGATTTTTGCCCGCGGGGCGGAGCTTGAGCAGATGGGCCTGCGCGTGCCGCAGATCACGAAGATTCTCGCCATGCTGCGCGAGCGCGGCTGGCCGATCGGCACGGCTCTCACCATGGAGGAGGCCGTGCGGGAGCTTCTTCCGCTGCTTGAGAAAGGGGGCGTGCGCGTATGATCCGCGATATCGCATTGGGACAGTACATTCCCGGGGATTCCCTTGTTCACCGGTTGGATCCGCGCGTCAAGATCGTGTTGATCTTCCTCTTTATCGTCTTTTTGTTTGTGGCGCAGAATTTTGTTTCGCTGCTGCTGCTTGTCGTCTCGGTTCTGGCGTGCATCCTGCTTTCCGGGGTGCCGCTGCGTCAGTATCTCAAGAGCGTCAAGGCGATTCTTTTCATCGTTTTGTTCACCTCTGTGCTCAATCTTTTCTACGGAGGCGGCGAGACGCTGCTGAAGATTGGCTTTATGGAGATCAAATCCGGCGGTGTGAGCAACGCTGTCTTTATCACCGTGCGCATTGTCAGCCTGATTCTGCTCAGCGCCGTACTTACGTTTACCACCTCCCCGACCTCGCTGACGGACGCGATTGAGCGTCTGATGAAGCCTCTCAAGGTGTTTCACGTCAAGGTACATGAGATCGCGATGATGATGACGATCGCGCTGCGTTTCGTTCCAACCCTTCTTGAGGAAACGGACAAGATCATGAGCGCTCAGAAGGCGCGCGGAGCCGATCTGGAGAGCGGCGGCTTTGCCCAGCGGGCGAAGGCGCTTCTGCCGATTCTGATTCCGCTCTTTGTTTCCTCCTTCCGCCGCGCGTACGATCTCGCGATGGCGATGGAGTGCCGCTGCTATCATGGCGGCGAGGGACGCACCAAGATGAAGGTGCTGCATGCCGGCGCGCGCGACGCTGCGGCAAGCGTTGTGGTCGTCGTGGTCTGCGCCGCCGTTATTGTGAGCAATATCCTGCTCCCCGGCGCGCTCAGCTGAGGAAAACGCGAAACGCCGTTCACAACCGGCCGAAGTACTTCCAATACACTTCCCATGCCGCAGCGCGGGCCGCTTGGCTTTCCGCACATTCCCTGCCCTGCGCCGGACGGACCCGGCGCCTGCGCGAATTGTTTGCCGCAGGCGCGAGTTGCTTGCCGCAGGCATGCAGGCGGGCAGAATTCAGAAAAACTTCGCATATTATTGATAAATGCTTGAAAAACTCCGGATATAATGGACGCTGAGGGAGAAGCGTCCGCCGGAGAGAAGGGAGAACGCCCATGCGAACGCTTTTGCTTGCCCTCGCCTATGACGGGGCCTGCTTTCACGGCTGGCAGGTGCAGAAAAACGCCTCGAGCGTGCAGCAGACCTTTCAGGACGCCGTAGAGCGCGTGCTCGGAGAGCGGCCTGACTGCAAAGGCTGCAGCCGCACCGATTCCGGCGTGCATGCGAACTGCTTCTGCGTGAGCCTGCGCACGAGCCATCCCATCCCGTGCGAGCGGCTGCAGGCGGCGCTCAACCATTTTCTGCCGGAGAGCGTCTCCGTCCTCGATATCCGGGAGGCTCCGGAGTCCCTTCACGCGCGCTATTCCTGCCTCGGCAAGGAATACGAGTACCGGATCTGGAACGCCCGTGCGCGCAATCCGTTCCTGCGCGGCCGTGCGCTCCACTATTACTATCCGCTTGATTTGGAGCTTCTGGGCCGTGCGGCGGCGTGCTTCCCCGGTCCGCACGATTTTTCCTCCTTCTGTACGCTGGACGGCAGGGACAGAGGGGATTTGACCCGTACCATTACCCGATCCGAGTGGCGGCGCGAGGGCGACAGCGTGATCTATACCGTCGCCGCGGACGGCTTCCTGTACAATATGGTGCGGATTCTCGTCGGCACACAGCTTTATGTGGCGCAGGGAAAGATAAAGCCGGAGGAACTGCCGCGTATTCTGGAGGCCCGGGATCGCTCGCAGGCAGGCCCGACGGCTCCGCCTCAGGGGCTGTATCTGAACCGGGTCTTTTACCGCGGACTCACCTGTTCCGCCGCGGGCTTTCAGGGGGAATTCGATGAGTAGGAAGGCAAAGTACTATGCGGAGGACACGGGCGCGCCCATGCACCGCCGCCGTCGCCGCCGCCGCCGCAAAAAGGAGAGAAGGCTGCCCGCGTGGGTGTACCGTGTGACGGCGATTCTCCTCATCGCCGTACTCGGCCTTGTGCTGTACGTCAACCGGGAGAATTTGACGCCGGAACGCATTGCCGACTGGGTGCAGGAGCGCGTCGTCGGCCTTGGAGTCGGAGACGGCTACCCGGCCCCCATTACCGGCAGCCAGGTGTTGGCCTGCAATTTTACCTCGGCTGCGGGCGAGGTGGTGATGGTGAGTGACACGCATCTCACGGCGCTCAACTCGACGGCGAAGGAGGTCCTCAGCCGTCAGCACAGCTTCAGCTTTCCGATTCTCCGTCTTTGCGGGGACAGGGCTCTGCTGTACAATCTGGGAGGCAACGGTTATCAGATTGAAACACGGTCGAAAACACTGTTTCGAGGCGACGCGGAAAGAAACATCCTCGCAGGGGCTATGGCGGAGAACGGCCACTATGCTCTGCTGCTGGAGAGCACCGATTACCTCGGACAGCTGTCGGTTTTCACCGATGCGAATGAGGAACAGTACGAATACCGGTTTTCGGGCTGCTATCCGGTGACGGTGGCTTTGAACAGTGATGCGTCGAAGGCGCTCGTCTGCGGTGTGTATGCCGAAGGGGGAGCGTTTGCCTCTTCGCTCTATCTCATCGATCTCAACAGCTCTCAGGGCGTGGAGCCCGCCGCGTCCTTCGCGGAAGCGACGCCGATCGGCGCTTTCTGGTATAACGACGGCTCCGCGGCGGCCGTGTGCGATACGCTGACCGCCGTCGTCACGGAGAACGGTTCCGTGGTACAGTACAGCTACGGCGGCTGGCAGCTGGCCTGCTACGCGGGCGGAGACGGCTTTACGGCTCTCGGCCTTTCTCCGTATGCCGACGCTGCAAGCGGCAAGCTGGTTCTTCTCAATTCCTCCGGACAGGAGCAGAGGTCCTTCCCGCTTTCCGCGGAGCCTGACGCCGTTTCGGTGTACGGGAACACGGCGGCGGTCCTTGCGGACGGTACGGTTTACGCCTATTCCATTGCGGACGGCGTGCTGATTGCTCAGGCGGAGGCCGGGGACGACGCGGTTTCCCTCGCTCTGGCGAATGAGAGCTCCGCTTATATCCTCGGCGTTTCGGAGATCCGCACGGTTTCCCTGAACGGGTAACCGATTCCAGTTCTGTTGCGGCCCGCAGAGGCCGAAAAGGAGTAGCTTCATGGGACTTTTGCTTGATGTGGTTCTCGGCGCGATCATTCTCGCGTCGCTGGTTATTGGGATGAAAACCGGCGTGGTGCGCAGCCTCGTCGGCTTTGCGGGCGGCTTGTTCGCTCTGGCGGCGTCGGCGGTGCTGTCGGGCTTTGCTGCCGACGTATTCTGCGGGATGGTGGGACAGAGCCATGCTGCCACCCCGATAGAATACAATATGATCCGTACGATTGCGGCGGTGATTTTGTATGTTGCCCTGCAATTTTTAACCTATCTGGCGGCCCGCGCCCTCGATCAGATGTTCCGGCTTCCGGGCCTGAATCTGCTGAATCGTGTGTGCGGGGCCGTATTCGGAGCGCTGCGCGGCGCGGTAATCGCCGCTCTGCTGTGCGTGGTGCTCACGCTGGTTCTGCCGTATGTCAAGGTGGACGGCGAACAGTCTGTTCCGCAGGAAACGCTGCACGAATCGTTTCTTTATCACCAGCTCTATGAGCAAAATCCTGTCGCTCTGCTTTTCGCGCAGGAGGAATAAGACGGACAGACCCGGATGGCGGGTTTGTTTCGCGCCCTTTTGGGGAAGGATGTTTGAGAGGAAGATGGAAGGATGAAAATTCGCAACAAAAATATCAATGTTCCCAATGCGCTTTCTCTTTTTCGGATCTTGCTAATCGCGCCGTTTGTGTATTATTATATACACAGGCAGATTGTGCCGGCGATTGTCTGTTTGCTGCTGTCCGGCCTGTCCGATATGTTTGACGGAATGATTGCGCGGCGCTTCAACCAGTTCACGGAGCTGGGGCAGATGCTTGATCCGGTGGCCGATAAGCTGACACAGGGGACGGTTGCCATTTGTCTGGCGGTCGATCATCCGATTTTGCTTCCGGTGCTGGCCATCTTCGTCATCAAAGAGGTCGCCATGCTGATTGGCGGCGCATATCTTGTTTTTCACGCCAAAAAGCGTCCCAGCGGGGCCATGTGGTACGGCAAGGTGGGAACGATTCTGTTCTATCTGTCGTTTGGTCTGATCGTGGTCCTCAAGGGAATTTGGAATATTGAAGTTATGCCGCTGAGCGTGACGCTGCTCACCATCACGGCACTCTTCATGCTGTATGCCCTGTATCGCTATTTTCGAGTATTTCTCTCCCTTCTGCACTCGTCGGATCCGAAGGATTCGATCGATCTGAAGGCGGATATCAAAGCCAGGCGCGAACCGTGATGAGCCAGGGCTTCATCCGGTCCGTGCGGAAATGAGGACGATTCATGATGTTATGTTCCAGATGTCACAAACGGCCGGCGGTCGTTTTTATTTCACCCAGCAACGGCGCGGGCGAGCCGCAGGGGCTTTGCCTGACGTGCGCGAAGGAACTCGGGATCAAGCCCGTCAACGATCTTCTTGACAAGATGGGTCTCAACGAGGAGCAGCTCGACTCGATGGAGACGGAGCTCGGCCAGCTGATGAACCCGGACGGAGACGGTGAAGAGGGGGAAGAGACGAGTCCCTTCAGCCCCGGCGGAGCCGCGACCTTCCCGAACTTTCTGCAGAGCATTTTCCCCGGCATGGGGAAGCCGCCGCAGGAGGGCCAGCCCGATCAGCCGCCGCAGGAGCCGGTTCAGAAGAGCAAAAAGCAGAAACCGCTCACGAAGCGCCGCCATCTCAATTCGTATTGCACGAATCTCACCGCCAAAGCGGCTGCGGGCGAGATCGACGCCATCATCGGCCGTGACCGTGAGATTGGCCGCGTGGTGCAGATTCTGAGCCGCCGCACAAAGAACAATCCCTGCCTCATCGGCGAGCCGGGCGTCGGTAAGACGGCCATTGCCGAGGGCCTTGCCCTGCGCATTGCAGCGGGAGACGTGCCGGCCCGTCTGCGCAAGAAAGAGATTCATCTGCTTGACCTCACGGCTCTCGTCGCGGGCACGCAGTTCCGCGGCCAGTTTGAGAGCCGCATCAAGGGACTCGTGGACGAGGTGAAGGCCGAGGGCAATATTATTCTGTTTATCGATGAGGTGCACAACCTGGTCGGCACCGGCGACGCGGAAGGCTCGATGAACGCCGCGAATATTCTGAAGCCCGCCCTCTCGCGCGGGGAAATTCAGGTCATCGGCGCGACGACCTTCGTTGAATACCGCAAATATATTGAAAAGGACGCCGCCCTTGAGCGCCGCTTCCAGCCCGTCACCGTGGCGGAGCCGACGCTGGCCGAGGCGACGGATATTCTCATGGGTATCCGTTCCTACTACGAGCATTTCCATCGTGTCCGCGTGCCGGACGCGATTGTCCGCAGCACGGTGTCTCTGTCGGAGCGGTATATCACAGACCGTTTCCTTCCGGACAAGGCGATAGACCTTCTCGATGAGAGCTGTGCGCACGCAGCCCTGCGCAATAAGCAGATGGCGGATTATGACGCCGCTTCCGCGGAGCTCGAGGGTCTGCATACGCAGGAGGAGGAGCTTGCCGCCAGCGACGAGCCGGATTACGAGAAGCTCGCCGAGCTGCGCACGAAGATGGTGCAGCTGGAGGAGAAGGAGAAGGAGCTTGCTCCCGCCGCGCTCGGGGCCGAGGTGGAGACGGAGGATCTTGCAAAGGTCATCGAGCTCTGGACGGGAATTCCGGCCTCGAGAATTCAGGAGAACGAGCTGAAAAAGCTCAGCCATTTCGAGGAGGAGCTCAACCGTCATATCATTGGCCAGGAGGAGGCCGTGGCCGCTGTGGCCGCCGCCGTCCGCCGCAGCCGGATTCAGATTAGTCCGCGCCGCCGTCCGGCCTCGTTCATTTTTGTCGGCCCCACGGGCGTCGGCAAGACGGAGCTGGTCAAGGTGCTCAGCCAGGAGCTGTTCGACACGCCTGAGACGCTGATCCGTCTCGACATGTCGGAATTTATGGAGAAACACTCGGTTTCCCGCATCATCGGATCGCCTCCGGGCTACGTCGGCTACGATGAGGCCGGTCAGGTGACGGAAAAGGTGCGCCGCCGCCCGTATTCGGTCCTGCTTTTCGATGAGATTGAGAAGGCGCATCCGGATGTGCTCAATATTCTGCTGCAGATTCTGGATGAGGGCCACGTTACGGACGCGCACGGGCGCAACGTCAACTTTGAAAATACGATTCTTGTGATGACCTCCAATGCCGGCAGCGAGCGCCGCGAGAGCGCGCTTGGCTTTGCGAAGGCCGAGGCCGACGTTTCCCGTGAACGCGCCATGAAGGCGCTCTCTGACTTCCTGCGTCCCGAATTCCTCGCCCGTGTGGACGAGGTGGTGGTGTTCCGTCCGCTCGACGCACAGGATTTCCGCAAGATTGCAGCTCTGATGCTGGACGAATACGCCACGGCTCTCAAGGAGAAGCAGATCCAGCTGATGTATGACGATAAGGCGACCGCCTGGCTGGCCGACCATGCCGCCGGCGGGAAGAGCGGCGCGCGTGATCTGCGCAATCTCATCCGCCGCAAGGTGGAGGACGCTCTCGCCGAGCTCCTGATCGACGCCTGCGACGCACCGCCGGAGGGAATTCTCATCACATCCGACGGCGAGCAGATCCAGCTCAAAACGCTTCCCGGCGCGTCGGAGTAAACTGTTTTTCAGCGCGCCAACGAATTCAAGGGGCTGCTGCAAAATGAAAACGCAAGAGCAATCTGCACAAGAAACGAAAAACAGGCAATGAAAATCGGTCTCCCAGAGAAGCGGTTCTGTGAACCGCCCCAGATTGTGCAGACAGCATAAAAAGAGCCCCTGAGTAGGAATATT
>ERZ1673738.3837-NODE-3837-length-16034-cov-5.091745_pt1 | contig 16034 bp, 10 predicted proteins | sample MGYA00580198_ERZ1673738 | MGnify/ENA primary metagenome ERZ1673738 (study PRJEB41218, sample SAMN15661784) | gut metagenome | host: Homo sapiens | place: Canada: London | collected 2015-08-20/2019-03-30 | study: EMG produced TPA metagenomics assembly of... | reverse complement strand
CAGGTATATCCACCTTCAGCGCCGCGCTTTCAACGCCGCCTGCGTTTTTGACCACAATGTATATCTCTCGCGCGCCTGCGGTAAGGTTATTGAGGGTTATGGTATTCTCTCCGGCAACCGCGTTCTTGCCGTTCTTGGTGGTATCCACCTTGGGTGTGGTAGCGCCCTTGTTCACCACGGCGTAGTAATACGTTCCCGCTTCGCCGGACGTGAACTTGACGGTAGCTTCCTTGTCGCTTGTGCGCTCGGCGGAGCCGTTGGTAAGCTCGGGCGCGGCGGGGGCATCATACTTCACCACAATTGTGTATTCCTTCATGTCGCCGTTTTCGGCGGTGACGGTGAACTTGACGGGCTGATTTACGGACATGCCGCACATCACGTCGCCATTGCGCCATTTGAAATTGCCGGTAGCGTCGCCGTAGCCGCCCGCCATTGCAACGGTCGCCTTCTCGTCATAGGTCAGGCGGAGATACTGCATGGTAAGGTTGTCCGCAACGGTCTTATCGGTTACGGTTATCGTCCAGGTGTCGCCTTCCAGCGTGCCTTCGGCTATAACGGCCTTATCTGCGGTGGCAAGCAGCTCAACCTTGGTCATGGTATTGTCGCCGCTCTTGGGGGCAATTATTACCACCGTATACTCCTGCGCGTCGCGCTTGTTTTCCGCGGTTATAACGAAGGTGTATTCCGTTCCCGCGTCCATGCCGCCCTGCCCTTCCGCGGGCCAGTCGCTATCCGCGCCCTTCAGGCGGGCGGTGGCGTAGGGGGAATAGTCAAGCACCAGCTTGGCCTTGTCCGCCAGATCTGCCACGTTGTAGCCATCGGGCAGGGTTATTTCAAAGCGGGTGCCTTCCCTGTCGGCGGCGGCTATAAGCGCGCCGTCCTCGCCATACAGCGCGGCGGATATAAGCGCGTTCTGTGCGCTTGCCTTGTCGGGGTCTATATCGAAAAGGGCGGTTGCGGTTATCGCCTTGCCGGTGGAGGGCACGGTGAAGGTAGCGGTCAACTCGCTTGCGGTTATGTCAATGGCAGTACCGTCGATATCTTCCACCTTCCAGCCGGTAAGCATATATCTTTCGCCCGGGGCAGCGGTAAGGGTAACGGTGTCGTTTTCGTAGGCTATTGCGGTTTCAGCCGCGGCGCCGCCGTTTACGCTCAGCGTGGCGCTGCCCATCTGCGCATCGTTTGCGCCAACGGTTATCTGTGAAAACGCCTTTGCGCGGAACACAAAGCGGAATTCATAATCATCCCCTTCGGCAAGGGTTATGCCGGTGGTGTAAAGCTCTTCATCGGTGGGGGTAAGGAGAGTACCGTTGTTATAAACCTCTATCCTGTCCAGTATATCGCTGTCGCCCACGGTCCAGCCGGGCTTGTTGTATTCTCCTATGCGCAGGGTCAGGCCAAGCTTATATGTGTGGCTGCGTTCAAGTTCGTTGGGCTTCATTACTTGACTGGCTGACCAACTGCTGCTCTTGGCACGGTAGTACCTCATAAATACGTATTGGGGAATCTGTATATTCGTACTTATCTTCACCGGCACGCCTACCACAGCCACAACGGCCTGAACGGTAACGTCGTTTTCGGGCATGGTGAAGGTGAATGTTGTTCCGGTGGGGACGGGGGTGATGTCCACGCCGTCTATCGTCCAGCTTTGCAGCTGATATTCTTCACATTCACCAACTATCTTATCCCCTACGGTATCGGTTATGGGCTTCTGTATCCTGCCGCCGTTGGCTTCGAACGTGACGGTTACGGTATCGCCCGGGGAGGCGGTGGTTATTTCGTTGCCGTTGGCGTCGGTAAACTTTTCGGTATAGAAATCGCCGGCTGCAACAACATCATTCTTGCCTATAGCAATAAAGCCTTCAAGCGCCTGCACCTCGTGCTTAAGCTTAAACTGCATGCCCGGGACGATTATTTCCCTCACCTCGCTCTGCGCGTTTCCGCTTTTGCCTATTATGTAAACGTATTTAGCGGCGGAATCCGCAAGGCCGCTTATTTCAAAGGAGTTCACGCCCTGCAGCATTTCCGTTTCGTTGGCGGTTATGTCCGCGGGGGATTCAAGCTGAGTATCGGACACTATATAGTAAAACTTGCCCGCCTTGGAGGAGAAGAATTTTACCGTTGCGGTCTCCTTCGCCGTGCGCGTCGCGCTGCCGTTCTTCAGTATAACGTTGTCGCTGGGGGCAATGTATTCTTCGGCAGTCACCCTATAATAGTAGTATACGCTATCCTCTGTGCGCAGATACAGCGAAGCTGTCGAAGTCGACTCCCAGCCGCAGTTTTTCCACTGTATGACGCCCATGTTAAACCCTTGCGGCGTTTTTGCGTGCGGTGTGCAGCCGTTCCATGCTATTTCGGCGCAGCCGGCAGGAAGATTATACCGGAAAAATATGGCCGTATTTGCATCGGTTTTTCCCGATTCGTTTTCCGTGGGCAGCTTATCGAGATACATGGTTATAACGCCCGCTTCGTAATCGGTATATTTCTTGTGTCCTTTATTATTAGGACTTATGGGCTGAAGGGTTTCATGCTGCTCTATTTTGTAGCCCACTATTTTGCCGTCGTAACCATCGGGCATTGCGTTCCATGTTACGGTGGGCAGGGGGTCCAGCTTCAGCGCGGCAAGCTGTGGCCATGTTGCCGCGTTACCAAGCGATACGGTAAGGGTTTTGGTGGCAATGCCGTTGGCATCGGTGGCCTTTATATAAACGTCCTTTTCGCCGGCGGTGAGCCCCGTAAGGCTGAGCGTAACGGCGGCGTTGGCGGCAAAGGCAGCCTCCACGGGGGCGGAATAATCGCCGCTTGCGGGCGCAGCCGCGCCCTTATCCACCACGGCGTAGGAATACGCGGTTCCGGCGGCGGTGGAGCTAAACATTATGGTTGCGCTGTCCTCGCCCGTGCGCGTGGCGGAAATAAGGCTGAGCGTGGCGGTATCGTACTTGACGAGCTTTACCTTGTAGTAATACGTTACGCCATCGCGCTTCAGGTAAAGACCCGAATCGTTAACATAGTCATTACCGGGCGTAAAGATTACGTTTACGACCGGGGTTTTTGTGCCTTCTGCGCCGTTCCATTCAATGGTTATGCTCCATGCTTCATTATTTGCGGCTCTATTCCTGATACTGGCGTTCTTCTTGTTATTGCTGAAGCCGTCCACGTATATTACCATTTCACCGGCATAGAACTGAGTCGTGCTGCCTTCGGTTTGGGGCACAAGTTCGGTATACTGCGTGATAGTTGCACCTGTAAGGGCTGCGCCGGTCACGCCATCGTCAAACGTAGCGCTGGTTGGCCAGTTGAAGTTATTGAACGTAAATTCGGTTATCTGCGGCCAGTCAACCGTGGTCTCCGCCTTGGCGGCGGGCAGGGTTATGCCGCCCAATGGCAGCAGTCCTGCCACGAACAGCGCGGCAAGCAGTACGGCCCGTAATTTTTTGATTTTCATGTTATCCTCCGTTCCTTTATGTTTATTTATTCTGTAAACGCTTTACGCGGTGTCACGATAACGGCGCCCAGCCGCCGCTTGATGAGCTTCCGCCCGGCAGGGGGTGCGGGTCGCGGCTGACCTGATGGTCGGACACGGTGTTGTTGCCGTCCTTGGCAACCTCGTCCCAAAGCTGCTGCGATATGCTGCGCTCATAGGCTATGCTGACGGTGTATTGCTTTGCCTCCGTGCCGAGAGTTACGGTATACACAACAGGCAGCGTAAGGTTTACAACCTCGCCCGAGCAGGGGCTTACCACGCAGCCGTAGGGAACAGTCACTTCGGGCGCGACAGCCGTAACGTTGGTGCCGTTGGGCAGGGTAACGACTATTGTGCCAAGGGTTTGGTCTATAACGCCGTCCACGCCCAGCACGCGGAAGGATGTTATCTCCGCCGTTGTTACGGACGGAGTGGGCGTAACATTGCCGCCGCCCGCGCGGATGGCTTGGCCGCTCTTGTTGGTAACGGTAACGGTATATGTGCGGCCGGCAAGGGTATTGTCTCCCGACAGGGTGTATGTTACCGCCGTGCCGAAGTCCACAGCCGCGCCTGATGTGGGCTGGCAGGTCTTTCCGGTGAAGGTGATGTCCGTTTCAAGGCGGGTGGTGGTGAGCGCGCTGTCGTCCACGTCCGTTACGGTTATGGTGTCGTAAACGTTATCTATAACGCCGTCGTACCAAGTGCCGTTCACGTTTACGCGGAAGGATGTTATCTCGGCCTGCGCCTTGGCTTCCACCTTTATGCGGTAGACCTTCTTTGTCACGCCGTCGCCAGCGGTAACGGTGAACGTCATCCAGTCGGAAAGGTCGCGCATGGTTTTGCCGTCCAGCAGCGGATCAACCGTCGCGCCATACGATATGCTTGCGGCAATGAACATCTTGTCCGTCATAACGCCGGGCTTCACGCCGAGTGTTATCTCCGTCGCGCCGTCGTCAGCTTCGGTGACTGTCTTTGAAAGTATCGCTTCTTCGCTGAGTACGCTGTTTTGCAGCTTAATGCTGCTTATGTCTATCTCAGCACCCGAAGCCTGCACGTCGCCGTAGTTGACGGTGACGTAGTATGTCTTTATGGTAGCGCCGTCTTCAGCCATAACGCTGAACGGCTGCTTTACCCCCGCAACGAACGTTACCGGCAGCGTGGGAGCCATGAGCTTCGCGCCTTCGGCAATGGTGATGTCCGGCGTTATGTTCTCAAGCGGCATACCCTCCGGCACGGTCACGGTTATGGTATTCTCCGCGCCTTCGGTAATTTCGCCCTGCTGGCCTTCTATCGAGAAGGCGGTGATAGAAGCATCGGACGAAAGCTTGCGGGAGAAATCGAACCTGTTGCTGTAAAAATAGTACGGATGGCCCTGGCCGCCCCTTTCAAGGAAGCCAAGGTACCACAAGCTGGCATAGCAGCCTTCATAGGTCGCCATTGCGTTGTTGATAACGCCGGTGGTATGGTGGAAATAGCCGGATTGCTCATTGGCGAAGGTCTCCACCCAGTGCTGTATGGCGCTCTTGCCCTGACCATCGGAGAAGCGCGGGTCGGTATGGCAGTCTATGCCCATGCTGCACAGCGCCATTATCGCCCAGGAGGCCGTTTCGCTGTTCACCGCGCCCCATGCCTTGAACGAATAGTCGTCGGCGTTCATCTTGTTGATTATTATGCCAAGGCCCTCGTTCAGCTTAGCCGTTACGCGACCGCCGAATTCAGGATCGTCCTGATAGGGCGCAATGGCGTACATTATCGCCGCCACCATGTCCGTATCAAAGCCATCGGAAAGGTAAACGTGGTTCAGCAGCGTTTCCAGCAGCGCCGCGCGCGTCCATTTGGCGTTTTCGGGAATGGTGTAATTGCCCATGTCCAGCGCCATCAGCGCGAACGCGGGGCCGTTTATGGTATAGCTGCCGCCGTAGTTGTACAGCACCGAAACAAGGTCGTCCACCGCGTTGCCCTTGCTGTCGGTAAAGGGCTGGCCGCCGTTGTATTGGGCAAGGTTGCTGCAATCGAACCCGCGGGCGGTAAGGGTCATCATCTTGCGGTCTATGTTGGTCATGGCAACGTTTGTGGTGGTATCGAGCGACCCTATTATGGACGCTATGCTGAAGCCGTCCGCCGTGTTTTCGGCAACGTTGCTGTAAAAGCCTAGGTTCATCCATTCCCAGTCGTCCGCGGCGTTGGTATGGTACCGGGCGATTATTTTGTCAACAACGCCCTGCAGCCTGGCCTTATATTCGTTTTCCGTAGGCGTGGAGGATACGTTCACCGTTACGGTATATGTATTGGTGGCGCCGTTTTGCGCCGTTACCTTATACTTTACGGGGCTTGAGAAGTCCTGCACCACGCCGGACGCGGGGGACACCGTTGCAAATTCGGAAAGCGTTATGCTCGGCGCGAACTTAGTGGACGTGCCCGCGGGCAGGGTAAGGGTGATGGAGGTGTTTATTACGTCTATATCGCCCTTTACGGAACCGTAGCTGAACGAAAGTATACTGTTACCCCGCGCGGCGGGCGTGCGCGTTACGGTAACGGTGTATGTTTTTTCGCTGCCGTTTTCGGCCCGCACGGTGTATTTGTTTTCGCCTTCGGCAATGGCCGCGGGGCTTTCGGTAAGCTGAGCAAATTCGGATATTTCTATCTTAACTTCCGCCGTGGGCAGGTCCGTGGCGTAGGGTATTGTTATGGCGATGGTCCCCGCCGCGTCGTCTATGGTGCCCTCCGCGCCGTCTATGCTGTATGCCAATATGCGGTTTTCGCCGGATTCTTCCGCCGTTACGGTAACGGTGTACGCGGTCTCCAGGCCATATCCGCTGTTGTACACAATAAGCTGCTGCGGGGCGGTGAAGTTTATGTTTCCGCCGTCCATGTTGGTATGCGTGCCGGTATGCACAATGTTCGGCGTAAGGGAGCTTAGATCCGTCCCCTTGGGCAGGTTGAGCGATATGGTCTTGTTATCTTCGTCTATCTTGGCATAGCGCGTGGTTCCGTCCGCAGTGGTTATGCTGAAGGAATCGACTCTGTTATAAGGCTCTCCCGTTTCAACGATTATTGTCCACAGCGCGGAAAGGTCAGCGCCCATGCTGAAGCCGTATTCATCAGGATCAAGCACGCCGTTGTACTTAACGCCAGTTGATTCTTCCCACGGGGTAACGGTATAAAGCAGCTTGCCGTTTTCAAGCGAGCCCGCCGTGCGGCTTACGAGCAGGCCGCTTGCCGCGGTTATCTGCGGCTGTGGTAGGGCGCTTAGGTCAGTCCCTTCGGGGAAGCGTATTGTAACGGTGCGGTTTGCGCGGTCTATAACGCCCTTGGAATCCCCTATGCTGAACGAATCTATTACGGGATCCTGTATGCGGGTCTGCTCAACAAAATCAAGGTAAAACGGAGCTGCTACCTCAAGCATGGCCTTGTAATAATCAAGGCTATAATAATGGATAGCGCTTCCCGACATCGCGCTGAATTTTTCAAGCAATGCGCGCAGTTCCGCTTCCGCGTTTTCGCCGTTGCAGTCAAAATCGGTAAAAAGATTTACGCTGGTACCGCTATCTATCAGACTGCCAAACTGAAACGCCAGCGGATACCTGCCGATATAATACAGCAGGTTGGAAAGAACGGGATGATAATCCCCCACCTTCAGCGTTTTTGTTTGTCGCGCCTGATACAGATCCTCCATCTTGGCATGATATTGGCGCAGCATATTAAGAAGCGGCTTGGTAACGTAGTCAATTATGGCGGCGTCCTCTTCGGCGGTATTCTTCCTGCCTCCGCGGTCGCTTTGCGTCATTATGAACATGGGGTAGCCGCGCCCGTCCGCCGCCCGCACGAAGTATTTTACCGGGGTGGAATGATCCGCCGGCATGGCTTCCATGGGCGTTATGGTGCTCGGCTTCGTCGGGCTGCCGGCTTGGCTGAAATAGAACTCGGCCGGGGTGAATACGGAGCTTGCACCTTCCGGCGCGTTCAGTATGGGCATTATGTCCATAGTACCGGGGCCCTTAGAGAGGTTGGCGCTGTAAAGCGTGCCGTCTTCGCTGAGCACGGACCGTACCTTGCCATACGAACCATCGCCGCCGCCCGTCCAGCCCACAAGGTAAGGCCATGTGGTGGAGGTAAGGTCGTCGTTGCTCCAGGCAAGCGCGCCGCACGGCGCCAGCGTAAGCGCCATAAGCGCCGCCAAAATGGCGCACAGCAACCGCTTTGTGTTTGCTTTGGCTTTCATATCGTCACGTTCCTTTTCTTTCTTTTGGTTCAGTCCGCGTCGGCGCGGGCTTTTATTATTCAAGCTCTATCTTGAATTCATACTCCTGCCTTGCGCCGCCGTTCAGGGTAACGAGCGAACGTGGCTCAAGGGTAAGGTTCAGCACGGGTCTGCCTCCGATGTCATCCACAATGCATGGGCTGGCCGTATCTATGCTTGCACCTTCGGCAAGTTCAATATTGGCCACGGCCCGCTTGAAATCGAAATCCGATGGCAGCGTTAAGCGTATAATGTAGCGCGTTTCGCCATTCTCCGTTTCGGTATCTACGGTGCCCATGTGTTCACCCAGCGCGAATGACACTATATCAAGCTTGTCATCAGCTGCGGTCTGAGTCCCCTCCGGTGCAGGCTTATCCGAAGCAACGGCGTCTCCCATCCCGCATCCGGTAAGCATAAGCATGAATGCCAATATAATAGGTAAAAGCTTTCTCATATGCATCACTCCGTCCGTATGGCCGCGTTCGGGCTTATGCGCATCGCACGGCGGGCAGGGAGTATGGCCGCTATCAGCGCAACCACGCCGGAAAACGCAACGCCCGCCACGGCAAGCCACGCCGGGATTATGCTCCTCACCTGCATGTTCTCAAACAGTACGGGCAGAAGCTTCTGTGCCGCGCAGCTCAGGCCAAGGCCGAATATGCCGCCCAATATGCCCAATATCAGCGCCTCTATCAAAAACATGCCAGAGATGTTGCCAAGCGAGGTGCCTATGACCTTCAGTATGCCTATCTCCTTCGTGCGCTCGGTTATGGACATCATCATCGTATTTGCTACGCATATCGCGCTCACGAGCATCGCCACCGCACCTATTGCGCCCAGCATGCCCTGTATCTGGCGAGACTGAGTGCGGACCGTTTCAAGCATATCGTTGAGCGAATATACCGACAAGCCGCTGTTGCGTATCAGCTTCGCTATCCTCTGCACGTCCTCAACGTTTTTCACCTTTATCCATACCAGCTCATATGTCGGACCGTTTTTCTTTTCCTCCGCAAGCAGCTTTTCATCCTTCCTTGCGCCAAGATAGTCCGCGTTTGCGTCTATCAATTCGTTCAACCGGTCAAAATCCATGAAGGCGGAAGTTGAATAGGTGTTGTTGAGCGTTGAGCATACTCCGGTAACGTTTAGCGTATAGAAGTTGCCCATGGGGAGGGCGCGGCCGTCGCCGTCCGCCCTCTGCTCGCCCGAAAGGTTTGAATAGTCAAACGTCAGCTTTATGTTAGCCGCCAACGGGTCTATCAGCGCGTTGCCGTCCGCATCGACAGCGGCGGCCCAGTCGTTCTTAGCGTCCGAGAATGTCGCCGCCACATCATCCGTGAACATCACGTCCGGATGCAGCCTCGTCCCCTCCCCGGGGGCTTCGCCGCGTTCAGGCTCAAGCTGAAAGCTTGCCGCCGTGCTCACGTCTATTCCGTATATGCGCACCATGTTCACAAAGTTGCCGCACTTTATATATGCGCTCTTCTGCACAACCGGCGTCACGGCCTCGACCCCTTCTATATTCTTAAAGGCGTTCACGGCCTTTTCGTTAAGCAATGCCGTTTTATCCAGCAGCGTTTGATCGGCGGGCGTCACGTCTATCTTTGTAAGGCTGCCCAATTGCTCTATGCTTTCACGGTATGACGCTTCATACCCAAGCCCTACCGATATCAGCACTATTATGCACATTACGCCTATCGTCATAGATAGCGCCGTAAGTACCGTCCTCGATTTTCGCCGCCACAGATTTATGCAGCCATAGCGGAATAAATCAAAGAACGTCATGCCTTTTTACCGCCGTTCATGTCGCTTATATCATCGTTGTAAGCATCCTTAAACTTCTTATTCTTGTTCTTGGATGATACTATCGCTATTATCACTATCGCTACAACCGCCAGCGCTATCAGCAGCCATGCCCACCAGGGCAGTCCGCCGCCCCTTACGTTGGTGGAGTCAACGTCCGCATCGCTGCCTATTATTACGGTGTCGCTTGAAGCGGGCTTAGCTTCCTCCACGTTCAGCGTCAGGGGAATTTCCTGCGTATACTGCTGCCCGTTCGCATCCTCATACTGCACAAGCAGCTTGCCCGTGAACTCGCCGAGTTTGGTGCAGTTCACCTGAAAATCCGCGCTCAGCGTGCCGCCGGGGAGAAGATCTCCGCCGTAGTAGCTTTCCGCCATGGATATGCCTTCAAGGGCGAGTATCCTTACGTTGAGCGCCTTGCCGCGGCCCATGTTCACCATGTTCAGATTTATGGACGCGGGCGAACCCTGCGTAGGCGTGCCGTATACTATAGGCGCGTCTATCGCTATATCCATGGGCTGGCTTATGGGTATCATTATTGTCTGCGCCGCTTTGCCGGCTATGGAATCGCTGTTTTCATATGTAAGGTTCACGCCTACGGTGGATGCGCCTACATCCGCATCCCTCTTTACGGAAACGTTAAATTCAACTTCAGCTGTTTCACCCGGACTTATCGCCCTCACATACGCCGCATCGCTGCTGCCAACGGTAAGCGTAAGCCCTTTTGAATTGGCAAGCGATAGCGTTGCAACGTTTTTGAGCGATGTATCCTTCTTTGCGTTGTTTATAAGTGTCAGCCGTATCGTTGCGTCGTCGCCCGCCATAAGGCCTGATACCTCGGCGCCGTTCACAAACAGCTTATAGCCCGATACCATTACGGACATGGCGGTCTCTGCCTTCTCTATGGGCGCGACGTAGCCGTTGGTTATGTATACATATGTTGAAAACGCGCACTGCTGCGGTTCGCCGTTTTCATAATAGGTCGCAAGGAACTTAACGGGCTTATTGCCGTTGGTGGCATAATACGAAACGGTGAAGTTATATTCAACGTATGCCATCCCGCCGGATTCCCAGCGTTCAAAGTACCTGCCGTAGTTCACATTTTCCGCTATAAACGGGAATTCATCGAGTGAATTGGATATAACAGGGGATATGGTAACGTTTTTAAGCACACCGCCCTTATTCACTATGGGCACGCGCAGCGTAACATTCTGCTTGGGCTTCAATATTGGGGATTCGAACACGCCGGATTGATTGGCGGCCGCTATTTGCAGCGGACCGAAATTGGTCGTTATGCCCGATTCGCTGCCGTTGCCCATAAGCGTTACATACACGCAAAGGTTGAATGTTACGTCCTCTGTTATGGAGGTACCGTTCACATCGTCATACCTCCACACCGTCGCGCTTACTTCGAAGTTCACGGGATATACGCCTTTTTTGGCAAACTCGCTTATGCGGAAATCGTAATATATCTCCGCAGTGGAGTTATATGACATATCGTCAAGGTGCCTTGTATAGCTTGCGTTTATAAGATCGAACGGCCAGCTTGATACGGACGCATCCTTGGGTATTTTAGGTGAAACGGTTATGTTGCGGAGCATATACCTTTCGCTCGGCAGATATTCCCTGTTTACCGCCACCGGCAGAACTATCGTTACAACGTCGCCCGGTTCACCCTTGGGGCTTTGCGCGCCAACGTCCATAAGCACCAGCGCGTTAGCGTTGCTGGGTATCACCACTATGTCCGTATTCGGCTTTTCGTCGGATACGGGTATGGTAGGCACAGGAGTGCTTTCAGGCTCCTTAGTCTCCTCGGGTGCGGGCGTGCCTTCCGGCGCAGGGGTACTTTCCGCGCCCGGCGCAGGGGTTTCGCTGCCGTTTTCCGCCAATGCCGGCAGCGCGAATGCCAACGCCAGCGCCGCAACGAGCATAAGTGCCGTGATCTTCTTCAACTTTTTGCTCACTTGTTTTATTCCTCCGCTAATGTATTGCTTATCCTTCCGTCGCTGAAGGTTATTGTTCGGTCTGTATATTTTCTCATTCCCGGGTCGTGGGATACGAGTATGAACGTGGTGCCTCTTTCACGGAAAAGCCCTGTCAAAAGCTCCATCGTTTCCTCGCTCGTACCCGTGTCCAGATTGCCCGTAGGCTCGTCCGCCAGCACTATGGGCGGACGGGTAATTATGGCCCTTGCTATGCCCACCCTTTGCTGCTGACCGCCGGAAAGCTCGCCCGGCTTATGGTGTATATGCTCCTTCAGCCCAACGCGCACGAGCATGGCCTCCGCAATCTCGTTCCTAAGCTTGAGCGGTGCGCCGCGTATGGCAAGCGGCAATGCAACGTTTTCAAGCGCCGAATATTGGGGCATAAGGTTATAGCTTTGGAACACGAACCCTATATCATCCCTTCTAAAACGTATCCTTGCCTTCTCGTTCATGCGTTCGATCCGCCTGCCTGCTATCTGCACCGTGCCGGCCGTAGGCAGTTCAAGTCCGGCAAGCATATTGAGCATTGTAGATTTACCGCTGCCGCTGCGCCCGGCTATGCATACGGACTCCCCTTTGTTCACGGTCATGTCCACTCCGTCAAGCGCTTTTACGGTGCTTTCGCCGACAAAATAATACTTTTTCAGGCCATGCGTTGATATGATTACATTATTCATGCGAATCCTTCCAGTCCTGTGCCCCTTCCCACCAGCTGCCGTCAAGGTCAAGCCCAAGGTCGCAGGTATAGTTCCATTCTATCTTGTCGCCCGGTTTAAGGTAGTACACGCCGCAGCCGTAGTTAGGATACCAGCCGTTAACGCAGTACATCCATCCGCTCCAGCGCCCGCCGTCGAACTCATAAAGGTTGTTTATGCCTTCCACATATGCTCCGCTGCCGCTGCCGCCGGAGTATTCCATATGCAATCGGAACTTATCGCGCGCCATCTTCAACACGTCCAGCACCGTATTCCCATCCTCTATTTCAAATTCGGTCGTATCCAATATGCAGCCGGACGCCGGAACTATTCCCGCCCACTTTGCTTCGCGGTGCATGCCGTTTTTAACGGCCGTGTCGCAGCGTATCTGGATTGTGACTGTGTTCTTCTTCGGCTCCGCCGTGGGTACGGGAGTGGGAGCGGGCGTTGCGCTCGGTTCGGGCGCGTTCGTGCCGTTTGCGCCCGGATTTTGCGTTTCTATCGGCGGTACGAACGGCGTCGCTTCCGTGTTGGACGCATCCGTTGGCTTGGCGTTCTTTTCGGGCCGCTCCGTCGGCGCGTCGCCCTGCTCGTATAGCTCCCTCACACTGTCTGGCGTGGATGTGGGCTGAGCTGCCGCCTTGGTCGAGCCTTTGTTCGCCGTGCCGAAGCTGAAAGCGTCGGTAATAAACGCATACCATGGCCTTTCGGTGGCTTCCGGTTCGGCCTGCATCGCGTTTTCGTTTTCTACATAATCAAGGTCGAGCCTACCGCTTGTTTCCGTTTCTGCCGCTCTGTTGCTGCCGCTGCACGACGTAAAGCAGAGTATAGCCGCGATGACAAGGGCTATAAGCGGCATTATCCTTTTAAGCTTCATTCTCGTTCCGCTCCTTTGTTTTCATTTCTTCCTGTTTCTTATACTCCTTCCTGCGGCGGCGGGTGGCTTCCCGCTTTTCGCGCATGGTTTTGCGCTGCGTGGGCGGTTTCAGTCCCGCCTTTTCAAGCACCCTCGGCCATGGGCCGAAACGACTTTTTATTAGCTGATAGCCTGTTATGTCAGCTTTTTCGGGCAGTCTGCCCAGCTCCTGCGCTTGCCGCCTAAGGTAGGCGAGCAGTTCTTCGTCGCTTGCCTTGCTGTGTTCCTTCGCAAACTTCTGCTCCAGTTCAAGACGAGTCTTTTCATGAGGATCCGTTCCGATTTGTGCCTGTGCCATTATGTTTTTTCCCTCCTAAGCATAAAAAATTGCGGCAATTCCGGGGTTCTTCCCCTAAAATTGCCGCAACCGCATTTTTGCAAAGCACTGTTCATGCGCCGTTTTACCGCACGGGCGCACCAACTACAAACCTCGTAGGTCTTCTGACTCACGCTTATGGATATTATCCTGCGTCTCCATCGCCTTCTCAGTTTCCCAATGACCGGCCTATGCCATGATGGAGCCTCGGCGCTTACAGCGGCGGTGCCGTTCGGGATTTGCACCCGATTCCCTTGTTCATCCCCGGTTTTCGTCCGGGGCCACGACGTTCCTCTATTTTTTTATTTACCACAGAATACTGTTTCTGTGGTATAGACATGGATAAGCTAACCGATTCTATTGATTGAAATTTATTGAATAACGCGCTGTGAGCAGGGGAAATACACCGAAACAGCAGATATGAGCGCCTATACGGAAAGCACTTGCCATAATTGCGTAATTGTGACAAAAAAACGAATTATTTTCTTGATTTAGACCTATTCCGGATGCTATAATTACAAGGTACAAGGAATGTTTTACTTGTATTACCACGGAAACAGTATTCCGTGGTATTCTTATGTTATCAACTTCATCTTATCAAGCATACGTTCATATTGTCTGCTGCTCGCGGCAACGTAAATGCGCGTGGTCTCGATAGAACTATGGCCAAGAACATCGGCAAGATGCGGAAGGTTCTTTTCAACCGAGTAAAACGCGCGGGCAAAAAGGTGCCTCAGATTATGCGGAAACACCTTGCTCTGTTCCACATGCGCCGCATCGCATATTCTTTTCATATCGTGGAAAATATTTGCCCTGTCAAGCGGCCTGCCGCTTTTCGTGCGGAATATAACGCCGGAGTCTATATGCTGCCGCGCTGCGTATTCGGCAAGCTTTTTGCAAAGCTTATTCGGTATCAGCACCGTGCGACTTTTGCCCTTCAGGCGTATTTCGGTATGATGCTTTTCAATGGCATCGGTGGTTATGTAGCTCAGCTCGCTTATTCTTATACCCGTTGCGCATATGGTTTGCATTACAAGACTCAGCCTTTCGTTCCCGCTTGCATCAGCTGCATTTACCAGCCGTTTATATTCCGCCGCGCTCAATTCCCTGTTTTCCGCTATGAAGGCTTTGCGCTGCACCTTTAGCAGCTGCACTTTATATTCATCCGCGCCGATGAAGGAAAGGTAGCCGTTTATCGCCGCAAGCTTTGTATTGACCGTGCGGCTGCTGAAATTCTCCGCAAGCGTTTCGCGGTATTCGAGCAATGCGCGTTTGTTGAGCGGATTGCCGTTCAGATACTCCGCCAGCCGTTCAGCTTCATTTATATATTTAGTTACGGTTGCCTTTGCCTTTTCCGCCGCAAACAGATATTGTTTGTAATCGTTTATGCTTTTGCGTGTGACGCTCCGCTGCATGTGGGCCCCTTCCTCATCCCCGCAGCGCGATATTTCGTGCGGATGGTTTGCAGCCTTCCATGCATACGGCAGTAAATTTATATATGAAAAACACACCGCTCCCATGCAGGGGTCCGCGGGCGCTTCTCTGTGCCAGTTCGCGTGGCGAAGCCTGTTCCGTGCAGGTCTTCTGACTCAGGCCGTATATGTCTGCCGCGCCTTCCCAAATCGCTTCAGTGGCATTTTGCGGCCGACTCGTCCTTTACAGCGGCGCGTCCGTGCGGGGTTTTCACCCGGCTTCCCTCTTAGCCGCCCACCTTCGGGCGGAACATGGAACCTGTTTATTCTTTTCTTTGACATTATCACCCCATCCCTCGTTTGTCAATCTTTACCATGCGTTTGGGGTGTTGGTAATTTTTACCAATAGAAAAAGTTGACAGGCTTGAACTGCACCTCGTTTTTATGTTCGTTCTATTGCGCAAATTATGGGGCGTATCCTGCCATTGTGTGAGTTTCTTTTTGTTCCCCAAAATCTCTTTGGCAGATAAACGCTTATCCTCTGTCAGAGGGACAAAACAAAGGTGCATGTGGGGATTTTTCTCGTCCAGATGCACCACAGCGTATATGATGGTTTCGGGGGCTTGATTCTGCTTGATGAACTCCAAGGCTTCACTAAAGAACTCTTTGATCTCGGCTCTTTTCTTGCCCTTGAAAAACTCCGGTGTAGCGGTAATCAGAGCTTCCACCACACGAACACTATCAGAGCGTGTGCGGCATCCAGCTTCTGCGATCTGCTTTTCGGATTCTGCACGATACTTCCTTTCGGGCTTGATAAGGTGGAAGTTAAGGTGTGTACGGGTATGGTCAATGTCGGGATTGCTTGCATATTTCTCTTTGGTTCGCTCGTTATGCGCTTCGATGCCGCTGATCTCCGATCCCTTGTACTTGGCAAATCGTAAAATTGCATACTGCGGTGCTGCCATCAACGATCACCCCTCTTTCTCCATACGATTTCAAAACCCAGCACATCGGCAAGCTGTACCGCTTCGGTATAGCGGAGCGATTCACGCTGGAGCTTGTTGGATAGATTGGAAATACTGTCGCTCCATCCGTATTCATCCGATAACAAGTCAACGACCTCCTGCATGGTCATACCCTGACGTACAATGTACGACTTGATTTCATTTCTCAGATTCGATTTCATATAAAAATTCCTCCATAATTT
>ERZ1673738.3822-NODE-3822-length-16070-cov-6.925445_pt1 | contig 16070 bp, 15 predicted proteins | sample MGYA00580198_ERZ1673738 | MGnify/ENA primary metagenome ERZ1673738 (study PRJEB41218, sample SAMN15661784) | gut metagenome | host: Homo sapiens | place: Canada: London | collected 2015-08-20/2019-03-30 | study: EMG produced TPA metagenomics assembly of... | reverse complement strand
GCATCGCCGCAAGAATCGCGATGATCGCTATCACGATGAGGAGCTCGATGAGGGTGAAAATACTTGTTTTCATCCTGCGAATGAAGAACATCGGACCGGGAACACGGAAGGAAGAAGTAGAAAAACATCGGAACAATCGAACATTGGAACAAGTCAACAATTGAATGAAGAAAGAGAAAATAAGGCAGGGCGCGAATTGACACCGCCGTAATGAGACATCCTTTTTACAGCTTTTCCTCATAAGGGGCTCTATCAGGGTAAAAATTTTCATTTTTCCCTTTGAAGAAAGAACTCTCAGAGAAGTGGCGGCAACAGGAAACGAAGATGGAGCCGGGACAATACAATCCTCCCGGAAATATTTTTCAGAAGCTTCATCTTTCCGGTTCCTCCCGTTGGAAAAGCCACTTTCATAAAATCTCTTTTTCCTCATCCTGACATCTCCCTGTTAGACTATGCAGATTCATTATGTATTACAAAAAAACAAACGTTCCCTTTCACTCGTAAATTATAAGCATCTTTCTGCATTTGTAAATAGCTAATTGGAGAAAAAGCTTATCTGTTTGGATAAATTCACGTTTTTTGCGAGATCATCGGCAAACCAGGACATCAATTTAAAATAAAATATGGCCGCAATCTCTTTAAGGGACCCGGCCGTATCAAGTGTATATCCGGTTATCTTACAAAACTCGGAGACTCACAGTTTTTCAATGTGCGGAAAGCTTCAATGCCAGATTCAAGAGCCGCTCCCGAAGCAAATCAAGGTCATCTGTTTTTGCCGTAATTTCATTCAATTCGGATTGATGAGCCGCGTCTTTTGCGTGTTCCCGGCAGAACTGCGCAAGCCTGTAATCCTCCATTCCCATCTGCCACGCCCAGAGGCGGCGGCTCGGCATGATGGAGCCGAAATCGTAATCCAGATAGGCAGCACCATAGTCGGCGCTGTTCGTTGAGTTCGGGAAAGTGTCATACGAATTCAAACCGTCGCCTCCGGCATGAGAATCCAGATGCCAGAATGCGGCAACCCCGGAAAAACCAGCCTGGAAATTCTTGATTCCCATGGAACGGTAGGCAAGCGGAGAGGTGACTTTTGCAGGAATGTAATAGCTCCAGAGCTCCTTTCCCGTCTGCTTTGCCAGCTGAATTGTCTTCGGTTTCAAATGGGGAAAATAAAACTCGAAAATATCATAAGATTCAGCCAGAGCGGGAAGATTTTTTCCGGCAAGTTTCTCATCCGCCACATTCGGGTTGATCATCAGGCGGATTCCCGCCCCCGCCTTTTTCAATACCCGCCCGACATTCAAGGCGTGGTGCATGGAGCTTTTGGGATCGTCCACGTCTCCGCCAGGTTCATCGACAGGATACAGAATAATATTTTCGGCAGGAATCTGATATTTTCCGGAAAGATGCTTTGCCAGATCGCGTGTCCACTGCATCATAGCTTTGTTCCAGGCATCGGAAAAGATCCGGGGCCTCGGATTTCCTTTCTTCAGCAGACCGGTGTTCGCATTCGTATAGAGAAAGAAAAGGAGCCGCCTCTCTTTCAGCGAACCGCATTTTGCAAGGAACAGATCCAACACCTTGTCCAAATCGGAAAAATCATTCTTCAGGACATTACCTTTCGCATCAATCACTGGATAAATGTCCATCCCGCGATGACCGGGAGTCCCCCCGATATAGATAATATTGCAGCCAAGATCGTCATAAAAATTTACCAGTTCGCGATGCGGATAGGTGGCGGAAAGGAAATAATCATACGCGAATGAATCCGCCTTCACGGCACCCAGATCCACATTCTCAAGAGTCAAGGCGACATTCACCGTTTCCTCGGGAAAACCGGAATAAGAGGATTTCAGGATCAAGGTTCCCTGATAGGTTCCGGGTTTCAAACCGGCAGTATTGATTTCGAAAAACAGAGGAGCGCTTCCGCCCGGCGCAACACGGAAGATACTGTTCAGCGTCAAAGGCGCCAAAGCGTCATAAAGCATTTTCTGCGAGGAATCTTCCACGGGAAGCGCCTCGAAAAAGCTCCAGCGGGAGGCAAAAGAATCATTTGTCTGGTTGAAGCGCCTTTTATTTTTCACATCCGTAAAAAACTTGATCCGCCCCATGTAAGGACGAGTGGAGAGATTGGAAAATACAAAACCGCCGCGGACTTTTGCATTGAGCGGAGCACGCAGTTTCAATTCTTTCAGCGGCAGTGTATTGGGCGACGGGGCAAAATGGTTGTTCCAAAGGTCTGCCGCATGAATCAGCGAGTTTTTCCCCGCCAGAGCGGAGCGCATCAGAGCCATGCGCAGATTCTGAATGTTCTTCTGCAAGGTATCCCATGCCTCCGGCGAATCCCCATACTTCCGAATCTGGGAGGAAACCGTTTCCGCCAGTTTCACAACTACGGCATCTTTTTGCGGAGCCTTCAGCAACTCTCCGACCACGGATTCAAAATAAGCTTTTCTGCTGCCGGCGATCATAATGCCGAATCCGTCGGGATTGTGAAAATTGCGTCCCGGGTTCTTCCAGAACGTATCACCGCCGGAGGTCGCGCCGGAACGGATCAGATTCCCGGTAAATACCTGCCCATCCCTTACATCCCCGATTCCCAGCTCCTTTCTCGGAATGTTCAGAGTGACCCGGCACTGTCCCGGTTCCAGTTTTACACGGCATTTCGCCTGAGTAGTGAAACCGGACGCCGGAACATTGGACATGTTGAATTTCCCTGCCGCAAAACGTCCGTCGAAAGCGGCGCTGTACTGGAAGTAGGAGGGTTTGGCGGAATCGGGCCGGAAGAAAAATTCAATATGATCCGACCCCCAGATGCTTTTATCGTTAAACAGGGGTTTTGTTCCTTCCGGAATCGGGCAGGTGATGGAGACGACAAGTTCTTCCGCTTCCAGTTTCAGACGGGCGGAAGCTGCGGTCTGTATAAATCCGGCGTCCGCTCTGGCAAAACTTCCCAGCAGTTCCGTCTCACGATCGGGAACAAGAAACGGTCCGGTCGATTCCCCGTTCAGCACCAGATTCGGGTCCGCCTTGCTGGGCGCCGCATCCGCCGGAATGTCAGCGGCGGGCGCAGGTTCTTCAAAAGAATCATACAACTTTACATCGTCAATCAGTCCATGAAAGAAATTCTCATACCTTGCGCTGCGCACGGCACATCCTATTGTAAACAGCGGATATGCCGTTGGCGAAGTCCCTTTGAAATCGGAAAAGGAGAGAGAACCCTTTTTCTCCGCAATCAGCATTCCATCAAGCCAGATCCGGCAGTCTCCGCCGGAACGGGAGGCAATACGGACGGTATAAAATTTTCCTGGTTCAAGCCTGACCTTGTCACTGGTCACAGTAAACAATTTCAGAAGTTTCTGCGGCATTTTATCGTCCCTGATTTCAAACAGAGCCTCGATCTTCGAATCCCCGGTGACACGCAGGCAGAAATAGCGTCTCCCGTATGTGCTGAACGCATAAGCGGCAAGAGTCCCCCCGTTGGTTTTAGAGAATTCCTCCTCCGGTTTGAAGCGGAGCTCCAATGTAAACGCCTCGAAATAATTTCTGAAACCCGTTGCCGCATTATTATGCTTTTCACCGCAGACAAGAGCATGATCTCTCAATTCACTGCCATACAGCTTCGGTTTCAACGGTTCCTTGTTGAAATCCCATGAATGCACAGGCTCCGCGGCTCCTGTCCGGAACAGAAGCCATGCCGCCAGACAAATGAAAAAACTCTTTTTCATTCCATTTCTCCTTTTTCTTTTTCCATTGCTTTTCAGTTACAAATAATTCACCGCTCCGGATACCAGCGTGCCGAACTGCTGGTTGCATAAGAGGGATCCGCCGTAATCAGATAACGGTTTCTGGTGCGCACCGCCTCCACATGCCCGTCGCTGAACCCTACAGTGCAGTTATATCCATGCCAGGCATAGGCATTGCCTTCATTCGCCTGATAAGTGGGATAAAAATATGCTCTCGGCATAAAACGGTCTCCCGGATTAGCTGTTTCCGCCAGATACACTTTTGATGACGGATTCCTGATACGGGATTGCTTGGCAAGCCTTTTTTTGGTCCATGCCGTGCTTTCCCAGCTCCAAAGGATTCCAATCCCATAACATTTGGAATTATACAACATCTGGTAGGCATTTCTCCAGAACGGTGCTTTGCTCATTGCAACCGGACAGATAAACTCCGAAGTCATTTGTTCCAATGAAGTACGGACATGTTTTGCATATCCCAGGCTCCAAAAAGCAATATAATAATTATCCCGGGCTCCCCCGCTCCACAACGGTGCATTCGCCCAGGAATAGTTCCCCAGAGTATAATTCAAACTGTGGGAAATCATATATCCGTCATAATCATTGGAATATGTCTGGCAATACAAGCCCACCTGCTTTACATTGGAAAGGCAGGTGATTCCCTGCGCCTTTTCCTTTGCCTTGCCTAAAGCCGGCAGGAGCATCGCCGCAAGAATCGCGATGATCGCTATCACGATGAGGAGCTCGATGAGGGTAAAAATTCTTATTTTTACCCTCGAAGGAAGAACTGATGAACAAGGAACACGGAAGTAAAAAGGAAAAAACATTTGAACATTTGAACATTTGAATGAAGAAAGAAAAAATAAAGCGGGGCACTGATTGCTTGTCCCCTGCCTTGCTGTCCCGGAAGGAAACATCTTTCTTATAAGTTTTCTTTCCAAAAAACTCAATAAATGTGAAAAGCTTTCTCTTTCCAGCGTCTCATAACATGCATTATGTGAAGTCGAGAAAAAAGTGCTGTATGAAAATTATCGAAGAAATAAACTCAAAAAGGACGATTTGAAAAAATCTCAAGGAGGGATATTTTATGAAATCAAAGGGAAAAGGCGGGGAAAAAAGGCAACATAATGCATGTTATGAGACGTGCCGGGAGGAAGAACCGGAATGCGGATTTGAGTATATTTTCTTCATTTCCGCCATCCTGTTCCGCCTCCTCATGCCATTCGTCTCATCCCATGCGGGCACGTCGATATTCCAGAGCAAATTGCGTCCCGTCGTATCCCGCGTCATCATGGCGCAGATCCGTCAGGAAAACTTTCCTGCCGTTGTCCCGCCATGAAATACGCGCCGCCATCGCGGCAAATTCAGGTTCCAGAATCTCATTCATGCCGACCGGAGGCATGTCCGTCTTTCCGGAGAAATACGGCATCACGCGCTCCAGCATCGAACGGTAGATCTGCATATTGTCCACCGCGATCTGATAAACCTTTTTATCCGTCGTAACCGTCGCATGAAACGGAAGCCATGCCGTCTTCCCGACAGTCAGCAGCCCGATTCTGCCGTCACTCCATTCAATGACGATCTGTTTCTGGTTGCTGGAACCGACATACTGAACCGACTGAATGCCCCCGCCCATGATTCCGGCAAGCATGGCATAGCCGTGAATGCCGTAATTGTAATCATCGACGCCGATGGAGGAGTATGCGGTATAAATCCTGCCCCGCTCCGTTTCGGGAATCGCGAGGAACTGCGCCACCTCCTTGCAGTAGCGCATGACGGAACCGCCGGTCACACGGTATCCCTGCTTCATCCAGTCCAGAAAGAGATTGGCGTCTTTCTGATTCCCCGCAACGGGTTTGTCGATGAAGACGGACTTTCCCGCTTTGACAAAAGGTTCCGCCTGTTCCATGTGCCGGTCCCAGTTCGTCGTATGGACAATGACGCCATCGACAAGCGGAAGCATCTCCTCAAGACGTTCCACCACGTGCGGGATCGCAAACTGTTTGCAGAACCCTTCCGCAAATCCGGCGGGACGCGTCTCGCCCGAATCCCAAGCGGCGACAACTTCCATATCCACCAGCTTCTCCGCCACAAGTTCACGGATGATCGGCACCCATGATTCCGGATGGGAAGTGCAAAGCCCGACAAGTCCAAGTCTGAATGCCATGCCGCACCTCATTTCTTATGGTTCATTTCCAGAATGACGCCCAGCGCCTTGTCCGGATGGTCGATCAGCAGATCCCCCGCATCCGCGACATCTTCAATCGGAATCCTGTGCGTCGTCATCGGGTCCACCAGCAGACGCTTTTCCGCGATCAGGCGGATCAGCTCCTGTGCGTTCCTCTGCGTCGTGAACTGCACGAACGCAGGCGGATAATCCCTGCCATACTCCCAGTCATGGTCATGATACCCGGCGCCGGTCCGGGAGGACGCCCGGAAATCGAGATTTCCCGATGTGGCTCCTCCATCCACCGCAAGACGGCACCCGCCGACCAGCACGATCCTGCCCATTTCATGGCCGTCCGCCGAAATCTTCACGCATTTCTTGATGCTTTCAAGCGCCTTGTCCGCATTGCCTCCGAATGCGAAAAGCGCAAAATCCAGCCCCCAGGGAGAGGCAAAAAGTTTTGTCGCCTCCACCGCATCCTTCCTGATGAAATCAACCGCATCGGCAATACCGCACTTCTTCGCGGTCGCAATGCGGGAGCGGAAGCCGTCCCAGCCGATGACTCTTGCCCCGGAAAGACGGTACAGTTGCGCGGCGATGTTGCCGACGATCCCGAGTCCGAGCACCGCACCGTACTCCCCCAGCGCCGGTTCGGTCCGCCGGACCGCCTGAAGCGAGGTCGCGGCAAGAGAGAGATAGGCAGCCTGTTCATACGTCACGCTGTCCGGGATCGGCACCACGAGATTGACCGGCACGCACGCATAGTTCGAATGCAGAGCCATGCCCGCTCCCATGGCGGCGACACGCATTCCGACTTTCAACCCTTTGACATCCCCCTTGACTTTAATGATTTCACCCGCATTGGAGTAACCGAATCTGATCGCCTCCGCTTTCTCATCCGGATTCTCACGGCGCTTTTTTGCCGCCGCCATCTCGGTTCCGGGGCTGATCAGGGAGGCATAAACCTTAACCAAAACCTCATGTTCCTTCAGTTCCGGGATTTCTTCCTTGACGCACCGCAGCGTTCCATCGCCGGCAATGACCGCCGTCATTCTTTTTTTCATGGTTTTCCATCGTCCTTATTTCATTGCAGATTTTGTTACCGGTATAGATTATAGTCTTTTTTTGCGTTTTGTAAATAACAATTTGGAGAAAAAATTTAACAGTTTGGACAATTTCACTTTTTTTTGCCCGAATGTCATTTGTCATTTCCTTTTCCCCGGTTATAGTAACGGAAAACCAGGGAGACCATACGATGGACAAAAAAAGCTTTCCCACGGAGTTTCCGGAACTGCTCTATTTCGGCAAGGGAAACACAATGGCGTCCACTCCTCATTTTCACTCTTTCTACCAGTTGGAAATCTGCATCGACGGAGAATTTCACGGTAAAAGCAAAGAAAAAAGCATCCGCCTGCTTCCGGGCAATTACTGGCTGATCCCGCCTGAAACACTGCACCATTTCGTCTCATACAAAAGAACGGCGGAATACTATACGCTGAAATTCAATTTCAGTCCGGCGATCCCGGAGACCGAATTGCATGACGATGTCACCAAATATCATCTGGAAGCAATCAGGCGGATCATCTGCAATGAAAGCGCCCCGTCGGCATTTTCCGATGCAGGCAAGGAGATCATTGAATCCCATCTTTATGCCTTTCTGCATCATATCGCCTCTCAGGTGAACCAGCCGAGGAAAGACGAGTCGGACTTCATCATGCGCCTCAAGGAAGAAATCTGCTGCCACGGCTACCGGATGAATGTCAGCGAACTGGTGCAGTTCTGCCGCTGCACCCGTTCCCAGTTCAAATACCGGTTCAAAAAAGAGTCGCATTGGAAAGGCTCAATCAAAAAATTCATAGACCATGTCCTGTTCGAAGTCGCTCAGAATCACCTGAAATACTCTGGAATGAGCCTGAGCAGAATCGCCGAAGTCATGCACTTCCCGAATCTTTCCCTGTTTTCGCGTTTCATCAGAAATCAGTCGGGATACCCGCCCAGCGAATACAGAAAAATACTCAGAGAGAATCAGGACGCGAAATAAAATTCACCGGAACTGCGTGCAGGTTGCCTCACGGACTTCGCCGAGATCACGGAAAGGAAATTCACTGCCCCAGACCAGTCCCGGAGCCGGGTTCATCTCCATGAACCGTTTCAGCTTTCCTCCGAAATCCGTCAGCGGAGTCAATCCCCAGCGGCAGTCCTCCCTGCGCGGAAGTTTTTCCAACGGCATTTTTCCCTGAAAGACATAGGCATTCACCGGCGCCGTATTCATAAATTCTCCGATCTCGGAATCCTCCACCGGACGCAGCTTCAAAGAAGGGTGGAAGAAGCGCGGTTCCCCGAAACCGCAGTTCACCCAGAGCGGCATCTCCCGTTCCGCGCACCGTTTGAAGAATTCAGTGTAACGGGGACTGCCAAGCTCCCAGCAATGAAACGCAGGAGAAATCCAGACGCCGGAAAAACCGCCGGACACCGCCTGATCCAGTACCGCAATCCAGTTGTGAGCGTCCGGATTGACTACGGCAAGGGGCCTGATCCGTTGCAGCCCGGAACAGCGGGCAAGAAACTCCCCGTTGGATTCGGGCAGATCAATGTGGAAAATACTGTCCAGTTCCGCCGTATAAGCCGCTCTGATCCCATGTTCCGCCAGCAGCCGTTCCAGTTCTTCCGGCGGGATGGAACGCCGCCGGTCAAAAGGATACTTCCCGCAAAAACAGTAATGATCCTCATCCTCTCCTGCGGGAACGGGCAGGTTCCGGGGGGCGATTTCACTCCATGAAGCAGGTTCCGGAATATGGAAGATTTTCATGGCGTTCCGATACAGCACCAGGTCACGGTCGGCAGGTGACAGAGAGCTCTCCATGATTTTCCATATCTGAGGAATGAAAGCTCTGCCCGGCGCGTCGGAACCGTAGAGCAGACGTTCCGGCGGACAGCTCCGCAGAATTCCGTCCACCATTCCCCTGTCGGGATTGCTCCCGCCGGTTTCCCAGTACACATTCGGAGAACAATATTTCAACATGCCGGACGACTCCCGCCAGTTTCCCCCGCTGTGCCCGGCGATCATGACACACTCCGGAACGGTGCGGGAGAGCCACGCAAATTCCATCATGTCGATCTCCCCCGGCAGATTGCCGCCGGTCCGGTTGAACACATGCAGCAGAACCGGAAGCCCCAGTTCGGCGGCACGCCGCAACACCGCAACGGTCTCCTCCAACCCTCCGTGCGGATTCTTCAGGCTGATCCACAGTTTGACTCCGACCGCCCCGTTTCCGACTCCGCGCTCCAGCTCCTGCTCCCAGTCCGGATTCTGCGGATTCAGGTAAACCAGAAAGTAAAGTCGCCCCGGATTGCGCCGCGCCTGTTCCGCGGCATAGGAATTCGCCTCGCGCAAATGCCGTGAGGAGGGATACGCGCCACCGCCGCAGGAGGGCTCGGCAATCACATGGGATGCGATACATGCGCCGATCCCGCAACGCATGGCGTCCCGGATGATCTTTCCACCGATATCGGGGTCATCCGTTGCGGAATCCAGATGCAGATGGATATGGGAATCAATGATCATGGGCTTCCTCGTCCGTCAAGACGCACTTGACCGCACACGGAAAACCGTAAGGATGCTGAAGCGGCAGCGTCTTCATAAACTCCAGCGGAGCACGGGAACGCTTCAGGCATCCTGCGGAAACGTCTTCATAACCGATGCACCAGAGCTCCACAGCCCCGGACGCTGTCTTCCGTGAAAACTCCAGATCGAAAGATGTTCTTCCGCCGGCAGGGACGGGGAAAGTGAAATACCGTTCCTGCTTCCGGAAAAATGTCTCCGGGTTCTTTTTCTCGCCATAGCCCGTCTTGCCGGAACAGATCTCCGTGACGGGAAGCGCAAAGGACGAAGTGGGGACATTCCCGTAGTAACGGGAGGAATACGCTTTGAAACGGAGCTCCCCGGCATCCGCTCCGCGGATTCTCATGCAGACACGCAGATCATACATGCGGTAAGGTGCCACGATATCGAAAAATAGAGACGTTCCGCCGGGCTCAAACGAGATCTTTTCAAATTTCAGTTCGGGAATCCGGTGCAGTTCCGCCACCATCGGCTGCACGTTCGCGGAAACAGTTTCCGATGCGGGAAAACGATATTCATACCGCGTCCCGCTTTTCACAGCCTGGAACGGCAGGGCAAACGGCAGCCTGATCTTTTTCCGTGAAACGATCACGCACTTCACCTCCTCCGGCAGCAGGACAATTTCACGTTCAAGCATTCGGAAATCGGGGTAGAACTGGACAACATGTTCAAAGGATTCCGGCAGACGGTATTTCTGAGGCATCGGTGCAGGGTTCCGCAGGACGCACCACGACTCATGCTCTCCGGGCTGAAGAAAGCCGTAGACTTCGCCCAATCCCGGATTTCCGCCGAACATACAGCCGTTTTTCACAAAAAGATGCGGCGCGCAGTCCCGGGCAAAACGCATGGCGTGCCTCATGGTTTCCGCCTGATACGGGGTCAGACTCTCCGGCTGGACGGTCCAGGTGAAATAGGTGCTTCCACGCAGGAGGCAGAGCATCAGATTGTCCGTCCATGTGGACTCCGTATCATCAAAAGCATTGCGAATCGAGTTCGGAAACTCATGGTTGTCAAAGCTGGAAAGCGGAATCATGGAATGATCGCGCCGCAGATGATTGTAATACATCATATCACGGTGCGTCGCCGCGGAGGCACGCTGGTGAAGCGCCGGCAGGCTGGCGTATTCGGAATCGCCGGACTGACTCAGGAAGACATGCTGGACATGGCGCAACCACCACGGGGACGGCCACCAGCCGTTGCGGACAAGAAGATTCGGATTCACGCGCCGGACCGCATCCATGATCCGGTTCATCGCATTGATCGAACCTTCACGGACATGATCCTGCGTCGGGTATTTCTCCTTGAACTCCGGTGACACCGCGCAATCGTTGTCCCAGTCGATTTTCAGGTGCAGACAGTGCCGCGCAAGTTCGCAGAATCTTTCCGTCAGTCTCCGTTCCAGTTTCCGGTCAAGCAGCACTCCGTAATTGTCTCCGCAATAAGCAGAGCTGAAACCTTCCCCTACGGCAATTCCGTTTTCACGGAGAAAATCGGGATCGATCCCCATGGGCCCGTTATGCGAGACCCACAGGCTCAGATTCGGGTATTTTTCAAACTCAAGCCCCGGCTTCGGTTCAAAAAAACTTTTCCGGTTCTGCCATCCGGCGTCGAAAGTAAAAGCGTCCGGCTGAAACCCCAGCTTGTGCCAGGCGCCGATGAAACTTTTCATCGCCTCTCCGGTCACGGCATATTCGTAATTGCCGAGATACGGGTCGGACCAGAAGGAACAGAAGGCGAAAAACGGCTTCAAAGGCATGGGCGCCCGTATGCTTTCAATATATTCGGCAAAGTCTTTTTCCGGTTTATCCGAAACGCAAAATACAGCCTCAATACTCTCCAGGCGGTCTCCGTTCCAGACCGGATGATGCCGCAGGGAGTACGTCGTGGAGGCAGAATCCTGCGATTCGATCCGGGCAAATCCCGCCTGATGCGCAAGCCCGGTGAAAATTTTCCTCCCGATCAGGGGATATCCACAACCGGGAATCACGCCTCCCCCTTCCTCCCCGGCACCCTCGCGTCTGACCTGCCCCCCGGTGTCAAGATACCCGCACTGCCTCATCGCCGGATCGGGCACCGTCTGACGGTCCATTTCCACGTAATCAGGCGTAGGCAGGGGGCGCTTTGCCCTGACCTCAAGATGTTTGCGCCAGACCCTGCCTTGTTTTTCAAGACGGATTTCCATGCACAAATCATCGTCTTCAAAATGATCTGTTTCCGCGACATATTTTCTCCCTCCGATCACCACACATACCGCAGGCCAATGCAGGAGAATGCCATCCAAATTTCTTGTATCCATATCCCAGATTCCCTTCTGCCGTTATGAAACTGTCACGGGACTATATCTTGTTTTTATGGATTTGTAAATAGCAAAACAGATCTTTTTTTTATCACTTTGGAGAATCCGCGGCTATTCTGTTCCGGCAGAATGCCGGCAATGCCGTATTCATCATCAATTTCATCCCGTCTGCACCCGTCTCATCTTTTCATATCCATGACACCGAACATCCGGCACATCTCCTCCAGCCGCGCCACGGAATCCACTCCGAATTTCAGCATGGACTGCCGGATGCGCGATATGGATTTCTCCTTCATGCCGCCAGATTTCGAATAGAATTTATCCGCAAGGCAAACCAGCTTCTCCTCCGGCGTCTCCGGCAGATAGTCGCGTTCAGGAACCGGCAGCTTCTGATTCCGTATCTCCTCCGCAGTAATTCCCGTTCCCGTATGCCGTTCGCAAATCCGGGCATAAGCCTCAAGGTTCAGCCCATGCCGCCGACCGTATTCACGCAACATCTCCGCTCCGATCACACCATGGCAGATGTAGGGTTCCGTCCCTTCGCACAAAATTCCGGGGGCATGGCATCTGCCGATTCCGATATCATGAAGCATGGCGCCGCCAGCCACAAGCCCGGCGTCAATTTCCAATCCGCTGCCGGCGAAGTCCTTCCATATCGCAAGAGCCTTGCCGCGCACCTGTCCGCAGTGTGCCAGCAAAAGCCGGCGCAGAGCTGTATCCTCCGGATAAAAGTAATAGATGATCTCAAAACAGTTTATGCTCATTTCCTGCCTTCTCCATGTTTTTGCCGACACTTCATCCTGTAATTTACAACGTCATGGAGGTTCCTGCAAACAGAAATGGGTATGCAGGTGTTTCAACTGCGAGGTGCCGGGAACTTTCATTCCGCCCTGCTTATTTTTCATTCAGGAATTCCGGTTGCTGTCCCGGATGTTTTCCGGAGGTTACGGCTCAAGCCTGCAGAAAAAAAGATTTTTTTATTTCCTCGCTTGAATATATTTCTATATAGTAATATATTATATAAGAAATTAAGAAAAACGAAAAAATGAAAAAGGTTATGGAATGAATAGAAAGATCGGCATGCTGATCACGTTGATAAAACAACATGTCAGCCGGCTTTTGGAAAAAATGCTCGTGGAATATGGCATTGACGAATTCAACGGACCGCAGGGACGGATTCTGTATGTCCTGTGGAACCGCGACTCCATCTCCATTCAGGCGCTTGCCGACGGGACAGGGCTGGCGAATGCAACGCTGACCAGCATGCTGGACCGCATGGAGCGGAGACAGTTGGTAAAGCGTCTGCCCGCTCCCGGCGACCGACGGAAAACGTTGATCGCGCTGACGCCCAAAGCACGTGTGCTGGAACAGAAATACCGGGCGGTTTCCGAACGGATGAACGAACTGACCTATCAGGGATTTTCCGCGGAAGAAGCTGCACAACTGGAGGCATATCTGGAGCGGGTGCTTGACAATGTCCGCAGAACGGAAATGCAACAGAACAATTTGAAAAAATAAAACCGGAACCCATAACGAACAGGAGACTGAAAATGGACAGAAAAGAACTCACACAGACCGTCAAAGAGATGATTGCAGCGCCGTCCTGCTGTCAGGAGCTGAAAGCGGCGGGAGAAAAATGGCTCAATGCGGCGGATACTGCGGGAGAAAAAGCCGCCGCGGCGGCACTTTTGCAGGAAATCCGGGAGGATGTCGCCACGATCGAGCATGTCATTGAATTCTTTGAATCACCGCAGGCAAAGCAGATCTTTGGCGTGGAGCAGGCGAAATCAATGGCGGAACATGCTCATGCAGTTAAAGCCGCAGGCGGCAAATGGTGTGACTGCCCCGCCTGCACAGCCGGACTGAAAATCCTCGACAATGCGTCTCTGCTTGCCTGATCCCCTGCTTCGGCAGCATCAGGCGGTATGTCCCGATTCCATGCGAACCGCTCCACGAAGTTCTGCAACATGGAGAGTTTGCATGGAATTCCGGACATGAGATGCCACTTCAAGCGGAATCATGGAATTACAGAATTCCCGTTTTCATATCATCTGATTGCAACTTGATTGGACGAACCACGGCAGAATACCGTGACGCAACTGCATCTCCTGGCAAGACAAACAATAATAAGGACTTTTCATGGCTTGCTCTTGACAAACTAATAAAATATATGTATAATAAAATTATTTTATTAATAAAACGGGAGTATCTGATGATGAATATGGAAAAATCACGTGGACAGTTGCGGCGATGGCTGAAAATTCAGGACTATACTGAGAGTATCTATGTATCATTCATAAAACGATTCAATCTTAATAAAAATACTTTTTTTGTCTTGGATTACCTTTATTCGCATCCGGAGGGAGCGGAACCGGCTGTTTTGGCAGAAAACTTAGGATTAATGCGCCAAATGATGACAATCATCCTGAATGATTTGGATGAACGCGGTTTTATTCTGCGGCAAGGGCATAGAGATGACCTTCGTCGGAAAACGATACTCCTGTCTGAATCCGGCAGAATGTTCGCAGCGCAAGTCTGTAAAGAGTTGGAGGATTTTGATCTTGCAGCACTTTCTGTGTTTTCTCCGGAAGAGTTCCAGAACTTACTTGAATATTCCATGCGCTTTTATGAAAAAATCAAGGTTCAACTAGAAAAACCCAATTTTTGAGAGGGAAATTATGCCTGACAAAAACATTGATTTGGTTCCGCTGAAAAATGTGGATATTCCAGAATTCAAACAAAAAATACAACTGGCGTTTCAACGCGGTTATGAAGCGGAATTCGGACAAAATGAAAAACAGGTTTTGCCGGAGAAAGATATTGATCGTTCATTGAACGGGAAAGGGGCACATGCTTACAAAGCAATGCAAAACGGAGACATGATTGGAGGTGCAGTTGTTTCTATTGAGAATAAAACCGGAATCAACCATCTGGATCTGCTTTTCGTAAAATGCGGCTGTCAAAGCAAAGGGATTGGACAGGCTATCTGGCGCGCGATTGAGGCACAATATCCTGAAACCAAGGTCTGGAAGACTTGCACCCCTTATTTTGAAAAACGTAACATTCATTTTTATGTAAACTGCTGCGGATTTCATATTGTGGAATTTTTCAATCCGCTCCATAAAGAGAAAAGAAGTATTGATGAGTCTCTTGAAGGAATGTGTGATGAAGCCAGCTCTTACTTTTTTGTTTTTGAAAAAGCGATGAATAGGGTTGCAGAATAACAAATTCCATACATGATGGAAAAAACTCTTTGCTTTTTCCATAGTTTCTGCTTGACCTGTGATTTGTTCTCCACAACAGTGGCTATGGAACCGGATCTGGGGGACTCTACCCTGAAGCGAAATCCGGAAGAAACGACCAAGTTCTGCCGTGTCAAAAAAGCACACACAGCAAAGGAAATATATCTGAAATTAAAAAATGGGGTGGTAGATTTCGTTCCTGCCCCTTGCCCTCATAGCAGAGAGTTTAAATCTTTTTTCAACAAATACAATTAACTGCGGAATTGGGGATTTTGTGACCTCTTCCCTCAAAAATAGGTGCTGTTAATCTCATCTACACCCCGTGTTGAAATAACTGCGGTGAAATGTACTCATAGCCCTTTCCACGCTTTAACTGATATCGTCCGTTCCAATCTGTCCTGTTCTTCTTCCGGAACTTTGGAAAAGAAATCCAGTCCCGTTGCTGACGGCATTCATTGTTATTGTCCCAAATTTTGTGAAACACATTTGTAATTTCCAACGCCGATGAAGACGTTGCCGATAATCGTCATCCGTTTTTGCCAGTAGTCCTCCCAAGCTCCGGCGTTTGCAAACCGTTTCAATATGATTCTCGCGACTTTCGTTGCACCCTTGTCACTCCAACCATAAGCGATTTTCTTAATTCTGCGTCCAAGTTCCCGCATAACCCTTTCGACCATAGACGAGGCTCTGGGAGAGATCAGTCCCCATTTCAGCCAGCGGCGAATATAACCGAACATGCCGATTTTTGCCCGTCGCATATAGGTAGCCGCCGCTTCATACCCATGGCCTTGAAAATATCCGATCAGTTGATCTATGGCCGCCTCTGTTTTCTCCATTCGTTCCTCAATATCGTCTTTCTCTTCCTCGGACACGTACTTGAAATCTTCCTGCGGCAATTCGATCGCCACCGACGTACTTGTTACCATGAACACCCCCGCCGACCGGGGGAAGCTGTTCAAAATCATAAAAATGCTCTATGGGCTTATGGGCTTGCCCTTTTCCG
>ERZ1673738.3815-NODE-3815-length-16096-cov-4.170127_pt1 | contig 16096 bp, 7 predicted proteins | sample MGYA00580198_ERZ1673738 | MGnify/ENA primary metagenome ERZ1673738 (study PRJEB41218, sample SAMN15661784) | gut metagenome | host: Homo sapiens | place: Canada: London | collected 2015-08-20/2019-03-30 | study: EMG produced TPA metagenomics assembly of... | reverse complement strand
CAAAAATCAACCAACAAACTATAAAAACACAAATCCACACTTCATTTTTCTCAAAAAAATTTTATTTTATTACTAGGGATATACCCTGTTTTTCGGTTTATATAATGTATGGAAAAGAAAACATTATATAGATATTTCGGAAATTGCGCAACCGAAGAGGAGCGCATTCAAGTTTTGGAGTGGACAAAAGCCTCTCCCGAAAACCTCAAAGAGTTCTGTCGTGAACGCAACATATACAATGCCATTTTATTATCGACCGACAATATACAGCGTACCAAATACGACTTCCGCCGCCACTACCGTGCACAACTTCTACGTATCGCCGCCGTTGTCATACTATTGTTGTCGGTAGCATTCGGCAGTTTCTATCTCACGATGGGCGATCGCATCGTTCCCCTCTATTCATTGACCGTACCGGCCGGTAACAGCAATACCCTGCTCCTGCCCGACGGTACGAAAGTATGGCTCAATGCAGGTTCCACGATAAAATACCCCTCGTCGTTCTTGGGAATGCAACGCAATATAGAAATAGAAGGCGAAGCCTATCTCGAAGTCGCCCACAACCGTTGGAAACCATTTATCGTAAATACGCCTAACGGAAAAGTTAAAGTGTTGGGAACCAAATTCTACGTGACTTCCACACTCAAAGAAAAAGACTTCATGGTCTCGCTCATCGAGGGTTCTGTAAAAATATCGTCGGGCGAAAAAAGCGCGATGCTCAAACCCGGATACCGGGCACAATTCAAAGATGGCGAGTTCAAGCAATCGGTAATCCGCACCTTCGAAACCGAGCTGTGGAAAGACGGTATCTACTACTTTAAGGACAAATCGTTCGACGAATTGATGGAAGGATTCGAAAAATGTTTCGGTGTAAAAATCAGTATCGACAAAGACATCAAAAGCACCGAGCACTACACCGGTAAGTTCTATCGCTACAATGGCATTCAACATGCGTTGCAGGCTCTTCAACACGATTTCAACTTCGATTTCAAATGGGATAAAGAACTCAATACAATACAAATCACTTCTAAACACAAATAATATCCAAAAGCCTATGAATACATAAAAGCACACCATCTCTTATCTATCATTTTAAAATCAACAATTTATTTATTTCAGTTACAAAACTTTTGAATACCACAAAACACACGTATGTATAGAAAAAGTTTAAAAGCAATTATTGCAGTTTTAGCACTGGCTTACGCATTCGAAGCAAGTGCCGATGCGTATTCACGCATATCCCTATCCGAGGCAAATACTCCGATAGACGAAGTTTTGAAAAAAATCGAGAAAGAAGCTCAGTGTCTGTTTGTTATCAACACCCAAGTGGACACGAAACGCAAAGTAAACCTTAACGTTCAAAATAAGACGGTCAGCGAAATACTCGATATCATGTTCAAAGGGACCGACGTTTCTTACTCGATACAGAACCCCAACATCATGTTGTCGAAAAAAGCCGCATCTGCGCAAGGAAATGTCGCCAGCGCAAGTGCGACGACTCAAAGTGCCAACACGAAAATTATAACCGGTAACGTTACCGATGCCTCCGGCGAAACACTCATCGGCCTCACCGTAAAGGTTGCGGGAACCAGTGTAGCGACGGCAACCGATATCGATGGTAACTACTCTATCAAAGTGCCGGCAGGAAGCAACGAATTGGAATTTTCCTACATCGGTTACCAAACTATCAAACGCCCCATCAACGGACAAAATAAAATCAATGTAGTGATGCAAGACAACACGAAGTTGCTCGACGAAGTCGTAGTCACGGCTATGGGTATCGCTCGTAAAGAAGAAACCCTTTCCTACTCGACGCAAACCGTCGGAGGCGACGAGCTCACTCGTGCAAAAGAAGCCAACCTCATCAACTCGTTGCAAGGGAAAAGTGCGGGTCTGGTCATCACGCCTAACTCCGGCGGAGCCGGTGGAGCCTCCAAAATCCTTCTACGGGGTAATGCGTCTATGCTGGGTAACAACTCGCCGCTCATCGTAATCGACGGTGTGCCCATGCAAAACAGCGTGGCCGGGCAAATGGACATGGACGGCGGCGGTGCTACAATGATGGTCGACGGTTCGAAAGAAAGTAGCGATGCCCTTTCCCAACTCAACCCCGACGACATCGAATCGATTACCGTGCTGAAAGGAGCAAACTCCGCAGCCCTTTACGGTAGTGCCGCCTCTAACGGTGTACTTATGATTACCACCAAAAAAGGTAAAGAAGGACAAATCCGTATCGATGTATCGAGCAGTACGACATTCGAGACTCCTCTGAAACTCCCCAAGTTACAAAACAGATATGGAGCACAAATGTCCGGGTCGGTCGAAAACGGATTCACCATGAACTCTAATAGCTGGGGACAACGCATGAACACTCTCGGTGACGAATATTACGACACCGCAAACTCCCCCTATCACCTCACCCGCAATGCTTACGACATCAGCGACTTCTACCGGGTAGGAACCAACTTCAACAACTCCATCGCATTGAGCGGAGGTACAAAAGTGGCACAAACCTATTTCTCTTACGGAAATACCACAGCCAACGGTATCGTCGAAACCAATAAATTCGAACGGCACAACATCTCGTTGAGGCAAAACTTCTCCTTCTTCAAGGACAAACTGAAAATCGATATTTCGGCGAATTACATCAATCAAAAAACAAAAAACCGTCCCACCGGTGGTACGTTCTTCAACCCCATCTATCAAGTATATACATCACCGCGTAACATCGATATGAATTGGTATCGCAAAAACTATTACGACACCAGTGCAACATGGCAGTCCAATCCATATAGCTACATCGCTTCCGAAATCGGAGCAGACGGGTTACCCATATCGGTGATACAATCGGGCAAGACATCTACCCTTTCCGATGCCAACTATGGCAAACAAGTTTGGTTCACCGATGCCATCAACCTCAATAACCCGTGGTGGTTGCTCAACCGTATGACCAGCGAAGAAGTGATTAACCGCACATTCGGTAGTATCGCTGCCAACTGGCAAATCATCGACGGCCTCAACTTGCAAGCTCGTATCAAATATGATTACAACGAACGCAACGATGAAAACCGACAATACGCCACCACATGGGGTAATGCCGAAATGATTGACCGGGGTCGTCTTATTCTCGACCATACCAAGTCGCAAGACTTCTACGGCGATTTCATGCTAAGCTACAACAAAACATTCAAAGATTTCACCATCGGGGTCAATGCCGGCGGTAGCATGATGAATTCTTCCTACGATCAATGGATGATTACTCCTATTGCCAAATCAGGAGCACCCTATACCGAAGACCTCTCGTGCAACCAATTCGTTCTTTCCGATATTTATCTCAACAGTAGCGAGAACTACGGGGGACTTACTACCAAAAACTGGGAACGAGCCATTTTCGCTACGGCACAAGTTACTTGGCAAGACAAAGTAACGGTCGAGGGTAGTTATCGAGACGACTGGTATCGCGCCTTTACACAGTTCAAAGATATGGATCCCCACTTTGCCTACTATTCGGCAGGTGCATCCGCTCAAATGAACAAGATACTTGTTTTGCCCGAACAAATCAACGAATTGAAACTACGGGCTTCGTACTCCGAGGTCGGTAACTCTATTCCTAATAACCTATTCCTCGCATCGGCAAAACGTAATCCGGCGACAGGAGCCTACATCAGCAGTGCGATCATTAACTTCAAAAATCCCAAACCCGAAACCACACAATCGTTCGAAGCTGGTTTCGACATCAGTCTGCTCGATCGCTCCATCTCGTTGCAAGCCACCTACTACAACGCCATCATGAAAAACCAATTCATGAAATACGAAGGTGCTGCCGGCAAGGAAATATATATCAACGGTGGTAAGGTACGTAATCAAGGTATCGAGTTAACCGCATCCTATATCTTCGCTCCCAACAACAATTTCAGTTGGATTACCAACTTCAATTACGCCTACAACGACAACAAAATCCTCACGGTGGCCCGTAAGCAAAACGGACAAAAATATATCCACGAAATCGATATGGGTAACCTCAGCGGTCTGAAAATCAAATTCGAAGAAGGCGGTTCTTATGGCGACCTCTATGCCGTCGACTTTATGAGAGACGAAATAACCGGAGAAATCGTTGTCGACCCTCAAACCGGAGCTCCATTCAAACTCAATGGACAAGCCAACGAATACCTCGGCAACATGAATGCCAAGCACACCCTCGGTTGGTCCAACACCTTCAATTACAAAGACTTCTCCTTCTATTTCCTTATCGATGGAAAAATTGGCGGTAAAGTCATCTCCTTCACTGAGGCATACCTCGACTATTTCGGCACATCGCAACGTACGGCCGATGCACGAGATTATGCACTTAACAACAATCTCTATTGGACCTCCGAGGACGGTGTTGTCACCAAGCCCGGTATGTATATCCCGGGAACAAACCAAGTCGTTCCGGTCGACCAATATTATCAGACTATCGGCGGTGGATCACCCGTAGGACGCAACTACGTATATGATGCTACGAACTTCCGTCTTCGTGAGATTTCATTGGCATATACGTTCCGCAATCTCTTCGGACAAAGCAAGAACCTCACGGTATCGGCCAATGCCCGTAACTTGTTCTTCTTGTACATCGATGCACCCATCGACCCCGATACTTCGTTGAGTACGCAAAATGCTCTGGGTAACGTAGATATTTTCAGTATGCCTACTACCCGTTCTTTCGGTATTTCACTTAAAGCATCATTCTAACGAAACATAACATCATGAAAAAAACAGTATATTTATCAGCATTCGTTTTTGCCGCGGCAATCTCCTTACTCGGTTGCGGCGACCCTCTGCTCGACGATCTGAACTCCAACATCGAAGTCGGTTCGGGCGACCTCTCTATTGCCGAGAACTATGAACAGGCAGCCGGTATGTTCCTGACGGCACAGCAAAAAATGCACGATGTCGGAGCATCGAACGGTGCACACGTCTATCAAGTACAATTCAACATTCACATCGATAACTATGCCGGGTACATGGCCGGAACACAAAATTTTAGCGGGAACCTGCCCTCTACCTACCGGTATTTTGCGCAATACTGCGATGGTCCCAAAGCCAGTTTTTTCAACGTAGCACAAGCAGCCTTACCTGTAATGCGCTCGGCTGCCGACCTCAATCTGCGAGAAATCGGAGCCATGTGCAACATCATGTATTGTTTCTCTGCATTGGAACTTTCCGATGTGTACGGACCTTTCCCGTGGACCGATTATAAAAACGACGTGCAGGAACCTCCCGTTACTTACGAACCGATGGATCAAATTTACGACTCCCTGTTCGTCAATCTCAAAGATGCGGGGAAAATATTGAAAGAGTTTACCTCTACTTCCGAAGAACATCAAGATACCATTAATCAGATTCTGGCTCAATACGACAAAATCTGCGGCGATGTAAAAACATGGGAACAATTCTCCAATTCCATTCGTCTGCGCATGGCCATGCGTATGTCCAACGTCAATCCCGATAGAGCTAAAACCGAAGCGCAATCGGCTATCGATGACGGACTTATCGAAAAAAGCATCGAGTACAACACGATGGTTAATAACGGAACCAATCACCCGTTGGCATTTATCTCCATTCTTTGGAACGACACACGTATAAACGCTTCGCTCGAAAACATCATGAAGCGACTCAAAGTACCTTTCATGGATAAGATATTTGAAAAAAATAGCGATGCTATACGCAACGAAAACGGCGAAACGACGTGGCAAGCACAACAAGACATTGTGGGAGTCCGCACGGGAATCCAACTCACACCTCGGGACGATAATAACCAATACACCAAATTTTCAGGTGTCACAAGTGCTTTCGCAAATTTCCCGCTTGCCATTTTCAAACTCTCCGAGCGTTACTTCCTGCAAGCCGAGGCTGCACTCCGTTGGAATATCGGAGGGTCGGTCAATACAAGCTATCTGAGAGGTGTTGCTGCCATGTTCGACAATTACGACATCGCACAAACCGAACCCGACTTCCAAACCTATTGGAATCAAGAATCGGCAGATACTTCTATCGACTACGTGGATCCGCATAACTCACGCAACAACACCAAAGGTCTGGTTACCGTAGGAGTAAAAATCAACAACAGCGACGACAATAAAGTAAAGCTCGAAAAAATCATCACCCAAAAATGGCTCGCTCAGTTCCCTATGGGACTTGAAGCATGGAACGACTTGCGCCGTACCGGTTATCCTCGCATATTCCCCGTCAACGATATCGGAGACGGCTCATTGGGAAAAGGTCGTATGATTCGCCGTATTCCGTGGAACATGACCGATGCGGCAGCCGCCCAAGATGTCAATACGTCGGGGATCCAAGCCCTCGGAGGAAGTAACCTGATGCGCACTACCCTTTGGTGGGACGTAGAAGACCCTGCCGGATTGGGCGACAATCGTCGTTGGGAAACCGAAGTTTCTAACTAAAAATTTAATCGGAGAGAGCGTATAGAAACGTACACTCTCTCCCCTAAAATAAAAACAACTTTTTTGAGATCTTATTATTAACTTAAAAACAAAAGAAACATGAAAACACCGAAATTACTACTGTCCGTGTTGGCATGTGCAGCAGTTGCGGGAAGTTATGCCCAAAATGTTCCTACACATGATTCATACGTACTACCTTTCGATGATGGAAAAAGCAAACCGTTCTCCGAATATTTCAGAGAATGGGAACCGGGAACTCCGCTATCCGAAGATGAAAATTTCTACATTTCTCGGGTTCCTTTGAAAGAACGTTTTGTGAACACGGCAACACAGGTAGATCCCACCATGACGCAAGACCGCAAATTCAGTATGTGGACGCCGATGGGTATATCCGACACCTACTGGCAATCGCTTCCGCGATATGTATTCGACGGAGATAATTTCAGCATGTGGTCCTACGTGGACTCGCAAGGCGGCTGGTCTCTCCCGTGGGTACGTGTACCGGGTGCATACAGCGACGTTACTCACCGTAACGGTGTATGGAATAGCGGTGGCCTCGTCTTTTTCGATTCTTGGGGAGGCGACAATACCGAATCTAACAACAGCGTGAACATGCTGGTCGAAAAAGAGAACGGAAAATTCAAATGGGTGGAAAAATTCGTGAAATTCCTTCGTTACTACGGTCTCGACGGTGTAGGTATCAACCCCGAAGGAACCGTGCCGCAAGCCTCTGCATTGCAAGATTTCTTTTCTCAATGTCGGGAGTATGCCGAATCGATCGATTGGCAATTCCACGTATATTGGTACGGAACGAATACGAACGACGGATACATGGATTTAGGTTCCTCTTTCCAGGACGGAAAACAGAACTGGTTATGGAAAAACGGCAAACAGGTAGTCGACATGTACATGCTCAATTATGATTGGGGAGGCTCAGCAAGCAGGTCAACAAGTTATGCAAAATCAATCGGAGCAAATCCTTATACGCTTTATGCCGGGTATGACATTCAAGGAAATTGGCTCGCCCGTGGTCCGTGGTCTACGTTGAAAAACACCGAAATGTCTATCGCATTTTGGGGTAATCACACCACCAATATGATTTACCAGAACTCTTCCGAATTCGGTTCGGGTGACGAAGCCGTACAAGCCTGTTACCTCGAAAAGCAAGAGCAAGTATTCTCCGGCGGTAACCGGAACCCGGCAAAACGCCCGGAAATAAAAGACGGCATTGCCAGTTCCAGCGAAGCGGCCATGAACGAGTTTCACGGTATAGCAGAATACCTGCCCGCCCGAAGCGTATTGCAAGAGTTGCCTTTCGTAACCCGTTTCGGACTCGGTAACGGAAAAACCTTCCGTAACGAAGGAAAAGTAACCTTCGGGAACAAATGGTTCAACGTAGGTGTACAGGACTACCTGCCCACATGGCGCTGGTGGATTACAGACGACAGCAATAACGTGCCCGAAGACGGTATCGAATGCGGATTCACCTACGAAGATGCTTGGTATGCCGGTTCGGCCCTACACATGAGCGGAGCTACGAAAGTATCCAACGTTCGTCTCTTCAAGACCAACTTCAACGTTTCTGAAACCGACGACGTATCGATGACTTTCAAATTAAATAGCGGCGAAGATACGCACATGAAACTCTTCTGGTCGTTCGTAGGGTCGGAATCTACATTGCACTCTTGCGACATTACCGGAGCCAAAGAAGGACAATGGACAACCTTCTCCAAGAAAGCCTCTGAAATCGGTATGAACGGAAATGTAGCCCTCATCGGTCTCAAATTCGAAAATACCCCGACAAACTACGATGTATTCATCGGCGAAATGTCCATCGTTCCGGCAAAGACTTTTGCGCCAGTCAAACCGGCCATTACTACCGAAGAAAGCAATATCTTGAAAAAACGTACTTATAACTCAATCGATTTCAAATTTAGCTGGGATTGCGAATCCTCCAAAAACGACGCCGATCCATACCTACCCGTCTATAACGAAGATGTAGATACTTGGTACTTCGAAGTTTACGTACAGGCAAAAGACGGAGAGCCCGTTCTTTGCGGAACGACCTCTTCTTGGGCTCACTACGTAGTAGGCGCTCCGGTATCGGCCAACAACGAAGTCACGGATTACCGGATCGGTGTTTGTGCCGTGGCTCCCGACGGAAAAACGAAGAGTGAAACGACATGGACCGGCTACCTGACTACCGGACTCACACTCGTTGACGGTATCGAATGTAACAAAGCGGTAATCAAAGCCGGCGAGGAATTTACCCTCTCGTTGATCGACCCCAACCAAGAAGAACCTTTCTCTTGGGAAATCTTTAACGCAACCACAGGCGGTAATGCCGTATTCACCCAAGACGGAGGTCGTTCGGTAACCACTTCGCTTTCAGAGGAAGGTTATTACGATGTCAAACTCACCAAAAGCGATCTAAGTATACTTACCTATCGCGGCTATGTACAAATCTCACCCGAAAGCACAGGTGCGATTCCTTCGATTACCGATTTCACAGCATCCGACACCAATGTAACCCTCGAAGATGGTACTGCCGAAGTAACACTTAGCTATACCGGTGAAAAAGGCGAAGGCACGGTTTCTCGTGGATTGCAAGTAGAAGACCCCTATATGTTCCGTATTCCGGCAGATTTTCTACCCAACAGTCAAGGAAGGTATTCTATCGGTATGTGGATTAAGCCTGACAAATTTTCTTACGCTCAACATGGTATCGGTCTAATCAATCAACGCAATATGGATATCGGCTGGCCCAACAACAACTGGGGAGCAATCTGGGTAAATATCTGGCCTCAGAAATATAATAGCATAGGAACAAAAATCATGGACGATAACATTGTTTCCTATACCATGTTTAACAACGAGGCTCAATATTCTTTCAACGGGAATAACAATAAACACGAAATTCCCAACTTGGCTTGTTGTACAGACGGTAACCGTACCGGAACCGAATCATATAGTTTGAGCGTTGGACAGTGGTCACATATTCTTATCTCGTTCGACGGCAGCAAACAAAGAATCTATTTCAACGGTAAAAAAGTTGGTGAAGGGTCTGCCACCAAAGTTTCTTACAGTGGTGGAGACTGCCCCATCTATATCGGAGGTTCTCGAGTTTACTACTCTGGATTTACCGGAACGATCGACGATGTTCAAGTTTGGCACAAGGCATTGAGCGATACCGAAGTAATAGAAGCCATGAAAGGTTACGACGGTAAAGAAATCCCCTCTGACCTGAAAGGTTACTGGACATTCGAATCGGACAACTACAACGAAGGTGAAAAAGTATTTGAAAACAAAGGTACTTTGGAAACTGGTAACAAAGCTGCTTATGTCGAAGTGAAAGGAGCTGGCGGTGAAAATACTTCGAAAAACGAAGAACACATATTACCGGCCAATATCGCTATTCAAGGTAACCCGGCCATGTCGGGTACATTGCCCATCACTACGACATCGACATTCGCCGTTGCCGACGCCGAAGTTCAAAACACCGGTGACAACGCATCGGTTACATTCAACAAAGACGGTAAATATAACGTCACCTTGACGCTTGCCAACGGCTGGGGCTCGGATACGAAGACGAAAGAAGAGTATATCGTAGTTCTCCCCTCTTCGGGTATCGATGGCAACTTGGTAGATAACCTCACGGTATACCCCAACCCCTTCATCGAAAATGTCAACCTGCAATTCGCAGCCGACGGTAACTACGTTATCGACATCTTCGACGCACAAGGTCGTCAGGTAACTACCAAAAAGCACCAAGCTATGGCCGGCGAAATCTGCACGCTCACAGTAAATGCTGCCAAAGGCATGTACTATGTAGTCGTGTCGAAAGACGGCAAACGCGTGAAATCTTTCAAAGTGGTAGCCGAATAATACAAGGCCATTCAAACCCTCCGCACAAGTCCTTGTGCGGAGGGTTATTAAATCAATCAGAATATTATTTAGTATCATCTTATGAAAAAAAATTATCTTTTTACATTAGCGGCTCTCTTGTTAGGGAGTACCATAGCAAACGCTCAAAAGCCTCTCGACGGGTATGAGGAGCCTACGTTCCCGAAAGATGGAAATGTAGGAAACATCGTTTCGTTCAGTACATCTGGGGCATTGGAAGACCTCGAAAACATCTCAATACCCAAAACGCCAAACGGAAAAATAGCACAAGAACTTTTGGTCGCTCCGGGGGCCAAAGTAGAATTTACGATAAAAATAAACACTTGGTGGGGAGCATTCGCTACCTTCTCCGATGCCAATGAAAACAAAGAAATGACCCGTTTGATATATTGCGGAAACTCTGGACAAGGAGGATTTGAAGACGCAACGAACGGTGTAACAGTATACGTGGAAGACAATACGTCGAAAGTCAACACAGGAACTTTACCCAGTATTACAATCCCGGAAAGCGCCGAAGAGGGAACCACTTACCTGCTCCGCATGATGTTTTTCGGGGCTAACGACACCAGCGATCCCACCTACAACGGAACATATTCCGAAGGGACATACTACGATGTAAAAGTCACAGTACAATCTCAAATACAAAAATACGCCATAAACTTTTCCACACCCGAGAACGGAACTTTGACCGTAAAAAATGGTGTAAATCCCATCACATCGGGTGACGAAATATCCGAAGGAACCATTTTGACGGTTACGGCTACCCCTTCGACCGGCTATGAACTGGTATCGGTAACCAACAACGACGAAGTATTTCCAAGCGAAACCTATACAGTGAACGCATCGGCTAATTTTGCAGCCACCTTCAAAGCTCTACCCACCGAAGGCGATGCCATGCTGATGTCGGCTCCCGGTTACGGCAACGGAGAAGATTGCCAACTACGTTTCAACGACACGGTATTAGGAGAACACAATACAACTCAAAATCAAGTATCGAGCGACCAACGGTCTCGTAATTATACTTTCTCGGCTTGGATTTCTCCTATGGGCTACAACGGAGTCCTCATGGGGCATGTTCAAAACAGTATCACTTGGGCTGTCGAAGGTTCTTATGGCGTGGGAGTAAAAGACGGTAAACTCGCCGTTTGGTATCGCAAATGGGACGGTAGCACGATCGCATGCCCCGGAGTAAATGCCCCGGCCGTATCTGAGAACACGACACTCTATCCGGGTGAATTTGCATTTATCTCGTTGGTAACCAGCAATGACGGAAGGACGTTCAAAGTATATAAAAACGGGAAAGAGGCTATCTCGCAAGAAGTAGAAGACGGAGGTTTGGCGTTGCTTTACGACGCCTGCGACTTCGCCATCGGGGACTCCAAATACAACCAAATGCCTTGTAAAGTAGAGGAAGTACAATTATGGAACAAAACCCTCACCCCCGAGGAAATAGAAGCCTCGATGTTCGGGCCCAAAGCCGATGCCGAAGGATTGGTCGCCCACTACCTACCCGAGTCCGCCGATGCCACGACAGTTGAAAATCTCGTTGGCGACATCGACGCTTATTATCGTAAAAATGGAACCGTTACCAGTGGTAACTTCCCAATAGCAGATGCTTTGCAAAAAACCAATGGGCGCTCTACGGTAGAAGTGACTTATAACACCCCGGTCGAGGAAGACGCTGCTTATGAACTTCGTCGTTTCGATGTTGCTATCGGTGAATCTCCCGCCCCGGTAAAAACATACAGTAACCTCTATGCTGTTAACCTCGGTGAAAAATATAAATTTGCTTCGGTTTCAGTAAACGATACTCCTCTCGAAAACATAAACGACCCGATTAAAGTTACCGACCAAAATTTAACGGTAAATGCGACTTTCGAACTCGCTACGGGCATCGAAGACGTAACGGCCGAGGTTACTGCTTACTACAACGACAAGGTGCTCTATATGCCGCAAGGCGCAACGGCTGTTATCTATAATTTATTGGGAACGGCGGTTGCCGAAGCGACCGAAATGCCAACCAATCTCGAAAATCTTCCTGCCGGCATTTATCTGGCTAAGGTTTCGATGGGCGAAAACACAACAATCATTCGCTTCAAAAAATAATTAGGTTTTCATGGCCACACCCCGTACCCGCCTGCCTCGTGTGAGTGCGGGGTGTTTTCAAAAAATACCACGGTTCGCCCCGATTTCGTCGGGATTTAATACACCCTACCGGTCTATATCGCAATTCGGCCGAACCATGAAACACAAAAGTCTGTATCTTTTTTATATCAAAAACAAAAGCTTTTTGCTTAAACACATTTAGCGATGAGAAACATATTCACCCTGCTTGCTTTGTTGGTATTCGGTACGATACTGAGTAAAAACCATGCTCAAACATACTCCATATATCCCACTCCGCAAAAAGTTGTCGAAACCGGAGAAGCTATCGAATTGACGCAACAAATAAATGTCATTTGCGAAAGTGGAATCGGTGAAGTGACCCGCAACCGCATGAAAGAAGTACTCGAAGAAGCAGGATATACCATCGCATTCTCCACAAATCCGTCGCAGACGAATACGAACCTCTACATAGGAATCAACGGCTCGGACGGTGCAGCAAACCGCTATGCCGTAGAAAACAATTTGCCCCTTGCCGTTTTTGACACGGGAGATAATAAATTCGACCCCTATCTCCTGCAAATAAACGACCTACACCCTCACGGCGACATCGTCGTTCTGGGTAATGATAAAGGTTCCGAATTTTATGCCTTTGCCACGCTCGAACAAATTTTGGAGCAAACCGACGGCAACTCGATTCGTCAAATTACTTTCGAAGATTATTCACACACTCAATATCGGGGAATCGTGGAAGGATTCTACGGACACCCCTACTCGGTGGAAAACCGTATCAGTCTTTTTGAATTTTGTAAACGATTCAAAATGAACGTATTCGTGTATGGACCGAAATCGGATCCCTACCACCTCGGTAATTGGAGGGACGATTATCCTACCTCGCTCACCGAACAGCAACGGTTTTTCGGTATGATTACCCAAGATGATTTGAAAACAATGGTGCAAGCAGCAAAAGCATGCAACGTCGATTTCATCTGGGCAGCACACCCCGGATTACAACAAGGAATCAGTTTTTCGAACGAATCGGCTATGGCTCCCGGTATCGACGCCCTCATGAAAAAATTCGATCACCTTTATAGCCTCGGTGTACGGGGATTTGGTGTTTTCATCGACGACATGACCTACACTCCCAGTGGGGACATGCAAGCTCATCTAGCCAACGAAGTACAAGTAAAAATACGCGAACGATACACTACCGACAACACCGACGACCAAGTAGCACCTCTTTTTTTCGTCCCCACGGCTTACGCTCTCAACTACGGAGCATCCTACACTCTAAACAATCTGAAAAAAGTCGATAGCGAAGTAGTCATCGCCTTTACCGGATACGACTGCTTCTCCAATATCCGCCCCTCGGCCATCGACGATATGGCCGGACGCGTGGGAAGAAATTCGGTCATGTGGTGGAACAATCCGGTAAACGACGATCATGACGACCGCATCTACATGCGGGAGTTAACAACTCACTGGACAATTGAAAAACCCGGTGCAATCAATACGCTCAACGGGCTTATTCTGAACCCGATGAACCAAGCACAGGCTTCGAAAATCGCCTTGTTCGGAGCGGCCGATTACAGTTGGAATCCCAACGCTTTCGACGTTCATAAAAACTGGGAAGAAGTATTTCACCGAATAGCCGAACCCGGCGATACGCAGACTGCCGAAGCGATCAAATGCTTCGCCCGCTTCTCGAACACGTTGGTCGAGGACGAAGAAATGATAACGCTCTATGACAATTTCATGGAGAAATTCGGCGGCGAAAGTTTCCCGCCGGAATCCGACAAGCTGCGAAACGAACTGGAAAATCTTAAACAGGCTTGCACGTACATCGAAACCCTAAAAGACAGTCCGCACAGAGATTACCGATTGATGTATGAGGACATTCGCTGTTGGAACGCCAAGTTGAAAAACATAAGTACGATAGCGCTCGACGCATTGGATATGCTCGAATATGGAAACTCCATGTCCCGCTCCGAAGGTTGGGAAAAATACCTGCGATTGAAAAAACTATACACCGGTATGAGTTCCGACTCTACCTATCTCGTAAGCGCTCTCGAAGGATATGGAACTTCGACCACCGAAAAATTCTATGAAGTGAAACCGGGAGATAGCCATTTGCGCCCGTTCACAGACTTTTTGGTAGAAAAAATAGGAAACAGTATCCCCGGATTATGGCCGGCAAAAGACAGTTTGCAAATAATTACCAACATCGAGAATTTGCAAGGTGTAGAATTGACGGCTCAGAACGAAACGGTCCGATTAACCGGATTGAACGGACTCGATCTCGATAAAGACGAATACGTAGGTATTTATTTCGGAATCATCGAAAAAATAAATGTGGAAGAAATCACGGCCGACAAAACGCTTCGAGTAGAGATTTCGGAAAATGGAAAACAGTGGACTCCGATACAATTACCCATCATAGAACAAAAAACCGCATATATCCGAATTAAGAATATTTCGGAAGAAGCCGTAGATTTTAACCAACTATCGGTTTCCCGTATCCTCACCTCCGTAGAAGTCAAAGCCGAGGCATCCACCAATATGTCGCAATATCAATCTTACTCCATAAACAACGTCGTCGACGGAAATCCCTCGACATTCTTTTGGAGCAGCGAAGCACAAGCCGCAGGCGATTATGTTCTTCTCACCTACCCTTCGGCTCAGCCCATTTACGAAATAAGCATCACATTTACAGAGATCGACCAGCTCTCAGGAACCGCAGCGATAGAAGTCTCCGCCGATAACGACCAATGGCAAACGGTAACCGAATTTACAAACGGCTATCTCGACTCTACCCGTTCGTTTACTTGCAATGCCAACGGACTCATGGCACGATATGTTCGCTTTATCATTCGTAATACCGTAGGTAGCTATTGGTTACAAGTAGCCGAATTTAAAGCGGATATGTCTGAAAAATACACCCAAACGACCGACCAAAGCGGAGTGCAAATAGCCACCCTCGCCGACAAAGACCTTTCGACCAACTACCAAGCTGGCGAAGCAGGATATATCGAACACCGTTTTATCGAAAATATAACGATAGAGTCGATTGAAATTTTCCACAATACCATCTTCGATTCCACTCGCAAACTCCCGTCAATATATGTCAACAATGGCTCCGAATGGATCAAAAAAGGGTCTTTGGAACCGTTGTGCACAGTTATAGACACCCACGAAATAGATACGGTAACAGCCGTGAAAATAGAGTGGAACAAAGAGAATATTCCCAATCTTTACGAAATACTTCCCGTTGGGACTCCCTATGTAGAAAAACCGGGGAAACCCACCGCCATAAATAACATGAAAAAGGACGGTCTAACCATATATACAAACGATAATCGGCTGATCGTACAATCGGACGATATGATACAAAATATAATTTTATTCGACTTAAACGGAAAAACAATAAACCATTTTAACGTGAATAAATGTATCTTTGAAACAACATTCGGCTCGAATATTCCACAAATATTAATCGTGCAAGTTATGCATACAAACGGGAATTTATCGACCTGTAAAATAATACGATAAAAGCAAAAAGATAGAATAAAAAGATCATCACATATAAACAAAGGACATGAAACGAACAACGCTATGGATAGGTTTGGGATTACTGCTTTTTTCAAGCT
>ERZ1673738.3807-NODE-3807-length-16116-cov-7.025092_pt1 | contig 16116 bp, 17 predicted proteins | sample MGYA00580198_ERZ1673738 | MGnify/ENA primary metagenome ERZ1673738 (study PRJEB41218, sample SAMN15661784) | gut metagenome | host: Homo sapiens | place: Canada: London | collected 2015-08-20/2019-03-30 | study: EMG produced TPA metagenomics assembly of... | reverse complement strand
CAAAGAAATAGAACCGGCAAAAGTTTCCTCCAGCTTGTAGTACTCCAATGTGACTTTGTTTCCCAGGTCCCACACTTCTGTTTCATCACTAGGCAGGAGGCGTGAGAGATAGCTGCAAAAAATATATTCTTTATGCAGGTCTTTATCAAACATTCGGACGATCTGAGTGATATAGTTATACCACTTTACAAAGCTGCGTATCTGCCGGCGGAATTCATAGCGCTGCTGCTGATCCAAATTGCTATTATAGCGTTCCGAAACCGGCAGCAAAGCGTTTGTAATCTTTCCCTGCAAGGCCACATTATTCTTATTGTTTTCAGGGTCAAGGTAGATTGATGTAACAAGGTCGATGTCCTCATCGGTGTAAAGCTTGTACTCCCGCAATTTTTTCTGTGCGGTATAAATCAAATCGACATTGATTTCAGATTCCAGGCTGGTCTCTGTATAGAACGCTTGGAAAGCCTCCTGAATATCCTCCGCAGTGTTCACAAAATCAAGCACATAGGTATCAATTTTGCCGGGGCAAATCCGGTTTAAGCGGCTAATTGTCTGTACCGCTTTCACATCACGCAGCTTTTTATCAATAATCATGGTATGCAGAAGAGGCTCGTCAAAACCCGTCTGATATTTTTCCGCAACGATCAAGACATCTCCCTGTTCATGGAAAACATCCTTTGTCTGACTTTCAGTTACTCGGTTTCCATCTGTATCCTTATTCATCATACTTTCCGTGTATTCGGAGTCCGGAATATCCGGGTCTGTAACACTACCCGAGAACGCAATCATCACCTGAAGGCTATCATAGCCTTGCTGGCGAATGTATCGTTGAACCTCATAGAAATAACGGACAGCAGCAAGCCGCGAGGCTGTCACAACCATCATTTTCCCCTTACCGCCAATTGCCTTGCTGGTCACTTCGCGGAAGGTCTCTACGATAATGGCTGCTTTTTGCGCAATATTATATGGGTGCAATTCTGCATACCGGCGAATCAATTTCATTGCCTTGGATGCCGGTACCTCCGGGTTATCCGGTATGTTTTTTGCCACTTTATAGCAGGTCTTATAGGTAGTGTAATTTGCAAGCACATCCATAATGAAGCCTTCTTCAATGGCCTGCCGCATGCTGTACACATGGAAAGGATGGAATGTACCGTCTATCCATTCCTCACCGAAAATCTCTAGTGTCTTGTCCTTGGGAGTGGCCGTAAAGGCATAAAAGCTAAGATTGCTGTGCTTCCCGGCAGTAATCAGTTCTTTCAGGAATTTGTCATTGGAGGCATCCAGTTCCTCTTCCGCTTTTCCTTCCAGTTCAGCATACTCCGCCAAAGCGTCAGAAGTGTCTGCCAAAGCCATTTTCAGCTTCATTGCACTCTGGCCGGTCTGGCTGCTATGGGCCTCATCCACAATAATCGCAAAGGCTTTGCCTGTCGTGTCTCCCACAAGATCGTAAATGACCGGGAATTTCTGAAGTGTCGTGACAATAATCCGTTTCCCGTCATTGACTGCTTTCAGCAGATCTTTGGAGCTCTTCTTTTCATCAATCAATACCACGCTGCCCAGCGTATGATCGAAGCTGTCGATAGTGTCTTGTAACTGACTATCCAGTACTTTCCGGTCTGTAACAATGATGACTGAGTTATAAATAGCCCGGTTTTCGTCATCATGCAGACTGGCAAGGCGATAAGCGGTCCATGCGATACTGTTGGACTTGCCGGAACCGGCGCTGTGCTGGATGAGGTAGTTGTGTCCGGGACCATGTTCTCTTGTATGGCGAACCAATTTCCGGACAACGTCTAGCTGATGATATCGGGGAAAAATGATCTTTTCGGCGGTGTCCGTGCGAACCTTTCCATCGGGCAAGGTCGTTTTCTTAACCTCTTTCTGATAGCTGATAAACTTTTGTAGGATATCAAGAAAGCTATCCTTTTGGAGCACTGTTTCCCACAGATAAGCCGTCACATAGCCGCCAGTTGGATTCTGTGGGTTCCCCGCTCCACCGTCTACACCTGGACCATTGCTCCCCTGGTTGAATGGTAGAAAATATGTTTTGGAACCCGACAGACGCGTGCTCATGGCCACTCGATACAGGTCCGCTGCAAAGTAAGTAAGGATTCTACGGTTAAACTGAAAGGCCTCTTCGCGTGGATCGCGCTCTGTCATCCACTGGGCGATGGCATTGTCGATGGTCTGCCCAGTCAGTTGATCTTTCAATTCTATGGCAACCAGCGGAATCCCGTTGACAGCCAGCATCATATCCACACTGTTATTATTGTGCGGACTATAATGCCATTGGCGGATACACTGACAGATATTTTCCTTGTAATGAGTCAAGGCTAGCTGATTCAACTTCGTCTCCGGTTTGAAGTAGATAACCCTAAACTCCTGGCCGCGGTGCTTGAAGCCGTGGCGCAGGACATTGACCAGGCCCTCCATGTCAACAGCATTTTGAAAGGCCTTATAAAACTTCTTCTGAGGATCACTCTTGCAGCGTTTTTCAAACAGTGCCCATTGCACCGGTTGCGTATTCTTGACAAAGGTACAAAGCGTCTCAATATCCAGGGCATAGTTTTCCGTAAACACCCCTGTACTATCGTACTGAAATCCGGTACGATACCCCGCATCTGTGGCTTTTTGCCAGCCACCTTTGGGAGAAATCAAAAAGGATTCTATATCCTGTTCAAATTGCTTTTCATTATCTGCCATCGTTACACCTCCTGCGATTCATTTTCAGTCTGGGATGCATCAAAGCGTTGCTTGCTTTCAACAACCGCCTGAAGCATCTTGAAATGTAGATTGACAAAATGAATATAAGCAGTTGCAGCCTCCAACAATGGTGCATTCCTTTTTTCAGGGAGCGGTTGTCCTATCTGTATTCCAATTTCATAGTTATCACAAAAATCTACGGTCTGATAAAATGCCTTTTCCGATAAATGAACATATCCGCTGGCATTGTTGTATACTTCAGAAAAGATGGGATCTATTTTTGCCACTTCATCTTTTAAGTATCCGTCAAGCATTTTATTGCCCTTTGCATCTTTCAGACTTTTGATGGGAGTTCCATCGAGAATACACCGAATAACCGCATTTCGATCCTCGGCAATAAACGCCGCATAAGTCCGCATACAGTTGTCCATCTGCATGCGGAGAAGGACTCCGACACAAGTCAAATTCCGATCTTTTAGCATGGGAATCAGGCCATCGATTAAGCGAATACATCTGTCAACAGATGCACAGAAAAACAAATCATCCGTACATAAGGTTTCGCCAATGATGCCTGTCGCTAGTGACACGGCTTCCTTCCGTAATTCCTGTAATTGCTCAATATAGGCGGCGAGCTTAATATTGTATTCTTCGTTTTTCATCAGACCACCCGCTTTTTCCCAGTCACAACTTCAAAAATCAAGGACTTTTTGTAGGATTCTAAATCATCAATGAGTTTTTGCTTTTCATCAATTATTTCATTGATAGAGGCACACTTTTGGTTGAGCATTTCAACAATCTTTCGCTGCTCCTCCAGCGAAGGCACAGGAACCGTGAATTGCAGAATTGTTGTTGAATTTGTACTTGCTAAATTTGTTGTCTTCTTTGCTGTTATATCGAAATATACTCGTCCGACCGGAGAAACCGTCAAATAACCCAAGTACTCCGTAAGCATATACTTTTCATTGACTCGTACAGCAAAAACATGGTTTTGATGCAAACACTCTGGAATTTCACCATTCCATATCGTGCCACGCCCTAGTTTGTCCCGGTCACCACCTTCTGTCATAAGTAGCTCTCCTGGCGACAAGGCATATTTTTCAGCTTCTTCTTTTGTGATCATAATTGTGGCTACATCATTTAAGTCTAAATACTCAGCTTTAACATTCGCAACTCTTAAATAAGGCCGTGGAATTAGCTGTGTTCCTGCTGGATATTGTTTTCCAAGTGTGATGCCGGATCGTATCGAAACAAAATTTCTAATTTTTGTAATATTCCAGCTTTTAGGAACCTCTCCGATCCATTCAACGCCAGAATCTTTCATTTCCACATCTGGATCAAGCCCCCCGGTCACCGCTTCATAGATAATCGATGCTTTCCAGAATTTATACTCTTCAATGCTGGCCTTTGCTTCTTGGATTATCTCATTGATCTTATTACATTGAGTATCCAGATAGGAAGCAATAATGGTTTGTTCTTCGTATGGGACAATAATGAATGGGAGATTGAGTAATGCCGATGTACCAATATTGCTACGAACACCATCGGCACCTAATTGATTAAAAATTTGGTGCATCCACATGGTAAGAAAAAAGTATTCTGCATATTTTGTCGAATGTTCTGACTTTTCATGCAGAACAATGTAAGCGGGAGACACGATTCCATCATAGGATGATCTTCCTACTCTGCTTGTTGAAACATTTTGCAAATCAATTAATTTAAAGACCAATTCATTTGAGCGAAGAATTTGATATGTTTCAAATTTTTCTGGCTGCAACCCTGTATCATCGGCTTTTGATCTTTTTATAACTCCATTTAAGGTCAATGCAAGTCTCTGGTATGAGTCCACATTATTCCCTGCAATCGTTTTAGTTGAAGAAAAGACACTTTTGACCTTTCCTACTTTCCAATGGGTAGGTATCTTTCCTATCCACTCAATACCACTATCCTTCATATCAGCATAATCATTTACTGGGACCATCTCATTCACCAGCCTTTCCAAAAAGCTCATGAAGTTTTTCCATTAGTGCATGTTCATGAGCCTCTATTCGCTGTGCGATCTGGTCAGCGGCTTCAATTTCTTTATACTCATAAAATGTCCGAGTAAAGGGAATCTCATAGCCGATCTTTGTCTTGCCCTCATCCACCCAAGCATCTGGGTTGTAGGGCAGCACCTCGCGGGAAATGTATTCCTCTACTTCCTCCGTCAACGGAATATTTTCGGTGTCCCGCTTGGCAGTGTCAGCCACCCTTTTCCCACGCTTCAAAACAGGGGTGCCATTCTCATTATATATCGGGGTCTCCACCACTACTTTGCGATAACCCAAGGAAACACCGTCCAATATCTTGCTCTTACAGACAATGGGCTTCCCGTCTTCTTCTGCACCCTCATAGATTTCGGTGCGATATTCCCCATACGCCTGGACGATCATGTCGCGGCTATTCTTCGCAATGTCCACCCGCTTATTGCCGATGGGTTTCCGGCGGGATTGGCAACACTTGCTGGCGTCAATGAGCTGGACCTTTCCCTTGCGCTCCTGGGGCTTGTCCTTGTTGACAATCCAGATATAGGTGGCAATACCGGTATTGTAGAAGGAGTCGTTGGGAAGCTGTACGATGGCATCCAGCCAGTCATTTTCAATCAGATAGCGGCGAATCTCACTCTGACCGCTTCCCGCATCGCCGGTGAATAAAGAGGAACCGTTCTGAATGATGGCCATTCGACCAGTGTCTTTCAGCTTTTTAACACCGTTCATCAGAAACAACATCTGTCCGTCACTCTTACTGGGAAGGCCAGGGGCAAAACGACCTGCCTCGCCTTTTTTGTGTTCGGCTTCCACTGCGGTGGCTTCACGCTTCCAGTCGATACCAAAGGGAGGGTTGGAAATCACGAAGTCAAACTGATAGCCGGTAAATTTATCATCGGACAAGGTGTCGCCAAACTGCATATTGTCCGGGTCACCACCGTGGATCATGGTATCCGCTACTGCAATTCCCATGGTAAAGGGGTTGATTTCCTGCCCAAACGTCTGCACGGTGGCCCTGCTGTCCAGCTGCTTCAGACGTTCTTCCATACAGGTCAGCATCTGGCTGGTGCCCATAGTCATATCATAAACTGTGCAGTGGATTCCATCGTCATCCTTTACGATATCGTTGTCGGTCAGCAGCAGGTCGCACATCAGGTAAATAATGTCCCGACTGGTGAAGTGGGCTCCGGCTTCTTCATTATAGGACTCAGAGAATCGCTGAACCAGATTTTCAAAGATATAGCCCATATCCACCGTGGAAATATGGGTAGGGCTCATATCCAAATTTTCAGCAGAAAAGTCCACAATGACTTGATAGAGTACACCCGCTTCGACCATACGATCTATCTGCGCTTGGAAATTCATGCGTGAGAGAATCTGCTGTACATTATCGGAAAAACCTGCAAGATAATCTCGGAAGTTGTCTTCGATGTTTTCTGGGTCGGTGATGAGGCTACTAAAAGTGAACTTGCTGGTGTTATAAAATTGATAGCCAGCAGCCTCTTTCAAAAAGCCGACTTTCAGTTTTCCAAAGCTCTCATATTGCTTGTTTGCTTCCAGCACCGCATCATGCGAGGGGAGGAGACAATCGTGAAAGCGCTTGATCACACACATGGGCAGGATTACCAGACCATATTCATGCGGCTTAAAAGCTCCAAAAAGGGAGTTAGCAGCATTCCAGATCAGATTCGCATTTTCTTGTGCCCGTCGGCCTACTTCATTAATTTTCTGTTCGCTGGGACTCATTATTCGTTTCCTCCATTGTCATGTACTTGTTGATCAAAAACGGCTAGGACCTCATCGAGCGGTACGCCGTTCCAGTGTTCTAAGTCTGAATCGACACTGTATAAAATCCTTGCCTTCAAAATTTCATCTGAAAAGGTGCGCATACTGGAAATCAGTTTTTCCAATCTGGAAGTAAGGGCATACAGTCGCTCCGGCACAAGTTCTCTGTGCTCTACATGGGATGCTATCTGCTGTTTATACGTCTGCAACTGAAATATCGTTGCGGACATCGCTTCCTGAAATTCCGGGTCTGCGGAATTCAGCCATTCTTCCAGCTCACGAAATACCCACATCTCGTCGCGGTTAGCAATGATATTCCGCAGGCGATTGAAATCGTCGTAGGCTGGCTTGATACCAGGTCGGCTATCTAATAGCCGCTGCAAATCGCTTACCCGATAGCCAAGTTCTCCTTCTGGCATCAAAATCAGGGTATCCTTATCTTTCGCTGGGCTCCACTTTAACTTTTTATGGGCAAATTCTGCAAAATCGGCATAAACAAGGGAAAACCAATACTCCACTGGGATGATATGCAAGGCATTTGGTAAATAACCTCGTATTGCATCCACGACAATAGGGTTGCAGTCCGAAAGGACTACCTGCACATTGGGAACTCCGTCTTTCAAAAGCACTGCCGCAATATCAGCAGAACTGACGCCATAAACAATGTCATAGACCCGGATACCATGATCAACGTTAAGAAATATTGTATACTGATCCTTATCCGTTTTTCCGGACAAAATCGCCAATCTAGAAGGAAGCATTGTCGTTTTGCGGCGAGCTTCTTTTTTTCGTACCCATCGATTGAAAATCTGGCCAATAGCCTGCCTGGAAATTGATCCGGATAGCCGGTTTGCAATCTGCGCATAGCTTGCTCCGTTAAGTACTTGTTGTGCAATTTCATTTTCCAGACGGAAAGTCACATTATCTCGCTTGGATGCAAAACCCACAGGCTTGGAAAATACATGTCTGCAATCTTTATCGAGACATCTATATTTATAAAACTCATATTCGAGTTGGATCACTTTTTCTTTTTGCCCATCAGAAACTAGATCCAAATATGTTTTAGAAAACAAGTCCTGGGTTTTTATCGCATCACTTCTACAACGCGGGCAACACTCGATTTCCGGATCATGCAGCCAAGCGTTGTAATAAGTATCGCTGCCTTTGCCCTTTTGAACGAAAAGTTCATCATGGCCTAGCAATTCTGTCCGTTCCTCATCTGCTCGCCTAAAAACATGTTTGGCCATGATGCACCTCTTCACATAATAACCTCATCATAACTATACCATACAGGTAAAGCAATTACCACCAATTTCTTTACAAAAATATATTTTATATTTATATTAACCACCAGTCGCTTTACTTATTACTCTATCTAAACGTTTCATTCTTGTGTATACTGTTATCATCCAAAGGCCCCGCTATTCCTTGTCTTCCTCTGAAGCCGGCCAGATGGAGGCTTGTCGAATAATGGAGGGTAATAACTGATAATAAAGGAGTATTTTATGGTAGTAACCTTTTTGAGCGCAAACGGCTATAGTGACCCTAGTAAAAATAATGGTGACTGCATTCTAGTAGACAACGGTTCAGAACTCGTCATCTACGACTGCGGGTGCGAAGAACATGCCCGCAGAGTTGTCGAGTATATGGACACACATGCTTATTCCAAAGCAAAACTTGTGCTTTCCCACAACGATACAGACCACTTCGATGGTATACCCTACCTTATTGAGCAAGATAAACTGTCTGCGGTTTATACGTTATTGCTTCTGAAATACAAGGACGAACTGCTGGACAAAGTCAACGACCGACGTCGTACCCGAGAATCTATCGCTGCCCGAATTGCAGAAATCTACGACAACATTTATTCTCTTTCTGGGAAGATTGCTCTAAAGGATATCTTTGCTGACGCCGATGTGGCTACAGGGATCACAATTCCCGGTCCCAGCAAAGAATACGCTTTGGAGGCTGTAGCAAAGAGAATCGACAGCCGTGAAAGCGACGACATTGACAAGGAAACCATCGTAAATGCTGTCAGCACCCAGTTGTCTGTAAACTTCAGTGACACGAAAAAGCTCCTTCTGACAGGAGACAGCAGTTTCGAAGCACTCAAGGATAACCTAAAAGACCACTCCGCTATCCAACTTCCCCACCATGGTAAGCTCGTTCAAGCAGAGGAAATCTTTGATGCAAAAGATAATTATACCGTTTATTTTGCGTCTGATAATACAGGTGACACTAATGGTGGCTCGGACAAGTTGGTAGAAAAATATAAGCGAGGCCATGTCATCTATAACACTAGAAATGGCGACCAGGCCTGCGAATGCTCTACATTCAGACTCACCACCTCTGTCGGTTCCTACCTCAGGGGGAGGGACTAATGCGCTACCTTCTGCATAAAAGCCAAGCCCATGAACTGAAAGCTCGTCAGGAGTATCTGTTCGATATTTTTCACCTGTACTTCCTTCCGGGAAAACCGGAAGGAAGCTATATTCCTTTGATTCCTGTTGGCACAAAGGGGCCGGATGTACTTTTCATTACCGGACATACAAACTATGTTGCCGATTACATGGAGATATACCATCGTCAAATTCCAGAGCGCTGTATTGTCGTTACTAGCTGTTTAGGGCGCACATTCAAGAAATATACATTCCAGAAACAATTCTATGTCCCTGATCTAAAAGCTGATTATTGTTATTTGCACAGCGGTATTCCTTACGGCTTTGGTTTCAATATTTCTGATGCCGAACTGGTTTTCTATAACGCTCAGGGTAACATCTGGGAGCGTCTTGAAGTCGCTTATAGCAAGCTTTAACGAGAAAGGAAAGCCATGAAGATAGAACTACTCGACGCTTACCATATTCGCGTTCGTTTGAGCGCTAGCATTATCGTCTTAGCACCAGTGGCTATTACAATATTTCTTTGCTTTCAAGAAATAGCTACTGTTGTCTCATCATCTATCATTATCGCTGTTCTTCTGGCATTTACGAACTATCTTCCAATTGTGCAGAGACAGATTTACAAAAAGAAACTTCCGTTCAAAAATTATGCTGCACAGTTTCTCATGCCAGATGATGAAGTTATTAATCCAACCTCTAAAAAGCGGTACTATAAAAAACTTGCAGAGATTGACCAAACATTTTCTGAATTTCAACACCCGAATGCCAGCAAAAGTTTTTATCAGTGCTGTGAAAGTGCCATTCGGTATTTAAGAGAAAAAACCAGAACCAATTCTTTAGTCATGGAGGAAAATATTAACTACGGTTTTTATAGGACTCTTTACTCCAATAAGAGAATTGGGATTTTGCTGTGCATAGTGTTTGGCTTTCTTGCTGCGGCATACTCGTTGTTTTACTTTAAATCGTTCGCTCAAATACCTGTAAACAACTACATTGCCTTCTCGGTTAATATAGTATTACTTGCATTTTGGATTTTCGGTGTAACCCAAAACGGCCTAGAAAGCACTGCAAAACAGTATGCGAAGGCACTTCTTTCAACGATTGACTCAATATAAAACATATTTTCCCGTTCGATTAGTTGGAAGATTGCATATGGGCCAAAGATTACAGCAGTGAAATGTTAATACACGCTCACAGTTCTTGCTACTTATTAGATGAGCGTAGTGCACTCAATCTTCTTATGAATTTTTCTTGTGGACAAGCATTTTGTAATATTTTATTCAATGCTCAATTAAAGCTCATGTGTTGCGAAACACAATCTGACATCGCAAAGGGGCAGGGAAAAATCCCTGCCCCTTTGCTTAGTTGCAGATCAGGCTATTGCTGATTATTTCCATAACTCTGTTACGAATATTGTTCATCCTCCGTACCCACTCCATCGGGGCAGCCTCTTTCAACTTCTCCGTAACACCTTCACATTCTTCCATTTGCTGAACCAGCCGCACGAACATTTCCTCCGCCTGCTGATCAATTCCCACAAGATAGTTGTTCAGTTTTCCAGTGGTTTTCAAGCTGATGTATGTCGCTCGACGGTGTTCCTGAATGTAGCGCAGATGACGCTGCCCCCATACGCCGATTGTTTGCTGTCCGTCTGATAAGGACAACAAACATGGGATACGAAATCCATTGACCTTCATATAGCTGCCGCCCATCGCTTCAAAAATCGCCTGTGTCATTATTCGTTCCTGCCTTTCTTACGATAATAAAATTCGTCCTTGTGATTGGGGTCTTAGGGTTCGCCCTAACAAGCTGTGCTGTTCGGAAACGAACGGCACTCTAAGCAAAATGCCGTCATTTTGCTATGCTTGCGAGAATATTCGGAGTGATTAAAATTACACCGAATTTCAAGCCGCCTGCGGCATATTTTCACACACTCAGCCGAGAGAAAAATCGTTCCCCCGTGACAGCCGTGACGACCGTGACGATGTTTTTGCCACCGACGCAAAAGTCGTCACAGCCGTCACGGTCGTCACGCTTGCGGACAATCTAAGGTGAAAGAGAGTGTCCGTCCAGCGTGGCTGCGGTGGCTCTCATAGCGGATGCCATATTCGCACTGGAGTTTACCTGCACGGACATTGAGCCGCATGGAGAGGGCGTTGGGTTTCATCTTCAGTCCCAGAGCGGCAACGAGTTCTGTTGCCGTTCCGCTCCATTGAGGCTGTTCGGCTGTCACCAGTGCTGCAATCGCCGCCAGTACTGGGTCTGGCGGCTCTTTCCACAATTCGGTTTCTGCTCGCTCTAGCGTCCATATCAGCCGTTCTTCGTTTCGGGTCAAGTAAAGGCGCTGATCCTGCTGATCGCGTCCGGAAATGTCCAGTGTAGCAGCGTTGGAAGTCCTGCGCTCCTTTTGCAGAAGAAAGGCTCCGTCTGCCGCACCCAGCAGACCATTCGTGCCGGAGATCATATCGAATTTATCCTCCGCCTGTTGCTTGCGGGTGTGATGAACAAGCAGCAGGCAAATGCCGTGCTCATCGGCAAATGCTTTCAGTTTAGTGATGACTTCATAATCACTGGCATAGCTGTATGTATCTCCACCGGATTCGCGGACTTTTTGCAGTGTGTCGATGATAATAAGCCGGGTATCCGGGTGTTCCTGTACAAACCATTTAAGCTGTTCTTCCAGACCGGCACCTAATTGTTTGGCGTAAATGGAGAAATAGAGATTATCCGCGCTTTCTGTGCCAAACATACGGAACAGCCTGTCTTGCAATCGCCGGTGATCGTCCTCTAACGCCAGATACAGCACGGCTCCTTGATGAACCGGGTAGCCCCATAGTTCCAGTCCTGTGCTCACATGATAGCCAATCTGGGCCATGAGAAACGACTTGCCCACCTTGGGAGCGCCCACAAAAAGATATGTTCCTGCATAGAGCAGGCCGTCAATAACGGGCGGTCTGCTGGGATAGATAGTTTCATAGAGATCCTGCATGGATACGGTGGACAGATATGCCGGGTCATAAATGCGCTGCATTTTTCGGAACATTTCATTGAAACTTGGTTCTGGGGACTTGTTTTCTGTGGGTTCTGTTGCTATACTTAGTTTGGTAAACTTTTTGAGCGACTGTTCCTCGTCTGCGCCAACAGACGGATATGGAGCAGTCGTTTTCTTTTGCGCGAGGCTCACTGTGACACCTCCTTCATGCCATCCATAATGGAGGCAATCATTTGGATAGTGTCCAACAGTTCATCATCAATGCCGTTTCCTGCATCAATGCGCCGCAATTCGCTCAGTACGGCGACAAGCTGGTCGCGCAGCGCTTTGAATACTCTCGGATTGCCCTGAATTACGACTTCTTTGCAGGTGAGCCGCCGCGTAATGTAGTCCTGTTTGGTTAGGCCGGACAATTTTACATAGCGATTGATCTGCTCATCTTCCTCCGGCGATACGCGGAAGCCTATGGTTTTGCTTCGCCAGCGGTTCTTGTTATCACAATTTTTTAATGACACGCTTCGTCCTCCTTTCGTTCCATATCCAACTTGTTTGCCATTTCCGTTTGTCTTGTGGGAAACAGATGTGCATAGCGATAGGTGATGTCAATGCTTTCATGGCCTACGCGGTCTGCGATTGCCAGTGCCGAAAATCCCATATCGATCAGCAAAGAAATGTGTGAGTGACGTAAACCATGCACCTTGATACGCTTAACACCAGTTTCCTTGCAGCCGCGCTCCATCTCGCGGAATAGGTATGATTTCGTGACTTGAAATATCCGATCATCAGGCTGTACGGCATACAGTGTTTTGATGTAGTCCTGTATTTCGTCACAGAGAAATGATGGCATTTGAACAACACGATTGCTTTTCGGTGTTTTAGGATCTGTGATGACATCTCGGCCTTTCATGCGCTGATAGGATTTCGTGATAGAAACTGTTTGTTTCTCAAAATCAAAATCCGCAGGTGTCAGCGCAAGCAGTTCACCCTCTCGAATTCCAGTCCAATAGAGCATTTCAAAGGCATAGAAGGAACGAGGCTTGTCCATCATCGCCTCGATGAATTGCAGATACTCGGCTTTCGTCCAGAACTGCATTTCACTGTTCTTTGCCTTCCCCATATTGCCCGCCTGTGCTGCCGGATTCGCTTTCAGACCATAATGCCTGACTGCATGGTTGAACACCGCGCTGAGCTGATTATGAAGCGTTTTCAGGTATACCGGAGAATATGCTTTTCCTGCTTCAGATCGGTGCCCCATCATCTCGTTCTGCCACGCCATCACATCTTTGGAGCAAATGTCACACATCTTGCGCTTTCCAAAGTAGGAAACCAGTTTCGTGCGGATGATGTGCTCTTTTGTCAACCAAGTGCTTTCTTTGAAACGATTTTTCATATCTGCGATATATAACGGGACAAAATCTTCGAATGTCATATTCAAATCGGAGGTTTTCTGTTGCAGGAAAATTCGTTCCCACTCCAGAGCCTCCCGTCTGGTTTTGAAGCCGCGCTTCATCTTCTTTTCTTTTTTACCGGTCCAGTTTTCATAGTAAAAGGACACATACCATGTGCCTTTTGCCTTGTCTTTGTACGCTGGCATTTTATCGCCTCCTATTGCTTGTCGTTCATACCGTAGAACTTCTCACTGAAGTAGCGGCGGCTGATTTTACCGGGAATGACCATAAATCCTTTGGCACTCAATTCACCATTCAAACGCTGAATGAGTTTATAGGCGTGTGCCTTGGATACACCGAGGACATTGGCAACTTCTTCTGCGTTCATAAATAATTTGTCTTGCATCTTTCTTGACTCCTTTCCATCTGTTGATTTCACATTCGCATAAATGTTAATGTTCTATACCGACATTATACATTAGCTTTTATGTTAATGTCAAGCAAACTTTCGCGTGATTGTTAATGTTTCTCTTGCGTATTTTTGCTATTCACGATATACTACATTCAAAGGCGGTGACACATTATGACGGTAGGAGAAAAAATAAGGGTGATTCGTACTTTTCGCGGCATGACGCAAAAAGAGCTGGGATTGTCTGTCGGATTTGATGAAAAGGGAGCGGACAACCGTATCGCGCAATATGAAACAGATTACCGTGTGCCGAGAAAAGAGATGCTGGATAAGATTGCGCTTGCGCTGACTGTCAATCGTCTGAACTTTTATTCGGCAGGTAAAGGAGACAGTGCCCCGGAAGATCTGCTGCGAACGCTGTTCTGGCTGGAGGAGAGCGGAATGGGCGGTATCACCCTGTTTCAGCTTGTCCCCAATCAGCACGAACCCACTTGGCAAGGAGAGCAATCGGAAGCTGCGGATACCGCGGCGCGGTATGAACCGTCCGATAACTGGCCGCTTCGTCCGCCGGTGGCAATGTATTTCAACGCCTTAGTCGATGACTATATGCGAGAATGGCTGGTGCGTCAGCAGGAATACCGGGCAGGAGAAATCACACGAGAAGAATACTTTGAGTGGAAGCTGAACTGGCCGGATACCTGCGACGATTTGGGCAAGGTCACACCGACTATTAAGTGGCGCAAAAATAAATAAAGACAAGCAAAAACCGCCCTGCTGAATTTTGTCGTTCAGCAGGGCGGTTTTACTTGTCCTTTGCAATTATTCTCAGCGATACTGTTCAGACTAACTTAGTATCAAATCAGTATCAGCAGGCAAAGCGACAGGCAAAAAAGCCTGTATTTATGCGGGTTTCGGAGGGTTCCGAAATTATTCCCACTCGCCAAGTGGAAACGCGCTCTAAACTTTTTTGTATAGACTGCTTGATTCCATTTGACTTAATTTGATACCAATTATCCCAATCCTATGGGGTATCCGACTTTCTGCTATCAAAAAGCTATCAGGGGATGCTATCAATAGCGGAAAGATTCCACCTGAGTTATCCTCGTGGAGGGAACGGATCATGCCCGTGAGAATCCTTGTCGCGGATTTCTCCATTTGGACGATGGATAACAAGCTCGGATTCCTGATTGCGGGAAATGCTCCGTGCAATTTTGATTGCTTCTGTTTGTGTCTGGGTTCTCGCTGTAGCGCGGGAGTTCCCTTCGCCTTTTACCTGCCACCCGCCATTGGGGTGCGGAGTTACGTGCTGATTTTTTCCTTTCATACTATCATCCTTTCAAAAAATGAAAAGGATGAAACCGCCAACATCCTTTTTGTGGTTGTTATTTTCGAGTTTTTACGGGAATGCAAAATGCTTTCAAGCCATACTGACTGGCGTAAATGCGCTTGCCATTCTTAAGCGTAATAAACGCAGTATAGATGTACTCTACGGCATCGTTATGAGTTTCTCTCATAAACACAGCACCTCCTTCAAACGGGATTTTTCCGAAACGAATTTCGGATTCGCTTGAAAAAGGTAAATACAGCCGTTATACTTAACTTGTCATGGAGAAGTATAGGCGGTTTGACCGTATTTACTTTTCAAACTGGAGCTTATTCGAGCTGGAACTCGGATAAGCTCTTTTTTATGTCATACAGCCAAAGCTGTCGGACAGCGGACTACTTCAATTCACTTGCCTGGGTAAGATCAAACAGCATGGCCTGATCTTCTTTAAGTAATACTCCATCAACTCGATAACCGCATTTAGATAAATCCCAATGCATGATCCCTTGAATTGTATTAAGAAGATCGCGACCGTTCCAGCGCACAGAAAGTGCATTTGACTTCTTTTCCTTGTTATAAAAAGTCGCGGCGTTTGGGGTGTCTTGTGCGCAAGGTTGTACGGCTATACGTTTTGTTTCTTCATCAATAAGGAGGCGAACATATTCCGGATATTCCAACTTCATTATGACTGACTTGTTGAAGGTCATGCCGTTGATTGTTATCGAGACGTATGGTACACCTTCGTTGAAGTTAAACGGTTTGAAATTTTCGAGAAGTGACATTCTCGTCTCACTCCTTTCTACAAAGCATTATAGCACACTGTCAGAAATAATGCAACAATATTGTTCTGATTCTTCACTCGATCTTGCTTCAAAAAAATCTTATCAAATTCAAATATGCGCTCGACATAGCTTCTACATTATTTCTGCGTTCTTCTCGTTCGATTTTATAAAGAGAATGATCTTTGCGAGCGCACGTTCTTCTTCAATCTTGTCTCTCTGCATACGCCGAATTGCACATTCCCATACCGTTAAGAGCTTAATGCCATGCTCCAGCAATTCTGCTTTCACTGCACTATCCCGTCTGACATTA
>ERZ1673738.3793-NODE-3793-length-16179-cov-7.929856_pt1 | contig 16179 bp, 12 predicted proteins | sample MGYA00580198_ERZ1673738 | MGnify/ENA primary metagenome ERZ1673738 (study PRJEB41218, sample SAMN15661784) | gut metagenome | host: Homo sapiens | place: Canada: London | collected 2015-08-20/2019-03-30 | study: EMG produced TPA metagenomics assembly of... | reverse complement strand
GTTGCCAATAAAGGGACATCGTCCGCGAGCCTGCGGCTGGGAAGCGTACCTACCATAAAACTACATTAGGCGAAGCGGCGCGAGGCATCAGCCGTTCCCATATTGGCAATTCCTCGGCAGGACCCCTTACACCAACTACCGCACTTCGGCGCCCATTTCACAATGGTGCTTCCGCAGAGATACACTCGACTACACTTCGTTCCGCTCGGTATGGCATATTTTGATGTGGCTCGAACAGTTTTATATCTTTTAATAGTGGGTACACGACCCGTGCTCGGCGCCCTTTTCACAAGGTACCCTTCCGGGGGATGTTTCGACTACACTTCGTTCCGCTCAACATGACATAACTATATACGGCGAATATGCAATTATTTCAATTCATCTGAAGTCCTGCATCTTTGATGTCTTAAAAAAAGACGTCGTTGAAATAACGGCGTCCTTGTAAAAGTTTTCGGGATTGGGGTTTGGGGAAAGGGAACTTTTGTCAAAAGTTTCCTTTCCCCAAGAAAAACTTACTGCTTCGGCGCATTTTTCAGCATGGTCACATATCTGTCATCGCCGTCGGGGAACAACGTCACGATGTTTGCCCCCTTGTACATCGGGTCGTTTGCGTAGCGCGTTGCGGCAACGATGTTTGCCGCAGAGGAAATGCCGCAGCAATAGCCCAGTTTGAGATTGAGCATGTAGAACATATCCAGCGCCTCTTCGTCGGAGACGGTCTGCACCTGATCGACCACCGAGCCGTCGTACAGTTTCGTCACGAAGCCTGCTCCGATACCCTGAATGGCGTGTTTGCCGCCGTGTCCCTGACTGATTGCAGGACTGCCTGCGGGTTCGACCGCAACAACCTTGACATTCGGAAAGATTTCCTTAAGGCGTTTGCCCGTACCGATAAGCGTACCGCCCGTACCTACGCCCGCCACAAAAATATCTACGCGATCCAGTTTTTCGGCAATTTCGTCCGCCGTGGACAGGTAATGTGCCTTGACATTGGCGGCGTTTTCAAACTGACGAATGAGCAGATGTCCCTTTTCCATGCCAAGCAGTTGCGCCTGTTCGATTGCGCCTTTCATGCCAAGCGCGCCCTCGGTAAGCACCAGTTGCGCGCCCAGACCCTGCAAAAGTTGACGACGTTCGACAGTCATTGTTTCGGGCATGGTAAGAAGCACACGGTAGCCGCGCTTTGCGCCGATGTAGGCAAGAGCAATGCCCATGTTACCGCTTGTGGCTTCCACAATGGTATCTCCGGGGTGCAGAATTCCGTCCTCTTCCGCCTGCAAAATCATGGCAAGCGCAGGACGATCCTTAACGCTGCCGCTGGCGTTCATTGCTTCGTTTTTTACGTAAATGTCGGCGTCAAAATCTTCTTCGTACGGGATAAGCGGAGTGTTGCCGATACCGAGCAACGTCGCCGCCGCATAAAAATCTTGTTTGTTCATAAAAAAAACCTCCGAAATTTTCTTTATTTTTTTATTTTTGAGGGGACAACCTTTTTCTCCGAAAAGTGTTTTCCCTGCGCCACCTTCCAAAAGTTTTGGATAGGGGTGAGATGGGCTAAAAGATTACTTTTCAGCAAGATGTTTTTTACTCAAGGGTTAATTTAGCAATCACTAATAATTTTTGCGAGTGTGATGGCGAAATTAGCCCTAAAGGAAATCTTTTTTTTGAGTACAGCACTTGCTTTTTGTAAGCAATTTTTGCATACGTATTGAAAATTTGCTTACAGAATGACGTTTCATAAGGTACCCTTTCGGGGGAGCACGGAGCGTGCACCTGCTAAAACGAAGAAAACACCGTTAATTATTTAACAGGAAAAGCAAAACGATTTATGCGTCAAAGTGAAATTTCAACTGCACTTCGCTCACTTCTTGCAATGACACAATTGTACAAAGGGCGCTTCCGCGGAGATTTCTCCACGCGCTTTGCTTGGTCGAAATGACGTAATCTTTTTGCTTAGTCGTGACGTAACCTGACGGAAATTTGCACTATTTAGTTGATTTACAAACTTCGTCCGCCGAAGTTAATCAACGTGAAGTACGCAAACCGATTACAAACCGTTAGCAAGCATTGTTACGTGCGGCAAGGTGTTAAGTCGCAGCGACATCTGAACGAGGGCGCGGCTGGGTAGGCTACCTACCACAAGACACAATGCCCGAAGTGAAGCGAGCGAGCACGCGTTCGCAGCGACTTAATTCCTTGACACACGCATAGACACACTAACGCACTTCGGCGCCCTTTTCACAAGGTACCTTTCCAGGGGATGTTTCGACTTCGCCTGCGGCTTCGCTCAACATGACATAATATAAATTGGCGGCAAAACGTCTTTTCCATTGCCAATTACCTGTTGTAACACGTCCTTACTTCGTCCGCCGAAGTTAGTAAACGAGAAGTACACAAATAAGTTACAAACGGTTAATCAACTTTATCAGGGGTGGCGAGGTGTTGCCAATTAGGGACATCGTCCGCGAGCCTGCGGCTGGGAAGCGTACCTACCATAAAACTACATTAGGCGAAGCGGCGCGAGGCATCAGCCGCTCCCATATTGGCAATTCCTCGGCAGGACCCCATTACACCAAATCCCGCTCTTCGGCGCCATTTTACGCCCTTTCAAAGTTTTGGGGAAAGGGTGCGGGGAAACACCTTTTGCAACAAAAGGGGTTTCCCCGTAAAACTACAATATGATATTCACCAATCTGTTCGGTATCACAATCACCTTTTTGACCGTACTGTCGCCAAGCAGTCCTTTCACAGTCTCGTCGGCAAGCACCGCCGCTTCGATTTCCGCATTTGTAAGTCCTGCTTCCAACGTAACGCGCGTCTTGGGGCGAGAGTTGAACTGCACCAGCAATTCCACTTCGTCAGCCTTGAGGTGAGCCTCGTCATACACGGGGAATTTGCTTACGACAATACTGCCCTTATGTCCCGTCTGTTGCCACAATTCCTCGGCAAAGTGAGGGGCAAGCGGACACAGCAACTTCAGCAGGTCGTCCACAGTGTCGCGATACAATTGCTTGTTTTTGGCAGGCTGCTGGTCGTACTTAGCAAGCGCGTTGACCAGTTCCATCATACGCGCAACCGCCGTATTGAACGAAAAGTCCTTGTAATCGGCGTCCACCGCCTTGATTGTGTTGTGACGGGCGCGATCAAGTTCCTTTTCGCCATGCGCATACACGCCGCTGTCCTCGTAGTCGCCGTAGGCAGCCAACACGTAGCGTTCCACACGGTCCAGCCACTTGTTGATGGCCTTAATTCCGTCATCCGACCACGGTCCGCCCTCGGTGTACTTGAAACCGAACGCCAGATAGCAACGGAACACGTCTGCGCCGTAGGTGTTGACGTACTCGTCGGGGGAAACGACATTGCCGTGCGACTTGCTCATGCGGTTGCCGTCCGGTCCCAGAATTACGCCCTGGTGAACAAGCGACTTAAACGGCTCGTCAAAGTGCAAGTAGCCCATGTCGCGAAGTGCCTTTGTAATGAAACGCGCGTACAGCAGGTGCATGCAGGCGTGTTCCGCACCGCCGACATACTTGTCCACGGGCAGCATCTTGTCAATCCATTCGGTGTCAAACGGTTCGGTGACGTTGTGTGCGTCGGGGTAGCGCAGATAGTACCAGCTGCTGCACACAAAGGTGTCCAGCGTATCGGCTTCACGAGTTGCAGGCGCGCCGCACTTGGGACACTTCACGTTGTGTATAAAGTCGTGATGTTTTGCAAGGGGGCTGGTTCCGTCCGGTTTGAACTCTACGTCGTAGGGCAGTTTGACGGGCAGGTTTTCGTCCAGCACTTCACCGCAATGCGGGCAGTAAATGATGGGGATAGGCGCGCCCCAGTAACGCTGACGGGACACAAGCCAGTCGCGCAGGCGGTAGTTTGTCCTGATTTCGCCCTTGCCGCTTTCGGCAAGTTTTTCCACCACTTTGATACGACCTTCTTCACTGCTCAATCCGTCAAATTCGCCGCTGTTGACCATAATGCCGTAGTCGCAGAAAGGCAGACTGTCGTCCACGTCCGCATTTGCGCCCTTGATTACGCGCTTGATTTTAAGTCCGTGCTTCTCGGCAAACTTGTAGTCGCGTGCGTCGTGAGAAGGTACGCCCATTACCGCGCCCGTGCCGTAACTTGCCAGCACGTAATCGCCTGTCCACACCTGCACCTTTTCGCCGTTGATTGGGTTAATCGCATATGCGCCTGTAAATACGCCGGTTTTTTCTTTGGCGGTGGACAGACGTTCGATTTCGTTGGTTTTGGCAACTTCGTCGATGTAGGCATCCACAGCGGCGCGTTGCGACTCGGTTGTAATTTGTTTCACAAGCGGATGTTCCGGCGCAAGCACCACATAAGTGCAGCCGAACAACGTGTCGGCGCGCGTGGTAAATACCTTGAAACTGCCGCTGCCGTCCGCAAGATCGAACACGATTTCGCCGCCGACGGATTTGCCTATCCAGTTGCGCTGCATTGCCTTTGTCTTTTCGGGCCAGTCAAGGTTGTCCAGACCGCTAAGCAATTCCTCGGCGTAGTCGGTAATTTTGAAAAACCACTGCGTAAGGTCCTTTTTGACAACCTGGCTGTCGCAACGCTCGCAGTGACCGTCCACGACCTGTTCGTTGGCAAGCACGGTGTTACAACTCGGGCACCAGTTGACGGGTGCCTTTTTGCGGTAAGCCAATCCGTGCTTGTACAGTTGGCAGAAAATCCACTGCGTCCACTTGTAGTAGTCGGGCAGGCAGGTCTTTATTTCGTGGTCCCAGTCAAACATTGCGCCGATGTTTTTCAGTTGTTCTTCCATTACGGCGATGTTGTGCAGAGTACTGTCCTCGGGGTGTACGCCCGTCTTGATGGCGTAGTTTTCCGCAGGCAAGCCGAACGCGTCGAAACCCATGGGCTGAAACACGTTTTTGCCTTTCATTATCTGGTAGCGTGCAAAACTGTCGGTAAGACCGTAATTGTACCAGTGACCGATGTGCAACTTTGCGCCGCTGGGGTAACTGAACATTTCCAGCACGTAGTACTTGTTGGCAACGTCCTTTTCGTCAAACTTGTACACTTGGTTTTCGTTCCAGAGTTTGTTCCATTTTTTTTCAACGGATATCTTGTCCATATAAACCTCTCGACAGAGCGAAGTCCGATGTTGCCTTAGCCCTGTAATATACCCATTTATTGTAAAACAATGCTCGGCAAATGTCAACGGCGTAAAGACAAGCAATACAAAATAGCCGATTTTACAAAGTAAAAAAAAGCGAAGCCGCTAAACCGCATTTCCCATAGGGATTTTTTAGAACATTGTAAAAGGGTAGCAAATTTTGCTACCCTTTGTCTTTTTTTTGCTTTGCAAAAACACACGACTTTGCTTGCAAAGTATAGTGTGCTATACATCTATTTTTTATACAGCTAATATTCGGATAATTCTTTCCCGTCTAAAACAGGATCGTTGCCGTTTTCTATAAGTAAATCGTTAATGTTTTGAAACGCTAATCATTTTTTGCCTTTAAGGTTTTACAAGAAGAAATTAGCATTTTTCTTATAACCCCACAATCGTTATTAAGTTTTTTATATTGTTTTTCTTCTATATAGCCTGTTTCAAATAATAGTTCTAACCAATATTCGCTCTCAAAACATTCTTTTAATGCTATTTCTAACTTTGAAATAAAGTCTGCCGTTCCTTGTGCGTATTGCGCTTCGTGGATATTTGCGCCAATGCTTGTTCCCGAACGTAGTAATTGATCTGATAATACACTCTCTTTTTTATTTATCTTGATTTCTTTTGTAAGGAATACTATGTTTTTTGCAAATTCTTTTGCTTTTTCTCTTATAATGCTTTCACTCATAAGTTAATTATAGCATAAATCAAGTCTTAAGTAAAGTGATATTGTTTGCATAGCAAACAGTTATATTTTTAGAGTAATTCTAAAAGTTATATTTTGACTTGCAGTCAAAGTTATATTATATTTGCCATAACTTACCCTGTGGGTAAATATAACTTTGCGTAGCAAAATAAAACTGCGAAAGCAATATAACTTGCCGATAGGCAAATATAACTAGTGCGTCAGTAATAGGGATTATTACTGACGCACTAACGCAGCCTCGCCTTTTGTTGAGTTGTTTTTATTCGTCGCATCGGCAATTGCCACCGTCAACGCCCCGGTCGTAGCGTAAATCAACCGAAAGTCTTGTCGTTGAGTTTCTTGCTCTTTTTCAGCACAACAAGCAGCACGAACCACAGCACCACAAGCACCTGCAACGCCGCGCCGATAAGGTACACAAGCCAGCTGTTGGGCAGCGGCAAAAAAGCATTCAGTACTACGCACACCGACCAGATGAGCGCGGACACGGTTACACCCGTCTGCCACAAACGACCCCACACGCAACTGAATACTACCGCCACGATGAACGAGACGGGCAGTGCCGACAGGTAAATGTGCCCGACGGTGCGATTTGCCTCAGTCGCATCCACAAACAACCACACGACCATGACAAGCGTAGCCACCAGCCACACCAATCCTACCGACAGCAGCGAAATGAGCCAGTGACGTGCGCGGCGAACCTTGTCGGCGGTTTTGGACGTCACTTCTTTTTCCGCCACCTGCACCGAAAAGAAATCGTCCACCCTGATGCCGTAAATGTCGGCAATGGACTTCAGGACGATTACGTCGGGTATGGCTTCGGCGCGCTCCCACTTGCTGACTGCCTTGTCGCTGTAATTAAGCTTGTCCGCAAGTTGTTGTTGCGTAAGCCCCGCTTTTTTGCGGTAGCCGGACAAGTTACTTGCTATTGTTTGTTTGATGTCCTCCGTGGTCGGAGTTACGTCGTTTATCTGTTCCATGACTAAATTGTACCACCGTTTTGCATTTTTTGCAACCAAAATACGCGTTTCTACCGTCGATAGAGTTGTTTTTGCGTTTCTCTACTGTCCCAAAATTACTTTCTACCGCGACAAAACGCAACAGTAGAAGCCGACGAAGCAACAATAGGGTGCTTTTAAGCCCGCCTTTGCGTATAATTGTTCATATGAAAGCCCTGCCGCTCGGACACCCGACAAACGCAAGGATTTGTTACGCCGAAGTTAGTACACTTGAAGTTTGCAAATAAGTTGCAAACAGTTCGTCAACTACATCAGTGGTGACGAGGTGTTAAGTTGCAGTGACATCTGAACGAGGGCGCGGCTGGGTAGGCTGCCTACCACTAAGCCTCAATACCCGAAGTGAAGCGAGCGAGCACGCGTTGGCGACCGAGCGACGAAAAAGGCAAGGTTGTGGGGTCGTATATTTGCACAATGCGCCGATATGCACCCTTGCAATACCGACAAGTATTGCTTCGGGCACCTACCGCCGCCTTGTACTGCATCTCCAACCCCACAACTGCGAGCACATTTGCGCTTGCTTGTTGTGATGATTTTTGCCAAAGGCGAGCGAAACTGTACTTGACGTACTGTAAGCGAGCATTTGGCAAACCGCAAAGCGGGAAAAGCGCACAACAAGCACGCGCAAATGCTTACTTTTTTCGTCGCTCGGTCGCCTCGTAGGGTAATTCCTCGGCAGGACCCCTTACATAAACTACCGTACTTCAGCGATAACAATCGGATAAGTAAATATAACGTATGTATCTGAAAGGAGAATTAAAACAGATGTACAACATTACCTGCGAATCGACAGTGGACCTTCCCGAATCCTACCTTTTGCAACGCAACTGCAAGGCGTTGCACTACTCCTACTTTTTGGGGATGACGGAATGCGTTGACCACATGAACAACACGCCCGAAGTGCTGGCGCAATTTTACAAAGACCTTGAAGAGTTTAAGCCGACGACTTCGCAACTTTCCGCCGAAGCGTACAAGACGTTTTTTGCCGAAAACCTTAAGGACGGAGATTTGCTGCACCTTGCTTTCGGCAGCGGAATGAGCAACAGCGTAAACAACGCCTTTATCGCCGCCGAAGAGATAAACAAAACAAGCGCGCACAAAGTGACCGTAATCGACACAACCTGCAGTTGCATAGGCTACGGACTGTTTGTGGACACGGCTCTGGATATGCGCGACAAGGGCGCGACCCTGCAGGAAATCGCAACATGGGCGGAAGCCAACAAATTTAACGTGCACCACCAGTTTTTCACCACGACGCTGAGTTACTTCCGTCGCAGCGGACGAGTATCGTGGGCGGCGGCGTTTGTAGGAACACTGCTTCGCATGTGCCCGATAATGCACCTCAACCACAGTGGCAAGATAGTTGCCTACAGCAAGGCGATGAGCGTAAGCAAAGCCATACAAAAAACCATGGACGAGATTGCCGCGCACATTCAAAACGGCAGCGATTACGACGGAAAATTGTGGATTTCCCACTCGAACTGCATCGAAACAGCGGAAAAAGTAAAGGAAAAACTTGCCGAAGCATACCCAAAAGCAGACATAAGACTTTTCGACATAGGTCCCATCATTGCCTGCCACTGCGGTCCCGGGACAGTTGCCATTTTCTTCTGGGGTGATACGCGTGTCGAATGAGCAAAGCAAATTTGCCATGATCGTGCGCGTGGCTTCGCTTGCCCCGTTTGTTGCGCTTGTCGCAGTGCTGCTGATGTATTTTTGCGCCGCCGACGTAGTGACAGACCCGTGGCAGATTGCCATGGTCGCGGCGTGTCTTACGATAATGCCTGTACTTGCCTACCCCGTGCAAATGATTGTGCCGAAACTCAGGGCAAAAGGGCGCGACGGACAACGAACGCTGGCAATTATTTTCAGTTGCGTTGGCTACGTCGTGCTGACAGTGCTGGCGTTTACGGTGGGGTTCAGCACGAAGTTGCAGGTTTTTGCCCTGACGTACCTTTTCAGCGGTGTCGTTTTGCTTTTGTGCAGGCTGTTCGGTTTTCGTCCGAGCGGACATTGTTGCGGCGTTGCGGGACCCATTTTGTACCTTGCGGTATTTGTAAATCCCTACTTTGCCTTTGCCGCGTTGCTGCTTGTACCGGTAGTGTGGTCGTGCGTTGCGCTTAAACGGCACACCGCTTTGCAATGCGTGGTCGGGTGCCTTGTGCCTGCCGTTTCAATGCTTGTCGCCGCACTTATAATAATGTAGCACGACAAAAACAGTTCTGTTTCGCACATCTCCTCTCCCTCTGTAAAGACAGCCTCGTCGGCAGTAATGCACGACGAGGCTGTCTTTTTTCATAAAAGGATTTTACAATATTTTAATTGCCACAAAACAACAAAAAATCGATACGTACTAAAAATTTCCTTACGTTTCTTCGTCGCACCGAAAGCACTTGAAAGCATTACTTGAAGCGACTGCAAGCGTACAATTTATCTATGTCAGTCCTCGAATTGTTGCAACACCACAACCTGAGTGGTTGCATTCTCGGGGGCGTCCTCAAGGCGCAACGTATCCGCGCCGTTGTCGGCAACCGTCCAGCCGCGAGCCATCGCTTCGGCAATAAATTTGTCAAGTCCGCCAATGGTAAACTTGTGTGCGCTTGTCATGTAGTGCATGGGCACGATTATCTTCGGATTTATCGCCGCAGCCAGTTCTGCCGCAGCCTTGGCGTCCACAGTGTACACGCCGCCGACGGGCAACATAATCACGTCGAAGCCGCGCAACGCCTTGACCACGTGCGGATCGACAAAACCGATGTCCCCCAGGTGCGCAACCTTTATGCCGTCAACGACAAAGGTAAACACGATGTCCGCGCCGCGCTTTGTGCCCTTTTCCTCGTCGTGCCACGTTTCGATTGTGTCAATGGCAATGTCGTCGCAGGCGCAGGTCACCTTGCAGTCCAACAGGGCGTAACTGCCCACGATGTTTGTCGTGCAATCGTGGTCGGCGTGATGATGTGAAACCGTAACCACGTCTGTGCGGGTGCGCGGCATGGTAAGCCCTACCATATTTTCGTCGTACGGGTCGCAGACGATTGTCGTACCCGTGTCGCTGATAAGCCTGAAACAACTGTGTCCGAAGTACTGTAAACGCATGTAGTTACCTCCGTTTTGAGTTACGTCCGCCGCACCGCAAACAGCCGCGCAAGCAAACTTTTCCGTCGCTTACATTGTACGCCTTTGCCCCGCCGTTGTCAACCTACTGCAACGCCGCGACAAAACAAAAGCAGGCAATGCACAAACCGCACCTGCTTTTCTATATTAAACTTTTTATTTCGTTTTGGTCATAATGTTTTTGTAATACTCAACCAAAAGACCGATTCTTTCTTCGTCAACAATGCCTTTTCCGATTGCCACCTTCAGGTTGAATTTCTACATTCACAAATTCAGCAGAGGTTGAAAAAAGCCGAAAATTGTGCTAAAATATAAAGAACATGTTTCCAAGGTTCCAAAGCAAGGGAGGAATATCTATATGAAAGAAAACAGAAAATTGTTAAAAGATGTGCTCGACGATATTCGTCAGGATATGAGCGATGAAGAAGTGCTTAATCTGCTTGCAAACCGCAAAATTTCGGTACGTCCCGAAAGCGAGGGAAAATACACTTTGGGGCAACGAGCCGCAGACGCTATCGCAAAATTTGCAGGCAGTTGGGTGTTTATTTTTTCGTTTATAGGAGTTCTTGTATTGTGGATGGTTGTCAATATCCTAATGGCTGCCAACGCGTTCGATCCGTACCCGTTTATACTGCTCAATCTGGTGTTGTCTTGCGTAGCGGCGATTCAGGCACCACTCATTATGATGAGTCAAAACCGTCAGGAAGAAAAAGATCGCAGGAGAGCCGAAAACGATTACAAGGTCAATCTGAAAACCGAAATTATGATTGAGGCTTTGTACGATAAGGTTAATGCCATCCTCGCCAAACAGTCCGCACTTGAAAAACGTCTGCAGGCAGACGACGACAGCAATATCGAAAAACAATAACTATTTCGGCTTATATATACCGATTTTACATATAAATTACAAATAAATTACAAAAGTCGGGTGGCACATAATAAAAGAAATATTAAAATAAAAGAAAATGCGGAGGTGTCAATATGAAATATAAAACGGTCGTATTAAAATATAACCCGCGCGCAAAAAAATGGCGGAAGAAATAGAAAAAGCGGCAAACGAATATGCCGAAAAAGGTTGGACGCTCAAAACGTTTTCCGTTACTCTTTCCTCTCTTTTATATTTTCTTCATATTTACCCCCTACAATTACAGTCTAATCTCCGATCTGAATGCCAAGTCAAACGTTGCCTGAAGCGTCGAGATACTTCCGTTTTCGATTTCAAAAGTATCACCACTAATCAGATTTACAAACTTACCGTTTTCCTTTACGGCACAGACGTATTCGCCTCTTTTTTCTGTTTCAATGATATATTTTCGGTTGTCGATGTTACCTGTTACATAGTACGGACTCTTTTTATAAACGATTTTTTCTCCGTTTTCGTCCAAAATCCAGTCCCGTCCAATATTCGGGTCATTAGAAGATGTTTCTCCGCTCGGCTTGTATGGCGACCACTCGTTTACACCATCATATTGATACATTATGTCAAAACGGATCAACCAATGCAAGAAATCCGGATCGTCAACAAGTTTTACAAATTCAAAATAAAACGGTTCCAACTCAATCAGAAAAAACACCAGATTTTCGTTTTCGTCATACAATGGATAAACTTCAAAACTGTCAAAATACTTACCCGGGGCATATGACCAATGACTAAATTCTTTTTCCAATCTCTCTGAAATACGTTGTTTGTGTTGTTCTTCGGTGTAGTCACCGGTTCTTAATGAACATCCGGTCATAAACAATGCCGAAAAAAAATTATTGCAAACAACAGCATTCCGAGAAAGGCTGTCAGCGGTTTTTGTGTTTTTCGTTCCAAAATAGTCGCCTCCTAAAATATTTTACTAAATTATATGTAATTACTACGCTTGCAAAATTCGTTTCAAATAAAAAACAGCAAAAGCAGATACCAAAACTTTTGCCGTTTTATCGCTTAAAACCCATCGGTCTGCCCTCCTGCAAAATAAATTGTTCAAAATCCTCTCATAATATTTACAACAATATGATGACACACAAAAATATGTTTGTCAATAGTCAGTTTTTCAGCCTGAGCAGTTTTTTGAACGCAAAATCCCGTTACGGCTTCGCCATTGCCTTTATGTGTAAAACAGTGGATTTTTTTTGCCAAAAATGATATAATATAAAAGTATTTTGTACGTTGTGATGAATTTTCACATACGTTGTGCTTTTTGCGTAACGGAGGCAATCATGAAAGCGTGGATTTTGGACGAACCGCAAAAACTTCATCTGGAAGAATTTGAGCCGTCAACACTTACCGACGAGCAAGTGAAGGTTAAGGTTGAGGAAGTAATACTCACCTCGACGGACTTTTGCATGTACAACGGTCAGATTAAGTGCAAAACGCCCATGATACCGGGAAGAAACGCCGTAGGCGTGGTAAGCGAAGTGCACGACAAAAACTCGATGTTGCAAAAAATGGACCGCGTAGTAATCGAGTCATACGCCCCCTGCGAAGTGTGCACCGAATGTCAGAACGGACAATACAGCAAGTGCGCCAACATGCAGGAAATGGGTCGCACCTGCGACGGACTGCTTCGCAACTTCATAGACCTGCCCTACACCCTGCTGCACAAACTGCCCGACAACCTTACCAACGAACGCGCCGTGTACGCAAGTTACGTCGCATTTTGCCTTAACATCATTGACAGTCTGAACCTTGAAAAAGGTCGCCACATTGCAATTTTCAGCAGCACGCGCACGGGCATAATACTGGCACAACTTGTGGCGTACTACCAGGCGGTGCCCATCTACATCAGCGAACGCGAAGATTTGCTGAACCTGGCACGCGAACACGGCATATTCTACTGTTTCAACCCCAACGAAGTGACCATAGAGCGCGAAATAATGATGGTTACGGGCGGACGCATGTGCAAAGAGTTGGTATTTTTCACCAACAGTGACTTCCGCATGAAGGACGTGTACGACAGCGCGGCACCCAATGCAAACATCTGCCTGGCAGGATATTCCGGCAAGGAAAGCAAACTGAGCGTAGCGCAGATTTGCCAGAAGCACCTGAGCATTTTCGGTGTGTACAACGGCGCAGGCAAGTACTCGTCGGCGATAAACATGCTGGTGACGGAAACGGTAAAAGTGGACAGTTTTTTGGGCGACGTGCTGAACTTCGACAAACTGGACGAGGAACTGCAAAAATATACCCCGGACGAACTTGCGGCAAAATCTTTGCTTGTAAAAATAGACTGACTCAACGCGACTTCGGCTAACCACCGCCGATGTCGCTTTTTTTTAGAGAGCGAAGGCTTTTTGATGTCAACTACATTTATACAAAAGACGTTTATAAGGTACCCTTCCGGGGGAGCACGGAGCGTGCACCTACTAAAACGAAGAAAACGCTGTTAGTTATTTGGTAGGAAAAGCAAAACGATTTGCGCGACAAAGTGAAATTTCGACTACATATCGCCCACTTCTCGCAATGACACAATTGTATAAAGGGTGTTTACAAGGTACCCCCTTCCGGGGGATGTTTCGACTGCGCCTACGGCTTCGCTCAACATGACATAATATAAATTGGCGGCAAAACGTCTTTTTTTTCATTGCCAATTACTTGTTGCAACACTTTTTTACTACGTCCGCCGAAGTTAATCAACGTGAAGTACGCAAGCAGACTACGAACGGTTAGCAAGCGTTGTTACGTGCGGCAAGGTGTTAAGTCGTAGCGACATCTGAACGAGGGCGCGGCTGAGAACATTATTTTTACAAACAACATTTATATGGGTGCTTCCGCGGAGATTTCTCCACGCGCTTTGCTTGGTCGAAATGACGTAATCTGACGGAAATTTGCACCTTATAGTTGATTTCCAAACAACGTCCGCCGAAGTTAACTTGCTTGAAGTACACGAGCCGGTTGCAAACGGTCAACCTACTACATTCGGGGTGGCGAGGTGTTGCCAATTAGGGACATCACCGCGAGCCTGCGGCTGGGAAGAGTACCTACCACTAAGCCACAATAGGCGAAGCGGCGCGAGGCATCAGCCGCTCCCATATTGGCAATTCATCGGCAGGACCCCTTACACAAACTACCGCACTTCGGCGCCCTTTTTGTAGTCGCTGCACAACCTGTGCTCGGCGCACTTTTGTAAAATCAAAAAAACGCCGTTGTAATAACGGCGCCCTTGTTCAAAATTTTTGGGGATTGGGGCATGGGGAAAGGGGGACTTTTACAAAAATTTTCCCTTTCCCCATATATTACACCTTTTACAGCAAACTTTCGTACAATTCCTTAATTTCCACCACGCTTGTGTCGCGAGGATTGCCCGGGCGGCAAGCGTCTGCATATGCGGACTCTGCAAGGAAGTCCAGGTCTTCGCGCTTGACGATGTCCTTGAGGTCGGCAGGAATACCTACGTCTGCGGACAGCTGGCGCACCGCGTCTATTGCCGCTTCGCGAGCCTGATCGATGGTCATTTCTTCGGTACCTTCAACGCCCATTGCCTTGGCGATGTTGCGGTACTTGTCACCGGTTGCAGGCGCATTGTAAGCCATAACGGTAGGCAAAATAATGGCGTTTGCAACTCCGTGCGGCGTGTCGTACAGCGCGCCGAGAGGGTGAGCCATACTGTGAACGATGCCCAGACCTACGTTACTGAAACCCATGCCTGCCACGTATTGCCCGAGAGCCATACCTTCGCGGCCTGCAGGTTCGTTGGTAACGGCACTGCGAAGCGAACGGGAAATAATCTCGATTGCCTTGAGGTGGAACATGTCGGAAAGTTCCCATGCGCCCTTGGTGATGTAACCTTCGATTGCGTGGGTCAACGCGTCCATACCTGTCGCTGCGGTAAGTCCTTTGGGCATGGTGCTCATCATGTCGGGGTCGACAACTGCCACTACGGGGATGTCGTGCACGTCTACGCACACCATTTTGCGGTTTTTGTCCGTATCGGTGATGACGTAGTTGATAGTAACTTCCGCAGCCGTGCCTGCCGTGGTAGGTACGGCAATGATGGGAACACTCTTGTTTTTGGTGGGTGCAACGCCCTCAAGAGAAACAACGTCGGCGAACTCCGGGTTGGCGATAATGATGCCTATACCCTTCGCCGTGTCCATTGCGCTGCCTCCACCGATTGCAACGATTGCCTCGGCTCCGCTTTCCTTAAACGCCGCCACGCCTGCCTGCACGTTGGCAACTGTCGGATTTGCCTTGACCTGGCTGAATACGTCGTAAGCGATGTGCGCTTCGTCCAGAAGGTCGGTAACTTTTGCTGCGACCTTAAATCTGATAAGGTCGGGGTCTACGCACACGAGAATCTTTTTGAAACCGCGCGCATTGATTTCGTTGACGATTTCCTTGATTGCGCCCTTGCCGTGGTAACTTGTTTCGTTCAGTACAAATCTGTTTGCCATTTTTTTTGTTTTCTCCTTGTTTTATAATTTTGCAGGTCTTTGCCCGCATGGTTGTCGATTTTGTCGCGACATTGCATGACAGCAGCGGAATAGGATTTTTGCGCAGCCATTACTCAACAAATTCTGTCCGCTTGCGGATATTATTATACCAAATAAAAACGACGTTTTCAAGAGTAAATTTTTTATAAAGATACAAAAATTACAGGTACTTAAGCGGCAACACCAACGTAAAGCAAACAAAAAATTTTTTCACGCTCTTGTTTTTCCGCCGTGGAGGGGGAGAAAAGCATGGTTGCGAGGACATTCTATGCAAATACAGCGACTCGACTGAGAATATTATTTTTATAAAAGACATTTATATTGGCGCTTCCGCGGAGATTTCTCCACGCGCTTCGCTTGGTCGAAATGACGTAATATATTTGTTTGGTCAAAATGACGTAATATATTTGTTTGGTCGAAATGAAGTAATCTTTTTGCTTGGTCGAAATGACGTAATCTGACGGAAATTTGCACTATTTAGTTGACTTTTGGACTACGCCCGCCGAAGTTAGCCAACCTGAAGTTGGCAAGCAAGTTACAAACAGTTCGTCAACCACATCAGGGGTGGCGAGGTGTTGCCAATTAGGGACATCACCGCGAGCCTGCGGCTGGGAAGCGTACCTACCACTATGCCTTAATAGGCGAAGCGGCGCGAGGCATCAGCCGTTCCCATATTGGCAATTCCTCGACGGGACCCCTTACACAATCTTCCTCACTTCGGCACCAGTTTTATAAGGTACCCTTCCGGGAGATGCTTCGACTTCGCTCAGCATGACATAACTTAACGT
>ERZ1673738.3777-NODE-3777-length-16239-cov-4.673937_pt1 | contig 16239 bp, 17 predicted proteins | sample MGYA00580198_ERZ1673738 | MGnify/ENA primary metagenome ERZ1673738 (study PRJEB41218, sample SAMN15661784) | gut metagenome | host: Homo sapiens | place: Canada: London | collected 2015-08-20/2019-03-30 | study: EMG produced TPA metagenomics assembly of... | reverse complement strand
GGTTCGTCCCCTCACCCTCACGGTGCGGAACTGGGAATGACAATCGGTGGATTCGGTAAGGGTAACGGCAAGAAAGAAGTTTGGGGATTCTACGAAAATGGCGAATTGAAGCTGTCTCGTGGTACTCCGGCTCGTATGCCGATGGCTCTTGCAATCACCACCGTTTGCAATGATATTCAGTCTATCGCAAAGGAGGTGTTCGGGTGATTGACATTGAGACAGAGGTATTCAGTATCGTGTCCGCAGAGGTGCGAAAGAAATACCCGAAAATCTATATGACTGGCGAATATGTCAAGTCTCCACCTTCCTTCCCTTGTGTCTCTCTCATTGAGACAGACAATCAAGTTTATCGAAACACTCGAGATTCCGGGTGTATCGAAAACCACGCACAGGTGCTTTACGAGGTCAATGTCTACTCTAATAAAACGAGTGGTAAGAAGACTGAATGTAAAGCAATCATCGCTCTCATTGATTCCAAGATGGAAGCACTCGGTTTCACACGAACCCTTATGAACCCTGGTCCCAACGAGGAAGACGCAACGGTTTACAGAATGGTGGCTCGATACAGGGCTATCGTCTCTAAAAACACAACTATTTATAGGAGGTAAACAAGCATGGCTATTAGCACTTACAAGATTTTTCTCATGCAGAAGAACACTTCCGCATGGGAGAAGCTGATTGACATTAAGGAGTTTCCCGACCTCGGCGGTGCGCCGGAAATGCTGGAAACTACTACTCTGTCTGACAAAATGCAGACTTACATTCCGGGTATTCAGTCCCTCGATTCTCTTGAGTTCACTGCGAACTATACTCTCGAGGAGTACAAGAAGCTGAAAGCACTGGAAGGTACAGAGAAGGAGTTCGCCGTTTGGTTCGGTGGTACGGAAGCTGGCGATACCGTCACTCCTACTGGTGACAGCGGTAAGTTCAAGTTCAAAGGCTCTCTGTCTGTTTATGCTAACGGCGGCGGCACGAATGAGGTTGTCGAAATGACTATCACTATCGCTCCGTCCACTGTTATTAGCATGGACGCAGAGTAAGGAAAAATAAGGAGGATAAATCATCATGGCAAAGCAGTTGAAATTCACTTTCAAGGATAAAGAATATGTCCTTGAGTTCACTCGCAGAACGGTTACGGAAATGGAAAAGAAGGGCTTCGTTGCGGCAGAGGTCGAGAACAAGCCTATGTCCACTCTCCCGGCACTGTTTGAAGGTGCGTTCCTCGCACATCATCGTTTCGAGAAGAAGGAAGTTATCAACGAAATCTTCTCCCACATGACGAACAAGGAGGAGCTTATCGGTAAGCTGGCAGAAATGTACAACGAGCCGATTATGGCACTGGTCGAAGAACCCGAGGAATCCGAGGGAAACGTAAGCTGGACAGCGAGTTGGTAAGTGATTCGCTGTTGACAGATGAATCCGCTAACAAGGGGGGCGAGCGTGAGAATCGCTCAGCTCCCCCTTCTTATTCGGAGATTTTTCTCGCAAAGTTCCCCTATTACTTATCAATAGGCATGACGGAAGAACAATACTGGGATAGAGATTGTACTCTCGTGAAGTCCTACCGCAAAGCGGAGGAGCTTCGCAAAGAGAGGGTCAATCAAGAAATGTGGTTACAGGGTATGTACATCTATGACGCTATTTCTCGTCTGTCTCCGATTCTTCGTGCTTTCGCCAAGAAGGGAACTAAAGCCCAACCTTATGTTGAAGAAGCATATCCCATCAATAAAAAGACGGTGGAGGAAGCAGAACTCAAGAAGGAAAAGGCTAAGTCTGAAAAGGGTCTGCGCTATATGCAAGCGTATATGGTACAGGCAAATAAGCAGTTACAAGAAAGGAAGTGAGTTTTATGCCTACTACAATCGAACAACTCGAATTGGAAGTTCAGTCGAGTTCCACCTCGGCTGTCGCTGGTATAGACGCTCTTTCCGCTTCTTTGTCTAAACTCAAAAATGCAGTTAGGGGCGGTGTCGGATTAACAAGCGTTGCAAATCAAGTACGCAATCTCGATACCGCCCTTAAAAGCATGGATAGTTCCGGGGCAGACAAGATTGACAAGCTCGCTTCCAGTTTGGAAAAGCTGAAAGGTCTCGGCAGTCTCAAGATTTCGTCTTCCATCGGAAATCAGCTCCAAAATATCGGTAGTGCCGCCGCTTCTCTCACTGGTGTAGATTTCAGTGCTATGGAGAAGCTGGGTACAGCACTTCAACCGCTGAACAATCTGAACGCTTCCGGGCTAAAGTCCACAATCAATGCGCTCAATAAGTTACCGAAACTGGCAGACACCCTCGACAACATGGATATGACTAAGTTCACCAGTCAGATTCAGCAGTTGTCTACGGCTCTTGCTCCGCTGACAAATCAGCTCAATGCAGTAACTTCGGCGTTCAATCGTCTTCCTACGAACATTCAGAGAGCTATTACCGTCACAAACAGAATCTCGCAAGAGAACAATAAGGCGGCAAATAGTTACATGAATCTGTATGCCAAAATCAAAATGGCTATGGGTGTTGTTCGTACTGGTGCGAGAGTAATCGCTTCGTGGATAACACAGTCCAACCAGTACATTGAGGATTTGAACCTGTTTACCGCTTCTATGGGTGAATATGCAGAGGAAGCACAGAAATACGCAGAAGCGGTCAGTGAAGCTCTCGGTATCGACCCGGGCGAGTTCATGCGAAATCAAGGTGTGTTCAACACCATCATTACAGGTTTCGGTGTGGCGAGCGATAAAGCGTACCTTATGTCCAAGAACCTCACACAGCTCGGCTACGACATTTCTTCGTTCTTTAACATTTCGTTCGAGGACGCAATGCAGAAGTTACAGTCCGGCATTGCTGGTGAGCTTGAGCCGCTTCGTAGACTGGGTTACGACCTGTCTGTTGCAAGACTGCAAGAGGAAGCTCTTGCTCTCGGTATCGAGAAAAAGGTCTCTGCTATGACACAGGCTGAAAAGTCGCAGTTGCGTTACTACGCAATTATGACACAGGTAACTACCGCTCAAGGTGATATGGCTCGTACTCTGAACGCTCCGGCTAACCAGCTTCGTGTTTTACAGGCACAGGTTACGCAGTGTGCAAGAGCTTTGGGTAATATCTTTATCCCGGCTCTGAACGCAGTATTACCGTATGCAATCGCTTTGGCGAAGATTGTCCGTATGCTGGCAAACTCTATCGCAAGTCTGTTCGGATTCAAACTCCCGGAGGTGGATTATTCCGGCATTTCTGCTGGTGCTTCTGCGGTTGGCGATTTAGCTGACAACGCCGGGGACGCTTCCGATGGACTGGGTAAAGCCGGGAAAGCGGCTAAGAAGCTGAAAAATGCTCTGCTCGGTATTGACGAGCTGAACGTCCTGTCTAAAGACGATAGTTCCAGCGGAAGCGGTAGCGGCTCGGGTGCTGGTATCGGTGGTGGGGATTTAGGCATTGACCTTCCTACCTACGATTTCCTCGGTGACGCAATCACTTCCAAGGTTGACGAAATCGTTCAGATGATTAAGGACGCTATGTGGGAAATCACGGCTGTTATCAGCGGATTCTTACTGGCAATCGGTACTATCCTCGTTGTCTCAGGTGCGAACATTCCTCTCGGTCTCGGTCTTATGGCTGTTGGTGCTGTCGGTTTGGCGGCTACGGTAATGGCGAACTGGAACGGAATGTCGGAACGGTTGGCGAAGGTACTCACCCTCGTTACCGGGGTGTTGGGTGGCTTCCTGTTGGCTATCGGTGCTTTCCTTGTATTTTCGGGTGTCAACGTACCGCTCGGTGCTGGTCTCATGGTGGCTGGTGCGGCGGCTCTCGGTACTGCGGCTGTAATTAACTGGAAGTTCCTCAACGGAGACCTGTCGAACGCTCTGTCCATTCTCACGGCAATCGTGAGCGGTGCATTGCTGGCTATGGGTGCATTGTTCGCCTTTACTGGCGTTGATGTTCCTCTCGGTATCGCATTGATGGCGGCTGGTGCTGTCGGCATGGTTACAGCAATCGGTCTTAACTGGGATTCGATGTCTGACCCTCTCCGTAGGACAATCGGTATGCTCGAAACCATTGTTGGAGGTGCATTACTGACATTCGGTGCAATTCTCGCTCTGACTGGTGTAAACGTTCCTCTCGGTGTTGCGATGATTGCCGCTGGTGCTGTTTCTGTCGCTTCGGCAGTGGCTTTGAACTGGAACTCCTTAACAGGTGATGTTCAAGAATCCGTACTAAGCATTGTGGCTATCGTAAGCGGTGCTTTAATCGGTGTCGGTGCAATCCTTGCTCTTACAGGAGTTGCAACCGGGCTGGGTATTGCGATGATTGCCGCTGGTGCTGTTGGTCTTGCCGCAACGGTCGGCTTGAATTGGAATAGTATGCCGGACAGTATCAGAAAGGTTACTACGAAGATTCTTCTCATTGCTGGGGCGGCTTCCATTGCCATAGGTATGATTCTCGCTTTCACAGGAGTTGCAACTCCTCTCGGCGTAGGTCTTATCCTCGCTGGTGCGGCGGCTCTCGGTACTGCTGTGGCTCTTAACTGGGACACTTTGACAAACAAGCTAAAGGGCGTAACTACTAAAATACTTGCTATCGCTGGGGCGGCGGCTCTTGCAATCGGTATTATCCTGTGCTTCACCGGGGTTGGTATTCCTCTCGGTGTCGGATTGATATTATCGGGTGCGGCGGCTCTCGGTACAGCAGTAGCTATTAACTGGGAAACCATCAAAGAAAAAATCAAGGGAGTTTTCACCAAGATTAAATCAATGGCTGGTTCTCTCGGCAAACTCGCTATCGGTCTCATGCTGTGTCTGACAGGTGTTGGTATTCCTCTCGGTCTTGCTCTCATTGCCGATGGAGTTAAAGACTTCGCTACTGGAAAACCTGTTAGCTGGGGTTCGATGGTGAGCGGAATTAAGGAAGCTCTCGGAAATATATCTGACGAGTGGAACAAATTCAAAAAGAAGGTTAAGAACAGCAAGCCTGTTCAATTCCTTGCCGAAGTAAAAAACAATGCTTCGGAATGGTGGGACAACGTAAAGGATTGGTGGTCTGACAAAACGAAAGACGGTCTCTCTCTTGAAACTGGCGTAAAGCTCGTGAAAGATGGCTGGTCTTCTGTGAAGAACTGGATTGGTAACATTCCGGCTGTGAAACAGGGTGTTGGGCTTCTGAAATCCGGCTGGTCTACCGTGAAAAACTGGATAGGCAACATTCCTACCGTAGACCAAGCTGTCGCACTCGCAAAGAGCGGCTGGCAGACGGTCAAGGGCTGGATTGGCAATATCCCGGGAGTATCGCAAGCAGTAAGTCTTGCGAAATCCGGCTGGAACTCTGTAAGAGAGTGGGTTGGTAATATCCCGGTTGTCAGTCAAGGAATCTCGTTGCTGAAATCCGGCTGGACAACGGTTAAAAACTGGGTCGGCAATATTCCTACCCTGTCCCAAGCAATCAATCTCATTAAGAGCGGTTGGCAGACAGTAAAGGGTTGGATTGGTAACATTCCTACTCTGTCCCAAGCAATCAGCCTTATCAAGAGTGGTTGGACTACGGTTAAGAATTGGATTGGAAATATCCCGGTTCTTTCTCAAGGTATCAGCTTACTCAAGTCGGGTTGGACTACGGTTAAAAACTGGATTGGTAACATTCCTACGCTTTCGCAAGGAATCTCGTTGCTGAAATCCGGCTGGTCTACCGTAAAGAACTGGATTGGTAGTCTTCCTGTTATCGCTCAAGGTATTTCGCTTTTCAAGTCCGGGTGGACAACAATTAAGAACTGGATTGGTAGTCACACCGTAGGTGTCGGTATCTCTCTATGGAAAAACGGTTGGAGTTCTATCTCGAGCTTCGTTGGTACTTCGGTATCTGTCGGTATCTCGCTTTTCAAATCCGGCTGGACTTCTATTAAGAAGTTCTTCGGACTGGCGAACGGCGGTATCGTTGGTGCGAACGGCGGCGTGAAGATGTTCGCTTCCGGCGGTATCATCACTCCGAATATGTGGAAAGCAATGCCGAAATATGCTGGCGGCACGAACCGAGCGCATGGCTCTATGTTCGTTGCTGGTGAGAGCGGCGCAGAGCTGGTGGGTCATGTAAATGGTACTACCGAAGTGCTGAACCGATTCCAGCTTGCTTCTGTCATGCACAGCTCCATCGTGAGCGGTATGGCGCAGTTCTCCGGGTACTGGCAGTCCATGTCTCGAGACATTGTGACTTGTGCGAACGGTATTATCAATGCCGTTGTCGTAAGTACCGCCGGAATCAATGATAACCTTGTGCTGGCTTCGGCAAGCGGTTATGACCCTTATAACTCGCTGGCACAGACGGTGTATGAAGATTCCAAGAAATCCTATGACGGTGCATATTCCGATGATTCGTGGTCTCGCAATATGCGTGAGTTCTACCACGAGTATGTCGAACCTACTCTCAAGGAAATCGCTACCGATACCAAGAGACAGGCAGACAAGAAGGAACAGACCATCGTAAAGGTCGGCAACCGTACAATCAATGACGCTGTTACCACGCAAAAGGAAGCGAACGGTTTCAGCTTCATTGAGTAAAGGAGGTGTGTAGCGATGGCATATTTAGCGATAAATGGTTATGAGCTACCACCTTGTAAACGAGGTGTGAGCGTAGTCGTAACCACCGTGGTTGACAGCGGACGAGACGCTAACGGTGCTGTTGTAGGTCAAAGAGTTGGGCGAGACCAGTACAAGATAGATGGGCTTGAGTGGGCGTGGCTCACTGCGGCTCAATGGGAACGGATTCTCTCTATCTTGAGCAATTTCTTCGTCTATGTCGAATTTAATGACCCTGTAACAAATAAACGCAAAACCGTAAGAATGTACTGCGGAGACCGTACAGGAGAACCCTACTGGGTGACAGAAGACGGTACTCCAACGCATTATCGGAATTGCAAGGTAAATCTTATCGACACTGGCGAGTAAAGGAGGGGTTTTATGCAGAAAGTATCGAAAGCATACAAAGAAAGCATGAAGTCCTCTCTCCGTGAGAGAGCATACATTATGATTTCTTTCGGACTTGTGAACCAAGAAGCACAGGCGAAAGCTACGATCGATAATGGCAGTTATGCCTACTACTCGAACAAGGACAATATCTTCGGAGAGCATATTGACGATACGGTCTATGCCACTCTCGAGGAGGAGTTCACGAAAGTAGATGGCTCTATGTTCTTTCTCCCTCGGGCTACCGAGGGAGGGAGATACTATGATACCGGGATTGTCTCGGACAAGCTGATTTCCGAAGCTCGATGTGAAGTGATTATCAGCTTGAACACAATCGCAACGGATTTCAAGGGTCTCACGATTAACTTCGGTGAGAATTACCCGGTTGATTTCGATATTGTCGGAAGTACCGGGCAGACCATTGAGTTTAGAGGGAATACAAAATCAAAGTGGAGTACCGAGGAAGTATTGGAAAATACAACCTATATCAAGCTGGTGTTCTACAAGATGAAGAATCCTCAAAGCCGTTTGCGTATCTACTCTATCATGTTCGGTTACGGACTTGTGTATTACAACGATTCTGTTATGAGTTCTGCTCTTGACAGTTACGTTTCCCCTATCGGGGCTGATGTTCCGCAGTTCGATTTTTCGGTAACGCTGAAAAACTACGACCAATACTTCAATGTGGATAACCCGAACTCGGCTATCAACTACCTCGAGACAGGACAGGAAATGGATATTATGTACGGTTATCAGACCCCGGGTTCTGACACTATCGAGTGGATTCAAGGAAACCACCTGTGGTGTTCCGAATGGGAAAGTGACGATAACACGGCTACAATCCGTTGCCAAGACATTTTCCGCAACATGGACGGCGAGTATGTGAAGGGTCTGTATAGTGCCGCTGGTAAAAGCTACTACGCACTGGCAGAGGAGATTTTGAAGGACGCTGGGATTTCCGAGTATTATATCGACCCACGTTTGAAGAAGCTCTACTCTAACAACCCGATTCCGAGAGTGAAATACAAAGAAGCATTGCAGATTATCGCAAATGCCTGTCGATGTATTCTCACCCAGTCTCGAGACGGCAAGGTTCAAATCAAGTCGAATTTCATGCCGAGTGCTTCCATCGCAACCAACGGCGAGGAGACCTACTCCAATGCCGCAAACGTGCTGACGGACACACCGAAGGTCGAATATGCAACCCTCGCCGGGAATTATACCCCTACCGATGGGACGATGTTCTTCCTTCCGAGAAACGGCAAGGCGGTTCTGACAACCGGGTATGTCTCGAAGGAAATCTCCGGGGCAAACGGAACATTCACAAAGAATCCTGTCGTTACTATCACGATGGAAGCGATTCGAGCTTATTACGGTTTGAAGCTGGTCTTCGGTACAGCTCTCCCGGCGGCGTTCACAATCAGAACGTACAAGGGTGGCGAGCCTGTAAATGAATACCCGGTTGAGAAAGACGAAATCAACACCACTTCGATTATTCTTCGAGATTTCGATGATTTCGATGTGATGAAGATTGAGTTCACAAAAACCGCAGAGCCGTACAACCGTATCGTACTGAATTATTTCAGTTTGAGCGATGTTGTGGATTTCACCATGAATCGCCGGGACATGACCTCCTCCCCGAAAGCTATCAAACAGGAGCTTATCAAAGAGGTTATCGTCCCATGTTACACCTACCAAGAGAATAATCGAGAAGAAAACCTTGTCTATGAGGACATAGATGTAGTCGCTGGTGAGGTCGAGACTTATTACATTCAAGACCCTTCCTATGGTTATAAGGTGAAGCTCGATGAAGTCGAAGGTAAGGCAACCGTAGTGGCATGGAGTAACTACTTCGTTACCATCAAATTCAATGTCACTGGCTCGTTTAAGCTCGAGGTACAGGGTTATCGGTACAAAATCGTTGAGAAGTACGCTACGGTGTCTCTCAATGCTTGTGGTAAGACAGTCAAGTGGAAGAATCCTCTGATAAGTAATACCACGATGGCGAATGAGCTTGCCGCATGGCTGGCTGATTACTACACAGCCGGAATCGAGTACGAATACGATACTCGAGGAAATCCCGAGCTGGACGCTACCGACATTGTGTACCAAGAAAACGAGTTCCACGATGGTATGAGGGTAAATATCTACCGTCACACTGTCAATTTCAAGCAAGCATTTTCGGGTCGAGTAACCGCCCGAAGGATTGGAGGTTAAAATGTCGTGGTCTACACCGAAAACCGATTGGAACGGTGAGACTGTCGATGGTGTTTACACCGGGGACAGATTCAATGCCGTGGACTTCAATCGAATTAAGAACAACCTCGAATACCTCCGTGAGTTGGCTATCAAGATGTATGACGAGTTCGCTATTCAGTCTGTCGGAAGCGATAAGACCGTAAAGGACTACTTCTATGCTGATGAAATCAATGCACTGGAAGCGAACCTCGTTACCATCAATACCCACAGTCTCAAGAGGTCTTACGGCACTGCTCCCACCTATGCCGCCAATGGTAATACGATGGATTTCAAAGAACTCAATCGTTTAGAGGGAGCAATCCTTGACCTTTATGACAGGCTCACCAATGAGAGTGAGGGAAGGAGGACATTCACATGGAATTTTGGTATGAAGGGAGGGTTATAAATGGCGTGGAAATTACTTCCTACTGATTATACGGACGCTGTTTGGAGTGGTCTGAAAAGATACACACAGGTCGATAACTCCGATGGTACGGTATCGTTCAACGATGTTACGACCTACACCAATAAGGAGAAATCCTTCTTCGGTGCAAAAGACGCTAACCGTATGAACGAAGCTCTGAACTACATCATGTCTATGCTGGAAAACGGCACGAACTTGTATGAGGAGTTTCAGACCTACTTCACCACGCAGAAGGAGCTTTTCAAAAGCTCGGGTGATAGTTCTTATCAAGAGCTGACCCAGTATTTCGTCAACCTCAAGGCACAGGGCGATTCGTCTTTGGCACAAATCGAAAAGACCTATGAGGAACACATGACTACCTACGAGGGCGAGCAGACTGCGGCATTTAACACATGGTTTGCTGGTATCAAAGGTAAGCTGAACGAGGATATTGCCGGAAGTCTGCAAAATCAGATTACCGAAGTAGACGAGCGTTTGGCGGCACTGGAACACATGACCTTGAAGAACCTTTTCACTGTACCTGTTGCGATTGACAACACTGGTACTACGCTTCTTGCTGACGATTTGGGTAATGCAATCGTGGCAGATTGGAAATATAAGGAGGAATAAAAATGAGTGCAATCAGTATTGAAACCAAGAAAGTGACGGAACTCACGGCGTTCACCGCACCGACCGATTCGTGTCTGATTCCGATTCACGATGGCACAGGCTTGAAGAAAATCACCTTTGCCAATTTCAGAGCCAAGGCGGTTGAGGGTACGGAAGCGAAAATCGCTCCTCTGCTCTTTAACAACGCCGGGGCGCACAATGCAATTTACCGTGGTAAGTCGCTGGGTAGCACCGTGACTACCGCCCAGTATGCCGCTATCAAGGCTGGTACATTCGATGATTTATACATCGGTGACTACTGGACTATCGGCGGTGTCAACTACCGTATTGCGGCGTTCGATTACTACCTCAACAGTGGTGATACGAACTGTACTACCCACCATGTAGTTATCGTGCCGGACACTTGCCTGTACAACGCACAAATGCACAACACCAGCTCCGGCGGTTGGGAAAGCGGTGCGGCAAATACTACGGCTGGCGGCTATGTCGGCTCGGATATGTACAAGAGCAATCTCGAACAGGCTAAGACCACTATCAAGAGTGCGTTCAGCGGTCATGTTCTGAAACACAGAATCTATCTGACGAACGCTGTTGCAAATGGTCGTGCTTCCGGCGGTGCATGGTGCGATAGTGAAGTTGACCTCATGTGCGAGCAGATGGTCTACGGCAGTGGTATTTTCTCTCCTGTTTCTGACGGTAGCAATGTCCCGGCTAACTACCGTGTAGAGAAATCCCAGTTGCCGCTGTTCCAGCACGAGCCGAGCCGTATTTGCAATCGTGCGACATGGTGGTTGAGGGACGTTATTACCGCTTCCACTTTCGCCTTTGTCCTCGACAACGGTAATGCGCACTACTACACCGCTTCCGATTCTTATGGCGTTCGCCCGGCTTTCTGTATATCTTAAATCTGCGCCCCCTTGTGGGGCGCACAAGGAGGTTTATTAGCAAGTGTCTGTATTGAAATCGAAACGAAAACCGTCACAGTTTGAGGTATTTCACCACCTCAACAAAATGCGTAAGGAGGTCACGGATTTACTGCTCCGTGATTTCGGGTACGACCTCGACAAAGCCGTGAAGAAAGTCGAAACGACCTTCGGCGGCAGACCGTATGAGGAGTTATCACCCGATGAAAAAGTCCGATACGAAAAGCTCATGGAAAAGAACACTGCGTTTGCAGAATGGTTCATCGCAGACGAGCGAAAAGTGATTGTTGATTGTCTGCGTAGTATCACCGAGGAGGTATATGTTGCAAACAGCATTTACCCGACCTACCGGGAAGAACTGATTGAGCGTAGAGTTCACCAAGACCGAGCAGTCGGACAATGTTATAGGCTCACACAGGAATTGCAGTATGCTATCGAGACCCTTCCTGTCGATGTGAACAAGTACCTTCGTTTCGCTGAAATGATACAGACAGAAATAAACCTTCTCAAAGGTTGGAGAAAGTCCGACAACAAGTTCAAGTCGGCTCTCCAAGAGGGTAGTCTCTGATTCCGCTTCCAATTTCGCCAATGTCAACAACAACGGTAATGCGAACTACAACAACGCTTCCAATTCTAATGGCGTTCGCCCGGATTTCGATTCTGTGATTGAGTAGCCTATCGAGCGTTTCACAGACAGAGAAAGGAGAGATTATCCTTCCGTATGGTAAATACTAAATGCGACACCTCCTATTACGATAGCCGAGGTTATCAGCGCAAGATATTTGATGGAAATGTTCTTTACGAAAGTAAAGCTAAAGCAATGAAAGGTAGTGATTGGAAACCACAGGTACAGAGGTTTAACATGACCTATCTGTTGGAGTTATCGAAAATGCAACGAGACCTTGAGAACATGGAGTATGAGTTCTTACCAACTACAAACTTCACCTTGCATGAACGAGGAAAGCTCCGGCGTATTACAGGCGAACAGGTTCAAGACAGAATCGTGAAACACGCTCTCTGTGACGAGGTTTTGAATCCTCTGATTGAACCACACCTCATTTATGACAATGGAGCAAGCGTTGTCGGAAAAGGTATCGCTTTCACTCGTAAGAGGTTGCTCACCCACCTTCGGAAATATTATGCACAGCATGGTAGTAACGAAGGGTACATTCTTCTGATAGACTTCTCAAAATACTACGACAATATCAGACATGATGTGTTGTTGAAGTTGTTTGAGCAGTATGTCGATGATGAACACGCCCTATGGCTTCTGCGGAAGACCGTAGAACGCTCAAGGGTTGATGTATCGTACATGAGTGATGAAGAATATGAACACTGTCTCGACAAGTTGTTTGATTCTCTCCTCTATCAGTATATGAACCCGAAGCTGTTCACAGGCGAAAAGTTCATGGGAAAGCACCTCAATATCGGAGACCAAGTGGCACAGACCGCCGGAATCTCTTACCGAATACGAATTGATAACTATGTCAAAATCGTTCGTGGTGTGAAATTCTACGCTGGCTACATGGACGATAGTTATGCTATTCACGAGAGCAAAGAGTTCTTACAGGAGCTTCTTGAGGACATTATCGAGATATCGAACGAACTCGGAATCACGGTCAATACCCGGAAGACGAGAATCTGTAAGCTCTCCGAGCATTGGCGATTTCTTCAAGTTCAATACTCTCTAACGGACACCGGGAGGGTGATTCAGAAAATCAATCCCAAACGGCTTACCGCAATGAGACGGAAAATGAAGAAACTCGCTCCGAAGCTAACAGAAAAGGAGTTTACGGACTTCTATAAGAGTTGGTTTAAGAATCATTACAAAATAATGAGTAAGAAACAACGAAGTAACATGGACACCCTATTCAATCAATTAAAGGAGGTAACGAAATGTACACTATCACCCTTGCCAATGGCAAAAAGCTGACCGGGCTGGATATGAACGGCACGAACTATGTCAGCAAAGAAAAGGTGGACGAGACTATTTTCAAGGATAATCTCTCTACTATGAAGGTCTCCGATGGGGAGACAGAGACTACCTACACTGATATGGTCTTCATTCAGCAGATGGAATGGGCTGACGGCACTTTCTATCTTGCGTTCCGTGAGAAGACCAAGGAGGAGAAGCTGGTAGCCGCTCTCAACGCAACCTCTAATAGTATCACCGATGTACAGGTGGCACTTGCGGAAGTATACGAAATGGTTTTAGGAGGTAACTAACTATGGCTAAGATTTACGTTGCACTGATTCGCAAAGGTCTCAAGACCATTAACGATGTACCCGAACAGCTCCGAGAGGAAGTCAAGAAGCTGTTGGAGGAATAATCATGCTGTGGCGCATTTTGCTATGGCTCAACAGGAAGGAGGTGAAAAACATGGCTGTTATCTATGTGGCACTCATTGTCAAGGGTAAGCGTACTTACGCAAGCGTTCCAGCTGTTCTCAAGGAACAGGTAAAGGAAATGCTCATTGACCTTGAGCTGGAAGACCTTATCACTGAATAAGGCGGCATGAGGGAGGGTCGCTCCCGGCTCTCCCTCACATTCTAAAAGAGGAGGACAAGAAATGTGAACATTGAGTTCAATCAGATTCTTACCTTCGTCTCCGTTGTTGCCGCCGTGTACTTTGCTTTCAAGAGCAATAGTCGAGCCAATAATGACGAGGTGAGCAAGAAAGCACAGGTTGACGCTATTCTGTCTCAAAAGCTGGATTCTATCAGTGATGATACGAAAGAAATCCGCAAGGAAATCACAGACGTTAAGGTAAAGGTCAACGACCTGTCCGAGCGTGTCGTGATGGTTGAGCAGTCTACGAAATCCGCACACCACCGACTTGACCGATACGAGGAAGAAGAAATCTACCACGGTAAGCCAAGAAAACGATGGTGGGTATGAAAGGGGTGATACCCGATGAACCATTCAGATTTTGTCAAAACCGTTGCGGCGTATATCAAGAAGTACGCCCCGGTATACGGAATCGAGGTCGTGTCACCTATCATCGCTCAAGCGGTGTTGGAAAGTGGCTACGGCACTTCCGAGCTGGCTGTAAACGCTCATAACTACTTTGGTCTGAAATACCGGGAAGGTCGTTGTAAGACCTGTATCGGTATCTATCACATGGTGGGAAACGAGCAGAACGCAGACGGCAGTTACACCAGTTCTGCTATGCAGTGGTGTAAGTTCAAGGATATGGAAAACGGAGTTATCGGCTACTTCGATTTCATCAACATTCCGAACTATAAAAATCTCAAAGGCGTTACCGACCCTCGGAAATACCTTGAGAATATCAAAGCCGATGGCTATGCTACGTCTCACAAGTATGTGGACAACCTCATGCGTGTTATTGAGACATGGCATTTAACCGATTATGACAAGAAGGAGGAAACAAAAATGAGCAACAGTCCTTTGGTGGTCTACACCAAGCTCTCCCCGAACCATTCCGGGCAGAGAACCCATTCCATTGACCGTATCACACCGCATTGTGTAGTAGGTCAGCTCTCCGCAGAGAGTATCTGTGGCTGTTTTATCAGCACCTCTCGACAGGCGAGTTGCAACTACGGTATCGGTACTGACGGTCGTATCTCCATGAGCGTTGAGGAGAAAAATCGTTCGTGGTGTTCTTCCAGTCGTGAGAACGACCAGCGAGCAGTCACTATCGAGTGTGCGTCTGACAAGACAGCTCCGTATGCGTTCAATAACGCTGTGTATGCGTCCCTCGTGAACCTGTGCGTTGATATTTGTCAGCGTAACGGCAAGAGCAAGCTCTTGTGGCTGGGCGATAAGAATAAGACCCTTGCCTATGCGCCGAAGTCCGATGAAATGGTACTGACGGTACATAGATGGTTCGCTAATAAGTCTTGCCCGGGAGACTGGCTGTACAACCGTCTCGGCAACCTTGCCGCAGAGGTCACTAAGCGTCTCACAGGCGGCTCTACCGACACTGGTAATGTAGATGTACCCTCTGACGGTAAAACGCTGTACAGGGTGCAGACAGGGGCGTTCTCGAAGCGTTCCAACGCTGACGCATGGGCGGCAAAACTGAAAGCCGCTGGCTTCGATACCTACATCGTACAGATGGGTAATCTGTACAAGGTACAGGTCGGTGCTTACAGTCAGAAGTCCAATGCCGAGAACATGATGGTGAAGCTGAAAGCCGCTGGCTATGACGCTTTTATCACTACCAAGTCCGGCACTGCGGCTGGTACTGCGAAGAAATCTGCGGCTGAAATCGCCAAGGAAATCTACAATGGTGCTTGCTCTGACGCTCGCTGGTCTTCGTGGGGCAACGGCGCAGACCGTGTAAATCGTCTGAAACAGGCTGGTTATGACCCGAGCGAAGTACAGTCCGAGGTCAATAAGCTGTTTTAACCCAAGTAGTAAAAGTAGTTGAAAATCGGTTTTTGCGTAAACTTTTGCTATATATGCGTGTATATAGAGGAAGTTATACGAAAAAAGCCAAGAACAGCTACTTTAACTACTTCAAATATCAAATTTAAGGAGGAAATCAACATGATTAACTGGAAAGTGCGTGTAAAAAACAAGAGCTTTTGGATTGCTCTGATTCCGGCGGTGCTTCTGCTGGTACAGGTGATTGCCGCTGTCTTCGGTTACACCCTCGATTTGGGTGAGCTGGGGGACAAGCTGTTGGCTGTTGTCAATGCTCTGTTCGCAGTCCTCACGATTCTCGGTATCGTGACTGACCCGACCACTGCTGGCATTGGAGATTCCAAACAGGCTCTTACTTACGAGACACCTAAAAAAGAGGACGCAGTTTAACCTACGTCCTCTACTATGAAAACAAATCCGACACAGTGCTTCACGAAAAAGAATGAGTTCGGATTTGCACTATTTGGTGGAGGATTCAGGAAATGAAAAAGCTGCTGATTTCTCAAGACATGGATCTTCGCTCCTGTTACTTTCTGCAAGAGCAAGGATTCCTGTCTTCTCTTCCGCTGGTCAGCCTGGACAAAAAACTTTACGAACTTTCCAAACGCAATACACTGACTACCGGTGCGGCAAGCTGTTATCCATTTGTCAGTTATAGCATTTGTGATGACAACGGCATTCTTTTTGGTGTCAACAAACATAATAACTCCCTGGT